>Ga0182024_10012247_pt1 | contig 17002 bp, 24 predicted proteins | sample P32metaG_FD_120480 | JGI IMG/M metagenome (GOLD analysis project Ga0182024, IMG submission 120480) | Permafrost microbial communities from Stordalen Mire, Sweden - P3-2 metaG (Illumina Assembly) | ecosystem: Environmental > Terrestrial > Soil > Wetlands > Permafrost | place: Sweden: Stordalen...
ACCGGGGGACCACCTGAGTCCCAGCTAACCGGCGGCCTGGGCAACCGTCACCAAACCGTACGGCCCCTCTCGGATGCAAGGGTAGGCCGGCAGAAAGGAAGGCCAGGGTGCAAGACTCTTCGCAACAAACGTTGGCGACGGAATTGGAGTCGGAAATTGAAACCTTCACTCCAACACCGTTGACCGGAATATCGTGCGCATTGTGTTCTCGGACCGTGGCGCATGGCTTCGCAGTTCTCGATGCCAGGCGTTATTGCGTCGGTGAACAACGGCCTACATGCTTCGAACTGGCCCAAGAGATCACCATCACTGAAGACGGGCGCGCCATTCCTACTCACCCGCTGCCGGGCGTCTCAACCGGATCGTCGCCTCCCAGAGGTAGCCGGGAGCGGATTCGACCCGTCGATCCCGAAATCGTGGATCCGCTGAGCGCACTCCCGATTGGCTGACACCGCGAGGGGCCTAGCATGGGGGAGGACTAGAAGGTCGGTCAATTTCGTTCGCTCATTTGTTCGACCGTTGCTCGCATTGACTGAAGGACGGGGTTTGTAGTGAAGTTCTCGAAAGGCCCAGTCACGAAGCGTTGGTCGCGTTCAGAAGCCGTCTCGGGTCCTCGAGCCGCCCGCTGGAGGCTCATTGTGCCCAGGTGGGCACCCTTGCCGTGAACATCGGACGGGAGTGCGGACTGAGCGAGCCGGACCTGAGTTCGCTCGAGTGGGCTGGGCATCTCCATGATCTCGGAAAGTGTGCCATGCCTTCGGCCATCCTCAACAAGCGCGGCCCGCTCGACGAGTCTGAATGGACGGAGATCGAGAAGCACCCGGTCGTCGGTTACCAGCTCTTGGTCGACGCGAGTCCGGAGCTTCATTCCATAGCGCTGGCCGTTCGGGCCCACCATGAGCGGTGGGACGGGTTGGGATACCCCGACCGACTCAGAGGCGATGCGATTCCCTACTTCGGGCGGATCGTGGCCATCGCCGACGTCTACGATGCGATGACCTCATACCGCCCCTACCGGGAACGCACATACCCCCACATTGTGGCGATGGATCTCGTTGTCTCCGAGGCCGGCACCCATTTTGACCCCCTTTTGGTGGATGTCTTCGTCCAAACGACCCGGCGAGGGTTGGTTCAGCCCGATGAGGTAGCGAAGTCGCTTGCGAGCCTTTATTCGTCCTGAACCGGAGGATCACCGTGGGTCGGCCGCGCCCTCTAGAAGGGGTCCTCTGAACTCCGCCGCCTGCCCGGCGACTCGACGCGATCTCCCCCCGGGTGAATACAACCAAAGCGCAACCGGCAAGCGACGGGAACAAGACCTGCCGCGCTTAGCTTTTGTGGTACGGCAGATCAAACGAGGATTGGGAAGGTACGATGACAGATCAAACGACGAGTAGGAAGCACGACGACTTCGTGTCAACACCGATCGGCCTGCTCTTGGAGGCCGGGTCATCGACGGGGAACGTGGATGAGTTCAGTTCCCCACCGATACCTTCCTTCTACCGAGGTCCCGATCAGCAGGACGCGGAGACCCAGTAGCGCCCTGACCTGCCGGCCGGCTGGGTTGCAGATCCGGCCCGTGGCCACCAGCAGCGCTCCTGGGACGGCCCTCAACCGCCACGGGCTTCGCCCTCCCGGGCCTTCGGCCCTCGGCGGTACCGGCGATGCGGAACCTGGCGAGTTGTTCGAGCGTCCCGGTCTGCCCGTGGCTACGAAGGCAGCTGGACCCGCTCGGAGATCAAGGTCCCCCTCAGGTTGGATTGCGCCAGTCGATAGCCCTGCTCGGATGGGATGCGGACGGCGTCGCGCAGGTGGCCCTGAGCCCCTCTCCCGGTCCAGTGGCGAAGCTGCACCACTATCTGGGCAGCGTCCGCACGGACGTGGGGGTCGATCTGCTCGTGATGTGCTTCTCCAAGCTGGTGTACTTCGGCCTCATGACATGCATACCGGCATTGTGATCGACGACACAGCCCCGCGAAGACCTCGGAGTTCGAGTTCGCGTAACGAGATGGCCCGGTCTGATCAACCCCGATGGATCAGAAACCTTGCACGCATGTGCGAGTTGCTGGTGAGAGTGCCGCGGCAATGTCCTAACCGGTTGCAAACTGCTCCCGGCGCGTGGCTCCGCGCCTTGCTAGTGGCCTGAACTGGTCGCTTGCTGACGCTTCGAGGGGGCCCATAGATTCCGCCCGGTGGCGGAGTGACCGGGACAGCGTGTTCTCTGTGTGGGCGGTGGCATGCGGCTGGCTTCGCCGTCCTCGACGGCAGGCGTTATTGCATCGGCATGCGGCGACCGACCTGCGTGGAACTGGCCCAGGAAATCACGATCACCGACGACGACAGGGCCATCCCCACGGTTCCGCGGAGGCCCTCGGAACTCACGAACTTTCTCGAAGGTGTGCGTGCCGATCTGATAGCGCAATCGCGGACGGGACAAGCGCGGGGGAACGTCGGTCCGGAGGTTGGCGTGACACCTGGGCCCCGTCCACAAGGCTTCTGGGAACAGTTGTGGGTGCCCGGTGGTCCGGGCCTTGGCGTCCTGTAGCCGGTAGTTCCTGCCCGTCGCCCAGGCGATCCTGGAGTTGGCGACACGCGAAACCCCGGGCCAGTGGAACGGAGGTCAGGGGTGTCGGTTTGGAGGGCAGGGCAGCGCTCTGGGAGGTCCATGTGGGCGGGCGCCGCGTAGGCTCTCTTTGGCCGCCCCGCCGCCCCGCCGCCCCGCCGCCCCGCCGCCCCGCCGCCCCGCCGAGTGCCGTTCCGCCGATGGGACTCCGGGGGTGGGGCGGCCGTAGGTGGCACCGCTCCGAGACCAGCGAGAATGGGGGAAGTGGGGCCAGTCGGCCGACGGCGGCCTGATCCGGAAGGACTCAAGCCCCAGTGAGTGGCGAGAGTCGGGTCAGTCCCTCCTCCGGAAGGATGCCGATCACTCTTGGCGTCGGGAATGCCGCGACTCCGCTCGAGTTGTCCATGGCATTGGCGTAGAAGATCACCCAGTGTTCGTCCACCGAGAAGATCTGGGCTTCGACGTCGACGTCCCGGCCGAAGGCCTTAGCTGAGGTGCCGTGGTCTTCGAGGTCGATGATCCTGACGGTGAATCGAGCCATCCGAAGAGCGTACCCGTGCCTTGCCCCTGCCTACCTTGCCCCCTCGGGTGTGTGATCTTCGTGGATACGGCCGGGCCCGATAGAGGGTCGGAAGGCTCCGTGCCGCCCGTCGATCTTCGGCGGCCGGCACTTCGCAGTCCATCGTCTACGCTGGCATCGGTGTCCGGCGGCGGCCCGGAGCCCCCCTCCTGGGTCGCGTCGGCGCCCTTCTCTGCCGAATCAAACCTCGGCGGATAGTCGTCCGGCGGGTGAGCCCGTCTGCGTGGCTCTCACAGGCGTCCACCCGGTAGATGTCCTCTCTCGGGTGCTGAACCGCCCCCCTTTACGCGACTGGCTCGGCACAATGGCGAAAACACCCGCCTGGGATGAGAGTGAACGCCTCGGCGTAGGCGGTGGCCATGGAGCTATCGCGCCGCGTGGAAGTGGCATGACGCCCGGATCCCGTTCCGTGGCACAACGCGGAACCGCCGCCCCGAAAGGCGGCGGGTACCTAGCGCTCAGGGTCGACCACAGAGGATCGCGCTGGCACTTCTGCCTGAATGCCAACAGCGCACGGCACAGGCGCCTGACTCAAGTGTGATGAGGGGACCCGTGTGAGTCAAGGGGGGCATCGCCTTGGGCGTTCGACATTACCGATGAGTAAGGCCGGGGAGTACGAACCCCAACCCCACCATTGCGGCACGACAATGGCACACGACCCCGTCGTCTGGCATGCGGCCGGGGGCAGTAGGGGGGTTCCCATAGCTGAAGAATGTCGGTCGCTCCTTCCGCTTTGGGCCGGCCTTCTTCGGTTGATCGTGTGGGCGATCCGGCGTAACCTGGTTCTTCCATCGAGATGAGGCGGAGACCGATGGCCTACGAGTTCGTGTCGGACAACTATGTCGACCTCTCCCTGCAAGATCTGAAGAAGGCCGCGCGACTGCTCTATCTGATGCGGCTGACCGCCGGGAAGCTGTATCTCCGCCAGCTAGAGACTGGCTCCGAGGACGATCAGGGGCTCTGGCGCGACTACAAGAATGCCGAGAGCGAACTGCACTCGATCATCCCGCCCGCGTCGGCCCAGGGCTAAGCGAACCTGATTGGTAACGCCGCTTGGCGGCGGTTTGGCACCTTGGATCTCCCGGGACGGAATGGACGATCCGACGACCAAGTGCCAGAGACCGGTCACCGCTGAGTTCGTTCGGTCACGGCCTGTGGATAACCGATCGCAAACCCCTGCCGTGCGGAAGGGATGGGGGACCTCGTGATGGCACCCACGGAGCCTCGGGAGATTGTGTGCGTGACGACGGAGCATCCCCATCGGCACATAGTGACCGTGGGGATTGGAGGGCTGGCCGCCTCCCCCCTCACCACGATGACCGTCAAGGAGGTCCGAGATGCTCTGACGGCGGGGGAAATCTTTTACACATGGAGCCCCACGGCAAACAAGGTGGCACTCGTCCACAAGCACACCTGCAAGGAACCTCTCTGCACCGTCAAGACGATTCGATCGGCGTCGGACGCCGTCAGCGACAACAACCTCGACCATCTGACCGTCTGCCCGTAGGGGGTCTGCTCCGAGGTCGAGCCCACTTCGGCCCCCCGCGACGTGGCGCCCTATTCTCGGCTCCAATGAACTGGCTCGATCGCCCGATCCGGCCCGGTGACCGCTTTTGTCCCCCCTAACCTCCTGCCGCGTCAGTTCGAGGGTCAACACATGGATCCTGGATCCCGATGGCACCGGGGGTGGCCGTTCGGTCCGGGATCGGGCTCGGCTTCTTGCCCCTCGCAGTAGGTGGGCTCATCGCATTCCCTGGAGCGATCGTGATGTCTCAGCCCGGGGTCGCCGTGGTTGGCCTCGGTTTTGGCGCATTTTGCGCTTCGGTGGCGCTCCGGGCCGGCTGGCCCAAGCTCGTCGTCGAAACGGGCGGCCCGCACCGCGTCGCCGCCACAGACCCACGATCGGGCGAGCGCGGCGGCCAGCCGGCACCGGGTCGTCACGGAGCTCGTGATCTCATAGGCCTCGTGCAACAGGGTCGGTATCTGCTCGGGATTTCGGCGCTGTGCGCCTGACGGTGGATGTCCGTCAAGCCGGAGCAGGCCCACCCCGTGAGTGCGCAGCGAAATCACCCTCCGTCCGGGTCCCCCTCCCGGGCCTGGGTTTCGACAACCGTTCACGGGAAATTCACCTCTCGCGCGCCGCCGCATGTCCTTCGGCCCTGGTGGCCGGACGCGGGCCTTCGTAAAGTCAGAATCGTGGCATCGGACCTCAAGAACCAGGCGGCACAGGCCCTGCGATCGGTGTCCGACCGTGCCCATCGAGTTTGGAGCATGACATCGCTGGCGGTGCCTGGGTGGGTCGCCCGGATGCATGCATGGCTGCGCAGCCGACCGTCGAGGGGTGACCCGGACGGGGCGTCGATGAGCGCCGACCTGGCCGGGCTGGAAGACCTCATGCACCACCTGGAGGGCATGCATCGCAACGACATCGCTGCGGTCCACCGCGACCACCGAACCGACGCCATCAACCTCGTCCACCACCTGGCCCTGCGTCACAGTGATGTTCGCCAGCTGCAGCGCAGGCTGGGAGAGCGCGGCCTGTCGTCGTTGGGGCGCTGCGAACACCATGTGCTCGCAACCGTCGAGAGCGTCCGCACCGCGCTCGACGAGAGGGCGCCCAGGGTGGGGTCGACCACCCTGAGCTTCGACGAGGGTCGGGCGCGCACTGGATCGCAACACCGATGCCCTCCTCGGTCCCCGGCCCTCGGGACGAGTGCCCCGCATCATGGTGACCCTCCCCACCGAGGCGGCCGACGACTACCTCCTAGTGCGCCACCTGGTGACCTCTGGCATGGACGTCGCTCGCATCAACGGTGCTCATGACGACCCCACCTCCTGGGAGCGGATGGCCTCAAACGTGCGCAAGGCGTCAGCCGAGATGGACCCTCCCTGCCGGATATCGGTGGACCTGCCCGGACCCAAGCTGCGGACCGCCCAGCTCGTCGACGGACCGCAGGTGGTGAGGCTGCGACCCGAGCGCGACCTGCGGGGGGTACCGATCGCTCCGGCCGTAGCCGCACTGGTTACCGGCAAAGCACCCGAGAGCCTGGCTTCGCTGCTTCCCGTAGATCCGGCATGGATCGAGCGCCGCCACCGGGGCGACGTGATCGACATGGTGGACACGCGAGGGTCCCCTCGTCAGCTCAAGGTGGCGGATGCTGTGGCCGGGCAATGCGTCGTGGAGGCCTGGGACACCACCTATGTAGAGACCGGCGCGACACTCACCTGCGACGACGACACGACGACGGTGCGCGGCCTGGCGCCGGTGCCTCAGTATCACGTGCTGCACGTCGGGGACCCGCTCGTGCTGACCCGAAGCCTTGAACCAGCCAAACCGTGGCGACACGGACAGCCGGGATCGGCTCGGATCGGATCGGATCGGATCGGCTGCACACTCACAGCAGTCTTTGAGGCGGCCAGAGTCGGCCAGCGGGTCATACTCGACGACGGGAAGATGACCGGCGTCATCGAGAGTGTCGCCGCCGATGAAATTTGACTCCAGATCCTGACAGCGTCGCCCCGAGGCTCGCGACTCCGGGCCGAAAAGGGGATCAACCTGCCCGACACCGATCTTGGTGTCGCCGCTGTGACCGACGCCGATCTGCCCCTGCTCGGCGTGGCCGCCGCGCACGCCGACGTGGTGGCGCTGTCGTTCCTACGCCACGAGCGCGACGTCGATGACATGCACGCATATCTCCGGCGAGTGGGGGCCGAACACCTCGGTCTGATCCTGAAGATCGAGACGGCGGAGGCATTCACCCGCCTCCCGGAGATCCTTCTGCACGCCATGCGTTCCCCGCTCGTCGGGGTCATGATCGCCCGGGGTGACCTGGCCGTCGAAGCGGGCTATGAGCGACTCGCCGAGGTCCAAGAGGAGATCTTGTGGCTCTGCGAGGCGGCACACTTGCCGGTGATCTGGGCCACGGAGGTGCTCGACCGCCTGGCCCGCACTGGCCAGCCGTCGCGGGCCGAGGTGACCGATGCGGCCATGGCGTAGCGAGCAGAGTGTGTCATGCTCAACAAGGGTCCCCACATCGACACCGCCATCGCGGTGCTCGACGACATCCTTCGGAGGATGTCGGGCCATCAGCGCAAGAAGACCGCTCTACTGAGGCCCTTGCAGAGCTGGGATGTTGACCCTCCGTAACCGAGTTCTCCTGCCTCGTCGAAGGCGAGCGACACGTGGTATCAAGACCCCCACGCGCAAAGTGCCGATACCGGATGGCAGCTGGCCGCGGTCACGCCGGTGAGGGATCGCGTTAGGCCAGGTCAAGCACCTTGGCGAGGGCCCTGAGTGGTTCGAAAATATTGTCATTACTTCCACCTGTTGTCAGAATCACAACGTTGTCCCTGGTCAGGGGCGGTTTGTTATTGGCATTATGGTCGATGTTCGAACCTATGGGTGCCGAAAACCTCGTCCGGCGCACCGACCAGGGAGGACGTACCTGGAGGGCGCGGCCGGTACGTGCCGGCGACGTAGGTTCAGGATTCGGTCGCACCAGGGGTGGGACCTGGCCCGGATGCAGATACAGAAGCCCTAGTCAGCGACGAAACTGAGTTTTCGGCACCCACACCACACTTCGGTCCTGCGGCGTTCTCTTGCCTTGGGTCCTCCTCGCGCGCCGAGATCCCGCTCCGATACCGCCCACAGTTGACGGGCGACCGTCACCGTCTTGTGGAGCGCAGAGACGACCTCGTCGTAGCCTGCGGGTCTTGGGTCGCAGTCCGGGATTGAAGCGCGACGAGGTTCACCCGGCGTCGACGAGGGTGAGGAGCATGACGGTCGGTTCCCGTGCCGTGAGACTGTGAGGCGTTCCGGGATCCATGTGGAGCCAAAAACCCGGTTCCGCGTTGAGCTGCGCGCCATCCACGATGAATTCAAGCCGGCCCTTCGTGACCTGGGCGATGGCTGCTCGAGATGCCTGATGCTCGCTCAGTCCCTCTCCAGCGTCAAAGCCAAAGATCGTGACCTCGCTTCGGTTGTCGCGAAAGATCACACGTGACACAACCGCGCCGGTCTGGATGTCGATCGCGGAAGTTACGTCCGAGAGTACGAAGTGTGGCATCGCGCTCTCCCCTTCTGTGCTCCTCGCCGAGATGTCTCGGGGCGATTTCCAGCGCGCTGCACCTGATGGATTGTCTCCATTCGCCTCCAGCGCCGAGACTGCCATGGGGGCAGTACGGGGCCGGAGGCTATTCTTCGATCCGCAATGCCCGCTCCGGGCAGTTGGTGACGCCGGTTCGGGCACTGCTTTCGAACGCCGGTGGCACCTCGGCCACTCGCACTACGCAATGCCCCCGCTCGTCAGCGTCGAAGAGGTCCGGGGCCAGGGAGTAGCACCGCCCGTGTCCCACGCATCGCTCCGAGTCGAGCACGATCCGCATCTCACGCACTCGCACCGAAGGTCAACGGCAGGTGGTGCAGGGACCGCAGGCCGGGCGTGTACTCGAGCACGGTGCCCGGGGGCAACGAGTACTCGGGGATCAGCAGGTGGAACTCCCGCAGCGCCACCCGTAGCTCTAGCCGTGCCAGGTGCGACCCCAAGCACCGGTGGATGCCCCCGCCGAAAGCGAGATGGGGATTGGGGTCCCGGGAGAGGTCCACGATATCGAGGCCAGGGTGCGCGTCGTCGTCGGTATTGGCCGAGGCGAGGAGCAACATGACCTGTTCCCCGGCGCCTATCGGGCAGCCTCCGATCTCGGAGGCCTCGGTGGCCACCCGAGCCACCGCCGGGACCGGGCTCTCCCAGCGCAACAGCTCCTCGACGGCCGAGGGGATGAGAGAGGGGTTCTTGACCAGCTCGGCCCGTTGATCGGGATGTTGCGCGAGATGGGCGAAGATGCAGTCGAGCGAGTCGGTCACCGTGTCGAGCCCAGCGATGATGAACAGAAAGCAGACGTCGAGGATCTCCTCGTCGCTCAGCCGGACACCGTCGACCTCGGAGTTCATGATCCGGCTGAGAAGATCGTCACCGGGCTTGCCCCGTCGTTCGTTGATGACCGCTTGGAAGTACTCGTAGATCTGCTGCGCGGCGGCCCTGCGACCAGGGGCCTGGGCTTCCATACTGTCGCCCTCAGGCCGGATGATCCCGTCCTTCATCGATAAGAACAGGCCGAGGTCCTCGATCGGGAGGCCCATCAGGTCTAAGAACACGGTGCAGGGCAACGGGACGGTGAACTCCGCGTGCAGGTCGCAAGATCCCCGCTCCGCGAACCGGTCCACGATCTTGCGCACCAGCTCGACGACGTGAGCCTCAAGGTCCACGACCTCGCGCGGGGCGAAGAGCGGGTCGAGGATTCGGCGGTACTTTACATGCTTGGGCGGGTCGATCTGGAGCGGAATGAGGGGGCGGGCATTGCCGAGATCCACTGCCCCTGCACCCGACGAGTAGAGGGCGGGCTTGCGCAGGGCCGCCTCGACGTCTGCTCGCCGCGTCACGATGGCGAACATGTCGCCGACGTGCATCACTGGCTCTCGGCGCAGGTCTCGGGCGATCGCCCGGGGGTCCGCGGACGCCGCGAGATCGGTCACCTCGTTGCTCTCCGCGTGCCCTACCTCGGTCTCGAGATCCATGGGTCCTCCTTTGCTCGACGAAGGCCCCCGAGGGGAGTTCGTCGTCGGTGAGCCCGAGACCGGGCCCGTGTTCGGCAGCCAACGCTACCGCGCCCTGACAACAGCGTCAGCTTTTGTCGGACGACTCAGCCTCGATGGCTGCTGGCCGCGTTGGGGACATAATCTGTCGCTGAGAACACTGAGCGGAGGAGGTGTCCGTGAGAGCGGGTCAACTCCAGGGTCAAGCTGGTGCTGGGCTAGGTGTCGGTGTCCGCGCCCGTCCCACGCCACGGGTTCTTCGTGTTGTCGCTGTTCGTCGACGTCGACGCCGCCTTGGCCAGGCTGGCCGCGATCGGGGTGCTCGTGGAGCTGATCGGGACCGCGCCGGCGTGAGGTCAGTCCGGCAGCATCGCGGCGCGGCCGTTATTCTCGAAGCGACAGCGGAGCACGCTAGCGTCCTCGGGAGTCGGGCGCCGGCACGGGGCTTTCGGCTAACCGGGTCGCCTGCCGCTTCGCCATCTCGAGAGGCGAAGCGATGGTGGACGCGTCCAGGCGATCGCGTGCGTCGGCGACGGTGTCCAACGGGTCGGTCACGACGGCAACCGAGCCCAACCTGAGGTGGGCGAGCACCGGGGTGGCTTCATCTACCTCCTCAGCGATCGCCGCGTTGTCAGGATGCCGGGCCGGCGAGGCTGTGGGGTAGGGCCGAAAGTCCACGTCGTCGGATTCGGTCCACCGCAGCCCGCGGTGGCGCGAGGCCCCTTGTGGGGTATGGAATGGAGAACATGACGGCAACTGTCGACGAGCTCTTCCTTCCGGAACCCGAGCCCCGTCAAGTGCGCTACACGGTGATCTCCGTGGACGACCACCTCGTTGAGCCCCCCGATATGTTCGAGGGACGCCTTCCGGCCCGCCTCCAGCACGCCGCGCCGAAGATCATCGAGACCAAGCAGGGTCATCAGGTGTAGCGATTCGACGGGGGAACGTATTCGCAGGTCGGTATGAATGCGGTGGCCGGGCGCCGCCCGGAGACGGTCAAGATTGAGCCGTTCAGGTTCGATCAAATGCGGCGCGGCTGCTGGGACATCGAAGCCCGCATCCGCGACATGGACATCAACGGGGTCTGGGCCTCCCTCAACTTCCCTTCCATGATCACCGGGTTCTGCGGGCGGGTGTTCTCACAATGCTCAGACCCGGAGCTCGGGCTGGCGGTCACGCGTGCGTGGAATGACTGGATGTTCGAGGAGTGGTACTCGCCCCATCCCGAACGGATCATCCCGATGGCGATCACGTTTTTGACCGACCCCGAGAAGGGCGCCGAAGAAATCGTCCGCAACGCCGCCCGCGGCTTCACCTCAGTCACTTCCCGAGCGTCCACATCGGATCGGCTTGCCTTCGATCTTCACCGACTACTGGGAACCGGTGTTCCGGGCGCGTGCAGAGACGGGAACGGTGATCAGCCTCCATGTGGGCTCCTCGGGCATGGCGGACTTCCCTGAGGGCTGTCCGGCGGTGCAGTTGGGTGCCACGCTCTTTGGGCAACTGTCCCTGACCGCGTGTGCTGAATGGCTGTGGTCAGGCTGGGCGGTCAAGTACCCCGAGCTGAAGATCGCCATGTCCGAGGGAGGGATTGGCTGGGTGGCGATGCTCATCGACCGTCTCGACAACATCGTTGACCGGTCCGGCTATGGCCTGGGATGGGACATGCGTCCGGCCGACGTGCTGCGCCGCAACTTCTGGTTCTGCACCATCGACGATCCGTCCACGATCGACACCCGTCACGCCATGGGCGTGGAGAACGTCATGGTCGAGGTGGACTACCCCCACGGCGACGGCACCTGGCCGGACACCCAGGCTGTGATCGAGAAGCTGTGGGGTCACATCCCGCCCGCGGAGCTCCGCATGATGTGCTGTGAGAACGCCGCTGCGCTCTACCGCCATCCGTTGCCGGAGATCGTGCTGCCGGCGCTGCCCTGAGCTCCGGGCCCCGTCGCTCCCGGTCGGTCTCAGCTTGCCGTCAGCGCCTCCTCGATGCCGGCCGAGCCTGTTATGGCTGGTCAAGCTGGGTCAGGCAGTTTCTGGACCCTTCAGCTCGCGGATGGGTTGGAGGTGAAGATGGCGGCAGGCGGCTACGACCTCGACACCAGGTTGATCGGCGGGATGCCGATCGTGAACCACCTCCGCCCCCGCGGCTCAACTATGAAAGTCAGCTGGGCACAAGGTCTGGGGGCACGGCCCCTGGGTCGGATTCGGCCTCGGCGCTGCACGATACCGGGGCAACCCGGCCGGTCGGCTCACGCGACCGTTCCTCCGCCATCGACGGTCAGCGTGGTCCCCGAGATGTACGAGGCGTCGTCGCTTACCAAGAAGGCGACCGTGGCGGCGATCTCCTCGGGGGCTGCCAACCGGCCAAGCGGCGTCGAGCGACGCACGTAGTCGAGCACCCCGGGCTGGGAGAAGATCCCCTCGGTCATCGGCGTCTCGACCCCGCCCGGGCACAGCGTGTTGGCCCGTACCCCGCGCCGGCCCCACCCGGCGGCGACGGCCCGGGTGAGGCTGATCACGCCCCCCTTGCTCGCCGCGTAGCCGACTCCCCCGCCCTGGCGAAGTGCGGCGATCGAGCTGAAGGTGACGACCGACCCGCCCGTCTCGGCCAGGCTCTTGATGGTGTGCTTTATGACGAGGAAGGTTCCGGTCAGGTTCACCGTGAGCACCCGGGTGAACATCTCGAGGGGTTCTTTATCGATGGGCACCTGGTCGGCGTCGGGCAGGATCCCCGCGCACGTGACGACGCCCCGCAGTGCCCCGAACCGCTCGACCGCCCGGGCGGCCGCCTCCTCGACCTGAGCCTCCACGGTGACGTCGACGGCGACACCGAGGACCTCGGCACCAGCCTTTCCGAGCTCGTCCGCCAGCGCCTCGACACCCTTGGCGTCACAGTCCAAGGCGACGACCAGTGCCCCCTCGGCTGCCAGACGCAGACAGGTCGCACGGCCGATGCCACTCGCCGCGCCGGTCACCAGCACCGGCCGTCTTCCGAGCCGCCGGGTGCCACCGGGCGTCGGCGATGTGCCGGGACTCAATGCGGCGTCCCGGCGGGGCGGGCCCCTCGCGGACTGTGCAGCTCGAAGTCGGCCCAGTCGGGTGCGACCATGACCTCCCGGAACCGGGTGAAGCCCCAGGGCCAGGTGGCGGGGATGCCATGGCGGTCGAGGTACCAACTCTTGCACCCGGTCATCCAGATCGTCGTCTTCGCCGCCTCTCGACGTGACGCCTCAAAGCGCTCGGTGGCCGCCGCGCTCGGAGCGACCTGGGTGGCGCCGTCGTCGCGGATGCGGGAGAGGAGTTCGAGGATGTAGGCGATCTGCAGTTCGGCCACGTCGATAAGCGAGAAGTTGCCGACTGGGCCGTTCGGGCCGTTCAGCATGAAGAAGTTCGGGAACCCCGGCACGCCTATCGAGAGGTACGCGAGCGGCCCGTCGGCCCAGACCTCGTCGAGGTCGATGCCTCCCTCGCCGACCACCTTGGTCGGCCGGACGAATCGGTCCACCTTGAAGCCGGTCGCCAGCACCAGCACATCGAGCTCGTGGACTTGGCCGTCGTCGGTGAGCACGCCCTTGGGCACGATCCGCACGATCCCCTCGGTGGCGAGGTGCGCGTTGGGCCGCTGCATGGCGTCGTAGAAGTTGTCGGATATGACGAGCCGCTTGCACGCCGCCCGGTAGTTGGGACGGAGCTTCTCTCGCAGGACGGGGTCGGTAACGTGATTTTCGAGGTTCTTCCGGCAGAGGTCCTCAAGAACCTTCATTTCGGGCGAGTCGGCATTGACGAGCGCGTCGGCGAACCCCTCGGTAAAGATCTTCGACCAGTCCCGACGGACTTGGGCCATGAGCTCGGGGTCCTTGCGGAAGCCGGCCCGCTCCTCGTCGGAATAGAAGGGGTTGTCCTGGGGCATGATCCACTGGGCGGTCCGCTGGAACAAGGTGAAGCTTGATGCCCGGTCGACGACGGCCCCGGCGATCTGGACGGCCGTGGACCCGGTACCCACGACTCCGACCCGTCTGCGGTCGATCTCGACGTCGTGATCCCAGCGCGCACTGTGGAACGCACGGCCACCGAAGCTGTCGAGCCCCTCGATATCGGGGATGTTGGGGTGATGGAGCACGCCGGTTGCGGCGAGGATCACGTCGACTTCGTCACGGGCGCCCGTAGAGGTCTCGAGGTGCCAGCGACCGTCTGTGAACCGGCACGACGTCACCTCCTCACCGAATCTGGTGATCGGCTCGAGACCGTGTCGACGGGCCACGTCACAGAAGTAGGCGTTGATCTCGGCCCCGGGGGCAAAGCACCGGGTCCAGTCGGGATTGGGCTCGGACGAGTAGCTGTAAAGGTGGGACGGGACGTCACACGAGAGTCCCGGGTAGGTATTCTCCCGCCAGGTCCCCCCGAAACCCTCACCCTTCTCGTAGATGGTGACGTCGTCGATCCCCGCATCGCGCAGTTTCATCACCGAGAGGATCCCGGCCATCCCGGCGCCGATCACCGCACAGCGGAGCGACCGCATCACGCCTCCCGACGCGCGCCAGCGGGGTCGAATCGGGTCACCGGCATCTCGAGGGGCGACGGTGGCGCATAGCCGTACATCTGTTTACCATGACAATCTCGACGATAACCGATCGCAACGAGCTGATCAGGGGATTCGATGGTTCTGGACGCACAGTCAGAGATGATCGTCGACGCCATGCGACAGATGGGGATGCTGCCGCTTCGCACGCTCGGCGTCGAAGGCATGCGCCAGATGACCGAGGCCGGGGACGCCTTTGGCCAGGGTCCCGCCCTCGGGGCGGTCGAAGACATCACGGTCGGCGGACCGTCCGACGTCCGTGTCCGCCTCTACCGGCCGGCCGTCGACGATTGCCCTTTGCCCCTCTGCGTCTACTTCCACGGGGGTGGATGGGTGATGGGGGGGATTGAGTCCCACGACCTGAGCTGCCGCCAGTTGGCCCACGACGGCGGGTGCCTGGTCGCCTCGGTTGCCTACCGGCTCGCCCCCGAGCACCCGTTCCCCGCCGCCGTCGACGACGCGTGGGCCGCCGCCCATTGGCTGATCGAGCATGCCGAGGAGTTCGGTGCCGATGCCGACCGGGTGGCCGTCGCCGGTGACAGCGCCGGGGGCAACCTCGCCGCCGTCGTCGCCCGGCTGGCCCGAGACGCCGGTCGGACGCTGTTGTTCCAGCTCCTCGTCTACCCGGTGGTTGACCGCCGGTTGGACCGGCCATCGATGGTTGAGAACGAGAGCGGCTTTCTGCTCGAGCGGGCCGACATGGAGTGGTTCTGGGCCCTCTACGACCCCGACGGGGTGGCCGCCGCTGATCCGAGGGCCGCCCTCACCGTGGCAACCGACCTCGAAGGGCTCCCTCCCGCCCTCGTGATCACGGCCGAGCACGATCCGCTGCGCGACGAGGGAGAGGAATACGGTGCCTTGCTCGAAGACGCCGGGGTGGCCGTGACGGTGCGACGCTATCCGGGCGTATTCCGTGGATTTTTCACCATGAACGGCGCGCTCAATGCTGCCGCCGCCGCCCACAACGACGCCGCGGCGGCCCTGCGGGCGGCGTTCGGATCTGGGCGGGCCGGCTGAGAGACCGACCGACGAAGGAGCCAGAAGGAATCCCTCGCCCCAAGACGACGGTGAACTAATCGAGTCGAAACGAAGGCAGCAATGGCAGAGCGCTTTGCAAACAAGGTCATCCTCATCTCGAGAGCCGCCCGGGGCCAGGGAGCCGACGAGGCGCGTCGATTCGTCGCCGAGGGAGCCCGGGTCGTCCTCGGCGACGTGCTCGTCGAGGAATCCGAGGCGCTTGCGGCCGAGCTCGGCGCGCACGCCTCGTCAATCGCGCTCGACGTCACCAGCCCCGAGACCTGGGACCACGCCGTCCGGACGGCAACCGAGCGAATCGGCGGGCTCGACGTCCTCGTCAACAACGCTGGCATCGTCCTCGGCACCCCCATCATCGGTGGCGACGTCGACGACTACCTGCGCGTCATCATGGTGAACCAGGTCGGCGTCTACCTCGGGATGCGGGCGGCCGCCCCAGCGATGATCGAGCGAGGCGGAGGCTCGATCGTCAACATCTCCTCAATCTCAGCCGGAGAGGGTCATCGTGGGCCGGTTCAGACGTCATACCCAAGATGGCGAAGGGGGCGAGAACGGCGGAAGCCAGACCTGAGAGCCAGGCGAAGGGGCTGCATCTCCCATAAAACCGACCGGCACCCCCAGCCGTAGTGCCCTCGAAATTTGTGGGAAGGCAACAATCAAGCAGCACGCGCGAGGTTGAGCCTCCAATCTTGCTGACACCGCCTACGTCGTCGAAGCTCAGCTGATGTCCGATCGCGACGCGCTGGCGACGAACGATCAGTCGGAGGCGAACGCCGTCCCGGGAGGTGCCGTGGCCCCGGTGTCCGAACACGTAGGTGGTCTCTGCCACCTCGAGGCATATTCGATTCTCACGGAGCCAAGGCGGAAGGGGAACACCCTCGACCGACTCCATTCGAACGTCGGCGGAATTCCGATACCACTCCGGTGCCAGTAGCCAGATGCCAGGAACGACGTAGGAAAGCTGGACGGCGTCGCCGTGAACGAGGAGTTCCATCCCCCTCAAGGGACCGACCTGGCGCTTTCCACCTTCCCTGACCTGGCAGGCTCCGATAGGCGAATACCGGAAGACGACCGGTTCACGTCTGATCGTGTGGCGGTCAGGGTTGCGCTTGAGTTGGCTCCGCCAATTGAGCCCCAGGACGATCAAGAAGATCGTCAGGATTACGACGAAAAGCGTCCATCCCCACCAAGGCACCAGTCCAATCTGGAGTTGACCCGCTTCCGCAGACACGGGTTTATGGGGATCAGGCCACCACGAGTGGGGCTTCGTAGTCAAACGGGCTGAGATGGCCGAGCCCTGCCTGGGCTCGTTCTCGGTTGTAGAAGATCTCGATGTAGTCGAACAAGACGCTGCGGAGTCGGGCTCGGTTCATGTAGATCCAGGGCCCGTAGATCCAACTGAGCTCTCGCTTGAGGGTCGCCCAGAAGGTCTCCATGGCCGCGTTGTCGTAGCAGTCGCCGGTCGATCCATAGGACGGGACCAAACCAAGGTCACGCAATCGATTGGTGAAGTCGAGCGAGGTGTATTGACCAGGTTCAATCGATCGATGCAACACCGGCTTTCTGGAGCAAGAGTAGATGCTCATCGAAGGCTTCGGCGGGTGTCTTCCATCCGAGCGTCTTGCGGGGTCGGCTGTTGAGCATTGCGGC
>Ga0182024_10012248_pt1 | contig 17002 bp, 16 predicted proteins | sample P32metaG_FD_120480 | JGI IMG/M metagenome (GOLD analysis project Ga0182024, IMG submission 120480) | Permafrost microbial communities from Stordalen Mire, Sweden - P3-2 metaG (Illumina Assembly) | ecosystem: Environmental > Terrestrial > Soil > Wetlands > Permafrost | place: Sweden: Stordalen...
AGAGCCGGCGGACCAAGTGTGCGGCCAACTTGCACAACCTCGGCATGGTCTGCCACGCGTTCGCCAACGAGCACAAGGGGTATTTCCCCATGTGCTATAACATGCCGGACCTGACATTCCCATATCGATTCCCGATCGTGGTGAGCCAGGACGACCGGCTGGATCAGGATTTCAAACTGTGGCAGGCGTACGGCACGTCGTATCCGTGCTTCACCGCGTACGGGATGCAGGACGAGAGCTGGCATTGCCCCAGCGTCAACCCGATCCGATTCCTCGACCCGGCCAGCGGATGCCCGCCGGAGTGGGGCGTTTGCGTCTGGACGGATTACATGTACGTCGGCGGGCTGACGACCTCCAACGTCGGAAAGAGCACCGCACACTGGGCCGCGGCCGGCACCGCCACGCCCGCGGTGCGGAGCAATGAGAACGATCTGGTCGATAAGATCCTTGCTGCCGACATCGTCTTTTATACCGGCGGGCCAGGAAATAAATGGGATACCGTGCAATATCGGTATCTGATCAATCACCCCAACCAGACCCAGGGGTTCCGGCCGGATTTCCAGAACATTCTCCACGGCGACGGACACGTCGATGCGTTGACTTCATCGGATTATCAATGGGCGCTCAACACGTCCACCAACTACTCATTCCGACATGCGAACAACGGCGTAGGCGGGTATCTCTACTGGGGCCAGCAACCGCCTGCTCCTCCGCCGCCCCCCGCGCCACCAGTGCCTCCGAGCCCCCCGGCCCCACCGCCGCCGCCGAAGCCTCCGACGCCGCCTCCGGTCACGCCCAATCCGATTCCGGCAGGGTGAGAATTCGTCCCCGGGAGGACGAGGCTCCCTCGCCCTCCCTTTTGCTGGCTATACGTGAAAGTGCTGGCGATGAGCCTTCGCCCACGCCTCACCGATTGCATGCCCGCCGGGGCGCGCATAGAGTGTCGCGACTCATGAAGATCAGCCTGAATTGGCTTTCGGAATACCTGCCCGGCCCCCTCGAAGCGGAAGCGGCGGGGGAAGCACTCACGCACGGCGGACTGCCGGTGGAAGTCCTTGAGAGACACGGCGATGACACCGTTATCGATGTGGAAGTCACCAGCAATCGCGGCGATTGTCTTTCTCACGTAGGGATCGCCCGCGAGCTTGGCGCTCTGCTTGATCGCGACTTTCGGGGCGTGCGGCCGGAGTTCAAAGAATCGGCGGCCGCCGCTGCGGGCGCGATCACGGTGAGTATCGAAGCGGCGAATCTGTGCCCGCACTACACCGCCCGAGTCATTCGCAACGTGAAAATCGCGCCCAGCCCCGGATGGCTGGCGCGGCGATTGGTGGCGGTCGGTCTGCGGCCGATCAACAACATCGTGGATGTGACCAACTACGTCATGTTTGAGCTCGGCCAGCCGCTGCACGTATTTGATTTGGACAAGCTGGACGGTAGCCGGATCATCGTGCGCCAGGCCCGGCGCGGCGAGAAGCTGATCAGCATCGACGGACGCGAGCGACAGCTCGAGCCGGAGATGCTCGTTATCGCGGATGCGAAGAAGCCCGTGGCGCTGGCCGGAGTGATGGGAGACCGCGACAGCGAGGTTTCGGATTCCACGGTGAACGTGCTGCTGGAGTCGGCCCGGTTCGAGCCCCTCTCGGTCCGCAAGACCGCCCGCCATCTGGCAATGAAGAGCGACAGCTCGTACCGCTTCGAGCGCGGCATCGATCCGCTGCTCCCCGAGCGCGCCAGCCGCCGGGCCGCTCAGTTAATCCTCGAACTGGCCGGCGGCGAATTGCTGAAAGGGAGCGTAGCGGCGGGGCGGGATGGCTTTACCCCCAAGCGACTCACGCTTCGTCTCGAACGGCTCCGCCGATTGCTCGGCGTGCAGTTTCCCGCCGAGCGGGTCATGGAGGCGCTGCGACGGCTTTCGCTTTCACCGACTCAAGCCGATAACCGCATCGAGGTGCAGGTCCCGAGCCATCGCCTCGATCTGAACATCGAAGTTGATCTGATTGAGGAAGTGACCCGCGTGATCGGCTACGACAACGTCCCGGTTCGCGATGAGATTGCCATCCGGCTCTCGCCTCCCGATCCGGCGGCCGAGGCGCTGGAAACAATCCGAAACGCGCTGGTCAGCGGCGGGTACTATGAGTCGGTGACGTTCGGATGGGTCAGTGATCTGTTGGCCGCCGACTTCACGCCGCCGGAAGCGATCGGCTTGCCGCGGGCCGATTCCGCGGTGCGCAAAGCCGATGCGTCGCTGCGACCCAGCATTCTTCCCGGACTGCTCGAGTCGGTCCGCCATAACGAGAACGTCGGCACGCCCGACGCGCGATTGTTTGAGATCGGCTCGACATTCATCCTTGCCGCCGGCGGCAAGGTGGACGAGCGCCGCAAGGTGTCTATCGTCGGCAGCCACGATCTTCGCGAAGTTCGCGGCGTAATCGAGCTGCTGCTGAACCGCCTGAATCCCGATCTCAGCCTGCGCGTGATCCCCGACGTCCGCCCCGGCTTCGCCCGCGCCGCGTGCGGGCGGATCGAGTGGGGCGGCCAAATCGTCGGTTACCTCGGAAAGATCGATCGCGCGGTGGCCGACAAGCTCGGCCTCCGCGAGATCCCCGCGGCCGGCGAGCTGGAACTGCTCCCGCTCGTCGAGGGGGCGCGGCGCGTCCCCAAGCAAACGGAACTGCCGACGTTCCCGGCGATCCGTCGCGATCTCTCCCTGGTCGTCCCCGAATCGACGCCCTATGAGAAGATCGAATCGACGATTCGCGGACAGAAGCCGGAACTGATGGAGGACCTCGAGTACGTCACCACCTATCGCGGCAAGCCGCTGGAGAAGGGGCAAAAGAGCGTGACGGTGACGCTGGTCTTCCGCTCACCGGCGCAGACCCTCACCGGCGAGCAGGTCGATGCGACGGTGGGGCGCGTGGTGGAGGCCGTGAAAACGAACCTCGGGGCGAGCCTTCGCGCCTGAGAATTCAGTGATCGGTTCGGCCGGCGATTACATAAGATGAAGCGGGCGCGGTGATTGGTGGGGCGGACATTCCTGTCTGCCTCGGGGTCGCGAGTGCGGACTTCGGTGAGCTCAGTCGAACCGGGGCGTACTCGCCTCCGCCGAGCGAATCGGAAGAAGAGGAGGATGGGACAGGAATGTCCCGGCGGATCGGTAGACAGACAGGAATGTCTGCCCCACCAAACTGGTCATTTATGCGATTCACGAAGATGCATGGACTGGGGAGCGATTACGTCTACGTCAATGGCTTCGAGCAGGACGTGGCCGACCCGGCGCGCGTTGCGCAGAAGGTGTCGGATCGGCACTTTGGCATCGGGTCGGACGGTCTGATTCTGATTCTGCCAAGTGGCATGGCCGACGTCCGCATGCGGATGTTCAACGCTGATGGCAGCGAAGCCGAGATGTGCGGCAATGGCGTGCGGTGCGTGGCCAAGTATGCATTCGATCATGGTCTGACAAAGAACAACCCAATGCGCGTCGAAACCGGGCGCGGCGTGCTCTCGCTGGCCCTTGAAATGAGCGGGGGAAAGGTCGATCGGGTGACGGTTGACATGGGCGAGCCAATTCTTTCGCTGCCGTCGATTCCGGTCGATCCCGAGCGGGTGACGAAGGGCGCGCGGGAACATGAATACCGTTTGCCGCTTACCGAGTTCAATCAATCTCTGGATGCGGCGTTTGTATCGGTCGGCAACCCGCACGCGGTGATCTTTTCGCCGGATGTGCGGTCGATCGATCTATCCCGCCTCGGTCTGGCAGTCGAGCATCACCCAGCGTTCCCGCGCCGGATCAATGCTCATTGGGTGCAAGTGCATTCGCCGGGCGAAGTGACGATGCGCACATGGGAACGTGGCAGCGGAATCACCATGGCCTGCGGCACTGGATCGTGTGCCGTCTGCGTAGCCGGCGTTTTGACTGGTCGAACCGCAAGAAAGCTGCTCGCGCATCTTCCGGGCGGCGATCTGTCGCTCGAATGGCGCGAAGCCGACAATCATATTTACATGACCGGACCCGCGACCGAAGTATTTAGCGGGGAATGGAACGAGAAGATGGAGTGAAGTGGGAAAGTCGCGCGGTGCTTCCTCGGATCGCCGCTTGCGGCTTCGCGAACGAAGGGACGTGCTGCGACAGGAGAGAAAGCCCCCGGCGATTGCCAGTGTCATCGTTCGCGAAGCCGCAAGCGGCGGTCATACGGTTATTCGATCGTTCGCGAGGGACTCCATGCAACTGCCGTTCCTCAATGATAGGAAAGCGTGGGAATTTCAGTCACGGGGAACGAAAGGGTGGACCAGTCCTGCTAACCCCCCGAAAATTCTTTCGGCTGATCGATGACTCTCAAGCAAACTGTCGGCGCGCCGATCATCGGCGACGCGTCGATCTCTTTCAGTGCCCGGCGAACCGCCCCCTCCTGGGCAAGATGAGTCGTGATGACGACCGGCACCAGCTTCGATTCATCCGACTCGCGTTGCAGAATCGCCGAGAGGCTGATCCCCTGCTGGCCGAGGGCGTGAGAGACGTGCGCCATCACGCCGGGCTCATCCTTCACCGTCACGCGAAGGTAATATCGCGAGTGGAGCTGATCGATCGGCACCACGTTGGCCCGCTCGGCGGTGTCGGGGAATATTTTGAGGTGACTGAATGCCAACTGCGTCGTCCCGATCGCGACATTGACCAGATCCGCTACCACGGCGCTTGCCGTCGGCATCTGCCCCGCGCCGCGGCCGTAGAACAGCGCATGGCCCAGCGCGTGCCCATAGATGCTGATGGCGTTGAACCCGCCGCTCACTTCCGCCAGCACGTCGTCCTGATGCACCAGCGTGGGATGCACGCGAAGAATCAGGCGGTGATCGGCATCGTGGTCGGCAATCGCCAGCAGCTTGATCACATACCCCAGCTCACGGGCGAACTGGATGTCGGCCGGCTGGATCTTCTCGATCCCCTCAACGTAAATGTCCTTCTCGGCGACATGCACGTTGAACGCCAGGCTGGCCAGCACCGCCAGCTTCTGAGCCGCGTCGCGGCCCGAGACGTCCAGCGTCGGATCCGCCTCGGCAAACCCCAGCCGCTGTGCCTCCTCCAGGGCCGTCGCATACGACCACCCGTTGCGGCTCATGCGCGTGAGAATCGTGTTGCACGTTCCATTGACGATCCCCACCAGCGCATCAATTCGGTTGGCCACCAGTCCCCGGCAAATCGCATCGATAATCGGGATCCCACCCCCGCAACTGGCTTCAAATGCGATGCACGCATTGTGCTTTCGAGCCAGCGCAAACAGCTCCGGCCCCCGCAGAGCCAGCAGGCTCTTATTAGCCGTGACGACCGGCTTGCCCTGCCGCAGCGCCCGCTCGACCAGCGTGCCGGCGGTCGTCGTTCCGCCGATCAACTCGATCACGATCCGGGTCTTTGGATCATCGATCGCCGCCTCGGCATTGGTTGTAACTGGAAGATTCGGATGAATCCCCGCATGCTTCTTCAAGTCCCGCACCACCACGTGGCGGATCTCGAAGGAAAGCCCCGCCCGCCGGCGCAGCATCTCCGCCTGCTCCGTGAGCAGCCGGATCACCCCTCCGCCCACGACGCCGCTTCCCAACAGACAAATGCCGATCGGTTCTTCGCTCATTCCAAGGCCATTCCGGTGAACGTGGGCGGAATGTAAGGGCCGGCATTCGGGGGATCAAGGTCGAACTGGCCTTCCGAGAAAAGTGTCAAGTAGGCGGGGGCAGCAGGAAGCTGTCTTGTGGCGTCACGATTGTTCGCATGGCCTCGTCGTCTTGCTCCCGCCTTGGGATCAGGGCATACTAGGTTCAGAAGGTATGAGGATCATCGCCCGCAAAGCGCTGCGAGACTTCTGGGAGACGCACCCCGGCGCCGAGCAGCCGCTCAAGGCGTGGTTTCGCGAGGCGGCCATCGCCGACTGGCCGGGCCCGGCCGCGGTCAAGGCCGCCTACCGCAGTGCAAGCGTCGTGGGCGGCAACCGTGTGGTGTTCAACGTGGAGATTAAGCCGATCAAAACCGAGCGCGACTATCGCGGCGTAATGGCACGGATCGATTTGCTCATGGATGCCAGGCCGAACACGGCTGAGGGCGACCGCCTGGACGTGCTGGCGACGTTGGCGCAGGCTTGGGAGGAGAAGCATCATGCGATTGACGCCCCTGATCCGGTGCAGGCGATCGAGTTCGCGATGGAGCAGCGGGGACTGACGCGCCGCGACTTGGAGCCGTACATCGGCAGCCGCGCCCGCGTGGCGGAGGTGTTAAACCATAAGCGGTCCCTGACGCTGGCGATGATCCGCCGCCTTCACACCGGGTTGGGCATCCCCGCCGAAGTGCTGATCGGCGCTTCGGATTAAAGCGTGACAGTTCGCCTCGGGCGAGCTTCGATAACGATGGCTGGCACCCCTCTCTTTCGCGGGCTCATTTGCCGTCCCTATTCTCTCCGGACGCTGGGGAAACGTGCCGGTGACGCGGATTGCGTCTCTATCGTCCCGCACTCGGCACGGCCGCAGTGCGCCAGAGCGAGCCGAACAGGTATCCCGATAAGCAACGAGTCCCTTTTCCATTGGGAGACTCCCAATGGGAGAGGGAGGAAGAGGAACAAGTTCTACGCGGTGCAGTTTTCTCCCCTGGATTCCATTCCATCGTGATCGGCCGAATGTTTCGCGCGTACATGGAAGTGTTGCGCGATTGATGCTATGATGACTTTCGTTGGTACGCCTTTTAGAATCGGATTACGCGACAGGTTTCACTTCTGCCCGCAGTCTCTTTCCCGAATCGCTTACTTTCTTTTGGGTCGGAATGCCGGCCTCTTTTCCCCGACCTGGAAAGTAAAACGCGGGTCTTGCGCCCAACTCTTTTAAGGAGAATCAAATGGGCAAAAAACTGTATGTGGGTAATTTGGGCTACGACGTCGATAGCTCGTCCCTTGGCGAACTCTTCGGCGCGCACGGCACCGTGTCCAGCGCGCAGATCATCACCGATCGCGAGACCGGCCGAAGCAAAGGCTTTGGCTTTGTCGAGATGGGCAGTGACGCCGAGGCCCAGGCCGCGATCACCGCGCTTGGCGGGACAGATCACGGCGGCCGGGCGTTGACCGTCAACGAAGCCAAGCCCCGCGAAGCCCGCACGGGCGGCGGTGGTGGTGGCGGTGGTGGCGGTGGTCGTCGTGAATACGGCGGCAGCCACAACTGATCTGAATTCTCACCGCTTGCAAAAGAAGAAAGCCGCAGCAATGCGGCTTTCTTCTTTGGTGGCTTGCAATCGCTCCACGGTCAGTCGCGGTGCGATCGAATCCGGTCGCCGCGGCTATTTCGCCACGGCCATCGTGCAAATCGATTCGGCGCTTTCGATCTGCGTAAGCGTCGCGTCCACCGGCAGGGTGATGCGAATGGCCTTGCGGTTCCAGTCCAGCATGTGCCGGTAGTATTCGGGCGCCGAGGTGGTGGTGGATGCCGTCAGGCGTTCGATCCGCAACTGTTCGCCCGGCGCGGCGCCGAGCGCAAAAAGGATCGGGTGGCGATCCTCGCCCGATTCGCTGGTCAGCAGGCCGGCGCTGATGGCCGCCTGAAGGACATCGGGGGAATACACGCCGATTTTCCCATCCCGCAGATCTTCCAGGGCAAAGAGCTGCCGGCGGAAGTTTCCATCGGCCTCATAAAACTGAACCGCCCGCTGCCCCGAGACCTTGATCACGTGCGGCGTCAGCGCCGACAGATGACCGGCCAGCCGCCGCCAGAGCTTCAGATGCTCGCCTCTCGGTTCGCGCTGGCAGGCGGTGATATGCCGTTCCACGTTGGCCCGGCCGCCGTTATCCAGGCGCGAAAGAAACGCATCGTAGTTTGACATCACGGCAGTGCTGCCGCCTGTGTTAATCACGGAAATTCCTTCCATCCAAATTCATCGGCTACTCGTCTCCGTGCCCCGCTGCGACGGCTTCCAGTCCTTGACCACAAGCCCCGCTGCCGACTTGGTCACCGTCAGGAATCGGCTCAGCCGAACCACGTGCGTGGTGACGGTCAGGCCGAACATCTGCGGGTTGTCATATTTTGTGTCACTGGCGGGGGCCCACCAGTTGCATCGATAATTATTGCCACTCACGCGCTTGCAACTGACGCGGTCCTCCGGCCGCTTTTCCACGAAACGGGCGATCTCCTCGGAAAAATCCTGCGCAACCGGCTCTGCCGCGCGAGGCGCTTCGGCCACAACAACCTTTTCTTCTGTCATACAGAGTATCTCCCGTGATGCCCCGGCATATGGAGCATCAGCATCGGCCGAGGCAAATCGCGCCCCGACATCTCAAGGGCCTGAACGGGCCAGCGTTTTTGGCCAGGGGAATCAACGAGCGAGGGAGGCAGGAGCAGCGAGTGCCAACTCGCCGCCAATGACTCGGTCGTCAGGTGCGATACATCATAGGCGAGTTGCGACTGATTTGATATGGGCTGAGCCCCGTCGTCGGCTTATGTTCCCGCCCCCACTGCATGAAACTTTTATCGCTGAACCATTGCTCGGAGATGTGGCACGCCGCGCCGCGGTGTTGGGACGGCAGGGCCTGTGCTAGAATCAATGCACGGAGAATACCGTTATGGCCGTGACGATTGATTTACCCACCGACGTTGAGTGTCGCCTTCGGGCCCAAACACCCGATCTCGCTAAGAGCCTGAAAGAAGCCGCGGCTCTCGAGCTCTTCCGCCGCGGGGTTCTGAGTCATTTCGAACTGTCCCAGATGCTCGGGCGCGACCGGTTCGAAACCGACGCCTACCTGAAAAGCCACGACATTTTTGAGGGATCTCTCACATCGGAAGACATCGACGCGGATCGGCAGACGCTGGAGCGCGTACTTGGCCCGGCGGACCGTTAATGCTCGTCATCGCCGACAGTTCGCCGCTCATTGCGCTGGTCAACATCGGTCAAATCAACGTCCTGCCGACACTCTTCGGCGACGTGACCATCCCGCGGCTAGTTGCCGACGAGCTGGCAGGTGCGAGGAGGCCGCAGCTGGTGCGAGATTTCATCGCCAGTCCACCGGTTTGGTTGTACGTACGTTCTCCGTCCGTGATCGAATCGATTCCGCTGCTACAGCCCGCCGAGTCTGCCGCGATCAGCCTGGCCAGGGAGTTGAGCGCGGATTTGCTGCTTATTGACGAGATTCAAGGCCGGAAGGCCGCCGCGGCGCGCAATCTCAAAATCACGGGCACGATTGGGATCCTCGAACTTGCGGCGAGCGCCAAGCTGATCGATTTGCAGGAGGCATTCGACAGACTGAAGCAGACGGATTTCTGGATCTCCCACAAGCTTCTCGATCAGCGGCTGGCGATGTTTCGCGGAAAAAATCCGCCGAAGTCTTAACCGGCGTCAGGCCGTTGGCTCATTCAGCTTCTGGGCCAGTTTCCGCCTCTTTGCGTTCGAGAACGTCTTTGATTTTGGCGAGAACAACGTGGCAAGCTTGGACATTTCGGAGAAGCTCCTTTGGGTCGTCAATGAAGGCCTCGTCGCCGCTGTCAGGGTGCGCGCATCGATTGCGTAGCTCCTCGGCGCTGTCGAATGTTTCGGTGATTACGTCCCGACGTATGCTTGGCAGTAGTCCCCGTTTGATCAAGATGGTTTTCTTATCAATGAACGTCGTATACTCAAGCAGCAGCGCCGGGTGCGCTCGTAAGTGGTTAACTCTCTCAGAGGCACGCGTGGGCTCTCGCCGCTCCTGGGCGCGGCGCATCGCCTTCTCGGCATTCTGTTGTCGCCCCTCCGTTAATGCACTCCAATTTGTCTTGGCGTTTCTCTGGCATAACCGCAGGCTTAGCTGTTCCAATTCGAATGTCATTGCGAGGAGGCATAGTCGAAATGGCGGCTTGAATAAATCGCGATAGGTCAACGTCCCTACGACCTCGTGACCGTCAATCACGAACCAAATGTCGAGATCGCCCGCCGCCCTCATCAGCAGGGCGGTGGCGCGCCATAGCGGCGTGTCGGCGGTTACGATTAGGTTCGGATTTATCGGCCTGACGACTCGCTCGTCCATTGTATTTCCCACCCCAATTTCAATGGCTTCTCGAATATCCCAGTACGAGACCGAACCTATCAACTCATCGCCGGAACCCACAAGGTAAGGAAGGCCCGAGTCTCCAACACCGAAGCTGTCCGCGAGATCGATTGCTTCCTGAAGTGTTGCCGAGGCTGGAATTACTCCCTGGATTGGCGTCATCACATCCCTGATGGAAATCAGATTGGTAAGACGGGTGTACGTCGAGAGCGGCATCTTTTTCTCCGATTTTGACTCTGGATCACAACGACTTGGCTTCCTTGGAATCGCTCCCGGCTATGTTTGTGCATTCACCCTCTGCGCCAACTCGCGCTTCAACACCTTCCCCGTCGGCGACCTCGGCAAATCGTCCACCACAAAAATCTCCCGCGGCACCTTCCATTGCGCCAACCCCTGATCCCGCGCAAACGAGCGCAGCTCATCGGCAGCAATCGTCTTCCCTTCCTTGGCCGTGACGAACGCAACGATCGCCTCCCCGCGGCCGGGATCTTTCTTCCCCAAGACGGCGGCTTCATGCACCGCCGGATGGCGCAGCAAGATGTCTTCAATCTCCCGCGGATAGGCTTTTTCCCCCGCGACGATGATCATTTCCTTTTTGCGGCCCGTGATGTAGAGGAAGCCGTCTTCATCGAGGCGGCCCAGGTCGCCGGTCTTGAAGTGGCCGTCGGCGGTGAGGGCCTCGGCGGTTTCCTTGGGAAGGTTGTGGTATCCCTTCATAATCATCGGGCCCTTGAGCCAGATCTCGCCGATTTGCCCCCGCGGCAGTTCGTTGCCCGCATCGTCGGTGATGCGGGCGGTCGCGCCGGGGACCATGCCGCCGACGCTGCCGGGGCGATTCTTCGCCGGGGCATTAATGGCGATGACGGGGCTGGTTTCGGTCAGGCCGTAGCCTTCGTAAAGCGGGATATTGAATCGCTGCTGGAAGGTCTCGCGCAGGGCCGCGGGCAACGGTTCACCGCCGGTGATGATGGCGTAGATCGATTTGAAGTCCTCGGGGCCGGCGTCCTTCAATCGCGCGATGGCCGCGAACATGCTCGGCGTGCCGAAGACGATCGACGCCTTGTGCTCGCGCAGTGCCTTGATCGTCGCCACCGGGCTGAATCGCGCGATATACACCACCGTCGCACCAAGCTGGATCGGCGCCAGCATCATCGCGGTGATGCCAAAGCTATGAAACAGCGGGATGATGCCCAGGAAGACGTGCTTGGTCTTGAGCTGCGCGTACTCGATCGCGGCGTCCAGATCGCTTTGCAGGTTGTTGTAAGTCAGCAGCACGCCCTTGGGCAGGCCGGTGCTGCCGCTGGTGTAGAGCAGCACCGCCACGTCGTCCGGGCTCGGGCTGGGCAACTGCGGCTCGATCTTCGGCGGGTCCTTGGGAAGCTGCGTCAGGTCGATCACCTTCAGCGGCAGGTCATTCAATCGCGGGATGAAGAAGGGGGCCGTCAGCACCGTATCGATGTCGCTGTCCTTGATGATGTGCCCGATCTCCTTGTCGCCCAGCAGATAATTGATCGGCACCGCGGTCTTGCCAGCAAGCAGCGTTGCGTAGAAACTGGCCACAAATCCAACGCCGGGCGGCAGCAGCAGCCCGACGCGCGGCTTTTCGGTCTGAAACGAAAGATACATCCCCAGCCCCGCGGCCATCGCCGCCACCCGGCCGTAGGTGTATTGCCCATGATCATCGATCACCGCGATGTGGTCCGGCTGATCCTTGGCGTGTTGGAAGAGTGGTTCGAAGAGCATAAGAAAAGTCCGTTGTGAGTTGATTGTTGTGGGTCGTTGGTGGTTGGTTGTCGGTTGCAGGTTGATCGCGAAACGACAGCCCACCTCCAACCCACCACCCACAACTGACAACCTACAACAATACTAAATGGAGCACGGATGCGAAACGCGGGATGGATGTTGCTTGCGGCACTGCTCGTAGCCGGCTGCGCCAGCAGCAAGACGGCCGACGATAAGAAGACCCTGCAAGCCGGCTACGATGCGCTCAGCGCGCAAGACTACGACGGCGCGATGGCCCGGTCATCGGAATTCATCGCCAACAATCCCAATGGCGGCGCCGGCACGCCCGACGCCCTCTATCTGCAAGGCCGGGTCTACGAGCACCGCGCCGAAACCGCCGACGCGGCGGGGCGTGCCGCCGAGGCTCGCTCCGATCTCCAGGACGCCCGCGGCACCTACGAGCACGCGCTAACCCTCAATCCCTCCTCCAAAATCATCCCGCTCCTGCAGGCCGGCGTGGCCAATGCCGCCTACTTCCAGGAAGACTACTTCACCGCCATGCGCAACTGGGCCGCCGCCTATCCCGGGCTCACCCAGCCGGATGCCAAAGCCTGGGTCAAGTATCGCCTGGGCCTCTGCCAGCAGCGGCTCGGCCGCTTCGACGAAGCCGACCGGAGCTTCGCCGAGGTCCAGCAACAGTTCCCCCACACCGCCCCCGCCGAGCGGGCATCGGTCCACCAGGGCGCCAAAGCCTTCTATGTCGCCCTCGGCTCCTGGGCCGACGCCAAAAGCGCCGACGCGATTGTCACCACTCTTCGCGGCCAGGGCTTCAGTGCCCTCAAGGCCACCCAGCCCACCGGCCGCGAAGCCGTCCGCGTCGGCCCCGCCTACAACTACGACCAAGCCAAAGCCCTCCGCGCCCGCCTGCTGTCGGCCTACCCGGCTGCGACCATCGAGCCCTGAGCTGGCCTCCTCGAATGTCTCGCAATGTCTCGTTTTGTCTCGCTTTTCGCATTTATCTTAGCAATATTTTGATAAAAAATGTGACATTCGGAGCGCCCCATTATTTGCAGTATATAGCCGCCGCACGCGTGGGGCGACGAGTTCGCGGGTCATTCGTGTAGCCGCCGAGCTTGCTCGCGGTTTCCGCCGTGAATACGGCGAGCAAGCTCACCGGCTACACAAATGCAGGACCAATCCGTCCTCGCCCGGCCCCGAGCCGCCGACACCGTCGTCATGACCCTCGACGGCCACGAAGAACGCCGGCACGCCGACATTCACCCCGCCTCCACCCCGACCCGAATCACCACCGCCGAACTCACGCCCGACCGAGACATTCACGCCGGCACGCTGCCGTCGTGCTGCTGTGGTAGCTGGCGTCCTGCTTAGCCGAATTCCGCCGCGATGTGCTCGATGAAGAGAGTCTGTTCGTCCTGGCCGAAGCGGAAGATGACGCTGATCCAGACTTCGACGCCGCCCCTGTCGTACTTCACCTCAAACAGTTGTCCCCGCGGCTGAAGGATCGAGGCGGGTTTACTCAATGCGGTGGGATTCTCAGACAGGCGGGCGAGCTGCCCGCGCGTGAACTCGGCCAGCTCCCCCGGCAGCGCGTTGAGTTGACTCGCCGCCGCCGGCGTGATCACGAGGGCGTAGCTCACCGATCAGCCCCCGCTCGTCGCAGGTTGAGCTTTGGCCAATCGGCCGTTCAACTCAACAAAATGCTCAAAGCTTTCCGCCACCGGCTTCGACCGATTCACGGCGCGCAGCAGGTCATCGTAGCCGTTCACCGTGACCCCGGTGCTTCGCACGCCTCTGGCCAATTCCTTCACGTTCCCGGCGGCAATCAGCCACCGCTGAAAAAGCGGCACCAGCGGCCGGTCTCGTTCCGACAGCCCACCGGCCCCCAAATGCGTTTCAAGTCGCGTCAACGCCGTCAGCGTAAAGGCGATCAAATCCTCCACCTCCGCCCGGTCCGGCGACACCGACTCCCGCTCCAACAGCCCGATCTGAGACTCCAGGACGGTGGTCATCAACGGATTATTCTCGAATGGCCGCGTCGGGTCAACGAGAAAGGAACCAACGGGTCATCGGTTCTCGCCCTCGTGTAGCCGCCGAGCTTGCTCGCGGTTTCCGCCGTGAATACGGCGAGCAAGCTCACCGGCTACACGAATGCATGTCATGACCGTCGTCGGCCACGAAGAACGCTGGCACGCCGACATTCACCCCGCCTCCACGCCGACCCGAATCATCACCGCCGATCTTACGCCCGGCTGAGGCATTCACGCTGGCACGCCGCCGTCGTGCGAAGTAGTGACCATCGATTCCACGACCTTCCACCGTCCCGCGAACGAGCCCAACGGCCCGGAATTGAGTTCGCCGTCCCGCGCCGCTTTCGCTGTCCACAGCGCTGTATATCTAAATCTATACTAGATACGTGTGAATTTGATCGATCGCCATTACGAGGTGAGAACGCATCTGCTTTGCGACACTTGCTCGCCCCCAAACCTCACGACGGCGTCGGCTGTCATCAGCGAGAAAGAAATGGCATCTGTCTATGTCGGTGCCCACATGAACGTGCAGGTGCGGACCTCGTATCCATCTTTTCTGATCATCAGAAGGGGCTGGCTCACCTTCGAGTGGATTCTCGTAGTCAACTGAAGGTTGGAAATGGAGCAGAATGAGATCAATGGTGGATAAATCTTCCGTTGGAATCGCGATATGTATGTAGATAGCGAATAGCAATGCTTCGTCACCCTCGCTTTTCCACTCCTCGCGGTAATCAACGTAAACACCCTCAAATCGCGTGCGGACGTACTTTCCGCTAGACACGCCTGCAAAATCGTCTACAGCCCTGACGATCAAGCGGAATCCCGTCCTCTCGACGGCAAACCGAAGCCGGGCGGGGTCACGAGCGGCGGGCCGAAGTATTACACGCGCATCGGCGCCCGTTCCAGCCTCAACTTTGGATATCAGAGCTCGTATCATTATATCCCGGAGGAGATAACGCTCCTCAACTCCTCAGGAAATCCATATGCCCGAATCATCAACTCATCCAGATGTTGGGCGCGTTCTTCGCTCAGTCCCTTCTCCAAAATAGCTCCGACGTGAGCAACGACAGACAAATAGAGCTGTGAGTCCAGTGCGTCCATGAGCGGGACCCTCACTTCGACGAGTTGCTTCGGCTCGACCAAGACGTAGCCGTTTGCGTACCGATGGCTTGCCGCGGCGAGTTGCCAGAAAAACGACGAACTGTTAACGACACCAAGCAGAAATAAAGCAAAATGGGGCCGCGCATATTCCTTCTCGAGCTCAATTGCGGGCGCGCGAGTAACGATGTACTCGCCCGTCCGATCAAGCGAGAAACGCGCGCGGCGTGATACGTGCGGTGCCACGAGTTTCGCGGAATCAAGATAATCAGGAACACGATGCGGGCGCCACCAAGGTGTGCCGGTTCGCACGGTTGCTCTGTTCTCAAGATCCGCTTTCAGCCGCTTGAGATGGCCCCACGTCCACGGGAAATGTTCTTGAATCCAGCGTTCGGACGTTGTGGGGCTCCAAGAGATCGGAAAGAAGATCCTCCACTCCGTTTCGTCCGGCACGCGAAATGGCTGCATCTCCTTGTCGGTGAGAAGGGGGCGCCACACCGAGCGCTCGCCTTCCGGAACCTCCTTGCTCTCGACCATAAACGCGCTATCCGCGCCCGTCACCATGCCCTCTCTCGGGCGCGCGTAATCCGTAAGTCGCGGCAGCCGATGGAGCCATTCCACGGCGGCCAATTCTCGCGGCGGAAGGAGCCGCCAGTCGACCTGTGACAGTGTCGCTTGCGAGATTGAGAACGACTGGAAGAATTCATTGTCCTCATCTTGCCCGGTGAGTGCTGCATTCAGTGCTAAGCCTGGAAAATCACGAATCCTCAGCACACGGGTGACCGCGTCTGCGGACGCTTTCCGTTTGCGAACCGCTATGAGAACAATGTAGGCTGACGCATGCTCGAATACTTCAATCAGCGATAGATCGGCGATGAGCTCTACAGAATACTTTGAGGTTATCTCAGTCCGGAATGCTCGCGTCGCATTCGAAACGAGGAATGCATGCGGCAGCAAGAATACCGCGACTCCGTTATCTTGTAATGAAGTTAGGCTTTGCTTGAAAAACGCGTAAGAATAATCCGCGCCCGCCTGAGATCCGAACACACTAGTGATTTGGGCCCGCTGCTCGAGAGTTGCCTTCTTCCAACCGATGAATGGCGGGTTGGCGATCACGGCATTGGGCTGGTAACTGCGCAGGAATTCAATTCCGTCGCCGTCTTTGATGTCCACCTGTGCCGGAACCAGGCCGTGATGTGCGACGTGGAGCAGTGTGATCGACAGCAGCGCAGCGTTGGCCGCAGCAGGATTAACGTCCCGTCCGTGCAGCCTTGTAAACACGCTGCTATGAAGCTCGTCATTTACTTGGCCGGACTGAAGAATGCGCTCTGCAATGGCGCGAAGGAAAACACCTGACCCGCACGCTGGGTCAACAAAAGTCCATTTCATAGACTCTAGCTTTGACGTCGAGTCGATCAGGTAGCGGGCCATGAATCGCGCCAGGTATTGCGGCGTGTAATGAATTCCGCTTATGCGGGTTCTCGCCGATTCGGCAAGCAGCGGGAAGAACTGTTCTTGGCCGTCGGCGGCAGCTGGATGAAGCTCGGAAACATACTTTTCATACACGAGACTTAACGCGTGTCTTGAGAGTAGTGCAAAGTTATATGCGTATGGTATGTCGCGATTGTGGTAAAAATCCTTCAGTAGCTCTTGTACCGTGGTTGCGCTCAGCCCGTCAAACTCCTTGAACGACGTAAGCCACTTCTTCACGAAAGCGGGCACTCGGTCGTGCAGCCGAGCGAATGATTGTTTCAGCAGCCGGCTTATTGTCGGAGATTTCAGTTCAGAATAAAGTGAGAGAAGTTTCGCGCCCTCCTCTTTGTCAGTATCTTCGATAATGCGAACACAAATCAGAGCATTGAAGAGATTTGAAAGCGGTACGTTAATGTCGTAGCGCTTGAGTTCCCCACTGATGGCCTTCCGCCAAAAGTCGATGCTTGAGAGAATCACTTCGTCGACACGGCGGCGTTGTGGACGAAAGCGGCCCTTCGTGTATCGTTGAAACCCCCTCGCGCTGAAGGCTGTTGGGTCTTGCGCAAGCGGAATCGCCTTAACGAGCGGCTCATTCAGGCGATTGTGTAGCAATGACGTGCTCTCGCCGTC
>Ga0182024_10012249_pt1 | contig 17001 bp, 16 predicted proteins | sample P32metaG_FD_120480 | JGI IMG/M metagenome (GOLD analysis project Ga0182024, IMG submission 120480) | Permafrost microbial communities from Stordalen Mire, Sweden - P3-2 metaG (Illumina Assembly) | ecosystem: Environmental > Terrestrial > Soil > Wetlands > Permafrost | place: Sweden: Stordalen...
CTGAAGCGCACGAAGTGACGCCGTTTTGCGGGCGTCTGAGCCCGCTGGCGTCATCCTGAGGAGGGCGTCAGCCCGACGAAGGATCTCCAGGCTACAAGAGCATCGGTGATGAGAGCAACGGGAAAACTTTATGGACCGTGAGTGGAACGACAGTCAGCCGATTTATCGACAGATTCGCGACCGAGTGGTCGCGATGATCCTCGACGGCGTGCTCAAGGAAGGCGATCCGCTGCCTTCGGTGCGCAATGTCGCGGCCGAATATCGGGTCAATCCGCTCACGGTTCTGAAAAGCTATCAGCAACTGGTCGATGAGCAGTTGGTCGAAAGCAAACGAGGTCGAGGCATGTTCATCAATGTGGGCGCGCGCAATCTGCTGCTGCAAGGCGAACGCCAGAAATTTCTTGCGGAGGAATGGCCAAGGGTCCACGCAACCATTCAACGGCTTGGACTAAGAACGGAAGAACTACTGAACGGTTCTTCCGGCCTTGCTGTGGAGTCGTCGAACCCTAAGAAAAAAGAGGAACCGAAGTCATGAATGTCATAGACGCACGCGGCCTGCGCAAGACCTTCGGCAAAACCATCGCGCTCGACGGTGTCGATCTGCACGTCGATGAAGGCCGCATCCTCGGACTTATCGGCCCCAACGGCGCAGGCAAAAGCACCGCGCTGAACGCGATTCTCGGCCTCACTCCATATCAGGGCGAATTGAGGGTGCTCGGCCGCGACCCCTGGGGCGAGCGCGACCAGCTTATGCGCGATGTCTGTTTCATCAGCGATGTCGCCGTACTGCCGCGCTGGATGCGGGTTTCGCAGGCACTCGACTACGTAGCCGGAGTGCATCCGCGATTCGATCGCGCCAAGGCGCAAAGTTTTCTGGCAAAAACCACGATCCAGCACTCGAGCAAGATCCGGCAGTTGTCGAAAGGCATGGTCGTGCAACTGCATCTCGCCCTGGTGATGTCGATTGATGCGAGATTGCTGGTTCTGGACGAGCCCACGCTTGGGCTCGACATTATATTTCGCAAGCAGTTTTACGATTCCCTGCTCAACGATTATTTCGATCGCAGCCGCACTATCGTGGTGACCACACATCAGGTGGAAGAGTTGCAGCACATTCTGACCGACCTGATGTTCATGGATCGCGGCCGGATCGTACTGAATTGCACGATGGAGGAATTCGAATCGCGCTACGTAGAGTTGACGGTGAATCCTGATCGAGCCCCCGCGGCACGCGCGCTCAAGCCGATGTATGAGCGCCAGGTGTTCGGACGCAGCATTCTGATTTTCGATTTAAAGCCGGATCTCGCCACCAATCAGACTTTCGACCGCCAGCAACTGGCCTCGCTTGGCGAGGCGCGCACGCCCAGCATCGCGGACTTATTCGTGGCGGTGGTCGGCAACCAATATGCCGCACAACGACAAGGAGCGGCTCAATGAACACTCAACCGAATGCCATGAATGAGTCTTCCATCCAATCGCAGGGAACCGAGCCCGCAGCCGTGTCGGCACTTCGAGTGATGTACTGGTCGATACGGCGCGAAATCTGGGAGAACCGTGCGCTCTACCTCGCGCCCCTGGCAGCCGCAGCCGTTTTTTTATTCGGCTTCGCGATCAACCTGGCGATTATGCGGCGCAGTGGCTCACCGCTGCTGAGCCCGGCGCAACAGCAAGATTTACTCATGGAGCGATATGAATTTTCAGCCTCCCTGATCATGGGGATAGCTTTTCTTGTAGGCATTTTCTATTCTCTTGACGCCCTGTATGGGGAGCGCCGCGATCGCAGCATTCTCTTCTGGAAATCGCTGCCGGTTTCCGATCTCACTACCGTGCTATCGAAGCTGATCGTTCCCATCGTCGGTCTGCCGCTTCTCAGTTTCGCCATCACGATTGCAACGCAATTCATCATGCTGGTGATGACCAGCGTAGTTCTGCTGGGCAGTGGCGTGAATATCGCCGCCCTGTGGAGAGAGGTGTCGTTCCTCCATTTTTCCCTTGTGCTGCTGTATCACGTTCTCACGGTTCACGGCCTCTACTACGCGCCCATCTATGGTTGGCTGCTGATGGTCTCGGCATGGGCGCCACGCGCTCCATTCATATGGGCTTTCTTGCCTCCGTTCGTGATCTGCGGAGTGGAGAAGATTGCGTTCAATAAAACGCATTTCTGCACGCTGCTAGGGGAGCGCTTGACGGGGCCGGGAGGCACAATGGCGGAGAACGACCACACGAAAAATTTCTCGACACTCATTCCCCATCATTTTTTTAGCGAGCCGGGCCTGTGGATCGGCCTGGCTATCGCCGCGATATTCCTCGCTATCGCAGTCCGGTTGCGACGCTATCGCGGACCGATCTGATCGGCGTGAGCGTTGGATTGATTCGCGCACGTTAGGAGCAATTTATGACCACCGCTGCATCAAGGGAACGGATCGCGGAAACGTCGCCGCGCTTCAAGTCGACGATTACAAAGTCAATGACTACCAAGTCAACGATTACGGGGATTTTTTATCTGATCACCGTGTTGACGGGAGGAGCCGTTCTGCTGGCCCAGGGCAGGCTGGGCTTAGTTTTCGACCTCATCGCAGCCGCGTTCTACGTCGCTGTGACGGCCCTGTTCCATCAGCTAAGCAGCTCGAAAGATTCCAGAACATTCACGAAGAGTTCGCAAAGAAGTTAGGAGAAACAATATGAAAAGGAGATGGTTCTTCATCGTTCCGCTCGCGGTCATCGCGATGGTGCTGTTTGCAGTCATCGGCGGTGACGTAGTACTGCGCCTTTGGAATTGGCTGTTACCTCCGCTGTTCGGATGGCGCCACATTAATTTCTGGCAAGCGCTCGGACTTCTAATGCTGTGCCGCATCCTGTTCGGAGGCTCTCGCTGGCGCAGCCCCGGCCGCTCCAACTTCCGCCGCCGCATGCAGATGAGTGGGCGTTGTGAGTCGAGGACGCCGGAACAGCGCGAACAATTCCGGCAACGCATGCGCGAATTCTTCGGCTTCGGCCCATCCGCCTGCGAGAGCAAGGCGCACTAAGCCGTCTCGATCTGGCGTAGTTGAGCCCGTCAGGAGGAACAATGCGATCGCCACTATTATTTCTGCACATTGTCGCCGGTACTCTGGGAATGCTGTCTGGATTTGTCGCAGTGTTTCTCCGCAAGGGCTCGCGCCGGCACGCCCTCGCCGGAACCGTCTTTGTCATAACCATGCTGTGCCTGTCTTCCACCGGAGTGTTTCTGGCGGTAATGAAATCTCAACCGGGAAATATTCTGGGAGGCGCTCTCACGTTTTACCTTGTGGCAACCGCTTGGATGACCGCCCGGCGCAAAGACGGCGCGCCTGGCATTTTCGATTGGGGCGCGCTGCTAGTCGTTTTCACGATAGCCACAATCGAGATCACACTGGGGATAGAGGCCGCGCTGAGCCCGACGGGGCAGAAATACGATTATCCGCCATGGCCTTATTTCATATTCGGTTGCGTTGCTCTGCTTGCCGCCGTGGGGGACGTTCGCATGCTCGTGCGCGGTGGCATTTCTGGCGCGCAACGGATCGCGCGGCATCTTTGGCGCATGTGCTTTGCGTTGTTCGTCGCCGCAGCGTCCACATTCCTGGCACGGCAACAGGTGTTTCCCGCCATATTGCAAAAGACAGGCGTGCTTGTTTTTCTGAGTTTCCTGCCACTGATCCTGCTGATCTTCTGGATGTTTCGCGTCTTGTTGACCAAGGCATACCGAAGAACTACGGCACTGCCAACAGCCGATGCCGCCATCTTGAGCGCTTGAGACAATGGAGCTTAATGATGATGGAGCATCGCGGTAGAATCGGGTGGACGGCAGGAGGTAGATTGCATGGCCTTCACCAGACGCACGGTTCTAGCAAGCTTCGGATTGGTCGGACTTCACGCGGCGATAGCGCCTTTCATCATGGCAGAAAGAGCCGCGAGCGGATGTCCGTTCAAGCTAGCGGTAATCAACGACGAGATCACGCAAGATTTCGAGAGGGCGTGCCAGATCGTATCGGGAGATTTCGGACTGGGCTGGATCGAACTCCGCTCGATGTGGGACAAGAACGTAACCGCACTCAGCGCTAAAGAAGTGGAAGATGCGCGGAAGATTCTGGAAGCGCACAAACTACAAGTCACGGATATCGCCAGCCCGCTGTTTAAGACGGATTGGCCAGGGGCTCCGCGTTCATCACAAAGTGAAAGCCGCGATCAGTTCCATGCGGACTTCGATGCCAGCGCGCAAGATAAGCTGCTCGAGCGGTGTATCTCGCTCTGCAAGTCTTTCAACACCGACAGAATTCGTTGTTTCGATTACTGGCGACTCGACGATCAGAAGCCGTATCGCGCCGCAATCAATGCCAAACTGCAGCAGGCTGCGGAGCGCTGCGCCAAAGACAACATCATTCTTCTCCTCGAAAACGAAATGTCCTGCAACACGGCGACAGGCGAAGAAGCGGCCGCTGTGCTCAACGCAATCCCAAACAAAAACTTTATGCTGAATTGGGATCCCGGCAATTCCGCGGCGATTGGCATCACGCCCTATCCAACCGGCTATCAGTTGCTGCCGAAAGATCGCATCGGGCACTGCCATTGCAAAGACGTCGTGAACAAGCCAGACCATAAATACGACTGGGCTCCCGTAGGCGGCGGTGTCGTCGATTGGGTTGGGCAACTTCAAGCGTTGCATCGCGACGGCTTCCGCTACGGACTGAGCCTCGAAACCCATTGGCGCGGCGCAGGCACGCCGGAAGCGTCAACCCGCATCAGCATGGACGGACTGAAGAAAACGCTGACGAAGGCGGGCATCGCCTGCGGGTGAAGAAACGCGAAAGCAAATAAGGAGCAGCAATGGTTACACGACGTGAGTTTCTCGATGCACTTGCCGTAGGCGCGGCGGGGCTGGCCGTAGGATCCACTGCCAAGAGCTACGGCCAGATTCGCGGCTCGAATGATCGACTCAACTTTGCCGTGATTGGGTTGAACGGCCGTGCTTACGCTCATCTCGCGTCGCTAAAAGCAAATCGAAACAGTGCCCGCATCTCGCATGTCTGCGATGTGGATAGCGATATTCTCAAGAAGTTCGCGGGACGCACGCAGCAGGAAATGGGCGAGGCTCCCGCGGCGGAAAAAGATTTCCGCAGGATTCTCGAGCTCAAGAATGTGGATGCGATCACGATTGCCACTCCCGAACACTGGCATGCGCCGATGGCCATCGCCGCGTTGCAGGCGGGGAAGCATGTCTACGTAGAAAAACCATGCAGCCATAATCCAGCTGAGGGCGAGATGCTGGTACAGGCACAGCAGAAATATCAAAAGCTGGTGCAGATGGGCACGCAGCAGCGCTCTTCACCCCACACCATCGAGATCATCGAGAAGATTCACAATGGAATTATTGGCAGGCCTTGCTTCGCGAAAGCATGGTACGTGAACACGAGAAAGTCGATTGGCTTCGGCAAAGAGATTCCCGTCCCGCCGCAGCTCGATTGGGATCTGTGGCAGGGTCCGGCTCCGCGGCGTCCGTATCGAGACAACGTTCATCCTTATAACTGGCATTGGTTCAAGCCGTACGGCACAGGAGAAACGTTGAATAACGGCACGCACGAAGTCGATGTCTGCCGCTGGGCCCTGGGCGTCGACTATCCGCAGCGAATTACATCGTCAGGCGGCCGATACCATTTCAAAGACGACTGGCAGTTTTACGACACGCTGGTGACCAGCTTCGAGTACGAAGACAAAATGATTTCGTGGGATGGAAAAAGCTGCCAAGGCATGAAGTATTACGGCCGCGATCGCGGTTCGACCATCATGGGCACCGATGGCACAGTGCTGGTCGATCGCGGCGGTTATGAAATTTACGACCTCCAAGGCAATAAGACCAGTGAGGTCAAGGCGGGCCATGCGGCCTCATCCGCTGACCTGGTCGGCAGCGATTCCATGACCGACGCGCACTTCGCGAACTTCATCGCGGGAATCCGCAAAGGCGAAAAACTCAACGCTCCAATCTCCGTGGGCAATGTGTCGGTCACGATGCTGCAGCTTTCGAACGTCGCATGGGAAGTTCAACGCGAGTTGCATCTCGAGTCGAAAGATGGACGAATCCAGGGCGACGCGGACGCGATGAAGATGTGGGGGCGCGAGTACGAAAAAGGCTGGGCGCCGCATGTCTGAGAGAACCGCCTTCTCACGCCGGGATTTTGTTCGCTCGGGCGCGCTGGCGACCGGGGCATGCGCCGCTCCAGGTTATATCTTCTCTCTCGCTCTTAAACCGCCGTCGAGTGAAGACGCATCGCCGATTCGTTTAGGTCTTGCCAGCTACACTTTCCGCAACTTCAACCGCGCACAGTTGATCGCCTTCATGAAACAACTCAACGTGTCCGAGTTGAATGCCAAAGACGTCAAAGATCATCTTCCGATGGATGCGCAGCAGGAATCGGCCGCCCTCGCGGACTATGCCGCGGCCGGCATCAAGCTTCACGTTGCAGGCGCCATTTATTTCACGAAAGACGAAGATGCGGATATCCGGTCCAAGTTCGAATACTGCAAGCGCGCAGGCATCGGAGTGATTGTTGCCGGCGACCCTACGCCGGAAACTTTGCCGCGCATTGAGAAATTCGCAAAGGAATACGACATCCGCATCGCGATTCACAATCACGGACCCGAAGATAAGATCTGGCATTCGCCGCTGGACGTATTGAAAGCAGTCAAGAACATGGATCCGCGCATCGGTTGCTGCATCGACGTCGGACATACGGTTCGCGCTGGCACCGATGTCGTGCAGGCGATTCATGAAGCCGGCCCGAGGCTGTTCAACGTACACATGAAAGACCTCACCAACTTCGAGAGCAAAGAGAGCCAGGTCGCGGTGGGCGATGGCATCATGCCCGTGCGCAAAATGTTCGAAGCTCTGATCGCGACGAAGTACAGCGGCTTCGTCGATCTCGAGTATGAGATTCATCCTGACGATCCGATGCCGGGCGTCATCAGCAGTTTTGCCTATATGCGAGGCGTGCTGGCGGGTATGGGCTATGCAATGCAGCGCTGACGGTGGGAAATGCCGCGCATGAATGCTACAGTAATCCCGATCACTGCGCGAACGCAGAAACAGTCCTAAGCGCTTTCTCGGAAAATGATGGCCATTACAGCCTACGCCCGCTCTTTTCTTTTGCTGATTCTTCCTCTCTTCTTAGCCGCTGCGCCTGTGTTTCTCCTGGGCCAAACCAACCCTGCAGCCGCATCGCTGATCCAACTGAATCGCGTCACATCCTTTTCACCGTTGCCAAATGGCATCGACTTGCGCGATGGCGACGCTCGCATGCAAATCGTCGCGCTGCGCGAGAACGTGGTGCGCATTCGCGTGTCGCCCTCCAGCGAACTTGCAGAAGATGTCTCGTGGGCTGTGCTCAAGGAAGCGCGGCAAAGCACAGTTGCCGTAACCGCTGACAACACGCCCGACGCAATTGGCTTCCACACTCAGACGCTAGCCGTATCCATCAATCGCCAAACCTTCGCATTGACGATCTCCGACCGCAATGGAACCATTCTTCAAAAAGATGTGCGGCCGATCGAGTTCCATGGCAAGAGTTTTCGCGTTTATAAATCGATGCCGATCGACGAACACTACTTCGGCCTGGGAGACAAGCCCGGGCCCCTCGATCGCCGCGGACAAGCATTCACCATGTGGAATACGGATGCATACGCCTTTCAGGAGTCGACCGATCCGATCTACAAGAGCATTCCGTATTTCATGGCTTTCCGTTCCGGACGCGCCATCGGAGTATTCCTCGACAACACCTGGCGCACCAGTTTTGATTTTGGCAAGCAATCTTCCGACACGTATTCCTTCGGCTCCGTGAGCGGCCCTTTGGATTACTACGTTTTCTACGGACCAACTCCGAAACAAGTGGTGGAAACGTACGCGTGGCTTACCGGCACAACGCCTCTGCCTCCCATCTGGGCGCTTGGTTTTCAACAATCGCGTTACAGCTACACGCCGCAAGCGCGCGTGCTTGAAGTCGCGAACCGCTTTCGAGCCGATCACATTCCCGCCGATGTGATCTACCTCGACATCGACTATCAGCAGAAGAACCGTCCGTTCACCGTAGATCAGACGCGCTTCCCTGATTTTTCCGGAATGATCGCGGAACTTGCTTCCAAGAACTTTCACGTGGTCGCGATTACCGATCTGCACATCGCCAAATATCCCGGACACGGTTATGCGCCTTACGACAGCGGCCTTGCTGGAGATCACTTTGTAAAAAATCCCGATGGCAGCATTTATTCCGGAGATGTGTGGCCAGGCCCCAGCGTTTTCCCGGACTTCACGCGCGCGCAGACTCGCGAGTGGTGGGGCGGCCTCTATCAAGAATTTTCTAAGCTAGGCGTTGCGGGCTTCTGGAATGACATGAACGAGCCGGCAGTTTTTAAGACTCCCACCAAAACCATGCCTGAGAACGTCGTTCATCGCATCGATGAACCCGGATTTATAAAACGTTCTGCGCCTCACGCTGAAATTCATAACATGTTCGGGATGCAGAATTCCCGCGCCACGTTTGATGGACTGCAGCACCTCAATCCAGATTTACGTCCGTTCGTACTGACGCGCGCCAGTTACGCTGGCGGCCAACGTTACGCCGCCACGTGGACCGGCGACAACAGCAGCACGTGGAATCACCTTCGCCTGGCAACGCCGATGCTTGAAAACCTGGGACTGAGTGGCTTTGTGCTGAGCGGGGCCGACGTCGGCGGCTTTGTAGGGACACCGCAGCCAGACCTACTCACAAAATGGATCGAGATCGCTTCCTTCCAACCCATCGACCGCGACCACACCGAGAAAGGGAGCGGGGACCAGGAACCATGGGTTGGAGGCGCGGAAGCTGAATCGATTCGCAAGCGATTTATCGAAGAGCGCTATCGCCTGATGCCTTATCTCTACACGCTGGCGCAAGAGGCGTCGCGCACTGGTATGCCGATTGAGCGGCCACTCTTTCTCGAATTCCCCGACGCCGCAAGCGATCACCATCCCATCGACATTGACGCTGAGGCAGCCGGCGAATTTCTTCTAGGGCCCGACATCCTCGTTGCTGCGCCGCCTTATCCAGATCGGCTCGATACCTACACGGTCGAGTTTCCCTCGGCGAAATGGTACGACTACTGGACAGGGCAAGTCGTCCCAAAGGCTGCGCCCAAGGCAGATCGAGATCCCAATGAGCCTCCCAGTTCCACCGATCTAGTGTCGCTCACAATTTCGATTCACCCAGAAATCGCAACCTTGCCGGTTTTTGTTCGCGCGGGTGCAATTCTTCCAATCGCGCCTTTGACGCAGAGCACCAACGAGATTCCACAAGGTCCGCTCACCCTGCGAGTCTATGCGGACGACCAATGCTCCGGTCATCTCTACCTCGACGATGGCAAGACCTACGCCTACAAAACAGGATCCAGTTTGCAAATGGATTTTCGCTGCGAAATGAATACGAACGGCCTGCGCATAGACGTTGGGGAACACAAGGGCTCTTATCCCGCGTGGTGGCGCGAGATTCGCATCGAGATCTATGGTTGGTCCCCCAGCAAACGCAGGGCGCGCCTGAACGGCGGCAACATCAAAGCAACTATGGATGTATCGCAAGGCAAAGTGGCTCTAACCATCCCAGATAACGGACGAGGCGAAGTGTTGGAGCTTGAATAGGCCTGCGCCCGCTCAACCTGCGCGTCTCTTCGCAGCCTACTTTACTTGCTCCGCTTCCACCTTGCTGATCGTCGCTCGTAGCCAGGCGCCGAGCGCTGCTTCGATTTCCTGCTGCGTGCCGGTGCGGTACAAATTATCGAGCGTGTCACCTTTCAAAGACAATGGAATATGAGTGCAAGGAACTTGTTCCTTCCGCGCCTCTGCGGGAACGAATTGCATCAGTAGGCATTCCTCGCAGGGCTCGCGGTCTTTGGAATTGAAGTTCATGCAAGTGGGCGAATCCTCAAAAATAAATCGCGCCCGCCAGGATTCACGCGGCAATCGCCCGTAGCCCCCTTGCTCAAGAAATTCCAGTTCGAACTTCAGCACGTCCAGCAGTTTTCGATCGTCTTTCGCCATAAGCCCACCCCTAATCACTACCGTGAGTTTGGCTCGTGATCGCACGCCGCGCCGTGACCGTCATCACACCCCAGGGTGAGGGCCGTCACGCACCCTTCTTCAGGCTGGCCAGTTCCCTGCCGGGTCACCCGACTGCGAGTAAGACCACTCTGAAGAACTTGAAGACGCGCGCACCGTCTGTATAAGAAAATTACCAGGCATGTGTGACGCGCGTCACAGAACGTTCCTTCCTCAGGAGTGTTCAATATTGCTCAGTTTAGGCGCGCTGATGTCGTTTTTAATGTTAGCCTGCTGAAAATTAGAATGGAGATTGAATAATGAAGAGCATCAACGCCAAAGTATTGACAATCGCAACAGCCTTCGCTGTTGTTCTCAGCATCCCCCTCTCGATGCGCGCGCAAGACGCCGCAGCAACCTACAAGTCAAAATGTGCCATGTGCCACGGCGCTGACGGCAAAAAAGCTGCCGGTCACGATCTTTCAGGTGCCGATGTGCAGAAAGAATCGGATGCGGATCTGGAGGCGGTCATCGCCAACGGCAAGGCCCCAAAGATGCCGAAGTACGGGGATAAGCTAAAGCCCGAAGAGATCAAGGGACTGGTGGCCTACATTCGCACCCTGAAGCAATAGTTCCGGGTTCTGCCTCACGCCTTGAAAGCTAGTCCACGGCGGCGAATGAGCCGCCGTGACGGGTGATGTGTGCCAGACCGCGGCGCGTATAAATTGAACGATAGAGAAAGCATTGGTTTCCAATGAGCCTGCGAGATCGCATTCGAGGGTGGTTGCAGCCGATTTATTTCCTGGGGCAGAATCCGGTAACGCTTACCGGCGCTGTAATTACCACCAGCACGGCTCTTACCACCATCGCCTTTTGGTTCTATGACATGTTTCTGCCCGGGCCGCCGCATCCTTATATCGGCCTTCTGATTTTTCTGATCCTGCCTGGCATTTTTGTACTCGGCCTCGTGCTGATTCCCATCGGTATCTGGCTCAGGCGCCTTAGCCTGAGCCGCAGCGGCACGCTACCCGCAGCATTTCCCGCCATCGATCTGCGGCTGCCCGTGGTCCGGCGCACCTTGGAGTGGGTAGGACTGGCGACCGTGATCAATCTTCTAATTGTTGGGACCGCGTCCTACCGCGGCGTCCAATACATGGATTCAGCAAGCTTCTGCGGGACGACTTGTCACGTCGTAATGGCCCCCGAATTTTCGGCCTACCAAAATTCCCCGCACTCGCGTGTGGCTTGTGTCGAATGCCACATCGGGCCGGGAGCGGGATGGTTTGTCCGATCGAAACTCTCCGGTCTGCGCCAAGTGGTTGCAGTAACCTTCCACACCTATTCACGTCCTATTCCTTCGCCAGTCAAGTATCTCCGGCCGGCGCGTGAGACTTGTGAGCAGTGTCATTGGCCGCAACGCTTTACCGGTGACAAGTTCCTGGTGAATACAAGCTACAAAGAAGACGAAAAGAACACCCCGCAAACCGACGTTTTATTGCTGAAGGTGGGCGGCCGCACGTGGCAGGGTTCAGTCGGCATTCACGGGCACCACCTCGCCGACAACGCCCGCATCCGCTACATTTCCACCGACGCCGAGCGGCAGACGATTCCGGTCGTCGATTACACCGACGATCAAGGCAAGACTACCGAATTCATTTCGACGGATACGAAGCCAACCCAGCAGCAATTAGCCAAGGGAGAACATCGCACGATGGATTGCGTGGACTGCCACAACCGGCCCACGCACAAGTTCGACTTGCCCGAAAATGCGGTGGACAAACAGATGTCTATCGGACACATCAGCCCGGAACTGCCCTTCATCAGAAAAAAAGCCGTCGAGGTTCTCAAGGTGAACTATCCTACCCGCGACGTGGCGCGCCAGAACATCATCGCCGAGCTTAACAATTTCTATCGCACCAACTATGCGCAGATATACCAAACCCGGCGCACGCTGGTGCAGCAGGCGGGCGATGAGGTAGCGGCCATTTACCTTCGCAACATCTTCCCCGACATGAACGTGACTTGGGGCGTTCATCCTGACAACCTTGGGCACAACGACTCGCCGGGCTGTTTCCGCTGTCACGACGGCAGTCATACCAGCGCCGACGGCCAGACAATCACCAATGATTGTGCTGCATGTCACCAACTTTTGGCCACGGGTGAGGAAAATCCGAAGGTCTTGACCGACTTGGGAATTAAGTGAGCCTCGGAAAAAACGGAAAGCAAAACCCTTGTCATTCCGAGCGGAGCATTGCGATTGGCTTCATCAATCGCAATGCGGAGTCGAGGAACCTGCTTTCGCTTGCAGCGCACAACGCCGCAACTCTGCGGATTAAACCTCGCGCGCCGTCCTCGGTAGAATTCCCTTGACTCCGATCGGCGCGAAGGTCTCCAATATCAGTTAAAGCATTAGCTCTTTGACATAAGAATAGCAATCGGATAACTGACATCGAATCAAGAATTTGCGCGCAAGCCCTCTGCGCACAAGATTTTAGGGGTAAGCGCGGCACAGGCATTCAGCAGCGCTCGCTGATTACAAAGGACTTAATTGAACGGCACTAGAGCTAAGTCCTTAAGATCGAAGATCTTACGGCTAAAATCTTTGGAATCAATATTTTAGCCGGATTAAGATGATATCGAAAGCGCGTAACCAATTGATTCCAGAGATTTTAGCGTCAGGCGTATCAAAATTTTTTGAACGCATCAATCTACCACCCGAACCGCTTCCTCTTCTTCGCGAACTTCGCGGCCGTCCCTTAGCGCCCTTAGCGGTTAAAAGCTTTTGGTTTTTGACCGATAGAAGCTATCTGTTAAGTCTTACAGTTATCTTTGAGATATACGTGGAGCCCGCCAGACTATCCCTACGCGTAACCTTAGTTACAAAATGAGCGCGTCCTGAGAAATCACGCAGCCGATCTGCCCAGCTTCGCAGTCCGCAGTTAACAAGCACAAGTGACCCGAGTCACAGAACTTTCCCGTCAAAGACTTCAAAATTGCCAAGGATGAAGTTGCGAAATGGGAGTCTGGTCTTGCGGAAAAAGATACGACACACGGCAGATACAGCAGGACGATTCGGCCTCGTCCTTCTGGCCTTAATCTTGTGGGCCGTCATTCTTTCAGTCGGCACCCCGGCACACGCTCGCGGGCGAGCGCAAGTGAAGGCGCCACAACCGCTCAAGCAGGATGAGAGCTGCCTAGCCTGCCATGGCCAAGCAGGAATGACAGCGGGCAATGGCAAAAGCATCTCGATTGATCCCACGAAACATGGAGCCAGTGTCCACGGTGTTCTAAGTTGCAAAGAGTGCCACTCGAGCATCAAGGACTATCCTCATCCCGCCAAAGTGGCGAAGGTGCAATGCTCCACTTGTCACACCGACGAGGCTTCCCATGTGCCCAACAGCGTGCACAGCGCGCTAGGCGAGCAAGCTTGCGAATCCTGCCATGGCGGCCATCACGAAGTAGTATCCACGGCTCCACTGGCGCCGGCAAAGTGCGCGCAGTGCCATGCCGATGAAGTAAAGGAACTCCGGCAAAGCATTCATGGAAAAGCGGCCGCAGCGGGTGACCCGGACGCCCCAACTTGCCTCTCCTGCCACGGACCTGTCCATCAGATTCAGGCCCCCGGCGATATAACTTCGACGGTAGCCAAGAAGAATTTGCCCGACACTTGCGCCTCCTGCCACAGCAACCCGCAGTTTCTCTCTCGCCACAAAATTCCATTCGCGCATCCCGTGGAACTTTACAAGCAAAGCGTCCATGGACGAGCGGTGATGGGCGGAGACGAAGCGGCAGCGACTTGCTCGGACTGTCACGGCAGCCACGGAATCCTGCCCTCGCAAGATGCGCTTTCCAAAGTAAACCACTTCAACATACCCGCCACTTGCGGGCAGTGCCATACCGAAATTTCCAAGGCGTATCTTGCAAGCGTTCATGGACAAGCTACAAAGAATGGCGTCTCCGCGGCTCCGGTGTGCAGCGATTGCCACGGCGAACACCTGATCCTGGGCCCGAAAGAGCCTGAATCGCTGGTGAATGCGTCGCGCGTTTCGATGGCCACCTGCGGGCGGTGCCACAACGATGAACGACTGGCTCTGCGATACAATCTGCCCGCCGATCGTGTTCCTTCTTATGCCGACAGCTTTCACGGGCTGGCCCTCACCGAAGGAAAGACGACCGCCGCGAATTGCGCGTCGTGTCACGGAGTGCACTCCATTCTCCCGTCCAGTGACGCGCGCTCAAGCGTCAGCAGCGCCAACCTGCGAAAGACTTGCGGGCAATGCCACAAAGGCGTGGACGAAGCCCGATTCCTCATGGGGCCGGTGCATGTGCGGACTTCGACAGGTGCCGCTCATCCCTTTGTGAAGTGGATCCGCTGGACGTACTGGATCCTAATCCCGATGACCCTGGGGTTCATGATCCTGCACAACATAATCGACTTCTTCGCGAAGCTCATGCGCCCGCGGCCGCACCACTCCAGCGGAGCGAAAGTGACGCGCATGAATCGCAACTTCCGCATTGCTCACTGGGGCGTCATTCTGAGCTTCCCAACGCTGGTCGTCACTGGATTTGCGCTGAAGTTTCCCGATGCCTGGTGGGCGCGCCCGCTATTGCTCTGGGAGAACCATTTCGGCTTCCGTGGAGGCGTGCATCGCGCCGCGGCCATCATACTCATTGCCGCCACGCTCTATCATCTGGTTCACCTCGCTCTGAACAAGCGAGACCGTGTTTTCCTCTGGGCAATGCTTCCGCAATTCAAAGATGCAACGGACTTGATACATGTCTTCGCGTATAACCTCCGGCTCACGAAAGTCGAGCCAACGTTCGCGAAATTCAACTATGCCGAGAAGCTGGAATATCTTGCATTCATGTGGGGAACGCTGGTGATGGCGGTTTCCGGCTTCCTATTGTGGTTTAACGATTTCACTCTGACGCACTTTCCCAAGTGGGTGTCCGATGCGGCTACCGCTGTCCATTATTACGAGGCGATTCTCGCAACCTTCGCCATTCTGATTTGGCATTCCTACATGGTGATCTTCGATCCGCTGGTCTACCCGATGGACACGGCGTGGCTCGACGGCAAAGTTCCTGCCGATCACTACCGCCATGCGCGTCCGTCCTACTACCGCGCCCTGCAACGCGCGAACCTGATCGAGCAACCGGCCAAGCCCGCCGATGATCACATCGAGCAGCACGAGGCCGAGCCGGAAGTAGAAGTCTCTACGAAGACCTAGGACGAATCAGTTCTTTGCCTTCTTGGTGATCTGGAAGGACGGGACGCGGGTGCCATCGTCAGTGGTCACAGCGCCCTCTGTGAAATTGAGATCTTCCTTGCCCTTCTTTAGCATCTGCTTGGACACGGGCTTATACGCAGCCAGGATGTCGCTGCCATCGATCGTGCCCGTGGCCGCCGCGCGCACCGCCACGACGCCGTACGGAACATCGCCATCGAAGTACGTACAAACAGCCGCATCCTTGCGGGTGGTAAACAAACACCCCGCACTGCGACCAGGCTTCGCCTCCTGCCCCTTTAGGAATGGACCTAGATCGCCGTCTTTCAATGCGGCGCTCCAGGTTTGCTCATCGATGTAAATTGCCAGGAAGCCGATTAAAGATTGGCTCTGAACATGGCTGGCGACATTCGCGGCGATCCTGAGGAAGAACAGCGGCGGTTTCTTTTCTGAGCTGGGACGACTCTGAGCTACAGTCAGCACAGTCGCCATCGCCAGCGCGAAGCGCAAGAACACTCGGGATTTCATAACAGCAATATACTTAAATTGTGAAGCTGAGGGGAGTGAGCGATCGCTCTGGGCTGACGCGAAATGCGCCGCGAGAGTCGTCTATCGACTGACGACGATCATCTATCGACTATCGGTGTTGGCGTTGGAACCGGACGCTACTTGGAGCGTCCGGCTAGCCAGCTATCAATCTTGGGCCATGTGCGCTTGTTGGCGCCGCTTCCTGCCATGATTCCGATGTGACCGCCGGGAACGCTAAAGAGTTCTTTGTCTTTGCTGCCCACCTTCGACAGAATTGCTTTCGACTGGCAGGGTGGCGTGATGTGGTCGCCCTCGGCGATCACCGTCAACAGGTTGGCGCGTAAGCGGCTCAGATCCACGCGCTCGCCGCGGATCATCATCTCTCCGCGCATAAGGCGGTCGTTACGGTAGAGGTCGACAATGAGCTGCCGGAACGTGCCGCCGGTCATCGGGATGTTATCGGTCACCCAGGTATTCATGGCTTGCCACGCCTCGATGACCTGGGGGTTCTCGATGTTATCCCAAAGCTTCAGATAGTTGACGATGTAATTCTCCACCGGCTTCAGGGCCCGCGCTCCGTAGTCGATCATCTCTCCGGGCATGTTGCCAAACGCCGCCAGCAGTTTGTCGATATCGAAGTAGCGTTCGTCGGTCCAGCGGGCGAAGGTGATGTTTTCTTTGTTGGAGAAGTCGAGCGGAGCCGTGAGCAGTATCAGATTTCGTAACCCATCATCGGGCCGCAGGCAAGAATAGATTGTGCTCAGGATCGCTCCGATGCACCAGCCGAGCATGCTGAACTCTTCCACTCCTGAAACCGCCTTCATTTTGCGAATGGCGCGCGGCAGGTAATCGAGGCAGTAGTCGTCAAACTTCAAATTCTTGTCCTCGGGGCCCGGAACGCCCCAATCGAGCAGGTACAAGTCATAGCCACTGTTGACCATGAACTCGACAAAGCTGTGGCCGGGGCGAAGGTCGAGAATGGATGGCCGGCTCATGAGCGCGAACACCAGCAGAAGCGGAACCGGATGACGCTTTTCTTTGGGCACGACAGGAATATAGCGATAGAGTTTTGCCTTATTCAGCGCCCATACTAATTCCTTGGGGGTTTGCGCGATCGGAGTTTTCGTCGTCAGCGCTTTGTTGAACGTAGTTAATTTTCCAACCATGTCGGTA
>Ga0182024_10012250_pt1 | contig 17001 bp, 16 predicted proteins | sample P32metaG_FD_120480 | JGI IMG/M metagenome (GOLD analysis project Ga0182024, IMG submission 120480) | Permafrost microbial communities from Stordalen Mire, Sweden - P3-2 metaG (Illumina Assembly) | ecosystem: Environmental > Terrestrial > Soil > Wetlands > Permafrost | place: Sweden: Stordalen...
CAGGGAGATCCCGGCAGTTATCGGCAATTCTTGGCGCTCGACGACGACATCCTGCTCGTCGGCCTCGGGCCGGAAAAGGCGGAACCGTTGGCCGAACTCGGCCGTACGGCCCCCGGACCGTTCGACAATCTCACCCGCCTGTTCCGCAAAGCGCAGCGCCGCATCGAGCGCCGCCACTTTACCGACCGCCGGTCTTTGATGTATCACGAAAAGGAGCGCAAGAAGATGCAACAACAGATGGGGCAAGACCCGCATCTCGATTCGCCGTCGTAATATTCCGGCGGCAGACGTTCGAGATAATCGTGTTTTTCACGCACGCGTTGTTCCCGTAACTGGATTCGCCAGAATTCAGCCGCTTAAACCGCTCCCATGCTGAATTCCGGCGAATCCAGCTACTTCTTTCCTCCCACATTCACTTCGACCTCTGCCTGACCCCCTGAACCACTCAACACTTCGTTGGCAAAATCCCTTGATCGACGAACTCTACCGTCTGGCTCTCGACACGCTCCGCAATCATTGCGACGCCGCCGGTATGCCCTATACCGAAGACGACGGCGATCTGTTGTTGGCCGGCCATCGGCTCGGCTTGTCGATTGCCTTCGAGGGCTTTAGCCGCCAGGGCGACCAACTCATCGCGCCGCTTGACGTTCAAATCCATTTGGATGGCGACACGGGCGATCGCTTCCGCGTGGGAACTCTGGGAATCGGCGATGATCGGCTGTCGGCCATGCGCGCGGCGATCGAAGAATGGCATCTGCTGGCAGCTTCAGCGGTGTTGACGGCGCTGGGCGCCGACGTCGATAAGCGACGCAAAGCTCCGGTTCGCCTGCTTGCCGGTTGGGAAATGTTTCCCGGCCGCGCCGGCATCCGTGGCACTTTGCCGACGGGCCTCAACCCGGGTGGCATTTTCTATCGCCAACTGCTCGAAGTGCTTCACAAACACGTCGCCACCTGGCCACGACCTGAAGGTTCACAACTGCAACTCCGTTCGGTTTTCGTCATGGCCACGAGCGCCGACGGCGAACATGAGATCCAAGCCGCCGTTGACGGCTTCTTGCAGCCGGATTTGGTAACCGAACTGGCCACGCTCCCCTGGCCAACGACGGCCGAGGCCTATCTTTTCAAGCAACTCCTCGTCCTCCGCGCCGGGAAAACATTTGGCCGCGGTGAGTGAACGAGTGGCGGCCGTAAGCCCAGGGACGGCTGCCACCACGGTTGGCGTTTGCGAGATTGTTGGCAGCCTTCCCTGGGCTTGGGGTGCGCGTTCCGCTTGACCGTAGAAACCCAGGCCGGGGTGCGGGGTTAAAACCTATAGAACCGGCAACAATGCCGTGGTTGGTTTGACCGTGGTCGCGGGGTTGCAACTCGCGGCCTTTTGACGCATAACAAAGACTCGCGGCGAGCGGCAAGAACCGAGCCCCCGTGCGGCTTTGGCGCGCGGTTCGGTTGGCATTCAACTTGTGCGTTGAAGATCGCGGCCAGGCGATGATTCCCGAGGCGGGAACGATCGCGGCCGGCGCCGCGGGTGAGGCACTTGATTGGCTGTCAGCGAATCGTCGACCCAGAACCCGGCGCTGCGCGATCCGGATGTGCGATTGATGCTCGAGGTGCGCGAGGACAACGCCGCCGCCTTCGAAGAATTGATGCTGCGCTACCAGAATCGGCTGATCTCGCTGCTGGAACATGTGGTTGGACGGCGCGAACTTGCCGAGGATCTGACGCAGGACGTGTTTCTGCGAGTGTATCGAGCCCGGAAAAGGTACGAACCCGGGGCCAAGTTTTCCACCTGGCTGTTCACGATCGCCAACAACGTGGCCGCCAACGCATTGCGAAGCCAATCGCGGCGACATGAAGTCAACCTCGCGCAGCGCGGCACCAATAGTTCGACCAGCGTGCCGACGTTGGAGCAATTGGCCCAGGCGGCCAGCGGATTCATGCCGGCACGCCAATTCGAAAAAGCCGAAATGAGCGACGTGATTCGCCAGGCGATTGCCACGCTGAACGAACGGCAGCGGATGGCCGTCTTACTGAGCAAGTTCGAAAGCATGAGCTACGAGGAAATCGCCGAGACGATGCAAATGTCGACGCAAGCGATCAAATCGCTTTTGAGCCGAGCCAGGGGCAACCTGCGAGAGATTCTTGAACCTTACTTGGAACGCGGCGAATTGAAAGAGCTAGGAGCGCGAGGCGACGGCGGAACAATCGAAGACGAAGAGTGATCCTCGATCGCCGCACCCTCTAAACCCATCCCTTCCCATGACCGATCATCCCTCAACCGAATCCGAGCGGCTCGATGAAGAGCTGGTCGCCTATTTGGATGGCGAACTCGATGGGGAGGCTGCGCGCCGCATGGAGCATCGATTGGCGTCGGAAGAGACCGTTCGTCGCCGGCTGCAACAGTTGGCGCAAAGCTGGGACTTGCTCGATCAACTTCCGCGCACCACCGTCGACGACTCATTTACCCGCAGCACGGTCGAAATCGTCGCCCTGGCGGCCGAAGAGGAATTGGGCGAAAAGGCCGGGGCCGAGCCGCGGCGCCGACGGCTGCGCTGGTTTCTCACGGCTGTCGCCGCGGTCGGCGCATGTTGGATCGGCTTCGTCGCCGTGACCCATCTGCGGCCGAATCCGAACGAGGAATTGCTGCGCGATCTGCCGGTGATCGAGAACCAAGAAGTTTTGAAAGAAGCGGGCGACATCGAATTCCTCCGCAAATTGGATAAAGAGGGACTGTTTCCCGAGGAGAGTGGCGATGCCCCGTGAAACGAATCTTCGCGGCCGGATTCGCGGCGAGACCAAGTCGCGGTGCGCTGCGCCGCTGCGCGAAACATTTGCCGCGATCTTGCTGGGCCTGGTAGCGACCAGCCCCTTATGGGCCGCGGATTGGCTGGCCGAGCGCCAGCAAGCCGTCGAGAAAATGTCGCCCGCGGAGAAACAGGATCTCAACGACGAATACAAGAAGTTTCTAGCTCTATCGACCGATCAGCAGGATCAACTGCGCACCTTGCATCGGAACCTCGACGACGAGGGTCCCCAGGGAGATAGGCTGCGCGGCGTGATGCATCGGTACTACGATTGGCTTAAATCCTTGACGCCGGGCGAGCGCGCCGATTTGCTCTCGAAACCGACGGCCGATCGTATCGCCATGATCAAATCGATCAAGCAACGCCAAGAAGCCTTTGCGGCGAAACTACCCGCGGGCTCGCACTTGACCCCACCAGACGTTCAGGTTCTTTCGGAATGGGTCAAGAAATACGCGGCCGATCATCAGGCCGAGTTGCTCAAGGACTTCCCTCCGCAGCGACGCAACGATTTTTCCGGCAACGATAAGGCGCCACGCGAAAGATCGGGGCAATTCAGCGCCTGGCACCCTTGGCTCGGCGCCAAATTGCCGATCGTGTCGAAGGAAGAAATCGACGACCTGGCCCATCAACTTTCCCCCGAACCTCGAAAGGCGATCGAGGCGCGGCCGACATTGCCCGACAAGACCGAGCTGATCCATGAATGGCTGCAGGCGATCTGGCGGCAACGCTTTGCCGGCGGCGGATTCGGCAGGCAAGGAAGAAACGTTAGTCCCAAGGAATTGGCGCGATTCTTCGAGCACGATCTCTCGAAAGAAGAGCAGGACAAACTGAGCCACATCACCGACAAGGACGAACAGCACCGCGAGTTGCGACGGCTCTACCTCCAACACCGCCGAACAAGCGAATCCTCGACCGGCGCGGGCAGCGGCACGGATCAGCACCCGAGCAAAACCACTCCGAAGGCTTCCGAACCGACTCCGACGAAAGATCCCGCAGCGCCAAAGACTTGATCGGAGCCCGTAGCGCTAGCAAGGGACGGTTCCGCCGGTATTCAAACCACGCTCGATCCCACCCTTGCGACCCTTGCTTGTTCTACGGGCTCGGGCAGCTTACCGGACCGTTGAAAATGGGGACTGGCTCCGAGCGACAATACGGATTTGCCGAATGTTTCGGGTTGCCGCGCGGTGCCTGCCCCCTTTTTCAACACGCGGCTTACCGGTCGGGATGGTCGGATTGCAGCTCCCGAAACCAAAGTCGAACCGGGCCGTCGTGCAGCAGCGGTTCCACTTCATGACGGATTTCCTCCGGCAGCTTCGACAGATCGTCTTCCGTCGCCCGCCAGGTTTCCTTTCCTTTCTTTACGGTGATCTCGGCCGGCTTCTTGCCTTCGCGGTGAATATCGACGCTCATATCATCCGGCAATTCGGGCCGAATGTTGACGCCGGGCGGCAGCATCAGCCCGGCGCCCGGATGCACGAACGTGATTCCGTTGCCGAAGCCGCCGGGAGCATTCATACCGAATTGCTTCAACCACTGCTCGACGGTTTCGCGATCGCCGCCCAGCGGCATCAGATTGGCTTGTGGATTCTCCGGGCGCAGCGTGGGCCGGACCGGCACTTCGACCGGCTTTCCTCCGCGGAGCAGTTTGAGCTTGAGCGATCCGTCCTTTGCGGTTTCGACCGCCGAAATCAAATCGGCCACCGCCGTTAGTTTCTTGTCGCCCGCCGTCAGCAGCAGATCGTTCGGTCGAATTTCCGATTTATCCGCCGGTCCGCCGGCCATCACGCGAACGACGAGCAGTCCCTGATCTTTCGGCAGTTCCAATTGATTCCGAACCGCTTCTCCAGCCGGCTCGCATTGAATGCCCAGCCAGTATTTGCTCGTGGCAATCTTCGCCTCGCTCGCAGACGGATTGTCGGTTACCTGAATGACATGAACCGTGAAGGTTGGCACGTCGGACGAATCATCCGCCTGAACGGAGCGACTGCCCAGCAACAGCATCGTCGCTGCGCTTAGTCCGACGAAGAATCGTTTCGATCCAAGGTATTTCACGACAAATCCCTTTCGTAAAACATCGGCCAATGAAGCGAAAAAACGCGGACTTCGCATCCCGGGCCGGTTCGGTTTCATCGGCCGATTCGTCGCCGCGTGCCCACGTCGAGCGAACCACCGAGTGATAACCGACCGCCCGCGATGCTTCAGCCGTGCCTCTTCCTGACCCGGCCTCGCCCTCTTCGTCCGCCTCGTTCCTCGTCCCTGTAGCCTGTAGTCTGTGGTTTGTAGCCTTCTTCTACTGCATCCCTCGATTCCCCGCCGGCTCCATGTCGATCTGATCGATCGGGACCAAGATTCGGCGACCATCGGGCAATCCGACGGGAAAATATTTCCGCTCCTGCCGAATTTGTCCACCCGAGCGTTCCACGGCCCGGCGCACTTCGTCGGGAACCGTCGCCGCCGGCTGCGATTGCCACCATTCCAAGCGGTTGTTGGGAACCACTGGGACTTGCATCGTCTCGGTTTTCCCCCCAGCGCCTTGCACGACCATTTCAACAGCGCGTGTCTCGCCATTGCCGCCAGGATCCGACGGGCTGAAAGAATTCGGCGTCCGTGCGGTGGTCGTCGTCGTGAAGCCGCCGCGTAGCCAAATACCCAGCGAAAACGCGACAAGAAAACTGGCCGCCATTTCGGCGATCCAGAGCCAACGCCGCGAAGGGCTTCGTCGCCGAGCGGTCGAAGCCGGAACCACGATCGCCGACGATTCACTCGGCACTGATTCCAACGGCGACTCTTGGCTCGGTTCCGCCGCGGCGGATGCCACCGGAGCGGCCGCCGATTCGTCAGCGGCCACTCCGAGCAAATCGCGCCAACTCTGCGCCTCGAGAAACGCCAGCGCACACTGTCGCCAGCCGCTCGGACGCTGGTCCAGCGAAACCAACAGTTTCCGCCGCTCCGCTTCCGCCAATTCGCCATCGACCAATCGATCCAAAAGAGCCGGGTCCAACGTATTCCTGGCCGGGTCAGATTCGTTCGCAGCGTTCGATCGATTCATTGTGTCACCTCAATCACATTGAGCTTCGCCAACTGTTCACGCAAATGAGCCCGGGCTCGGTGCAATCGTGCTTCAGCCGCGCTATGGCTCACGCCCAAATGGTCCGCCAATTCGTGATAACTCCAACCTTCGATGTATTTGAGCAACAGGATTTCGGAATCGCGGGGAACCAATCTCGCCAGCGCTCGCCGCACCAGCCGTTGCCGTTCCTCCGCCAAAAGCCAATCCAACGGATCGGTTGTTCGAGTGTCTTGCTCCGTTGGATGAAATCGATCGACGTAATTCCCGACCAACTTTCGCCGCCGGCCGACCTTGCGGCGATAAAGCAGCGATTGCCGCACCGCCAATTGATACAACCAAGGAGCAATCTTGCTTCGATCCGAAATCGGCGCCTGCCCGCGAACGGCCGCCAACGAGACCTCCTGCATCACTTCGTCGACCGCCTGCGGTTCACCAACCCGCGCCCCGACGACCGTCCGCAACCAGCGTTCATGCTTCGCCAACGTAGCCGACCAATCGATCGGCATGTCGGAACCGACACCGCCGCCGGTGGACGCAGCCATAGCGCCGCCGGCAGTCATCGCGCTGCTCGGGGAATGAGAAGCCGGATGCGTCATGACTGGTAGAAAGTTGCCTCTCGGCCAAAAATCTTGCGGGCTAGGGTGCTTTGGTGGCCTAAGTACCCATAGGCTAGTCGTTTACGTTGCAAACGTTGACCATCTGGCCCCCGCGGCATCATATTCTATACTACGATCCCACGCCCCCGTTCGGCTGAACGCTTGCGGTCTCGCGCGTTTCCTATGCTCGGGGACCGCCGCATTTCAGGAGCCAACTTTAATGCCCAAATTCAAATCTTACTGGCTCGTGAAAACCGAGCCCGATTGCTTCTCGATCCAAGACCTCGCCGCCAGTCCGCGCAAGACGACCTGCTGGGACGGGGTGCGGAATTATCTGGCACGAAATTATATGCGAGCCATGCAACTCGGCGACGAGGTGCTATTCTACCACTCCAACGCCGATCCGCTGGCAATCGTTGGCGTCACGGCGGTCGTTCGCCAAGCCTATCCCGATCCGACGGCATGGGATTCGACCAACGATCATCACGACGCCAAGGCGTCGCCCGACAATCCGATCTGGGACATGGTCGACCTGCGTCTGGAAGAAATCTTCCCGGCGCCATTGCCGCTCGACCGGCTGCGCGAGGAACCCCGGCTGGCCAAAATGGAATTATTGCGCCGCGGATCGCGTCTGTCGGTCCAACCGGTGACCGAAGCCGAGTTCCAGACGATCGAAGAAATGGCTCACGCGGAGAAAGCGGCGCCCGCGGCGAAGAAGCAATCAACCGCCTCGAACCGCAAAAAGCCGCGCGCCCCCGCCGTGAAAAAGAAGCCCACCCACACCAACCTGAAGCGTTAGCGAGGGCGGGGTACGGCGTGCCCTCGCTAACGCGTTGGGTTAGTGTTTCCCCTCGCCCTTCGCCCTTCGCCCCTCGCACCTTCCCCCTTCCCCATGCACGACCCCTTGGCTTGGCTCGACGACGAACTCGCGCAGCTCGACGCTCAAGGTCTGCGGCGGCGAATCGTCACACGGCTCGGGCCGCAGGGGCCGACGATTCGAGTTCAGTCGGACGACGACTCGTCTGGCGGCCGCGAGCTTATCAACTTCGGTGCCAACGATTATCTCGGCCTGGCCGCTGATCGGCGTCTCGCCGCGGCCGCCGCAACGGCTGCCCGCGAAGAAGGCTGGGGCGCGGGAGCGAGTCCGCTGGTGAGCGGCCATTCGGCATCGCATCGATTGCTCGAACAGCGGCTGGCCCAGTTTCTCGGCACCGAAGCGTCGCTTGTGTTCCCTTCCGGCTTCGCCGCGAACAGCGGAACGATCGCCGCGCTCGTGGGCCGCGGCGACGTCGTGCTGGCGGACGAAAAAAACCACGCCAGTCTGATCGACGGCTGCCGCCTTTCCCCGGCCGACGTGCGAATCTATCCGCATTGCGACACGGCCGCTCTCGCCGCGATTCTCGCCGAATGCGAGATCAAGAATTGCCGTCGCCGGCTAATCGTCACCGACACGCTCTTCAGCATGGACGGCGACCTCGCCCCGCTCGCCGATCTCGTCGAACTAGCCGAGCGGCACGCTGCCATGCTAATGATCGACGAAGCCCATGCGACGGGAATATTCGGCAAATCCGGCCGCGGCATCGCCGAGCATTTTGGAGTCGAAGAAAAAATCCCGATTCGCATGGGCACGTTAAGCAAAGCCCTCGGCAGCGCCGGCGGCTTCGTCGCCGGCAGCCGCGTGCTCATCGACTGGCTCGCAAACCGAGCCCGGCCGTACGTCTTTTCAACGGCGCATCCCCCCGCAATCGCCGCCGCCGCGATCGCCGCTCTCGACATCATCCGCGACGAACCGCACCGCCGCACCGAACTTTTGCAAAACGCCGCAGCCCTTCGCGAAAAACTCTCCGCGATCTTTCCTTCCGCCGCCCGCGCCGCCGGCCAAATCATCCCGCTAGTCATCGGCTCCGCAGATGTCACAATGCAGCATTCCGCCACCCTCCGCCGCCGCGGCCTATTCGTTCCGGGCATCCGCCCACCCTCCGTCCCGCAAGGCCAATCCCTTCTCCGCGTCAGCCTCAGCTACAGCCACACGCCGGCGATGCTCAATCAGCTTGCCGATGCGCTTGGCGAAATACGAGCCGGTCCGCGAGGTTTCCTATAAACGCCAAGCAGGTGCCCGCGATCCTGAGCCGCAATCACCCACGTGTCAGCCAACTTGATCGCCCAACACGTCCGATAGATTTGGCTCTTGGTCGGCGGGAAATATCTTGCGACCATTCTCGACAACGAACTTCAGCGGAATCTTGGGATTATTGATGTCCTTGCCGTCTTGATTCCACTTCGTCTCCCATTTGGTGAAGAATGGTTCGAGGTCTGACACCGGCATGTAGTACACCGCTTCGAGTTCAATACTTCGATAGACGGCGAAGACCCAATCAACTTGCCGATACTTTTCCAAAATAACCGGGTTCAAGTGATGATGCGTGGTGAAGCTCGTCACCACGTCCGCATTCAGGGTCTTTAACTCAAACTCTCGCCCGGTCTCATCAATGGCGTCGTTCCCTTCTCGGGATTTGAGGATCTTCAACCCAGTGACGAGCGCGAGTTGCAAATACTTGCCGCCATTGTCCTGAAAGATGTCTCGGATGCCGTGTTTCGTGGCGAGGGCTTGCAGCTTCCGAAGATGCGGAAATAGTGCGTCGAGTTCTGCCTTATCGACGTGATGTTTGATAAGCGGGACCGGCCGCCGTTTTTTTGCCACAAGATCACTCACCGCCTGGAAGCGAGTCAATCCGGCATGAGCTTCGCCATCGAGACGCCAAGCGCTTTCGCCAGCTTCTCGATGGTTTCGAGGGTGACGTTTCTCTCGCCTCGTTCGACGCTGCTTATGTAGGTTCGATGCAGATCGGCCTGCTCCGCCAAATCTTCCTGCGAAATCCCTTTCGCCAATCGAACTTTTCGCAGGTTAGCGCCGAAGCGGGAGGAAAGATCGCTCACGCCGGTTCTCGTCGTAATCGGTTTAGCACCCATTGACGGGCAGTCTCGGCTGAGGTAACCAATAGGTCTACAGACTGTAGGTTACGTAATCTGTAGTCTACAATCGACCGCGAGCAAATCTGCTAGGATGAGTGAGACTTCGAGTGCGGAAAGACGCCGTGGCCCGGAAGCTGAGGAAATTACCCGTGGCGGAGACGCTGGAAGAGCTCTATCGAACTCGATGGGGACGGCTGATCGTCGGCCAGTCGGAGGACTACCTGCCCACCGTGGCGGAGAACTCCATCGATCTTGTCGTCACATCGCCGCCGTTCGCCCTTTTGCGGCAGAAAGCCTACGGCAATCTCGACCAGGCCGAATATGTCGACTGGCTGGTTTCCTTCGGGCCACTCGTCAAGCGGGTTCTCAGCGACTCCGGATCATTCGTCATCGATCTCGGTGGCGCGTACCAACGGGGCAGACCGGTCCGCTCGCTGTACAACTTCCGGGTGCTGCTCCGATTCTGCGACGAGCATGGATTCAATCTGGCGGAGGAATTCTTTTGGCATAATCCCGCGAAACTGCCGTCGCCGATCGAATGGGTGAACAAGCGGAAAATTCGAGCGAAGGATTCGGTCAACACGGTTTGGTGGCTCTCAAAGACCGATAACCCAAAGGCCGATGTGCGAAACGTTCTCGCGACCTATAGCGACCGCATGAAGAAGCTGCTCGAAAACCCGGAAAAGTTTTATCGTCCAAAGGACCGGCCGTCGGGACACGACATCAGCTCGGCCTTCGGCACCGACAACGGTGGCGCGATCCCTTCGAACTTGCTTCAATATCCGAATACCGAGAGCAATTCGATCCATCTCCGACACTGCAAAGAGTTCGGATTCGAGCCGCATCCGGCCAGATTCCCGAAGTCGCTGCCAGGCTTTTTCATAAATTTTCTGACCGACCCCGGCGACACCGTCCTGGACATTTTTTCCGGATCGAACGCGACCGGGGAAGCAGCCGAAGAGCTCGGCCGGCGGTGGATCGGCGTCGAGTGCAATCGAGACTATGCGATCGCTTCCGCATTCCGATTCATGGACGAGTGGCCCGCCGCGAGAGTCCAGGAGTTCGTCGATGCCGCGAGGAATGGCCAGAATGGACTGATGATCGAGGCTTCGCAGAAATGCTTGTTCTGATCTGGGCCTGCAGAATTCGCGACGGGCCACACCGCCGCACGTAACTTTTCAACAATGCCGCAAGCCATTCGATAGCGCCGGCTGATGGTCGATCAGGCGTGAAGACGATTAGTCGCAAAAAAGTGCGGCTACGACGGACCGTTACGCCCTGGGGGTTGGTGGGATTCGTTCGCACGTTGCTGGCCTCTCCTTTGACGGTTAGAATTCCCTTGAACAGGGGTGTGGTCCTGATCGTCTTTCTCATGGTGGGAACGATGTCCCGAATCTGTGTGGCGGTTGCGTCACCGAATGATGTGCCGGAGGAGCGGGAAATCGTCCCAAAGGTCTGCCTCCGATACAACGACCTGCATCCGGACGTTGATTTGCATCCGCTGATGTGGGAGCATTCGTCCACCCCGTCCGTCGGCGACAATCCGCAAGCAATTCTCAACAGGGATATAATCGAACGTAGCGAGTTGCTTATCGCAATCTTTTGGACCAGACTGGGCACTCCCACGCCGTCTGCGTCATCCGGCACGGTTGAAGAGATTCGCGAGTTCATTAAGTTGAAGGGGCCTGGCCGTGTGATGCTTTATTTTTGCAATCAACGATTGCCTTACGACGTTGACTTTCAGGAGCTCGAACGGTTGCGACAATTTCGCGACGAGGTGAAATCGCAGTCTCTCTACTGGGAGTATACGACGCCGCAGGACTTTGAGCGGGATCTGACGCAACATGTGCCGGCGAAGGTCCGCAAGCTGTTGAATGGCGAACTTCCTTTACCAACCTCTCCGGTTACGGTTGCTCGTGACCCTACCTTCCAACACGGTAGCGACGTAGACCCGCGGTTGAAAGTCCCGCTTGATTTTGGAAGCACCGTGCAAAACATAAGCAGTGCGTTCACAACGAGGATGCAGACGTTTCGGTCGCTGTCCGCTGGCCCGGACAAGTTCCGCAATTTGGCTGCTCATGTTTATACCTCGGTCGCAATTTGTCTTGATCGCTACTTGACGTATTCGGCGTCTTCGCTTGACTCTCCCGCTCGCGCTGTGATTAAAGAAGTGTCCACCGGTCTAAAGCGTCTAGTTGCGTGCATTGATGATTACAACTCAAAGGCGTTTAATGCTTATTGGGATGATGGGGAAAAGCTCGCAAGCGACCTAGCCGTGCAGGTCGCGCATCTTCAACGTCTAAAGAAGATTTGATCCTCGGCTTCTTGTTGCCGTTGCGAGCGAAGTGTTCCCGCTTCAAGCCGTCGGCTCCGCCGCAAAAGCATCCACTTGACGAATGAGCGAGAGCCCATCGGTTGCATATCCGCACGACTTTTCCTGATCCCTGACCCCGCGGCCCTCGCCCCTTCGTCCCATGCCCATTCTCGGCGCCCATCAATCGATTGCTGGCGGTTACTACAAATCCGCCGAGGCGGCGGCGCGGTGTGGGTGTGAGTGCGTCCAACTGTTTACGAAGAACAATAATCAGTGGCGAGCCAAGGCGATTACCGACGACGAGGCGGCGCGGTTTCGAGCGGCGCTTGCGGAAAATAATATCGGACATCCGCTTTCGCACGATTCGTATTTGATCAATATGGCGGCGCCGGAGGGGCCGCTTTGGACGCAGTCGGTCGCGGCGTTTGTTGTCGAGTTGCAACGGGCCGAGCAGTTGGGGATTCCTTATGTCGTCGCGCATCCGGGCGCTTTCACCAGCACCAGCGAGGAAGCGGGCTTGGCTCAGATCGTGCGGGCATTGGATGAAGTTCATGCGCAAACGCCCGGCTTGAAGGTTCAGGCGCTTTTGGAAAACACGGCCGGGCAGGGTTCTTCGCTCGGCCATCGGTTCGAGCATCTCTCGACAATCATCGAAGGAGTAAAAAATCCAGAGCGGCTGGGCGTCTGCATCGACACTTGCCATACGTTCGCCGCCGGTTATTCGCTTTCGCCGAAGAAAGAATATCTGGCGACGATGCGCGAGCTCGATCGAGTCGTCGGGCTCGATCGCGTGCGGGCGTTTCACTTGAACGACAGCAAAAAGCCATTGGGCTCGCGCGTCGATCGGCATGAGCACATTGGAAAGGGCCATTTGGGGCTGGAGCCATTTCGGTTGCTGTTGAACGACCGCCGATTTCGCAAGATTCCGATGTATCTGGAAACGCCAAAAGAAGCCAACGGCGAATTCCGTGGCGTGGAATTGGACCAGATGAACCTGGCGACGCTGCGCGGATTGGTGGAACAAAAGCGACGGTGTGGCACTGGCCAGCGAAGTCGGCCAGTGTGAGCGCGACGCGACGAGGAATTGCTCACGCGGAGCCGCGGAGAGAAACCACGAAAGACGCGAATCAAGCGAAAGATAACGAACGGACGCAGAGGCGCCTGGCAAGTGGCTCTTCGCCCGACGCTTCGGAACTGGTGTTGTGTTCAAAGCTGCCCGACTGGTAGGTTCCTCCGTACCTCGTTGAAATTTTCCTGCACATTGCAGGCTCTTTTGCGGCGGGCTGGGTTGCAATCTGATTTGCAGCCCTTGAAGCAGGGGCGCTTCGTCCGAGGCAACGCCGTGGTTTTTCCAGGGAGCCGCCAATGTTGGAGAAGGGATTGTTTCGAGGTGTGTTGACGATGGCCGTGATGGCAATCTCAACGAATGCCAGGACGGCGCGAGCTGATGTTATCCTTCCCGATCTGCCGGCGGGATCCCAGTATCAGCTTGCTTTCGTCACGACGGATACGACGAACGGAACAAGCGATGCCGAAAGCTACTACAACGGTTTCGTAACGGCGGAGGCTGCGCCGCTGACCGCGATGCTCCCCGGTAGCGCCACCTGGAGCGCAATGACATCGACATTCAACGGTGGCAACCTCGTCGATGCATCGAACAATGCCATCACGTACTCCGGAATGCCGATTTACAACACGCAGGGGGATCTGGTCGCAATCGGCGGCAGTGGTCCGCAGGGGCTTTGGACGGGATCGATTGAAAACCCAATCTATTTTGATCAGATCGGCAGCCCCGTTGGTCAATCGCGATTCGTTTGGACAGGCATTCTTGGTGTCGGCTTCGAAACCAATGGGCTCGGCGACCCCGGCACGCCCTTCGCCAATATGGGCTGGGCCCAGTACGCGAACGCTTATTGGTTTTACGCCGGCGACACATTTCAGTCGGACATGTTAAGTGTCTACGCACTCTCATCACCGATCACCGTACCTGTCCCCGAACCTTCCACGCTGACGCTTCTTGGCTTGGCATTGCTGGGACTTGGTGTGGTTTATCGTAAGCGCGAGTGAATCCCATCAGGCGTTCCGGGCCGGGAAAAGGTGCGATGGCCTAGGATTGGTGGATTCCGGCGGGAGGGTCATAATGGCCTTTTGAAAGGAATCCCCCTAGCAAGAAGCAATTCCTTCGGACCGAATCACTTCCCCAACATCGCCACGACTTTCCCCATCTCGCTCGCTTCGAACGCACGGGCAGTCGTCGTGTGAACGTAGCCTTGGCCCGACAGGTGCAGCGTGGCCGCCGAAGCGGTTTCGTCGTCGGGGGCCTCGAAGATAATAACGCCATCGAAGTAGCCCGTGGTCCAGTATGTGCTGGTCACCTTGACGCCCATCTTCTTGGCGGCCGCCTTGAAAGCAGCAGCACGTTTGGTCGATTCGCCGATTGCTTCGAGCCCCTTTTGGGTGAGTTTAATCGTCGTAATGAAAGTAGCCATTTGGGATGTTCCTTGATTGATGCGCCGATGAAATTTGCCGCCATTCTTGTCGTGCAAACACTGCACCGCCGAATTTTACTGTAAACGAAAGGCAAAATCTCAGCCAATCCGAACCAAATTGATGACAGGCGTGTAGCGGGTTGTTAGCATAGCTTGGCGGTCCGGGGGCGGGGTGTCGCTTGCGCATTCAGAAACTGGGAATGCGGGATTGGGATTGCGGGACAGGGTTTTGGGAATACGGGTCGGCAGGTTGGCTTGAGAAGTTTCGTAACGGGCCTCGTCTGCTTCATTCGAAATCGCGCCGGTTGATCTTGCGGGGAAATGCGCCGACTTGTCGCAGGTCGCTATTGCGGCTGCGCTCATGAATTCCATCAACCCATCGATATGCCATGGAGTATTGCTAATGTCTCGTTCGACTAGCTGCCCGCTGGCTTCAAGACGTTCGATTTGGCTCGACCGAACGTGGCGCTCCCCGCGGAGGATCGGGTTGCTGGCCGCGATCGTGGCCGCCGCGATGATCTTCTTGGCCAGGACCGCGTCGGCCGACACGACTTACACTTACACGGACTCAACCACCGGGCAAACCACCACCTGGTCAAGCGGAACCGACTGGACCTCGTCCGCCGCCCCCGTTAGCGCGGCCACGACCGACCTAACTTTCTTCAGCAGTGCACCAACGTTGGTCAGCGGCTTCACGAACACGAGTGACGACGACATCTTTGGAACCGGCGGCCTCTTCTCGTTGAATATTCTGAATCTCAACGGGACGGGCCCATCCTCCGGCACCGCCGCAACAATCAATATTGCAACGCTCTCGCCCAGCGCCGGGTTGGATTTCGACGGGACGGGGACTGGTAGCGACACCATCAATCTGACGGCCGGTTTTGGAACGAAGGGTCTGACCTACAACGTCACCGCCCCGATCACGCTTGGCGCCGCCACGACGTTTACCGGCAACGGCTCGGCCGCCTTCATTTTTTCCGGAGGAATCAGCGGAAACTTCGGCATCATCAAGACCGGAACCAGCACCACCAACACGGCCAGCAAATTGACGCTCTCCGGCCCCAACACGTACACCGGCGGGACGGCCGTCAACAATGGCAAATTGATCATTAGCAATTCCAGCGGTTCGGTCACGGGCACCGGCGCGGTGACCGTGGGAAATCAAGTGTCCGGATTTACGGCGACGTTGGCGATGGCCGCCACCACCGGCGCCCCGGCGAACGCGACGATCAGCGGACCGGTTACGGTCAACGGACCGGGAAGCAGCGGCAAGGCGGCCACGATCGCCGCGGTCAGCGGAAGCACGCTATTTCTCAACGGCGGCCTGACCATGAACTCCGGTTCGAACGCCAGCTTCACCCTCGGCGCGCCGAATGGCACCGGCGGGCCCGCGCTGATCGTAACCAGCGGCCCCAGCAACAGCCTTGTCGCCAACGGCGGCACCGGCGTCGACACGATCAATTTCTCGAGTGCCCAGATCGGAACGTATGACCTGATTTCTTACACCGGCAGCACCAACTTCGGCGCGTTTTCCATCGGCGGGGGATCGATCACGGCGGGCTTCAGCTACACGCTGCTGAGCGGCAGTGGCCAGATCGACTTGCAGGTGAGCGCAGTGCCGGTCATCTGGTCGGGTGCGAGCGGCGTCAATAGTCTATGGGATATGACCACGCAGAATTGGGTTAACGCCTCCGGCGGGGCGACCACTTATGCGAACCCCGGTGCAGTCACCTTTGGCGATACTTATAGCAACGGAACCGGCAACCCGCCTGTCGCTAGCACCAATGTATCGATCCAAAGTGGTGGCGTTACCCCGTCCGCCGTGACGTTCAGTAACACGGCCGTCAATTACACGCTCTCCGACGCCGACCTTGTCAACGGCATCGGCGGTTCGGCCAGTATCGTCAAGAACGGCACCGGCACCGTGACCTTCATGAGTCCCAACCAATTCACCGGCGCCGTCTCGGTCAACGCCGGCCAGTTGAACATCCGAAACGGCGGCGCCTTGGGTTCATCGGTCGGCGTTACCATCAGTTCTGGAGCGGCTCTGCAATTGCAAGGCGGAATCACGGTCGGCAATATTCCCCTGTCGATCAGCGGCGCGGGCCTTACCGGCAATGCCAACGGCGCGCTGCAAAGCGTCAGCGGCGCCAACACCTACGGCGGCCTGATCCAGATCGGCAGCGGTGGCGGCACGATCACGTCCTCGTCCACTTCGGGCGGCGACGGCTTGACGTTGACCGGCGGCCTGAATCCCCAGGGAAATGCGCTGACGATCAATGGCCCCGGCAACACCACCATCAGCACCGTTGGAGTCTCCGGCTCCGGCACGTTGATCGACAGCGGAAGCGGCAGCGGCATTCTGACGATGAACGCCGCAAGTACGTTCAGCGGTGGCGTGACACTCTCCAGTGGCACGCTCCGAGTCGGCGTCAGTAGTTCGCCATCGAGCGGCACGCTCGTCAGCGGCGCGCTCGGCACAGGCACGGTTACGCTCAATGGCGGCACGCTGCAAGACAACGGCTCGGCCATCACGCTCGGCAACTCGATTTCCTTGAATGGCAGCGTGACGTTCTCCAGCAGCGGCAGCGGCAGCCTGATTTTCGACGGCACCGGCCTGAGCACTCCCGCCACGTTCAACATCGCGGGCAATTCATCGCTCGCCGTGAACAACACCTCCACGATCAACGACGCGATTTCCGGAAGTTCCAACCTTGCGGTTGGCGGAGGCACGGGAACGTTGATCCTGGGCGGC
>Ga0182024_10012251_pt1 | contig 16999 bp, 11 predicted proteins | sample P32metaG_FD_120480 | JGI IMG/M metagenome (GOLD analysis project Ga0182024, IMG submission 120480) | Permafrost microbial communities from Stordalen Mire, Sweden - P3-2 metaG (Illumina Assembly) | ecosystem: Environmental > Terrestrial > Soil > Wetlands > Permafrost | place: Sweden: Stordalen...
CCGAAATCGAAAATCAAAATTGATTGAGCCATAGCTGTTCTATAACGGCGCTGAGCGCATGTGTCAAGCGCGGACTCGATTCCTGCTTTTTATAGTGATCAGATAAACGTTCTCTTCACGAATGCCCACGCCAGAAGATGGCCGCGCATGCTAGAATTTCGGTGACAATTTTGAGGCGATGGAGTTCGCCTGAACCGTCCGTGAATGGACTGATGACTCCTGGCCGCCGTCGGCGTCCAGGAGTTTTTTGCTTTCTGGGCGGCGGGAGGAAAAGGAAGGGACCGTGCGCATTGCTCTGTTGATTGTTTTTGGAATTGCGGGCACGCTGGCCCGCTACGGGTTGCAGGGGTTCGTACAGCAACGCACGGGGTCGACCTTCCCGAGCGGGACACTGGTGGTGAATCTGATTGGTTGCTTTCTACTTGGCGGAATCGCGCAGTACGCGCTCGCCCACTTGACGATTCCGGCTGACTGGCGCATTGGAATTACGGTGGGATTTTTCGGTGCGTTCACTACCTTTTCGAGTTTTAGCTGGGAGACGGCGCGGATGCTTGAGGATGGAGATTGGGTGCGGGCGGGGACTTATCTCGTGTCGAGCATCGTCGGCGGGTTGATTGCGGTGCTTTGTGGGATGCGAATTGCCGACCGAATATGACAGCGGGAGAAGGAGGAGCCATGGAAGCTGGCGCGAAACACGAAAGATTCGAGGGTGAGCGCACTTTGATGCGGATTCATATTGGCGAATCCGACCGATGGCATGGGAAGGCGCTGTATGAGGCGATTGTCGAGTTGCTGCGGCACGAGAAACTCAGCGGGGCGACGGTTCTGCGCGGTGTGGGCGGCTTCGGGTCGTCGAGCATCTACCACACTGAAAAAGTTCTGCGGCTCTCGCAGGATCTGCCGATTGTGATCGAAGTGGTCGAGTTTGCCGAACGGATTGAAGCAATACTGCCCCGGCTGGATGAAATGATCGGCGGAGGGCTCGTGACTCTCGAGAAGGTGCGCGTCATCCTCTACCGGTCTGCGAAAAAGTAAAGATCGCAAAGCATATTCGCAACATTTCCCTATTCCCGTATTGCGCTGCAGAATAGCCTGTGTTACGGTGAGCGAACAAAAGGCGAAGCTGAGCCGGACCGGGCCGTCGGCGCGCTGCGCTTGGAGGAGGGTAAATGCCCGTACCGGGGCAAGGATTAGGCGGACATGGATTCGCGGCGCAACTGGCCGTTCGCGACAGTACCAGCGGCAACGCCGGTAACCACACGATTGATACGGTGCAGGAAGCCCTGAGCGCGCTGGCGGCGCGGTATCGCGCCGATGAGGTGTTAACCGCAGTAAAGCATATCCCGGCGCGGGAAGCCGAATTTCGCTCGATGCCCGAGTGGGTGCGGGTCGAGCTTGTGGAGGCCTATCGCGTTAAGGGCATCGAGAAACTGTATTCGCACCAGGCGGCCGCCGCCGAATGCGCCAGGGTTGGGAACAATTGCGTGGTTGTCACGCCGACGGCCTCGGGCAAAACGCTCTGCTACAACCTTCCGGTGCTGAATGCGGTGCTCGAGAATCCGGATACGCGGGCGCTGTACCTGTTCCCAACCAAGGCGCTCGCGCAGGATCAGCTTGCCGAATTGCACGACCTTGCGAAGCGGCTCAACGACTGCTTTGGCGTTTTTAACTATGACGGCGATACGCCGAGCGACGCGCGGAAGGCGATTCGCGAGCGCGGGCACGTGATCCTGTCGAATCCGGACATGTTGCATAGCGGCATTTTGCCGCACCATACCAAATGGGTGCGGCTGTTCGAAAACTTGCGTTACATCGTGCTGGACGAATTGCACACGTATCGCGGCGTGTTCGGAAGCCATCTGGCGAACGTGCTGCGGCGGCTCGCGCGCGTGGCGCGATTCTATGGCTCGAATCCGCAATTCATTTGCTGCTCGGCCACCATTGCGAATCCCGGCGAGTTGGCGCAGCAGTTGATCGAGAAAGATGTGGAGGTCGTGGAGGAGAATGGCGCGCCGGCGGCGGAAAAACTGTTCGTGTTTTACAACCCGCCGATGATCAACCGCAACCTCGGGATTCGCCGCAGCTATTTAAATGAAACGACGGGGGTGGCGAAGGAACTGCTGGCGCGGAAGCTTCAAACCATCGTGTTCGCCAATAGCCGTCTGCACACTGAAGTACTGCTCACCTACTTGCAGCAGGCAAACAGGCCTAAGCCGGGGCAGTCGGAACCGATTCGCGGGTATCGCGGCGGATATTTGCCAGGGGAGCGGCGTGAGGTTGAGCGCGGTCTGCGCGAGGGGCGAATTCGCGGCGTGGTGGCGACCAATGCGCTCGAACTCGGAATCGATATTGGATCGCTCGACGCGTGCGTGATGGCGGGATATGCCGGATCGATCGCTTCGACTTGGCAACGGGCGGGGCGGGCGGGAAGACGCAGTGGGACGTCGTGCGCGGTGCTGGTCGCGTCTTCGGCGCCGCTCGACCAATTCATCGTGCAGCATCCGGATTATTTCTTCGAGCGCTCGCCCGAGCACGCCTACGTTCAACCGGACAATCTTGAAATTCTCGTGAATCATTTGAAATGCGCGGCGTTCGAGCTGCCGCTTTCACCCGATGACAAATTTGGCAGCGTGGATGTAGCGACACTGTGCGAAAGGCTCGCGGAAGCGGGGTATCTGCATCGCAGCGGCGGGAACTGGCATTGGGTGCAGCAGGCATATCCGGCGGACACGGTGAGTCTGCGGGCGGTCACTTCCGATAATTTCATCATCATCGATACCACGGGCGAAGAGAATGGCGACCATGAAGTGATCGGGGAGGTGGATTTTTCTTCCGCGCTGACGACGGTGCATCCGAAGGCGATTTACCTCCACCAGGGGCAGCAATACCACGTGGAGAAGCTGGACTTCGAGCAGCGCAAGGCTTATGTGAAACGCGTCGACGTGGATTATTACACCGACGCAATTCGCTACACGCAGGTGCAGGTGCTGGAAGTCGCCGAGGAGGAAACTATTTCCGGACCGGCGGCGCGCGCGCACGGCGACGTGCTGGTACGGTCGCAGGTGGTGGGATTCAAGAAGATCAAATTTTTCACGAATGAAAATGTGGGTGATGGAAAGCTTGAACTGCCGGAAAATGAAATGCACACGACTGCGTTCTGGATCACGCTCGAGCGCAAGCTACTTGCGGAGCTGCCGTTTGCTTTGTCGGACCGGCAGAGCGGTATTTTCGGGCTATTGTATGGGCTGGAATCGATGGCTTCGCTGTTGTTGATGTGCGACCGGCGCGATCTTGGCACGGCGGTGGGCGAACGGCCGGCGAGCCCCGGCATCGAGACTGAGTGGCAGGACTTTACTACGGCGGCGAGCGATCCATCGGAGATGAAGGAATTTTTCGAGCCGAACCTATATCTGTACGATGCGTACCCGGGCGGAATCGGTTTTAGCGAGCCGTTGTATCGCGTGCACGATTTGCTGTTGCGTCGGACGCGCGAGTTGATCACCGGGTGCCCGTGCGAACAGGGATGCCCGTCGTGCGTCGGGCCCGCGGGAGTAGAGAGCGAGCGGACCAAAGAAGCGGCTCTGGCGATTTTGGACCGGCTGTGCGTGTGATAGCGGCAGAAAATCGAGGCGGAATACGTGGCGGTCTGAAGACCGCTGCTATGAACGACCGCTGTGCGGCGGCGAAAACTGCAGTACGAACGATATGAGTGCGACTGGCGACCAACGATTTGTGCGTCTGAAGGCATTGCAGCGGCCTGCGGGGACGGGGCGCATGCTGACAGGCATCGTTCCGGACAACTGGCGCGGGATCTCGCCCGACATTCCCGCAGGGGCGGAGCGGCTCGCGGGACTTCTGGGGGCTGCGCCCAGGCACAATAAATTCGGCGCGCATCTGGCTCTACGTCGATGGTTTTCGGAATCGATTGGATCGGACGCGCCGAACGGGGCGCTCGATTTGGCTGCGCTGAGGCTCCTCGCGCCCGATGCGCCTGACAGCGTGTGCGACCCTCAACAGTGGCTTTTTCTCGATACCGAGACAACTGGAATTGTGGGGGGAACCGGAACCTATCCGTTCATGATTGGGATCGCTTGGTGGGATGCAGGTGGCCTCGAAGTCGAGCAGTTTTTCATGCGTGAGCTTAGCGAGGAGCATTCGGTGCTCGTTGCGCTAGCAGAACGGATGGCCGAGCGGCGGGTGCTGGTGACCTTCAACGGCAAGTCATTCGACTGGCCGCTGCTCGAGACGCGCTACAACATGACGCGCAAGATTCGCGTGCCTGTGCCGCGCACGCACCTTGACTTTCTGCATCCAGCGAGGAATCTCTGGCGGAAGCGGCTGGGATCCGCAAGGCTGCCGGAACTGGAGAAGCACGTCCTCGGATGGGATCGCGGCGCAGACATAATGTCTGAGCTGATCCCTCAGATTTATTTCGATTATCTGCGCGGTGGATCGCCCGATCCGCTCGTTCCGATCTTCCAGCACAACCAGATGGATCTACGGGGATTGGCGGGGCTCGCGAGCCGGACGCTCGCCGTGCTGGGCAACCCGGAATTACATGGGCTGGATGGGCTCGAACTTTTCGGCGTATCGCGCATTTGCGAGCGCAGAGGCGAAACGGCCCGCGCGAAGCGGCTTTACGCGCGCTCCATTGTCTCCGAATTGCCGGCGGAAACCGAGCGCGTCGCGCAAAGATTTCTGGCCCGCCTGGCAAAACGAGAAGGAGACCACGCGCTCGCATGCGAACTTTGGCAAAAGATGCTCGGCGCCTCGCGCGAGGGATTTGAAGCCTACGAGCAGCTTGCGATTCACTACGAGCGCCGTACTCGCGACCCGCAGCGCGCCGCTGAGCTAGCGCGCGAAGCGCTGGCAGAGCTGCGCCGGGCGAATCGGCTCGGCATGATTGCAGCGAGCACGTACCGGCAGACGAGCGCTCGATTCGAACGGCGACTCGCGCGGCTCAAGCTTAAGGCTGAGTGCAGGCTCCTCGGTGCGATGCAGGTTGAATCGGGCATCGAGCGAGACCAGTCCGCGAGTTTTTCGTCCGGCCCGAGGCGGCAGAGGACTCGATTATAGTCCTTCTGGTCTAGTCGCCCTGCCCTGTCGAACGCTCAATGCCCAAGTGCGTGGAATGATGCGTGAAGACACGTGCGTTCTTTATGGGGGAGGACTCGAGCAAGAATTGCAACTCTGAAAGCGTGTACGCGGCATGAACGGAATCTTTATAGAGCTTGTACATTGTGCCGGAGTAATGGCGGCCGTGCCAGCGTACGTGAAATGGAAACGCGAAGCGTCCCGGACGCCGAAGATCGCGGAGCAGAATCGCAGCCGACGGCTTGGCGACGCGCGCGATTTCCGCGAGCAAAGTATGCGGCTCGGCGACGTGATGGAGCACCGAATTGCACATTATGAGATCGAAGGACGCGTCGGGAAAGGCGAGATGATTTCCATCTTCGATATGAAAATCAACGCGGCCGGCTGCTTCGCCCACGGCCGCCAGATGCGAACGGGCCTGCGCGATCATGTTCGATGAACGGTCGACACCTACAAACTTCCAGAGCTTCCGCTGCTTCGCCAGTTTGAGTACGATTTGTCCGGGCCCGGTGCCGATATCGAGAGCGCGGCCACGTTCTTTGCTTTTTACCAGGAGCAGTGCGTGCTCCACGAAGGTGTCGTCGATCTTCTCAAGGAAGGCTTGTGCCGCAGCGGAAGCATATGCTTCCACCTCAGAGGAATTGTCCATCACTTCGGGTTCGGGAACGCGGGGTAGATTGAACAGGCTCATTGCGGAAGATTCCTGGACCTCAACCGCTAGCCTATTCAGAGCGGTTCCGTCTGGCAAGTGAAACTGATTCGGCGACCGTCAACAGGAAACGTCCTATCGAGAAAAACGGCCGCGCCGTAGGCTCTGTGAAGACAAAGGAAGAGTCCTCATCGCTCCGAGTCTCTCGCGATGACCCCGCAGAAGCATCGAGCCAGGGAGACGCCGACGCAATCGCGGATAACGCATTTCTTTAGTGCGCTCAGTTATTTCCGCACGCTGCTCGCGGAGTCGCACACTTGTTTAGACGGAAAGGCTGGAGCTGAGCAACCGATTCGGTGCTTTCTGAGGTCGAGGGCGCCGGGGCAGAATCCCACCCTATGGCCGCGTCGATCTTATCGAAGGTTTCGCGGGTCGCGTCTTCTACCGTCAGACAGCGGGTGGCGACGCAACGCAGGAATACGCCTCCGGTATCGGTTTGGAATTGGAAGAAATTGGGCCGGCGGAAGAGCTGGGTGCGGACAGCGTATTTCTTTTCCAAAACTTCGCTGTATTGGCCGGCGAACCGCGCGGCATCTTCGGCGTTGTTGAGCGCGAGGAGAACCACGAGCGGGATTTCTTTCGTCTTCGAATTTTCAAAGGACGCGTACCGGTCGCCCCGCCATGCCGCGGCCAGCGTGTCGGCTCGATCCTCGCCCAGATACGGCTTCAGCACTTCTGCAAGATTAAATTCGCCCATTACATTTTCCTCGAGCAACTTCCAATCCGCCGGTACGGTGCCCTTCCATTCAGGCATCGTCACCTTCTCAGGCTTTACGCCGGCAAGGTACAAATCAGGATGCATGATCTGTTGGGTGGAAACGGGCGGATTGGCAAAGAGAATTTTGAGGTCGGCCCAGCCCGTATGCGCCTTCAAAAATTGCTGCGAAAATGTGGTCCCAGCGAGATAGGGGAAAAGTAAATCGTCGCGAATGTACGGCGGCGCTTTGGAGAGATTGGGGTCCTTGCTCATTTCAGAGACAGCGCCGGAGCGGATCAGCAGCGTCACGTCGGGAAGATCGCGAACGCCCATTTTTTGGTCGCGGAGGGTGTAGTCGACCATTGCAGCCATGGCCGTGCCTTCGCTGACAGATTCTCGCGCGAGTTCGGCGTCGTCGTTGGGCCGGGCGCTCTTGACCCACGGATCAATGTGAAAGGATTGGTCCTCAAGCGCGTGAGTGAGCTCGTGCGCCATTACAGATTTCTGTTCATCCAGCGGAATCCAATCGGCGATGTAGAACTCCTTGGCTTTGGGATCGTAGAGACCGGCGATCTGGTCGGTGAGAACGTCCAGCATGAAAGAATCCAGCGGGAAATTTTTCGGAATCAGGCCGAAGGCTTCGAGTGTCTTGGTGTCGGCATCCCGCAGGGATTCCTCTTTGTCTTCTTTTTCCTCGCGGATCAAGTACTCGCGGATCTCCTGTTTGGAGCGAAGCGTCTTCTTAAGGGGTTCCTTTATCGGAAGATCGAGAAGCTGGCTCATCTGCTCTAGCACTTCATCGGCAGCGCGCAGAAATTCGGCATTGGAACCGGGCGAAACTTGCGCGGTCGGCGGAACGAGGTCGGGACGGGGGCTCGCGGGAGCTTTCGGGGGAGCGCCCGATTGCGCTGCAAAAACGGCGCACGTCAATCCAAGCAGCAAAGCAATACCTGAAAATTTCCTCATCCTCAAGCTCCTGAGACTTGGATGACGGAAACAGGATAACAGGTTTGTTTCCCAATCAGCGATTCAACCGAATTGTCGGCCATCGGTATGACTCACACCTTCTAATGTTTGTAGGAGCTGGGAACCTCGATCGCGAAGACTTGCTGTAGGGCGTCTAAGAGGTCTTCGACCGAGAACGGTTTCGTTAGCAGAGGGCAGCCGCATCTGCTTGGCAAATCGATCGCTTGGGGATCGTACCTGGTTGAAGTCGTGAAGATGACTCGCTGGGCTAGTTCAGGGCGATTTTGTTCGATCCAACCGTATAAGGAAGACGTCGAGGTCGCACCTGGGATGTTCACGTCCATGATGGCGGCATCGAAGGACTCGTGCTTCAGAATATTGGTTACCGCCTCCGCGTTAGGGGCGGTACACACGGTAATGCCGTGCTTCCGCAAAATCTCCTGCTCGAGATGGAGCACGGCTTCTTCGCGCTCCACCAGAAGGATTCTTCTTCCCATACCCTTCATCGCCAAACTTTTCTGCTTTGCAGACGTTAGAATCACAGCGGAAATCAGGGGAAGCGTGACGGTGAACGTGACGCCCGGCAGTGAATTACGGACCTGTATTTCCCCGCTATGCTCTTTCACGATTCCATAGCAGATGCTCAGGCCCAGGCCGGTACCTTTTCCCACGGGCTTGGTGGTGTAAAAGGGATCGAAGATCCGCTGTGGGTTTTGAATAGGCGGCCCGTTATTGCTGAACTCAATGGAAATGCCATCGACGGATTTTCTGGTGCGGATCCAAATTTGCGGCTGTCCATCTTTCTTCTCACCTACGGCGTCCACGGCATTGTTCAGGATATTGAGAAACACCTGCTGAAGCTGATGAAAATCACCAGCAGTTGAAGGGAGATTCGGATCCAGCTCGCGATGAACAAGAATATTCGCGACCTTCATGTCGTAGTCGCGCAAAATGAGGGTATCGTCAACGATCTTGTTGATCTCGACGGCCACGCGCTCCGGTTTGTGCTGGCGGGCAAAGCTGAGCAGGCTCTGAACGATGTGATGGGTTCGCTGGGCCTGTTTGTAGAGTTTATCGATGTAATCCGCGCGGCGAGTCTCCGGAAATTCCTGGGACTGCAGAAGCTGGCTGTATCCCAGGATTGCGGTGAGCGGATTGTTGAGCTCGTGTGCTACGCCTGAAATCAACTGGCCTACCGCGGCCATCTTCTCGCTCTGCAGCAACTGCTCTTGCGCGAGCCGTAATCTCTCGTAAGCTTCGCGCGTCTGTTCGAGTAGCAAGGATTTGTCGATGGATGTGGCGATCTGGTTTCCCACGGCAGCCAGCAAATTCATTTCGCCGGCAGAAAACTCCCGTACCTGCCGGGCCCCGACCAGAATCATGCCCATCATGCGGTCCTGCGACCACAGCACGATTAGCTGGCAGGTGACGATTCGCTCCTGCTGCTGGATGATACGGAACGCCTCGGGAAGAGCGGGCGCCGAGCCAGGCAGCAGCGTCGGATGAATGAGCCGCAGTTGATCGAACAGCGCGGCCGGAACTGCGATGGAAGAAGAGCGTTGAAACTGATCGGCCCAGAAACCCACGGCAACCGAGGGCCTGAGTGTTGTGGTGGCCTCCTCGAGCAGATATACCGCGCCGACATCCAAGGAAAACAATTCGGTTACGCTCCGCAACGCGGCGGAGAGTCCTTCGCCGAGCTTTGGAGATTGCCTGAGAAATTCCCCAATGGCGTTTAGCGCGAGGAGTTCCTGATTTCGCCTGCGGATCTCCAATTCCGCTTGTTTGCGCTCGGTAATATCGAGAACAAAACCTTGATAGACAATCGGCGATCCCGCCGCATCGCGCGTAACAAAGGCGGATAAATGAGCGGTACGGGTTTCGCCATCCCGCCGGCGAAACTGAAACTCGAAGTCGGCGACCTGTCCAAATTCGTCAAGCAACACTTCCAATCGGCTCTGATCCGCTATATCCAGATAAAATTTCGTCGGGGTGTAGACGCGGAGCAGTTCTTCCTTGCTCTCGTAGCCGTACAAGCGGACGAGGGCGTTATTGCAATCGAGCAACTTCCCATCGGGTGTGACGACAAACACACCTTCCTGCGCTCTCTCAAAAAGATTGCGGAACTTGTTTTCGGCGAGGCGCCTGCTGGTGAAATCCTTGAGGACGTGAATCGTACCCGATCGTCCGCCTTCAGAACCATGCAATAGAGAGCTGGAAACCAGGAAATACCCGCCGAAAGACGGGTCCACCTCGTCTGCCTTTCCCGCAACACCTTCGCAATAGGGGCAGCGGATCCACTGAGCCGTTCCACGGCGGAGCACATCCCGAACTTGTTCCCCGACGATGGCGACTGGCTCTAGTTTGACACGATCGGCGAATGCCCGATTCGTACGCAGAATCTCGCCATCGGATGAATGGACAAGGATCATATCGTCGATCGAATCAAACGTGTCGCGCCATTGACGCCGGGAATCGGCGGCGCTTTCCAAGAGAGTAATATTTTGGACAGCCAATCCAACAAGATTGGCAACATTTACCAGAAAATGCCTCTCGTCGATTTCAACTTTTCGAGGGACCGCGAAACCAATCGCTAGCAACCCCTCCGAAATGTCTTTCCCGAGTACGCGAACGACGATGCCGGTGGCGATGAGCTCCTGCCCGAAGCAGCCTCGCAGAATATTACTTTCGGCGACGGTACCGGAAGATAACGGCTCTTCACGTTGAAGAACTTCCTGGACCCACTTTTCATTCAGCGGCACCTGCGAGTTCTTACTACGGTAATTTTCACTCAGGCCAACTGAGGCGAACAGATGGAGTGAAGTTGCGTCGCGGTTCTGATCGCGGAGAAGCACCAGCCCGCGGCTTGCGCCGAGACTCTCGACGAGATTACGCAGAATTCTGTCGAGGGCTTTATCGACACGCAGGGACTGCGTCGCTTGGGCGGTGATTAAGGAGAGCCGCCGAAGCTTTTCGTTGAGATCGTCATTCCGCGCGCGGCCTGCCTCGAGGACGAGTACAGCCATCGCAATTCCCGCCGTGATGATGAAAAGACCTTGCAGAGAGATACGGAATAGACCGAGATTCTGAGTAGCCCAATAAGGCCGGTCTAGCCCGTGGAATCCGGCCAGTAGCAAAGCGGCCGCCAGAAGCCTCCAACCTAGGCCGCGATGGCGAGTCTGCGATCGTAAAAGAACCCACCCACCGCCTCCCAACAGGCATGATTCGAGCAGCGATTCGCCCCACTGTACGGGTGTGGTCAGTTTCGCGAATTGAAGCGCAACAAGCCCGCTGCATGCGATCAGTCCCCAAGAACCGCAATACTTCAGACTCTTGCCGAGCCCAGCGCACTCAAGAGCGGCCGCGAAAAAGAAGGCTGCCATCAAGAGCGACCATGAGTAACCGACCAGTAGCCCGCCGGTTGTGCCTCTCAACAGAAGTACGATCTTCGAGGCTTCCAGGGCGACGAAAAACGTCCAGCCGGTCAGCCAGTAGCGGAAGTACCGCGCAGGGAATGTAGATGCCAGTAACGAATAAATAACAAGGAGGATAAGGGCAGCTGAACCCTCTATGAACGCGATAGCCAGGAGCACCGAGTTGGATGCATGTGCCATCGGGACTCAGATGTAGGGGACACCCAATCCTTTCTTGGCTTATTTAGTAAATAACAACTCTGTAAGTCGGGAAAGGTGGGTTAGCCCGAATGCAAACTATAACGCACGTGTCAGATACGGCAACCTGCCCCTTACAGGCGTGTGCCCTGCCTTATAATGGTTGCCTAGAGGCAACAGTGGATAAAGAAAAGATACTTGTAGTCGACGACGAGGAAGCGATCCGAGAAGTCATCTCGACACTTCTTGAGGCCCAGGGCTATAGCTGCACGATCTGCGCGAATGGCCGATTGGCGCTCGATGCGTTCCGGACTGACACATTCGACCTCGTGCTGAGCGACATTGTGATGCCCGAGATGGACGGGCTTAAATTGCTCGCAGAGCTCCGCCGAGACGATCCGGACGTGCCCGTGATCATGGTCACTGCCATGCACGACATCTCTATCGCGCTCGAAGCGATTCGCGCCGGGGCCTACGATTACATCCTGAAGCCATTCGAACGCGACCAACTCAATTTGAGTGTGCGACGTGCCCTGGAACACAGACAGCTCGTTATCGAAAATCGAACCTACCAGGCGGATCTCGAACATCTTGTCGCTGAACGCACGCAGCAACTTTCTATTGCGCTGCAGGATCTCGAACAGTCGTACGACTACACGCTGGAAGCCCTGGGCGGTGCGCTTGACGCCAAGGACGCCGAGACAGAGGGCCACTGCCAGCGTGTTACGGCCTTTACGATCACGATTGCACGCGCCATGGACGTCGACAAGGGGCTGCTTCGCCACATCGCCCGCGGGGCGTTCCTGCACGACATCGGCAAAATGGGCGTTCCCGATCAAATCCTGCGGAAGCCAGGACCGCTGACAGCCGATGAACGCGAGATCATGCGACGCCACTGTGAAATCGGCTTTGCTGTGCTCGAACGCATTCCATTCTTGAAGGAAGCGGCCGAAATCGTTCTGACGCACCAGGAATGTTATGACGGTTCCGGCTATCCCCGGGGATTGAAAGGTGAGGAAATCCCACTGGGAGCGAGGATTTTCGCGGTAGCCGATACACTTGACGCCATGATTTCTGATCGCCCTTACCGTAAGGCGCTCCCCATTTCCGCCGCGCGTGAGGAAATATTGAGGTATTCAGGAAGGCAATTCGATCCCCAGGTGGTGACGGTCTTCATGGCCCAACCGGAACGCATTTGGATGGAGCTTCACGAAAAAGTTGGCGATCCGTTCCGCCTTGCTCAATTGGCGCACGTGTAGAATGCAACGCTTCTCGCACAATACTCCGCATCTTGTGTATGCGATGGGCGAGACTCCGCCGAAACTCCGGCTGTGGGCATGAAACCCAGATACGCTAAGCCTTCAGCTTGCTGACACGCGACAATAGTTGCGAATTCGGCTTCGGTGCGTCCATAATCCTTCTCGGGTACAGTTGGTACTATTGAAAAATTCACGCCGGGTTCATATCCTCAGCCCCCTGGACTATAAGCCTTTGGCGGACTCGGCTCGAAGGCACAACACAGCATCGACAGTAGTTGCTGAGGATCACAATCATGGTGGAAAAGAAGGACCGGAGCTCCTCCCTAAAGTGCCCCAGTTGTGGGACACAGCACTCAAGAGCTACTCTGGAAGAGAAGCTCTATATTTGTCCGTCGTGTAATCACTATTTCTCGATGCCTTCGCGGGCTCGAATCGCGACCCTCGCGGAGTCTAGAACTTTCCGAGAACTAGACCGCAAGCTCGTCTCCGTCGATCCACTCGAGTTCGCTGATTTGAAGTCGTATCGCGAACGCTTGGAAGAGGCTCGTCGTCAAACGGGTGTCCGTGAGGCGGTGACGACCGGCCTGTGCCGCATAGCCGGACACCCCGCCGTCCTCATCGTGTTCGACTTCGAGTTTCTGGGCGGCACAATGGGGTCGGTTGTTGGCGAGAAGATTGCGAACGCATTTGAAGAAGCTACCCGGCGCCGCATACCCGTCGTTAGCGTTGCGGCCAGCGGCGGTGCGCGCGTGCAGGAGGGTATGCTCTCACTGATGCAAATGGCGAAGGTAGCCGCGGCCGTCTCATGGCACGATCGCGAGCGGCTTGCCTTCGTTTCGGTGCTTACCGATCCGACGTTTGGAGGCGTCACCGCCAGCTTTGCTTCGCTCGGAGACGTGATCCTCGCCGAACCTGATGCCCAGATTGGATTTGTCGGCCCGCGTGTAATTGAGCAGACCACGGGTATCGCGCCTCCCAAGGACTCGCACCACGCCGAGACGTTACTGCGAGCGGGCCTGATCGATCTCGTGATAAAGCGGGAAAACCTGCCGCGCGTGGTCGGTCTTCTGATCAATCACCTGCGAAAGCAAAAGCGCACCCGCGGCACCGACCAAGCGGCTCTGCCAAATTCCAAGAGCCAACAGCTCCCCGCATGGCAGCAGGTCACCCTGGCACGGCACCCATCTCGACCGTCGGCCCGCTACTTCATTTCACGGATGACCGACCGCTTCCTCGAACTCCACGGAGACCGCTGGAACGGCGACGATCCCGCCATCATTGGCGGCCTGGGAAAGCTCGATGGCCGCACCGTTCTCATGATTGGCCAGGAGCGCGGGGGCACCTTCGAAGAAAAAGCAGCCGCGAATAACGGTATGGCGTATTCCGAGGGTTATCGAAAGTCGATGCGGCTGATGCAGTTAGCGGCCAAGTTCGACATCCCCGTTGTGACACTGGTGGATTGTCCGAATGCGCAGTCGAGCTTTGAAGCGGAGCATCGCGGAATCGCGCACGCCTTGGCGCGCAATCTTGCCGGGATGTCGAACCTTCCAACTCCAATCGTTTCCGCCATCATCGGACAGGGCGGAAGCGGCGGCGCTTTGGCACTGGGTGTCGCGGACCGCGTTCTCATGCTGGAACACGCGATCTATTCCGTCATTTCGCCCGAAGGAGCCGCGGCAATCCTCTACCGCGACGCGAAACAAGCCGAGGTCGTCTCCGAAGGACTGAAGCTGACAGCTCACGATCTGCTCAAGCTCGGGATCATCGATACGGTAGTTCCTGAACCGGAGGAGGGCGGGCACCTCGATCCAGCGGCTGCGGCGGACGCGCTGAAGAGCCACCTGATTGCCGCCCTTCGCCAAGTTTCCGACGTTCCCACGCGGCGTCTTCTCGCCAACCGCTATAAAAAGTACCGGAACATCGGGCAAGGCGGCATCTACTGGCGTGAACTCGTACGCACGCAAGTGCGAGACGCTTTCGGCTTCCTGATGCCTCGGGCATCCCGAACGCGCAGGCAAATTACATCCCCTGACGAGAGCTTCCAAAACCGACGCTTGCAGCAAAAATCTTAGGCGGGCGTGAATGCCAGGATATTTTCTCCGTCCCTGTTCGGAAACCGCCGTCTCAGGTCTAGCGTCAAGTCCGTAATGCAAACCCACCGTTGTCGAGCCAACCCCGGAGTGGGCGGAGTGCTCGTATGTAACAACCGTGCTTACCCGTGTACCGCCTGAAATGACTGGAACGTTTACTCTTCGACCAGGGAATAACAGTTGAGAGGCGGAGCGCATCCAAGCAGCAATGGACTCAAGAGCAACTACAGCGGCTCGTCTACGTCTGCGAGGCTCTTCAAAAAAGGCTGCCTCTTTGAGACTTGCTTCGCTTCTGGTTTTGATTTTCGTCTTGGCTGCTGACGGACCACTTCTGAGCCGGCAGAAACCTGACATTTCCATCGACGTAAAGCTCGTGAACGTGCTGGCTACTGTGCGGGACAAAAAGGGCGCTATCGTCCGCAACCTCACGAAGAACGATTTCGTCCTCGACGAGGACGGGCATCCGCAAACGATCCAGTATTTCTCGCAGGAATCCGACCTTCCGCTGACCCTGGGCCTCCTCGTTGACACGAGCATGAGCCAGCGGCGCGTGCTTCCGCAGGAGCGAACCGCGAGCTACAGTTTTCTTGACCATATGCTGCGCGAGGACAAGGACAAGGCCTTCGTAATCCACTTCGATCACCAGGTCGAACTCCTGCAAGACCTCACGCCGTCGCGTCAGAAACTTGAGTCTTCGCTCGAGTTGCTTGAAACGCCCGAAAGCGACTCAGGCGGCGGCTACGGAGGAGGTCCTGGCGGTGGAGGCGGCCGCCGGGGTGGCGGGGGAGCCGGCACTCTACTCTATGACGCGATTTATCTCGCTTCCAACGAAGTGATGAAGCCACTGCAGGGACGGAAGGCGGTGATCGTTCTTACGGACGGTGTAGACCACGGCAGCAAAGAATCTCTCGAGACAGCCATAGAGTCCGCCCAGCGCGCCGATACGCTCGTCTATTCGATCCTGTTTGAGGGCGAGGAAGGTGGGGGCGGCCGTGGCGGCTTCGGCGGTCCCCGCATCGGCATGGGAGGACCCGGCGGTTGGCCAGGCGGCGGGGGCGGCAGGAGATCCCCTCACGAGGAACGCCCAGACGGGAAAAAGGTTCTTGAGCGATTGTCTCGGGAGACCGGCGGGCAAATGTTCGAAGTTTCAAAGAAGGAATCGATTGACGAGATCTACACCCGCATCGAAGAGGAATTACGCCATCAGTACAGCATCGGCTACACGTCGGATCACCCGGAGTCGGGCTACCACAAGATCCATCTCGCCACCAAGAACAAGGATTTGATCGTACAGTCAAGGGACGGATACTACTCGAATCGTTAATCCGTGAACGGCTGGAAGTGTTGCTAGCCGGGGGCTAGGCTTTTTGGTGCGGTCGAACCATACAGTCTTACAATAACGCAGTGTCTCGTGAGACCTTGAATTGTGCTGGGGTTTTCGAAAAGGTAGTGCGGTCGAGTGGATTCGAACCACCACGGTATCGCTACCGCCAGCCCCTCAAGCTGGTGCGTCTGCCAGTTCCGCCACGACCGCAAAGGACTTACTTGTTGCTTCTCGAGGATGTCACCGTTCTGCAACCATTCTCGGACGTTGCTGTTGATTGGTCCCCGTTGGTTTCTGCTGTTCGGCGTTGATTTCGGCGAGCCGTAAGCTCCTCGACCGCCTCGGTCAGATCCGCCTCATTCGTGATGTTGTAACGTGAGAACATTGAATCCGTATTGTGTCCCGTGATTCACTTCGCGACGTCGCGCGAGACGCCTGCCCGTATCAAATTCCTGGTGGCGCTTCGCCGGAAGTCGTGCAACCTGATTGGCACTTCCGCCGCCTTCGTCATCGCTGCCCATGATCCACGGAAGTCTGTCATAGGTGAGCCATCTTCCAAAGTGAAAACAGCATCGTTCGGCTTCTTTCCATCCACGCAGACACGCAGGAAATCATAAACCTCATCAGTCATTCTGATAGTCCGCGCTTCTTCGTTCTTGGTGGCTCCGGGATTCAGTCCGATTCTCCGGTTCTTGAGGTCGATCTGCTTGACCAGCGGCAGCTGGTCCCGTTGTACCCGGCCTACCAGCTCTGCCCTGCGCCACCCGTAAGTATATGCCACGCAGAGCAACGCCTTCAACCAATGGTGTGAACAATTAGCCTGCAGCTTGTCATACTCCTCATCCGTATAACCGGTAGAAGAGCAGAAGCGCAGAAAATGCTCGATCGATTGGCCGAGATCTCGAAGCAAAAGTATGTCCCGACGGGGAGCATGGCCGGAATCTATGTGGGCCTTGGGCAGAACGACAAGGCATTCGAGTGGTTGGAAAAGGGGTTCAGGGAACGCGCCTCGCCCAACCTTAAAGTCGAGCCAGTTTTCGATCCGCTGCGCTCGAACCCGCGCTTCCAGGACCTGCTGCGCCGCATGAACCTCCAACCATGATTGGCCAAACCATCTCGCACTAACAGGATTCTGCCTAACAATCGTCAGAACATAACATCAAGAAGTGGATTCACGAGCCGTCTGACCAAAACTGCGAATCGGAGCCGATGATTCGCAGTTTCTCGTTTTAATTCGCTGCATCTTGGC
>Ga0182024_10012252_pt1 | contig 16999 bp, 6 predicted proteins | sample P32metaG_FD_120480 | JGI IMG/M metagenome (GOLD analysis project Ga0182024, IMG submission 120480) | Permafrost microbial communities from Stordalen Mire, Sweden - P3-2 metaG (Illumina Assembly) | ecosystem: Environmental > Terrestrial > Soil > Wetlands > Permafrost | place: Sweden: Stordalen...
AGGCAGCTAAGAAGGCCGTTCTGGGGGGATCGACGCGCATCACTTCGGAGGCTCTGATCGCAGCGGTTCACGAACGAAAGGCAGCATCCCACTAAATGCCTGAGTTGCCGCGCGACCTCCCGCACCTCTATCTGGCAGGAAGCGGGAAGGCGGAGCCGTATACAACGCACCTGCGCCCGCGCGGCCGTCCACTGCCCCAGAGGGAGCGGGCGGTACATGCTGAAGCAGTGAGATTCGCTCTCGCTGAAGCGATGACCGCAGCTGCGGCGCAACGTACGGAGCGCGAGCCAGATGTTCTTGCCGGAACTCCTGGCGTCTATCTTGAGTTCCAGATACCAGCGGGATCGGAAGAAGCAGCCGAGCGGCTGGAGAATCGTAAGAAGCACATCGAACTTGTTGCGCTTCGGCAAGGCTCGGCGAATTCACCGGCGACAGCGACAGTTTTTGTTCCCGATAGCGCTGCGGACCACTTCCTCCAGAAGGTTGAGCAGTACCGCGATGAGAATACGCGCACCGGCAAACCCAAGAACGAAGCCTTGGTTGCGCGCATTCAGAGCGTCGCGCTCGCGGCGGTGCGGTCGGTATACACGGACGATCCGACACTGTTTCCAGGGGCGGCCGAGCCAATCTGGTGGGAAATCTGGCTTCGCGAAGGTCATGCGAACAGCTTTAATACCGCAGTTGAACATCTCGAAATCCTGGCGCAACCGCAAAAGCTCGTGTTCCCGGATCGTGAAGTGCGGCTGATCTACGGCAGCGAGATCACGATCATGCGCCTTTTCGTCAATACGGATGCGATTGCCGAGATTCGCCGAGCGCGGGACACGCCTGCTCAGTTCATGCGCTGGTCTAATGTGGAGCAGGCAGCGCTCGCCAGCGATCTCGCGGCCCGCGTTGACGCGCCGGATAACGCCGAGATCGCGGTGTGTTTACTCGACACCGGTGTAACCCAAGCCCACCCTCTGCTTTCAGTTGCTCTCGATCCAAGCGACGTCCACGCATACGACCCGGCTTGGACTAGCGGCGACATCAACGGGCATGGCACGAACATGGCGGGCTCGGCGTTGTACGGCGATCTCATTCCCTTGTTCGCCAGTAACGCGCGCGTTGCGCTCACGCATCGCCTGGAATCGGTGAAGATACTCCCGGATCAGGGGCAAAATGAACCGAAGCTCTATGGAGCGATCACGGGCGAGTCGATTGCGCGGGCCGAGGTTGAGGCTCCGGAACGGCGCCGGGCGGTCTGCATGGCGGTCACGAGCGACATTGGAACAAATCGCGGACGCCCATCGTCATGGTCCGCCGCTGTGGATCAACTTTGTTTCGGCGACGAAACTGTTCGGCGCCTGATCCTCATTTCCGCTGGCAACGTTCGCGAGGGCCTGTCCCAAGCCGGGTATCCAGCTCGTAACGAGATCGAACCGATCGAAAACCCGGCCCAGGCGTGGAATGCAATTACTGTTGGGGCCTTCACCGAGAAGTGCGTGATCACCGATCCGACATACGAAGGGTGGGAGCCCGTGGCGCCCGCAGGGGATTTGTGCCCCACGAGCCGGACATCCGTCTCATGGGAGCGAAGGTGGCCGCTGAAGCCGGACATCGTACTCGAAGGCGGGAACTGGGCGGCTTTGGGCGACCAGATTGATTGTCCGGACGACCTCGGTCTCCTGACAACTTACCGGAATCCGACGGCGCGGCAATTCGACATCTTTCGTGACACCAGCGCTGCAACGGCGTTGGCAGGCAACCTGGCCGGCAAGATTATGGCGGCGATGCCGCAGCGCTGGCCCGAGACCGTCCGCGCTTTAATGATCCATTCGGCTGAATGGACACCAGCGATGAGGCACCAATTCGACGCGGCCGGATCGGAGCAACAGAAACGCGTTCTTCTCCGGAAATACGGGTACGGTGTGCCCGATTACTACCGCGCCGTTTTGAGCGCAGCCAATGATTTGACGCTAATCGCGGAAGACAGCCTCCAGCCGTTTCAGAAGGATGGAAGTGCCATCAAAACGCGACACATGAATCTCCATCAATTTCCGTGGCCGCGGACGGAATTGGAGCAGCTTGGCGAGACCGAAGTGGAATTGCGGGTGACCCTTTCTTACTATGTTGAACCCAATCCCGGCGAGCGGGGTTGGCTCCGGCGGCATCGATACGCTTCATACGGCCTTCGGTTCGCCGTTAAGAAGTCTCTTGAATCCCTCGACATATTCCGCACGCGCATCAACGCCGCGGCCGTTGCTGAAGAGGAGGAACTCGGAGCGATTGACGCCGGGGCCGACGATTGGTTTCTCGGACCTCGCTTGAGGAACCTGGGGTCCCTTCACTCCGACTACTGGCGCGGGACCGCAGCGGAGCTTGCCCGGAGATCAGCCATCGGCGTCTATCCAATCGGCGGGTGGTGGAAAGAGAATCCAGCACACGAGCGATACGACCGCGCCGCCCGCTACGCGCTCATTGTCTCCATTCGGGCGGTCAACGGAACCGTTGACATATATACGCCCGTAATGACGCAAATCGCGACGCTCATAGATTTGCCCACCTGACCAATTCGACCGTGGTCCTCTACCGCAAAAAGCGTAGCGTCGAAGAAAGCCTAAATTCCCCGGACCGCGAAGTAGCCGTCAAAACGAGTGCTCATTCCTGAAAATGGACTAGCTCACAGTTGAATCGACTTCCGGTGCAGCAATCCCGTTGAGGGAGCGATTAGCCGCGCTCATAGAGACGCATCGGGAACGATGCACGAGGCGTAATGGCTTTTGATGTCGAGAATGAACACGCGTGATACACGATATTTCTCGGCAAGGTGCAGTCCAACTGCCCGTTCATCAGAACGGTCAATCTTTTGGTAATCGACCGACCAGAACCCCTTTGTCGATTCGAGCCTGCGCGGGCTAATCGGTCCACCGAGCTTAGCGAAAAACCGGCACAATCTGGAATCTTCAACAACAGATACGCGCTCGCTGAATTCGTTTACACAGAGGGTAATGGCATTCCCGGATGAAACTATCGCCCCATCGATCTCGGGCCACCGTTCAAATGCGCCGGGCACGACATGTAAGCAACTCCGGCCCTCAGTGGCGTTTTCAGTTTCACCTGCGTACGCCACCTGGCGCACACCGTAGAGGGTTCCGATCACCTGATCGAAGACGGCCTCTACAGCAAACGAGCGCCGGATCGCGAAACAGGGAATCCAGATTCGCTGGTGTTGCGGATCGAAGGAGGCAAACTGATGCCGGGCGTTTCGCAGTGTGTCGGCCGTCCATGGTGCCCAGCCAATCGATTCGGATCCCGATACAATCGCACCCTGGTTAAATCGAGTCCTGGATTCTTTGTCATCGAAGCGCCCTTTGACTTCGAGAATATATCCGGGCGGATCGCCATCGACCAAAAAGTCCGGTGTTCGCGCTGCGGATGTCGGGATTCGATGGACAGATAACCCCAAGTCCGTCTCGAAAAACGCCCGAATGTCCCTTTCTACCGCGTTCTCTGGGTCAGTGACCTTCACTCTGTTCTGCATATTCGGCCAAGAAAATCCGTTTCGATCGTCGTCCACATATTGTTGGTGCGGCGCGTCCTCATTATCGGGCTAGAAGGCTAAGACGACATTTCGGGCTGAGCTGAATTATTCATCGAGGGCTTGAAGTTCGCGAGCGCCATTGTACCGGCCGAGAACCAAGGCGTCCACAATTTCGCGGTACCGGCGCTTCGGGGCCTCTTCAATCAAAGAACTTCGTATTGTACGTAGCCAGCCAACAAGCAGAAAGCCACAGGCTGCGGCGGTCCGATCGTCGTCAATTACGATCTTGTGAACCCATTCAAGTCCAGACTCTAGCTGCTCTGCCAACGGACGGGTCTGAAGAAACCCCACAAGTGCATCAGTCGCGTGCATATCTCCATGCGCGTATCGGAGCCACTCTTCTAAATGCTGCGATATTGCCGTTGTCGGGAACCACTGCATTCGAGCGTTTTTCATCACAGGTTCCGGATCTTCGAAGTACCCCGAGGTTCTCGGGCTTGGTATGAGGCTGTCAAGCCGACGCGTTGTCACGTATTTGTGCTCCTGGTTCTCTGGTTCGCGGAAAGAAAGCAGGGTGATCTCCATGAGCCTCGGCCAAGCGGCTGAAAGGCTTGGCACGAAATCCGTCTCGTAAGTAGATGCCATGACTAACGCGTCAAGATAGTCGGCCAAGGCACCGGGTGAGTTCGACAGCATTGCTCCGAGTTCGATTACAATTTCTGGTCCTCCATGCTTGGTCCACCGGAGGACGGCGGAGGCGAATGCCGCGTCCTGTTCCTTATGCCGGTGATAGTGGTGTTCGGCCCATACAGAGGCTGATCGCGCGTATGCCTGAAGTAACACACTGCGCAGCGCCTCCGCCTTCGGTTTGATGCAGGTAGCCGTTCGGGCAGCGTCCATCGCGCAAATAGCTGCGGGCTCGATGTAGGTAAGCATCAGCTTTCCATCTGGTGCATCGCGAAGTTGGGCAACGACATCGCCAGTTATCGGCCGAATGTCAGCGCGACCGTGTGCTGAAAAATCCCCCAACACAACGTGCCGGGCACCCGCCTCGATCACCCGCCACACCTCTTCGTGCCAGCACCGTCCATCGGGTTGAATGCTGCATGATTGATCGAAAAGTGTACGGAGGCCTTCCGCTACACATTGCCGGACCTCGACGAAAGGACTGGACGTGCACGCTTCGAGGGCTGTCAAAACCGAGGCACTCCGTTTCTCGCGCCCTGCCGCATCTTGCTGGCTATCGAAGCGGGGCTCAGATTTCGTGCGCGTTAGGAAAAAGGCAAGAATCGCCTCAACGCGAGCGGAAATCCATTTCTTGGAGCTCTGGACAAAACCAATTCTTATCGGGAACGGCACCATCTTCGGATGAGTCATCGTCGGATTACCTTCTCCGGCCCGGCGAACCATGATCCGCGGCAGGGCGAGTGCGGCCTGACGGTCTCCCCCAAGCGAATACATCGCGTCGGGGTGATCGAATGAGCTTGGGTTCAGATAGATAGCAAAGCGAACCAGCAAATCCCGCGCCCAATTCAGGCTCGTCTCGGGAACTTGCCTCGAAGCGTCCTTTGTTGCCCGGTGGACGACAGCGGCAGCAACGCCCGAAACGGCGCACCGAATCGGATCAGATGTTTCGTCCCCAGAAAGCTCCTCAAGATGTCGCGCGGTTTGGACGTCCGTCGCGAGTTCCTCGTCCGGCGGCAGCTCCGCGAGTGCAAAACGATAAGGAGTCGCGTATCTGATACGGTAACGATTCAGTAACCTGTACACCTCCTGCTGCCGTTCAATATCTTCTGTAACCGGTGCGAGGGCTTCTGTAACTTCCTCCGGAACGTCAGCTTTGATCAATAGTTGCCCATTCTCCTTCACCAGCATGTAGTTATTCCAATCGAGGTGCGCGGCCCATCTCCTTACGGTTGGCGACGCCTTGTCCGCACCAGCGTTTTGGATCAAACGAGCTCCAATGTCACGTAGTTCTTTGAGTCGTTGGTCATCGCGACGTTGCATTGCCCCCACAACGAGGTACATCGCTACATTCAAAGGCATCCACCCGCGCCGTTCGCGGCCTGGTACCGTTGAATCGTCGACGCCTTGTACGTGGAGAGATCCCTCATGGGAGACTCTGCTGAATTCCAGCTCCCAAATGGTGGGTTCAGCGAGGAGACTGTCGAGTTCCCTCGACACCTTGTCGATGTGGCGGACGAGAAAACCAAAACATAAGCCGACCGAAGCGAGCGTGCTGGCATCCCGCATAATTCTCTTGGTAAGCGAGTTCACGTCGACACCCGACGTCACGCATCCGTCCATAAACATTTCCAGCGCGAAAAGCGCACTCATACACGGATAGGGGCCAACCGAAGAACCCCGGTACCAACTCCAGACATGCTGATCGCCAACGAAATTCCGTGGCCCGCTCTCCGCAAAACTGAGATCGAGTCCCTCAAATTGTTCGTTCGGATCGCCTCTCATCTGTCGGAGCAGCGTGCTCGACGTCTCAAGCCGGGCACGAACTCCTCGATCCAGCATCCGATCGATTAACCTCAGTCCGCCGGCAAAATCCTCTCTCAATAAGAACAGAAACGGGCCGCGATACCAGGCCGCGAGCGCCTGCCCCCCGCGCGCTTCATGATGGCGGATTCCCTCGTCGTCTTGCCAGCTACTCCCCCAACCCTGCGTTTTCGGCTTCTCGATGTAGTATTGTTCGGCCAACAACGCCAAGAGCTTGGGATCACACTTCGACATCACTCGATCCACATCGATACTTTCAACAACGGGTGCTAAAAAGCCCGAATGGTCCCTGCCGATCGCTGCCAGGACTTGGTTACTTGCGTCCGTGCTGTCTTTGCCTAGCAACCCCAATGATTCGAGGATTTCAGCGTTAGAATACTCGTCTGCGTAAGGTATTAGTGCATCGCGAATACGTCCTCGAAGGTCCTGGAATGAAGAAACATCTTGTCGCGCTGCTTCGAGACGCGCGACGCCGCGCAGCCATCTGAGAACGTGCTTCCGAGGCGATTCAGTGTCATCGACGCTCCACTCTCTGTCGAGGCTTCTGTTTTCGAGCAGCCAAGAGATCAGCGGTGCGGCGACAGTCACGTCGGAAGCGCCGTTGTCGGAAAAACGTACCATCGTTGTTCGAAGAAGTTCCGCTAGTTGGACTGGGTCATTGGTAAGGGCCGGCGTCAGTTCAACAAGGAGCCTGTCCGCCCAACCGGCGGATAACAGTGACTCCCAAGGCACTTCCGTCCAACGCTGCCCGTGGTTTGCCGAGAGATCAGCGAATTCAACACGCAGCCTCTCCCAGGCGTCTGATGCTGTTCCGCCCGGTGACAACACAGCCCGTGCGAGTTGCGCTTGAGCGAATAACCGGGCCGCGCGAACCGTCCATCGGGGTGCATTTGCATCGGCAATCACCTTCAGCCCGCCCTGGAGTAGAAGGCGCGCGGTTGCAAAATCTCGCAGCACATCGGAGGCGAACCGGTCCCCCTTCTCCCAGGTAGCCGAGGCTTTTCGAGAGAGCAGGACGCCATCAGAACGCAGAGAAGGCAATGCGGCTCCTCCCACGACATGCCCTGGTTGACCGGTTAAGACCGCTCGCGCAACTTCAATCACTGCCGTTTCGCGATCATCAGGTGAAACACCACCGAGAATCGCCTCTCCCCTACGAATTAGCCCTGACCAGACGATCGAAAATATCTCCGCTTCCGACGACAACGAGGTCGGCATTGGAATTCCAAGTTGAACGGCTCGAAGCAGCAGATCAACGAGCCCAATTCGGCGCAGCAACCATGCAGCTCTTGCATCGGCAGTCACCCGAGCCAGCATAGGTACGGCCTTCGCCAGGGCCGCAATCTCGTCAGCGCCAAGTGGCGAGACGAGAAACTCTTTAGGCTGTTCTATCCCGGCTCTCCCCAGGTGGTTGCGAAGTGAATCAGTGGCATCGTCGCGAACGACGAGAATGGTCGTCATTCCAGCGGCAGCTGCAGCCCTCACGAGTGCGCCCGCGGACTGGCAGTCGCATTCCTGTATCACCTCAGCTCCGTCCAGAACCAAGGCGCTCGTTGGAGCAGATGGAGCTGCAGAGAGCACTTCGCCTGGAGCCATTCCCAGAGCCGCCCGCAAATCTATAACGGCGGGAGGCAAGTCGCGGAGGCTCGCCACGAGTGCGACGCCGCCTGTGGATCTGATGGAGTCCGCGGCGCGAAGGGCGACTGCAGACTTCCCCACGTCGGGTTCCCCACGAACAATAATGATGCTACCCGTGGGAGAGTTAACCATCAATTGAACTAGCTCGTCAACGATAACGGCTCGATCTATGCTGAATTCTTCGCCCGTTTCAGGTAGCTTCAACGAACTGGATGTCCGGGCGCGCAGTTCCGATTCGAGTGCTTCGAGTTGGGGCCGTGCGCGAACGAAGTCGGGCGCCTCGGCAAGCAACCCGAAGGATCGTAAGTCACGGCGCAACATCGCACGCGTGTACGCCCCAGCGCGAATTTCCGAGGCACTGGCGATGCTTACAAGGCGAAGGCGAAGGTCTTCCGCTCTTGACGCATCGCCGGTCAGGGCGGTTAACCGGGCCACAAGATTGGTACGCCCAGGAGCCACATCGCCCTCCAGGTGTAGTTCGATAACGAAAAGAGCTTGGAGCAGTTGCCACGTCAGGTGCGCGATGCGGTCTTCATCTACTGACGGATTCCCGCGACAAGTTTCCGCGGCTCCTATGAGATCGAAGACGTTTTGCAAGCGAAGTCGCACCTGACTCGAATGCGCGCCTTGGGTCCTGACCGCGGTTACGAAGCTTGTATGATCTGGCTGGCGCCGGGCCATCTCGGTGAGGGTCGCCAGTTCTGACGCCGGTCCGAATGGCGCGGAGATTGCCAAACCAAGACGTGCCTGACCCGAGGTGTAAGAGATTGGATCGCTGGTCAGCGCGCTGAGGAAATCGGCGAAAAGCTTGACCGTGGATTCTTCGCTCTTGCCAATGGTGGGCCGACGGCGACACGCCACGCGCAAAACGCGCCGACCGCCGGGCGAAAGTCCCTCAATCGCCACATCGTCGACATCTGAGTGAGCGCCCTGTTGCGCCGCAACAGTTAGAAGCGTGAAGTCGTCGCCGAGACCCTCTATGGGTTGTGCCAAAAGCAAGCTCGCCAACGCAGAGGCAACGTACTCGTGTTCGAGTATGACACCTCCGCCGCCCGTTGAATAAGGGCTGCTTCCGGGCTTTTCAAACTGGGGCAGGATTGTCCTCCGCGGAGGCAGCACTGTAGGGGTAAGCCTGCAGCGAATGCGCCCGGACCGTTTTCTAGGCGAACCTGTGCTGGGACCGAGCCCGACATGATCTCGAATCTCGCGGGACACTTGCGTCAGGCAGGAGATAGAGCCTCCTCAAGACGAAAAGCCTCCGGGACACCAATGCGAACCAGTGCCGTCAACAAGGCATCGATTTCGAGTCGCAAGGGTTGCCCGCTTGCAAATGGGATTGGATCGTTCGCAAGGATCGTGCTGATTATCGAACAAAGCCGACGGCCAAATGCGTGATCGATCCAGAAAACGCGGTCATCTGGATGGGTCATCAACCAGACTCCGCTCGCTGCAACGATCAGCGGCAAGTGCGACGGTCGTGGAGCAACTTCGAGAAGATTGAGCAAAGCGATGGTCACAAAGACGAATGTGCCCGTTTCCGCAACCTCTTCGAGGAGGGGGAGAAACGGGCCCATGCGTTCAACCCCTTTTGGGTGCAAGTAGCATTTGGCTGGCTCGAGACTCCCGTAGTCGTTGAACAGAACCACCGCAACCGCGGGCCCCAGGTGCACGGTGATCGAATCGGAACGTTCCCGCCGCTGCCATTCCCAATCCCTCGTTTTCATCAGCTTTCTTGCCAGCACGGTCCGGATATGCACGGCCTGCGCTTCCTGAAGTCCGGCGTCCGAGAAGTACACCGTATCGACCTGCCGCAAGAAAATCGCCATTGCGTCCAGAAAGGCCTCGCCGGGCAGCGCCAGGATCAAGTCAAGACCTATGGCATCGATTTCGCTGGCACTCAAACCGGGTAGGCAACGCGCCAAAAGGCCGAAATAGGCCTCGTTCCACTGGTCGGGCGTTCTATCCGCGTCCTCACCCTGCTCAAGCTCCGAGCCGTTCGCGATGCTTGTCCATGCGGAATACGCGCGCACGACGTCCCGAAGCCACGGCCTTTCCGCAACGTCGAAAATGCTCGCGGCTTTCCCCAGCCACAACGCGGCTGCGTGGTGGTCGGTGTACAGCTCGGGGGACTTGTCCTCCTTCCGTCGTTCGCGGCTGATTCGCTCGACCGTGTAACGGTGCCTGGGATGCGCGGGCTCGCGCTCGAACGCAGGCCATCCGGGCTCTGGTCCGTTTCCGCTTAACCATGCCAGCTCCGCTTCGATTACCCTCGTGACTTCCTGCCGACGAGCCTCCACGTGCGAGCCGTATTCATCGTCCGAAAGCCCCGAACGCCTGTGCGGCTTGACGCTTGCTGCGAAGGCGCAACGCAGCACTGCACGCCGCAGGCGCTCATCGATCGAAGCAAGCGCTGTCGCCACGTAGGCGAGGCCTTGCGCCGCCGCCGGATTGTCGTCGCCTGCGGTTTCGAGAAGCGTGCGAACGTCACCCATCGCGAAAGACTTGCGCAGGAGCAAGGCGGTGCCGACGAAAGCAATGGCGATGGGTTGAACTGCAGACCGGCCCGCGTGCGATGAACGGGGTCGTTCTTGCCTCGGAAGGCCCGGCCGAAGGTCTCGCGTATCCATTTTCCGTGTGCGGCAACCAGATCTTCGCCGCCGTCGCGGATAGCGATCACGGCTGCGGTGACGATTGCTTCTTCCCGCATCCACTTTTCGGTTTCGTCCACGCAGGGCTTGTCTGCAACCTCCTGCGCCCATTTGACTGCGGCAGCAGCAAAGGCGGGCGAGGAACGGCCGGGATTATTGAGCGCATTACCGATCGCCATCCGCATCCTGCCGTTCAGTTGCCGCTCGCGCGACTCATCCTGTAACGGCTTGAGGTGATCGTTCTCCACCTGCGGCGATACGTATTCCCAATCCTCCGCCGGGCCGTTTGCCGTCTCCACCGCTACTTTCCGCCAGTTCTTCGGGTCGATCCGATTCTGGGCATGAGCCGCCATGAATGCGGCGTCTCGCAAATCCATCTGTGCGGTCGGCGGGCCCAGCCTGGCTGCGGAGCGGCCCAGAAGATCGGCGAGCGTTTTCCGCTGTTCGCTGAATTCCTCGCGCGCGTAGAAATCGAGCAAATAGTCCAGCGTTAGGCGCCGCGACGGGCGTGCCTTCAGGCTCTCGATGCTGGAAAGACCGGCGGGCTCCTTTTGAAGGTGCTTCAGTCCGAAGATATCCGGAACTTCGATGTTGTCCCCACCGATCCTCTGACGATCAAGGCAAACCAGCTCGGGACAAGCGAGGTACGGAATTGCAACCGCGTTAGACGCGGGCCAATGAGATAGGAGCACATCCACGATCACCAGCAGGTAGGCCGCTGGCGGGTTCGGCGCGCCGATGATGTCCGCGATCACTTTTTCAATGGGCTCGCCTGCTTCGATGCGCCCATGAGACCACGCCTCAAGTGCCATCAGCGCAGAAGTCAGGGCCGACGGTCCGGAACCGTATTCTCGCGACCACGGATAACTCTTGTACCAGGGAAAGACCGTCGTACTGCCGTCCGGGAACACGATGGTCATCTCGTTATCGCCGAAGGCCCGGCCGCCGGTACGGAAGGAAATCGCGTAATCCACGAGCCTGCGTATCAGCGGAACCCCATATTGCGGAGCGTGAACGAGAAGTTCTAGAAAAGGTCCTTGCGCGGGAGACACGGGGACGAAGTTGAGATTGGCGTGTCCGAACGGTTCCCGGAACGGTCCCTGCTGATCCTCGTCTTCCTCGCCCTCTTTCGGCAGCAAGAGATCAGCCGTGAGCTCGGCAAGTTCCTTCGGCGCGCCTTGGGCAAGGGTGCCGCGGAATTTCAAAATTCCTTCGCGCACGCGGTCGCTGTAGGGATGTTCTTTCAGCGAATTCAAATAAGCAGCAGCGAGATCCGGCGCATGGCTGGCGAGGAGGAGGAACCCGGTCTGGAGGTCTTCGGCGAGCCGGCCCATTTGCTCGATTTCGCCGTTGAAAGGCCGCCTGCGTTCTTCGCCCTCAGGTATCCGGGTGATTTCCGCGAGCCATTGATGGAACCACCGAACGATGAAACGCGCGTAGGGATCTTGTCCTCCGAGGACAACGGACCAGTTGGTGTACAGGGCGACGACTTCCTGTATCGCCGGAGCAGGCAAGCTCGCCCCAAGCTTCAGCAGCCAGAGTATGAGCCGCACCCAGGATGGGCCGTTCGGAATGCTGATACCCGCCGGTATCATCCGCGGATCTATACCCAACCCGCCGTAGTACTTTGCCGCCGACACGCTTTCCACGGCCATTACGATCCGGATGAGCTCGCGCAAGACCCGTGCGCGATCCGCGAGAAGATGGGCGGAAGCCTTGTTCAGCGTTTCGGAGGCGATTTCTGAACGCACCAGCGCCAGCAACACCGCGCGGTTCCAAGAGGGGTTGACGCCCTCCCTGTTCAGCGCGGTGAAGAACGAATGCCAGGCATCGCCGTCCGCCGTGCGCTCGATTGCCACGCGAGCCGCCAACTCCACGCCGCGCGCCAAATCCGGCGGCGCGGGTCGATCGAGCGGCAAGCGCGCGAGCGCTGTCGCGTCGCCGAAGAGGAAGTTCGCAATCGCCCATTCGCGAAGCACGTCGTGGCGAAAAATCACGCGGTCGTTTCGGAGGTCGCGCAAAGTCCCGCTCGCTATCAAAGCGTCGACGGCAGCCGCGGACTGACCTTTGACGCTCAAGATCTCGGTACGGTCTATCGCCTGCTTGGCGAGCGACGCGAGAACCCTGGCGCGCTCCCTGTGGCCGCCGTCTTTCAGTCCATCGGCGGATTGCCACCATTGTTCAGCCATTTCCGCCTCGGTGCGCGCCATCGGCGCATCCGACGAGCGGCTTGCCAGCCGTGAGAGACGGAACAGGTTCCGTGTGACCGGTCGTGCGGGATGCTGATCGGCCAGCAAGGGCGCCAATGTGGGGGCACCGGATCGCAGCTCATCGGTTTCGAGGTCGCTCAATTCGTCAATGAAGACCGGTTGGGCGCGACCGAGCTGATCGAGCACAGCGGCCGGGAGCCAACTGTCCTCAACGACGCCGAACTCGCGGCGCGCGGTCGCGATGACCGACACACCCGGAACCTGAGCCGCCGCGCGAATGAGGTCGACCACGGTACTTCGTTCCTCATCGCTGTAAAAGTCCAGGCTATCGATGAAAAGGATCGCACTGCCGCTCGCGGCCAAGTCCGACAAGAGATCTCGGGCGGTGCCCTCGAAGTTGAGAACAGCGCCCATAGCGAGCCATCCCTTGCCTATCGTGCGGCCGGGGCTCAGGACGACGACCTGAGATTGCGCTGAGGCTTGTACGGCGAAGTGCTTCATCACTGCCGATTTGCCGACGCCCGCATCGCCCCGTATTTCAACATAGCGACCACGATCCAGTGCCTCGTGAACCGATGCAACGCGTTCGTGACGCGTAAGCATGGTGCCGCCCACGCGGTCGTCGATATCGGCAAGGGCATTCCCGGATGCTTCCGCAAGCGCTGCAAGCGCCGGAAGGTTGTGACGATTGGGAGCGAGCCGAAACGTCTTATGCACGAGTTCGTTTCGCAACTCGTCCTGCCCGCGGTCCTCTCCAGCTGCAGCGATCTGGATGGCGAGTTCTGTGAGTTCGTCCCAGAGATTGACGGCATGCACCGCATCCTCGGGATGCAATGCACGCACAGCACGCTCTCTTGCCAGTTCAGCCGAAGCGGAGCCCGCAGCGGTGAAGTCGAAGACCAGGATGTGCAGCCTGCGCAAAAGTTGCCAAACGGTCTGGTCGTCGTGCGCGGCGCCCGCGTCTTTCAGGTGGGAACGGAAAGTATCGACGAAACTGCGCATCCTGTCGTTGGCTGAGCCGGGCCGCTTTATCCGATCGATGAAGGTGACCGCGTCGCCTAATTGCCGCGCCCAGGTCAGGACATCCTGATAGGGGCCATCGATATTTTGCGACGTGCGAGAGATCGCGATGCCCAATTCATGCCGGATCGTCCAGAACTCCGGCTTGCGCGCCGCTTCCGCTATCTGCCCAACCACTTCGCGGAAGACCTTGTCGCCTGGAGCGAAGGTCATCCCTTTCTTTACCTGAACCTCCAGGGTCCCGGGGTTTCCCCGGGTATCGTGCGCATAGACGACGACGTCGTCGAGCGGATGTCCCTCAGCCGCTCTTTGGCAGGCGACCCGATCGATGATCGCCCCCGGCAAGCCTCGGGCTTCCGCGCCCACCAGCATCGCGAGCAGGTAGGTGGCACCGACCTGGCCCTCAAAACGGGCTCCGGCGGGTCCGGTCGACGCTGGGCTTGTACCGTCGCTCATCGAAAATCTGTCCTGCTCCCGATTGGAGCGAATCATCCGCAAAGTTCGCGGTCAACTAGCGGGCTGTCTCGGCCATTGCGTTGCCGCTCCCTTTTGGTCGCGGCTCTGAAAAACGGCATTGTTTCCGAGCCGCGCGTGTCAGCAAGCGGTTACCTTCTGACCGAAACAGCTTACTAGTCCTCAGACGCCAGCGCCGCGCCGACTAACACGGCACCGACCACACAGGCTGCCGTAGTCCAAAACGCGCGACTCTGTCTTCGTGTCTCCAGAATGTCCACCCATCGCTCTCCACGCAGGATGCGCACAACCTCCTGCATAGTTGGTCGCGCGCTCGCGGCGAATTGACAACAGGCAGCGACTATCTCCGCGATCTTCGACGAGCTCCCGTCAAGCAGGGCTGCGAGATGCTGTCCATCTTGCGGTTTCCGGCCAGTCAGCAGTTCGTACAGCATGGCACCGAATGAATACACATCGCCCGCACATGAGATTTCGCCGCCCGCGCTCACTTCCGGAGCCCAATAGCCTGGTGTCCCGCCATGATGATGGGAGAACAGCACCGTGCAGCCGGCACCATTACCGAGTGGGTCGGCAACTTTCAGACGACCGTCGTGGGAGACCAGAACGTTTGCTGGCTTTATGTCGCCGTGGAAAACGGCACCCGCATGGAGGGAGGCAAGTGTCCCACCCACCTGGGAGGCGACGGCAATCAATTGATCCTGCGTGAGCCGCCCTGCATGCGGCTCCAGCGAACCGCCGGTCACGTAAGGCATTACATAATACGGAACCTCTGAGTTCACGTTTGCGGCCAGCAGTTGAATCAAGCCGGGGAGTTTCCTCGCCAGAACCTTGACTTCGCGTACAAACGCCTGCCTGGCGTTGATATTTTGGTACTCGCGCAGGTATTTAACTACAACGAGCTCCCCGTCATCGAGTCGTCGGCCAATATATAGGTCGCCGTTTCCACCGGAGGCCAGTGGTTGGACAATTTGGACCGAAATATTCATCGAGATCTCCTTGTAGTGGATGAGTACGCCATTCGGAACAAAGAATAAAGAAAGGTACCCCGATCATTATTGGCCGCCTGCTGAATGGTGGAGGCGCTGTTGCCGGAGCGAAGTGCAGCATCAATCGCGAGGTAAATGTCACGGGTTGGACCCGTTGGGCTGGAGTGACCGCCCTCCCACCTGTTTACGCTTGTGAACGATACCCCCAACAGCCGCGCCATTTGCTCCTGGGACAGGTCGAGTCTCTTTCGAATTGCAGCAGGCCGAATAGAATACACGATATCCCGTACTGTACGCGTTTTGGGGGCCAACGGCAACCTGCTATAGCAATTGCTATAGCAAAGTGACATGGATATCGGGTTTCGATGCCGGGCGGCGACCACCTACTGCGGCCTGCCGAACATTTATCGGCTGCTGAAGCTCACTATGTGCAGGTGCAGCCCGGAATGTGAGCGTTAAAATCGGGCGATCCCTAACACCACGCGCCACAACCGGGGACTCCTCCGGGCGCACGCGATCAATTACCGAGCCTAGTGGACCTCTGGTACGTCTCGAGGCTCTTCGGGATCACGCCAAGAACGAAACTTACCAGCACTTCTTCCGGGAAGCTGGGGCGCGGTACGATTTGGCTCGGCCTGGAAGCCTTCGGGTATGCCCTCCAGACTCCCACGTCGCTCAGATTCGAAGCGACTACCGGGACATGCGCGAGATGTTCTTTGGCGAAACTCCACCGTTCGATCAGATAATCGCGGACCTGAAAGAACTCGAAGACCAGGTCAATTCTTAAACACGCCGCAGCCTTGCCTTCGGTTTAGCCCGATTGAACCGTGGCAAAACCGTGTCAAAACTCTTTGCGTTGGAGCCGCTGGGGTTAGCTTTAAGCGAAAAGCAGATTCCCCAAATTGTTGAACCCATTAGAAGTGTGGAGAATTAAAAGAAGCTTTGGAAGCCGTCGGGCTGCGCCCAAGACAGGTGCGCTACCAGGCTGCGCTACGCCCCGACTCTGTACTTAATTGATTTTAAATCACTTTTCAACTTGATGCAAGTGGAGTTATCAGTGACCGTGGCAAAACCGTGTCAGAACTCGCCGAAGCGGCCCGACCGTGACAAAACGGGAATCCTCTGAATTCATTTGACTTAGCTGAGTGAGGGGGTGAAGCGAAATCAGAGCTTTCCGGGCTGGTAGCGCGTCGTTGTTTTTTCTGGGCGGCTAACTTTTTGATTGATAAGCCCCAAGGGGGTGTGGTGAGCACCTGCTTTTCGAGCAGCGCCAAAAGCACTTCGATGCTTTGCTATGGGAGCCGAATCCTGGTTTGTAATGACGGGGACGTGCGGAACGAAGACACCGGGAAATGACATGCGCCCACACTGGCTAGTCGCAGTCACGGCTACCTAACCGGAGCGTGGGCAGTTTGCGTCTGGCGAGCCACGACTGCGAGAACCGTTGCGCACGGTCAAGATCTACGCGCGCTCTTCAGGCGATTCAGCGGCAATGAGCCAGAAGCCCGTCTCAATCAGATGTCCGGATGCCTCCTCTGAGAAGCTTATCTTCACGTTCCTGGCCCGTGGCGTGCGTGCGCTTTATCATGTCGTCCACGATTAGTCTCCCTCGGTTGCCCATAGGTACGACAACGGCGGCGAGCCGCAAGCCCAGGCGATCGGGGGTGGGGTGCGCGAGCGGCGCGCCCCGGCAGCTCACGGCCGGCCATGCCACGGGTTCAAATCAAGAAACCTGCTAGAGCCTGCTTCGATAAGCCTCGCGTATTGCTCGTTTGCTCGTTTTCTTAAGTTTCCCGGCAATGCAGCGACGGATCGTCAAGGACTTTCTTCAGGCTGGGTCCCTCCAGCGCGCCGGACTCGATATCGATCTGCCAATCTTCTGTCAGGACCCGCGATTGATTCAAATCGTAATATGCGATGTGCAGCGCCGGACCGTTAAATGAAAGGTTTGCGTACCCGTTGTAGCCAACATCGAGTTCCTCGTCGCTGGGA
>Ga0182024_10012253_pt1 | contig 16998 bp, 13 predicted proteins | sample P32metaG_FD_120480 | JGI IMG/M metagenome (GOLD analysis project Ga0182024, IMG submission 120480) | Permafrost microbial communities from Stordalen Mire, Sweden - P3-2 metaG (Illumina Assembly) | ecosystem: Environmental > Terrestrial > Soil > Wetlands > Permafrost | place: Sweden: Stordalen...
AACTGCCAGACTCGGAGGAATTTCGTGCTAAACAAGGCCAAGCTGGCGTCTGTCGGTTCTCGGCGCCGCACGCGAAACCCAAGCGCTTCGATTTCTGGTATTCTCTTTCTGAATGCCAAGCAACGCCAAGGTCGGCGGCTTTCAGGTCTCGCCTCCGCGCGCCATCCGCGCGCGCTACGATCGCAGGCTAAGGCGGATCGTGGTCCGTTATTCGACAGGCCTCGAAGTCTCGTTTTCGCCGCGCGATGCGCAGGGACTTGAGAAGGCTACCGCTGCGCAATTGGAACGACTCGAGATTTCGTCATCGGGTTATGGCATTCACTTTCCCAAGATAGACGCGCATCTTTACCTGCCAGCGTTGCTCTTGGGATTTCTTGGCTCGCGCAATTGGATCGCGGGGCGCCTGGGCGCACTGGGCGGCAAGTCGAGGAGCGCGGCCAAAATCGCGGCGGCAAAAAGAAATGGGCGCAAGGGTGGGCGGCCCAGAAAGCATCTTGTAGCCGTGCGATTATCCGAGCGATAGGGCAGTGGGTTAGTTTGCGGAGCATCGTTCCTCAGAAGGTGACGCCGTTTACTCCGTGAGGTTTGCGGGGTCTTTCAGCTTTTCACAGAGGGAGCATTAAGGCTGCGCCCCGATCGAAGGCTTGTATTTGAGACACGGCCCAGCATCGTGCATCGAAGATTCCGGGAATAACCCAAGCGTTTCGGTTGTGTGCGGAGTCTGCGTATGGCAGTTGGAAGGAGAATTGGCGCGTTTGACCCGTCGCTATCGCGCGGTGCATGTGTTTCGCTGCTTGGGAGCCTGCGGTTGAAGTCAAAATGCTGGGAAGACCATCCTGCAGCGACTAGAGCCGCGCTGATACTTGGAGCTTTTTATGGCACGAGTAAACTCGCGCCCTTTCAAGACCGGACTTTCACCGCGGCTGTCAGGAATAAATACCAAGCGCTTCGGTTTGTGCCATGTTCTTTTTCAATCCGATGGCCTGTGTTACGGACCGCATTCTTGATGGCACTTCGCTCTATTTGCGTTGGCGATTCCCTGTATTGTTGATGCCGGCTATTCGAATCGTCCCGTGAGCCTGACCATTGGGCGCGCTCGGCGGCAGATCGCGAAGCGCGGCGAAGGTGGCCGCCGCCAGACGGAACGGCCGCCGAGGAGGTCGGCCGCGGAATGCGGGTTGAGGGCTTCGCGCGATTGCCGTGCAAGGGGATCGGTGGGAGCTGTCGCGTGGCTTGTCACGGATGGGCGGCGTCTGCAGGGGAGTGGAGAGGCGATGCTCGCCGAACCTGACAGCCGGCTGCGTGCGCTGATTATCCCGAACTACGAATAGCTGACAACGTTCAATGGTGGTGTGGTATTCGAGTCCCCGACTGTACGGCACTCGCCAGGCTATTACTGCCGAAGAGGCATGATCCGACCGTATCTCTCGATTTTGATACGCATCAGGCCTCGCCGGGCTCGGCGCCTCTCAGGTCTCGCCTGCTTGCACAGAACCCAAGCGCTTCGGTTTGCGCCGCACTTTTTGTGATGGGGTTGATCCGTATTGTTGTTGGCGGTTCGCCGGCTGTAGGGCGCTCACCAGGCTAATGCTGCCGAAGAGGCATTATTGGACCGGAGCTCTCAATTGTGATTCGCATCAGGCTCTCCCATTTGGGATTCGCGTCAGGCTTCGAAGAGTGCTTTGCGTTGTTATCGCCAAATGAGGAAGTCGCATATCGAGCGCGGCTACTTCCGCAGCCAGCCTGAGGCGGTCGCGAACGCTTCCTCGCAACTGAGAACAGGAGCTGAGCCTAAGCGTGTTGAAGAAGCTCTGTCCGATATTTTGGGGCGAGCGCCGCGCATTTTTCTCTAAACTCCGCCTGAGCCGTCGCATCGAGCGTGGGAGGTGGAGTCGTCCGCGTTGCGACACGAGTGCCGACCTCAAGAAAGAAGTCTTCCTGGCCGGCAGGTGAACAGATGCACAACAGGCGCACCGGCTTTGCAGACGAATTATGGAATTGGTGGGGTGCGTTCGACGGAATGTTGACTGTATCGCCCGCTCGTACCACAGATTTTGCACCGCGGAAGGTAGCCTCCAATTCACCTTCAAGCAGGATGAAGGTCTCTTCGAAATCGTGGCGATGGGGTGGAGGGCCGCCCCCGGGTGGAATATGCATATCGATGAGACAAAAGCGTCCAGCGGTGGCATTGCCTGTTACAAGCAAGGTGTAGGTATCTCCCACGATGCCGATGTGAGTCAGGTTCTGGTCCTTGTCTGGTTGGGCAAGCGTCAGAGTGCGGTTGAGATCGTCGAACGGAACCGTTGAGATAGGCTGCGTCAAGATGGCTGAGCTACTGCTCATGATGTTGTTCCTTCCTCTCTGACTTTGCTGTTTTTGATTTACAACTGAGTTTGAATGCAGCCCGCAACGCGGCGGTGGCAAACATCGTCGCCGCGGCATCGCCAGCTTGCAAAAGTGAAATGGCGACTCCTCGTGTTCATAGCCGGGCGAGAGCTAAGAAACCGGTACCGGCTCCTCGCTCAGCTGCCACGCGAGCGTTGTCTGTTGGACGAAGTCTTCATATCGGCGAGGCGAATGTCCAAGCAACTCGGTCAACGTCTCGAGATCTCCACGCTCCGCTACGAAACCACGTTCAAGATAACCCTGAAACATCATGCGGATGTCGAACGCTGACCAGGACGGGGCGTGCTCTCGCATCTGCTCTTCAAAGGCATCCATATTTTCGCCAGGGTAGCGAATTTCCTTGCCAAGCGACCCGCTCCAGATGCGCGCCACTTTAGGACCACTTAGCACCTCTGGACCGTTGAGGTTGTAAGTTTTTCCAAAGTGGCCGTCGGATGTGAGAGCAATCGCTGCTGCCTCAGCAATATCTCTTATGTCTACCGCCGAGATGCCCACTGTGCCGAGCGGCATCGGGTAGATTCCCGCCTTCATCAGCGGATCTCTCAGCGATGCGTCATTCTGAAAGAAGTAATTGGGACGAATGATTGTGAATGGGACATCAAACTCTCGCAAAGCGCTTTCGATAGCCAGTTTCGAGGCGAAATGCGGAACATCCTTGAAATGCTCGACGCGAAAGACCGAGTGATAAACGATGTGCTTCAGCTTCAACTTCCTGGCCAGATCGTAGGCAATGAGGCCTTGCGTCAATTCATCGGGAGTAACGGCGTTCAGCAGGTAGAGCTTGTCCACGCCATGAAGCGCTTTCTCCATAGAGACTGGATCGAGCAAGTCGCCCACCATGACCTGAACCCCTTCCGGAGGAGGCGTTTCCTGCTTGCGAACGAGGATGCGAACATCCGCCTTGCGCTTCTGAAGTTCTTTCACTACTTCTGATCCAACATGACCAGTTCCGCCTGTAACGAGAATTTTCACCTTCGCCTCCTTCTGGAGAGCGATTATCTTTCCCAGTGATCGCACAAGCTGTGCACTTCTGCTCAGAGGCTGCAGACCATGCGGAATCTCGCCGAGGCACAGGTTGGGCGCTTGGGAAGCGCGATTCTGGGTTGCAGGCGGACCATCGCGAATCGGGAAGCTGCTATTCAGTAACTGAGCCCGCATACCTGCCAACAGAAACGCCTCCGGATTTTCGAGGGCGTTTTTTGCTTTTGGCTGAGCGCCGCCATTTGAAATGGTTTTGCAACTGATCGACCGATGGCGAGAGGCAAACGCCCAGCGAAACTGGTCCGTCCTGTGGCACAATGGAAATGAGGCTTTGTTGATGCTGGCGAACCGTTCCAAAGATGCGTGGATCTTGGTGGCAATTGCAGCCATCACTCTCGCCTCTCTGGCGCGTGCCCAGGCCGGCATCGAAAATGCAAGGGCGTACGCGTCACCAGTCATCAAGTTTCTTGCCGGAAGCCCCCTAACTGATACGGCTGTATCGAAATCGACCGATCGGAATGTTTCTCGCGTTTCGAACTACCTCGGTACGGCTCTGGATTTGCTCGCGGTATCATTTGTCGGCTTGGTCTCGCCTCTCGGTCTGCAGTCTGTTCGCTCGCTTCACGCCATGGGCCGTGCGCTTCCCGCGCCAAATCTATCCGTATTGTTCCAGCGTCCGCCTCCCGCTTTGCTCGCGTAGATCGCCCGATCTTCATCCGGCGCGCAACAACGCTGGGTGGTCAACCCGTGCGGCAAGTTGATCGTGTGGACGCATTCACACTCAAAAGCGGAGATTCCCGTGATATTCGATAAGATTCTGACCAAGATTTTTGGCACGGCCAATGACCGGGTGCTCAAGCGGCTCACGCCTATCGTGATTACAATCAGCGCGATGGAGCCGGAGATCAAAAAGCTCTCGGATGAAGAGCTGAAGGGCAAGACCGCCGAGTTCAAGGCGCGGATTGCGGCGAAGCTCGAAGGCATCAAGGACGCCGGCGAGATCAAGCAGGCGGAAAAGGACGCGCTCGATGAGATTCTGCCCGAATCTTTCGCGTTGGTGCGCGAGGCGGGCTGGCGCGCGGTGCAGATGCGGCACTTCGACGTGCAGTTGATCGGCGGCATGGTGCTGCACCAGGGCAAAATTTCCGAAATGAAAACCGGCGAAGGCAAAACGCTGGTGGCCACGCTCGCGTGCTACTTGAACGCGCTCGCCGGGCACGGCGTACACGTGGTGACGGTGAACGACTACCTGGCCAAGCGCGACGCCGAGTGGATGGGCAAGATCTACGAGTTCCTGGGGCTGAGGGTGGGCGTCATTGTCCACGACCTTAGCGACGACGAACGCCGCGCCGCCTACGCTGCCGACATCACCTACGGGACGAATAACGAGTTTGGATTTGACTACCTGCGCGACAATATGAAGTTCGAGATCAAGGATTGCGTGCAGCGCGGCCACTATTACGCGATCGTGGACGAGGTGGACTCGATCCTGATCGATGAGGCGCGGACGCCGCTGATCATTTCTGGACCGACGGACCAGACGACAGACAAGTACGCGCGCGCGCGGCACATCATTCCCGCACTCAAGCTGGGCGAAGAGATTGAGTGGACCGACACCAAGCGCCAAGCCGAGTTGGGCATCCGGCTGGGGGAGAATGAGAAGCACCTGACGGGCGACTACATTGTGGACGAAAAGCAGCGCTCGATTGGCGTCACAGACGACGGATGGATGACGATCGAAAAGGAGCTGGGCATCGGCAACATCGCCGACGCGGAGAACTGGGAACTGAAGCACTATGTGGAGACGGCCATCAAGGCGCACGCGCTCTACAGGCGCGACGTGGATTACGTGGTGAAGGACGGCGAGGTGATTATTGTGGACACCTTCACCGGCCGCCTGATGCCGGGACGCCGCTGGAGCGATGGGCTGCACCAGTCGATCGAAGCCAAGGAGGGCGTGAGCATCCGCAAGGAAGACCAGACCCTCGCGACCATCACCTTCCAGAATTACTTCCGCCTGTATCAAAAGCTGAGCGGCATGACGGGCACGGCGGAAACGGAAGCGGCCGAGTTCGAAAAGATCTACAAGCTCGAGATCGTCGTCATTCCGACCAATAAGCCCATGCGGCGGTTGGAGAATGCCGACGTGGTGTTCCGCACCGAGAAAGAAAAGTACAAGGCGGTTGCGGACAACATTGCCGAGCTGCACGAGAAAGGGCAGCCTGCGCTGGTGGGCACCACGTCGATTGAGAAGAGTGAGCGGCTCTCGGCGATTTTGCAGAAGAAGGGCGTAAAGCACGTGGTGCTGAACGCGAAGTTCCACGAGCGCGAAGCGGAAATTGTGGCGCAGGCGGGGCGGCTGGGGATGGTGACCATCTCGACCAACATGGCCGGCCGCGGCACCGACATTCTGCTGGGCGGCAATCCGGACTTTATGACGCGCAAGGAGCTGGTGGACAAGAAGAAGGCGCGCGCCATCAGCGTGGCCGAGGGCGCGATCAGTCCCATGGCGCCCCCGGGGTTCCAGCGTTTCTATTACCAGGGGCAGGAGTTCGAAATCTCCAACGGGGAATGGGCGGAAACGAATGTAGTGCACGCGGCGGCCGCGCAAAAGGATCACGAGGCGGTGATTGCCGCCGGCGGTTTGTTCATCCTGGGCACGGAGCGGCACGAGTCGCGGCGCATCGACAACCAGTTACGCGGGCGCGCCGGCCGCCAGGGCGATCCCGGAGAATCGCGCTTCTTTCTTTCGCTCGAAGATGACTTGATGCGCATTTTCGCCAAGCAGTGGGTGAGCACGCTGCTGGAGCGGCTGGGCATGGAAGAGGGCGTGCCCATCGAGTCGCGCATGATTTCGAAGCGCATCGAGGGCGCGCAGAAGGCCGTGGAAGCGCAGAACTTCGAAGCGCGCAAACACCTGCTCGAATACGACGACGTGATGAACAAGCAGCGCGAGGCGGTCTACGGGCTCCGCCGTCAACTCCTCGAAGGCGTCGAGCAGCGCGAGCTGATTTTGGAAGATTATGTCGGCGGGATTTTGTCGAGCCTGCTCGACGAGTACTGTAACGAGCGCACGAGGCCCGATCAGTGGGACCTGAAGGGATTGGGCGAAAAGCTCGTCGATCATTTCGGATTCAACCTGGCGGAATCGGGCATCAAGGCCGAGGAGCTGAGCCGGCACGAGCTGGGCGAGGAGATTTTTGCCAAGCTGTCGGAGAGCTACGAGGCGAAGGAGAAGATTCTGGGGGCCGCGACCATGCGGTATCACGAGCGCATGGTGATGCTGAGCGTGATCGACGGATTGTGGAAGGATCACCTGCTGTCGATGGACCACCTGAAGGAGGGCATCAATCTGCGCGGTTATGCGCAGAAAGATCCGCTGGTGGAGTACAAGCGCGAGTCCTTTGAATTGTTCGAAGCCATGATGCTGAAGTTCCAGGAAGACACAGTGCGGTTCCTCTTCCGGATGCAGATTCTGGGGCCCGATGGCCAGCCGGTGACGCAACCGGTGCAGCCACGCGGTCCGGTGCCGAGCGCTCCGCCGGTGGCGAGTGCGGCGAGGCCTGTGGCAGCGGACGACGGGGCCCCGCGCGAGATTGCGATTCCCGCGCGGCAGCCTACGACGACCATCGATCGGATCGAAAAGGAGTTCGCGCGTAAGAAGGAGCGGGAGTTGGCCGCGGCCAGCCGGCAGGGCGGCGGCGACTCAAGCCTGCCCACGCAGCGGCGCACCGGCGAAAAAGTGGGACGCAACGATCCGTGCCCTTGCGGCAGCGGCAAGAAGTACAAGAAGTGCCATGGGGCAGGCAGTTAGCGAGTCAGCGAACGCTCGCGAACGGTTGGGGCGGCGTAGAATGCCTAGTTATGAAAACGCCTAGCAACGTTTTTACGCGTACCGATCCGAATCTTCATCAGGTACTTGAAGAGTTGAAGCGCCGGGAGCCGATTTTTCATACGCGGGCATTTGGCACATCGCGCGCGGAGTTCGAGAAAGTGATCGCTCCTGAGTACTGGGAAGCGAGTGCCTCCGGCCGCCGCTACAGCCGGGAATTCATTCTGAACGAGTTGGAAAAGCATCCTCCCGTGGATGCGGCTTCCGCCGGATGGACGAGCGAAGACCACGCTGTCCGGCAACTTGGTCCAGATACCTATCTGATGACGTACACACTGCGACAGCTTGAGCGCGTGACGCGGCGTGCGACGATTTGGCAGAGGACGCCCGAGGGCTGGCGGATCGTTTTTCATCAGGGAACTATCGTCGCTGCCGACGAGGACGACGCGTTTCCCACGAGCCGGTTTCAGTCTCCGCCACCGCGAGAGACGAAACGGTAACACGGCGACTCCAGCTTCGCTTTAGGAACCGGCGCGGCCTTCTTGTTCCCTAGGTCCCTTGTTCCCTGCTTTAGCGCAGAAAACTGAAGAAGCCGCGCTTTGTGCTCTTTTCGCCGACCAGGCCGGAGGCGCTCTTTGCCATCTCGCGAATGGCGCGGGCGATGGCGGAGTCGACGAGCACCATGGGCGACGCGGTTTCGCGGGTGCGGCGGGCGGCAGCGTAGTCGTCGGGAATCTTCCACTGCGCGGGCCGGGTGAGCGCTTCGGTAATTTTCTTCTCGTCGAAGAGCAGATCGCTGGGCTTGTAGCGGTTGAGCACGATTTGCAGGGTCTCGTCGCGCGTGAAGAAGAACTTCGACACCATGCGGTTGGCGTTGAGCATTTCCGAGATGCCTACCTGCGTGACCAGGTAGACGATGGCTGACTTGTCAAAGAGCGAGGTGTCGAGCAGGTCGATGCGCGAACCCACGTCGACCACCACGAATTCGTAGCCTTCGCGTGCCACAGAGACCAGCTTGTCAATGGAATCGAGGGGCATCGGGGAATCGGTGAACTCAGAAGGAGATGCCAGGACCGATAATCCCGTGTTGTGCTTGACCACGAGCGTGGAGAGCAGCCTGGCGTCGAGCCGGTCGGTGAGCTGGAGCGCGCTGGTCACGGAATATTCGGTCTTGATGCCGAGGTTGATGGCCGCGTCGCCCAGAGGCAGGCCGAAGTCGACAAGCAGGGTGTTGCCTTCGGATTCCTGGGCCAGCGCGAGGGCAAAGTTGGCGGCCAGGGTGGTGACGCCGCATCCACCCTTAGTGCCCAGAAAGACGAACAACCGGCTGACTGACTTGGACTCCTGAGGAATCGCGGCAAAATACTCTGTCGCGCGGCTCATGCCCGCGGCAATTTCAGCGGGATCGACCGGCGTGGTGAAGAACTCGCGGGCGCCGGCGCGCATAAGGTTGACGGCCATCTTCATGTCGGATCTGGACGAGTAGGCCATCACGTAGGTGCGGGGATTGGCGCTTAGATTTTCTGCCAATTCGAAAGCCAGACTGCGGTCGCAGTCGACGTTGAACAGGACTACGTTGTAATTTTGCGGCAGCAACTGCGTCAGATCTGCCACCGTGTTGGGGAAGGAAGGAATTTCAGTGACCTGAAGGGCCTTATTCCCGGCGAGGGCCTCCGCGGCAGCCTTGCGGCGCTGCGCATCAGAGTCGAGAATCGCTACGGTCAGGAACATGCCGTCGGAGGCATCTGAACCATTGCGTGCATTGGCCATAGTCTTTGAAAGTACCCCGAAAGATCATGATATTCCATTGGAATCCTCTCAAGCGCCGGCGAGAGTATACTCTCCGGATTCTTCTGCGTGGTAAACGCATGCCAGGGCATGCAAATTCCTGACGCAGGGCTGCGGACCGGGCGGATTTCTGCCGGCGCACCGAGCCAGGAGAGAACTAAATAGGGATTGACGGCCACGGGAGCAAGGGAGCGAAGAGGGCGCGTTAGCGGACGAACGGCGGCTGGGGGATGGCGGCGAAGGTAAGGTCATCGGCGGAGCTCGAATGCTCCTCGCGCCAAGCCTCGAACAGGCGCCCGTAGCTGAGGGTCACGTATTGGCTGGGATCGACGCCGAGGCGGGCAGCGGTGCGATCAATCCAGGCCGAAGAGCCCTCCAGCTCCGCATAATTGCCGATGGGCGTCTCGTCGATAACGCAGTGGCCCTCACCGTCAGTCCATTCGGTACGCCACTTCTCATAGCGGAAGGCCGCGACCAGGCCGAGCGCGAGAAAGACTTCGGCAAGCGCGTCGCCATCGGCGATTCCGGTCTCGGTTTCGACCCGGTGTTTGTGGCGGTTCTCTCCCAGGCCGGATTCTGGCAAGCGCTTGAGAGTCAGCCTCCAGCGCCCCGCATAGCTGCGGATGCGGAGAATCTCGGTGCGGGCACGCATCTGGCGGTCCGGCGTGTCGTAGAGGACGTTGCTCTCGAAGCTGCGCGGAGTTTCGAGGCGGAATCCCGCCGCCTGGAGCTGCTCGGCGAGAGCGGCGAGATCGCCTACGCGGAATTTGATTTCGGTTTCGATGGGCATCGGGCGGTCCCCGGAACGGGGTGCTGCGAGTATACCGGGCGATAGCGCGGATGGGGCGCGGAAGGGCGCCGATGGGCCCGCAGCGGCGACAATGAAAAGGTGAAGACACTGCACCTGATTGTGGATGCGGCGCAATTGGAGACGGCTGCAGCCCAGGAGGCACTGGAGCGCGGGGCAGAAATTCTGCGCGCCGGGGGACTGGTGGCGCTGCCGACCGAAACTGTCTATGGGCTGGGAGCGAACGCGCTCGACCGCGCCGCCGTGGAGCGCATCTTTGCCGCCAAGTCGCGGCCCGCGTGGGACCCGATTATTGTGCACATTGCTTCAGAAGCGATGCTCGAAGGGCTGGTCGAGGAGGTGCCCACGGCGGCGCGGCGGCTGATGGAGCATTTCTGGCCGGGGCCGCTCACGCTGCTGCTGCCGCGCGCCCCTTCGGTGCCCGATGCTGTGACCTCGGGCCGGCCGCTGGTGGGCGTGCGCGTACCTTCACATCCAGTCGCGCTCGAGCTGATCCGGCGCGCCCAGGTTCCCGTGGCTGCGCCCAGCGCCAACCGCTTCGGCCACATCAGCCCCACGACAGCGCAGCATGTGCTGGACGATCTCGACGGGCGCATTGACGCGATTCTCGATGCGGGGCCGACGCTGCGCGGCGTGGAGTCCACGGTTCTCGATCCCGCGACGATGACGATCTACCGGCCCGGCGCGGTGACTGCAGAGCAGATTCGCGAAGTGGCGGGGCCGGTAGAGATGTATCAGGACGCGGGAGGGCCGCGCGAGACTCCCACGGAAGCGCTGCCCTCACCGGGCGTGGGTTTGCGCCACTATGCGCCGCGGGCGCGGCTGGTGCTGGTGGAAGCGCCGCTGGAAGAGCTGGGAACGCGGCTCGCGGAGATTGCGCGCGGAATTCATGAAGAGCGGGTCGGCCTGATGCTACCGGAGGAAGTTGCTCGACCGGCGGCGATCGCGGAGGATCGCGTATTTTTGTGGGGGCGGTGGAGTGCTCCGGAAGAGCTGGCGCGACGGCTCTACGCAGGGTTGCGCGTACTCGATGCCGCGGGGTGCAGGGTGATTCTTTGCCCGCTGCCGTCCGCCGAGGGGATTGGCGCGGCAATACGGGACAGGTTGCGAAAAGCAGGGACCAAGGGAACAAGCGAATAAGGCGTGAGTGCGAGTGTGAGTGTGAACTGACCACGGATTGCCCACACTCAAACTCACACTGATCACTGCCTCACCCGTTGTCGCCAAGCTTGTACATGTACTTGATGGCCGACTTGTAGATGAGGGTCTTGGAGCGGCCGCGGACCTTGATGGAGTTGCGGTCGTACCATTCGATGCACCCGTCGATGCGCTCGCCGTCTTCGAGCACGATCACCATGGGCGTCTGCGATTGGATCTGTTTCTGCAGATAAAAGAGCTCGGCGTGGCGTTGGGAGGCGTCGATCTCGGGCGTATTCGCGGAGAAACGGAAGGGAGATGGGACGGAGTTCTTGCGGGGGCGCGGGGGAAGGCGGCCGGCCTCGAAGCCTCGGAATGGCGGCAAAACCGATTGGATACTCATGGGGAACGACCCTCCCTTAAAAAAGCAAAACGGCCAAGCCATGCTCTGTGCGCTCCCGGACTGGCCGGAAGAACGGGTGCGGACCACCCTCTTCATGCGGCTCCAGCTCAAGAACCGCAGTTGCGCAGAAGCATCTTTTGCCCACCCGAGAGAAGCAGACCAACGTCCCGCGCGGGCAGGGATCGCGTCGCGCCTTCCTACTCTTCGTGGGAGTACTCTTACCTGAAAAGATGCCTGGGGCCGATAGGGGGTTGCACCTTTATTCTGCGGGGATTGCGGTGGCGCGTCAAGAGGAGAAAAGCAGTGAATTAGGATTTAGGGAATAGCCAATAGGAAAAAGCTGATAGCGAGTAGCCAGTAGGGGCACTCTTTCTACTCTCTACTGCCTATTGGCTATTCCCTAGCCCTACCGCCATGGCGTCGAGCGAGAGCGAGCGCAGGAGGTTGCGGCGCATGCCCTGCTCCACCTGCACGAGGGCGCGGGCGGCTCCATCAATCCATTCCACGGTCACGCCTTCGGCGAGGCGCCCCAGCTCGGCAGCTAGATCGATATTGCGGATCAGCACAGGCGTGCCGGCCACAATGAGCAGCAGATCCTCGACGAGGCTGCCGAGCGCACGGAGCAGATTGACCGTCTTCTCCTGTCCGTCGGCGCCGGCGCGGTAGGATTCCGTGGCGTGGAAGAGCTCAGAGTAATCAGGCTCCCGCAGCGCGGTGCGCAAAATCACGAGCCCATCCTGCCGGCCGGCGAGGTAAGTGTCGAGATCGAGCGCGAGCGCGCGACCCACCGCGCCCTGGGCCAATCGCGCGGCGAGGGCGCGCTGCTGCGGCTTGAGCTCGGGACGGCGCTGGGCGAGGAGAGCTTCGAGATCGGCCGCGGGCAACGCGCCCAGACGATGGATGACGGCACGCGAGCGGGTGGTGGGCAGCAGTTCCTGCGGATTTTCGGTGAGCAGGATGAGCGTGGTGTGTTCCGGCGGCTCTTCGAGGAGCTTGAGCAGACTGTTGGCCGCCTCTTTCATGAAAGCTGACGAGGTAAAGATGGTGAAGGCGCGTTTGGCTTCGACCGGCGGGCGATAGTAGGCGGCATGAATCACCTGGCGCACCTGGCCGAGCTTGATCATGAGCTGCGGCGGGTCGGGCGGAACCACGAGCACGTCGGGATGGGTTTGCACCAAAATGCGCGTCTCGCGCTTGTCGGTGTCGCGCATGTCGTCGCGGGCTGCAACGGCCTCGGCCACAAGCGCGTCGAGATTGGCAGCCGCGGCGATGCGCGTGCAGTTGCGGCAGACGCCGCAAAAGTCAGGCAGGCCATCGGTTTTGGTGGGGTTGAGGCAGTTGACGGCCTGGGCCATCATGAGGGCGAGCGTGTATTTTCCGGCGCCGCGAGGCCCGGCCAGGATCATGGAATGGGGAAAACGGCCGGTACGCACGCTTTCGCGCAGGTGCGTAACGGTGGCCGCGTTGCCGAGGAAGTCGTGAAAGCCCACGGAATGAGAGTAACAGGGTGAGTAATCGGTGGTCCGGGGCCGGAGCGGACGGGGCCGGAGCGGAGTTGGAGAAGCGTCTTCTGGCGTCATACGACCAGTCAACCGCGCCCTTATCATGCCTGCAGAACAACTGGCATTGGAGACCGCATCCCCTCGCCGGAGAGAAGAAAAATCCGTCCCCCAAAGTTTGAATTACCGGTGATTTGTGTCCCGCATCGATGCGGTTTTCGCAGTCAGGCGTCAACATGCAAATTATTGAACATAAATAGGTTAGTTTCACGGTTCGAATATCCTGACCGCAAAGTAACCTCTTTGGAAGGTACTGATGTCGCCCGCGTACCATGAAACCGCCATTGTCGGACGATGAATGGGAAAGTACCTCTATTACATCGCCCTCTATATTCCAGGTGGCGATACGCGCAGGTTCGTGCCCATGCAGGATCAGCAACAAAACATATTAGCCGCTCGAGTAACCGTGATGATGACGACAGCACTCGCAGCCGGAGCAGGCTTACTGCTGGGCTGCGTACTCGCCATCCCGCTGGCTGAGAACCGCCTCGAGGCGTACCTGGAACGAGTGGCGATTCAAGACGATGCCTCGCTGAGCGAAGCGCGCGCAATTCTGGACCGTTTACAGCATTCCGCGAGTCCGGCGTGTTCCGACCCGGAGCTGAACAACCTCAGAGCACTGGTTTATGGTTCGGACTATTTGAAGGATGCCGGACGGGTTCGAGGGGGACGGGTTGAGTGCTCGGCAACCGCAGGCCGGCCGGCGCGGCCGATCGGCGAATTCAAAGCGGGACAAGTGCAGGCGGATGGGACCGTAATCTATGGCAACCTCGCTCCCGCGCAGGATCAAAGCCTGAGGCGGACGGGAATTCAGCGCGGCGACGAATTCGTCGTTTTTGGTTCACATTTGCCCGAACTGGGAGGGCGACTGCCCATTCGATGGGCAATCGAGCCGTACCCGGCAGCGACCCCGTTATCATCCAAAGCAGCTTCATCCGCACCGACCTCCGACGCGCCCAGCGACGAAGTGGGCCGCCGCGGAGGAACGATCGTTGCCAGCCATTGCTCGGCAGTCATGTCGAACTGCGTCGTAGCATCGATGGACGTGGACGATGCAAGGCGTGTGGAATCCACCATCATTGGCGCCACAACCGTCGCAGGCGGAATCGCTGGTATTTTCCTTGGCATCGCACTTTGCGGCGTTCACCGCCGCAGCCTTTCACTCCATCAGCAGTTAAAGCATGCCCTCGCACACGAGCAGCTCCACCTTGCTTATCAGCCGATCGTCAATCTGGCTACGGGCAAAATTGTCGGCGCCGAGGCGCTGGCGCGCTGGACCAGGCCGGATGGTGTCGTCGTCAGCCCTGGCGAATTCATCAAGACGGCGGAGGAGCACGGTTTCATCGGATCGCTTACCAATCTTGTTTTGCGGCGCGCGCTGAAGGAGTTCCGCGAAGTACTCGACAAGCTTCCCGACTTTCGACTGAACATCAACATCGCTGCAGCGGACTTGATGGATCCCTTGTTCCTGCCCATGATCGCTGAGGCCGTGGAGAAGGCGAATGTGCGGCCCAGCAGCATTACCCTGGAAGTCACGGAATCCTCCGCTGCCAATCACGAAGACGCGCTGGAGTCGATCCGTGTATTACGCCGGATGGGCTTCGGCATCTCTATCGACGATTTCGGAACCGGTTATTCGAACCTGTCCTATCTGCTGTACCTTTCCGCCGATTCCATCAAGATCGACAAGTCCTTCACGCGGACCATTGGAACCGACGCCGTGACGGCGGGCATCCTGCCCCAGATCATCTCCATGGCGCGCACGCTGAATCTTGCCGTGGTGGTCGAAGGCATCGAATCGCCGAGTCAGGCTGATTACTTCCCCACCGACAAACTGAGGATTTTCGGCCAGGGCTGGCTTTATGGGCGCCCCGTGCCGGCCAGCGAATTCTTCAGCTTGATCGGTGTCACGGTGGATCAACCCGTTGTTGCCGCCAGCCCTGAAGCCGCAGAAATCCCGGTCGGATGGCGTCCACTGAAGCACGGCGTTGGAACCGCCTCCATTCAATAGGCGAAATCACGCTTCGTTTGTCCCACGCCGAATTGTTTAGGTCCCGATCACGGCGCCCGGCGAGTTTTGAAGCTATCCGGGTCTGATCTGCGCATCAAGATCGGGTCCCTGCCGGGCTACTATATTCCCAGCCATTCAACGCACAAGAGCGCCGCGGGGACGGATGCGAGCGAGTGGGGGCGAGAGGCGAATGGGGCGGCGGGGGCGGACGGAAATCGACAGCTTCGGGTTATCGGCGGCGGATCTGCGCACCTTGCGCGCGCTGAAGACGCCGGCGCGCATTCAAAAATTTATTGACTCGATCGAGTACCAGTACGCGGACACGGCCGGGTCGCCCGCGCGTGTGCTGCGCGAGCGCAAGGGGCATTGCCTGGAAGGTGCGCTCGTGGCTGCCGCGGCGTTGCGTGTGAACGGGAAGCCGCCGCTACTGATGGACCTCGAGTCGGTGCACGATGACGATCATGTTGTGGCCCTCTACCGCGAACGCGGCCTGTGGGGCGGCATTGCCAAGTCAAATTTTGCCGGGCTGCGTTTTCGCCCGCCGGTTTACCGCACGCTGCGCGAACTGGCGTTGAGCTACTTTGCGACCTACTACAATTTGCGCGGCGAATACACGTTGCGCGCTTATTCGCGGGCCGTGAACCTGGCGCATTTAGACCGTTGCCACTGGATGACGGCCAAGGAGGACGTGTGGTGCGTGGCGGAGGCGCTGATTGCGGCGCGGCACTATGCGCTCGCCCCCGACAAGGTGACGCGGGCGCTGCCGCGGCTTGACCGCCGCAGCTTTGAAGCGGGGATGCATGGGCGGGTGAACCACTGAGGGAGCGGAATTCGCGAGTTAGCGCGCTAGCGAGCCAGCAAGTCAGCGGGTCTGTGGGTTCCAGAAGCCCAAAATCAACGAAAATCGACGAATGTGTCAACTTGACTTGACAAGTCTTGCCAAATGATGTAATGTTTCCTTGTCATTTAGTAAAGGAGACTCATTATGTTCTGTTCAAGCAAGAGTCCAGCGGTGCGCCGGTTTGCACGTTCGTGCTGGATGAGTGCCGGGTTGGTTGTAGTGCTCGCGGTTGCTGCTGCCGCGGCGTTTCGCCTTTGGCATTTGAAAGGCCTGCTGGCATATCCGGTGGCTGTGCTGCCCGCGTTGCCGATTCTGTGGGCTCTGATCGAGACGGGCCGGTACCTGGCCGTCGAAAAGGACGAGTTCCAGCGCAACCTTCTTGTGGAATGCTTGCTGGGCGGCATCGGAGGGACTCTGGCAACGACCACCGCCTGGGGCTATCTGGAGGCGTTCACGCACGTTCCGCACCTGCAAACGATTTGGATCTACCCGATCTTCTGGCTGTTCGTGGGCCTATCTATGCCGGTGGTCATCCGGAGGTATCGATGAAAAACCGCCTGAAGGTTCTGCGCGCGGAGCGGGATTGGTCGCAGGCGGACTTGGCGGAGCGGCTCGAGGTTTCGCGGCAATCTGTGAACGCGATCGAAACCGGGAAGTTCGATCCCAGCCTTCCGCTGGCGTTCAAGCTGGCGCGGCTGTTCGGGCTGAGGATTGAAGAGATTTTTGAAGAAGAGCGAAGTTAGCGGGGCTAGCGGAGTTGGCGGAGTTAGTGAGAAGTTGAGTCACTCCGCGGCACCGGGGGAGTTTGTGGAGCTGATTCGGCGGCAAGCTTGTCGGGTTCAAATGTCGCCGTGACGGCGGGCCAGAATCGAGAGGTTGCGTTGTAGAGGAGGATAAACGGAGCGCTGCTGATGGCTCCAGTGATGGCGTAAAAAAACACTGCGCCGAGAACCGCGAAAGGCGTCGCGATCGACACTGGATGAGGATTCGTAAAACTCAAAGAGAAATTGAAAGCAACCTCTGGGTAATGGAAACCGATGGGGAAGTCGATGGTCGCGTCTCCCTGGAACACCGACGTGAGCGAGTTATAAATGCCGACGATTGCGTAAAACAGAGCAAAGAATCGAACCGCTGAAAAAAAGTTCAGCCGCAGAATCTTTCGCATAAGCTTCACTTCCACACTTTCATTTGCCTACGTAGCTCACGTGCCAGATCGATCTCGATCCGTCGTC
>Ga0182024_10012254_pt1 | contig 16998 bp, 19 predicted proteins | sample P32metaG_FD_120480 | JGI IMG/M metagenome (GOLD analysis project Ga0182024, IMG submission 120480) | Permafrost microbial communities from Stordalen Mire, Sweden - P3-2 metaG (Illumina Assembly) | ecosystem: Environmental > Terrestrial > Soil > Wetlands > Permafrost | place: Sweden: Stordalen...
CCCTTGGGGAGCTGCAGCACCAGCAGCCTGCCGGTCGAAGGCAGAAAACCGCGCGTCGGATCCTCGGCGTAAAGCCGCGCCTCGACCGCGTGGCCGTTCAGCGGCACTTGCGTTTGCGCGAGCGGCAGCTTTTCTCCGGAAGCGATCCGGAACTGCCATTCCACCAGATCGATCCCGGTCACCGCCTCGGTCACCGGGTGTTCGACCTGAAGGCGCGTGTTCATCTCCATGAACCAGAAGCGGCTCTCTTTCAGGCCGCCGGCGCCGTCGGCGATAAATTCGACCGTGCCGGCGCCCTCATAATCGGCGGCCTTGGCGGCGGCGACGGCCGCCTCGCCCATGCGCGCGCGCAAGCGCGCATTCATGCCCGGCGCCGGCGTCTCCTCGATGACTTTCTGGTGCCGGCGTTGAAGCGAGCAATCGCGCTCGTTGAGATGGACGACGTTGCCGTGCCGGTCGGCAAAAATCTGCATCTCGATGTGGCGCGGCGCGGTGACGTATTTCTCGATTAGCACGCGGTCGTCGCCGAAGGCGGATTTCGCCTCGCGCATGGCAGCGGCGAGCGCGGCCTCGAAATCGGCGTGGCGGTCAACCCGGCGCATGCCCTTGCCGCCGCCGCCGGCAGTCGCCTTGATCAGCACCGGATAGCCGATTTCGTAGGTTTTGCGGCTCAGGAATTTCGGATCCTGCATGTCGCCGTGATAGCCGGGCACCACGGGCACGCCGGCCTTCTCCATCAGCGCCTTGGCCCGGTCTTTGAGGCCCATGGCGCGGATCGCCAAAGGCTTCGGCCCGATAAAGACGATCCCGCCGTCGCCGCAGGCTTGGGCGAAATCGGCGTTCTCCGACAGAAAGCCGTAGCCGGGATGGATGCAGGCGGCGTGTGCTTGTTTCGCCACCGCAATCAATTTGTCGGCGGCGAGATAGCTAAACGCGGCCGGCGCCGGGCCGATGGCGTGCGCCTCGTCGCAAAGCCGGACGTGCAGCGCGTTGGCGTCCGCCTCCGAATAGACCGCGATGGTGCGCAGGCCCAGCCGTTTGGCGGTGCGGGCGATCCGGCAGGCGATTTCGCCTCGATTGGCAATCAGGACGGATTTGAACATGCAGGGCCCAGTCTAGCCCTATCCTAGCGTGCCGGCGGCAGCGCCGCAGGGGCCCGCGGCTTCGGCGCGCCCGGTGCCGCCGCGTCCTTGTCGCCCGCATCTTGCGCGGCCTGGGCGTCGGTGGCGGCCTTTGGCAGCGGCGGCTCGGGATTCATGATGCTGACGGGCGGAATCGAAGCGGAGGACGGAAGGTCGTATTTGTCCGGAACCGGGGCTTTGGCCGGTGCCTCCGGCAGAATGGCGACCGGCGCCATCGCGCCCGGCAGCCGATCGGCCACCGGCGCCGTCGCCGCGTTCTTGTTCCAGTTTGCGGCATAGCGCGAGACGTATTGGTCGAACACCTGCGCCTTGAGATTGGACTTGATCACGTTGGTATCGCCGAGCAGCGCGAATGTATCGCAGCGCTCGGCGGTACAGCCGTCGCGCACCGCCAGCACGTGGGCGGCGATGCCGAAGCGGTCGAGTTCGATGGCGCGGCGCAAGCCGGCGAGCGAAACGGCGAAATCCGGATCGCTATGGCGGGCGAAGGCGAATGCGTCGGAGAGCAGCGTCAGCCGTGCCGCCATATAGGCGACCGCGGCGGCTGTGGATTGCGGCCCTGCGAATACCGTCCTTTCGCAGGCGTTCTCCACCGTCTCGCCGGCGGCGCCGTCGAGGCAGGCGAGCGTCGATCCGGGCGCCATCGCCGCCCCGGTCAGTTGCGCGTTGCGCTGCGCCAGCGCGCGGCGCTCGGCAAACCGCTCGCCCTCGGCCATCCGGTCGACAATGGCTATGATTCCGAGGCCGAAGATCGCCAGCGCCGCGAACGGCAGCAACAGGCGGCGCGCTAGGTCCGGCCGCAGAAATGCAAGCACCAGCAGCCCCACCGTCAACGCCGCCAGCGCGCCCAGCATCAGCAGGGTCAATGTTAGGCCGCTCAGCGGCGCGCCCTCGATGGTCGGCATAGGCCTCCGGCAATCACGTTACTGAATCTTTGCCCCCGACACCTTTACCACACGGGCCCATTTCTCGATGTCCTGATGCAAAAAGGCTTCGAATTCCGCCGGCGTCTTCACCAGCGGAATGGCGCCCTGCTTGAGCCAGGCGGCCTTCACATCGGGCAGTTGGATCACCTTGTTGATCGCGGTGTTGAGGAAGCTAACGACTTCTTTGGGCGTGCCCTTGGGCGCCATCAGGCCGATCCAGATGGTCGCCTCATAGCCGGGAACCGTTTCGCCGACGGTCGGCAAGTCCGGTGTGAGCGGGTTGCGCTTCACGCCGGTAGTGGCAAGCGCACGCACCTTGCCGGCCTTGGCCAACTCCGACATCACGGTGATGGCATCGAACATCATCTGCACGTTGCCCGACAGCACGCTGTTGCGCATATCGCCCGAGGCCTTGTGCGGCACATGCACGATGTCGGTGCCGCTCATGGCTTTGAACAGCTCACCGGCCATGTGATAGGGCGTGCCCGGGCCGGACGACGCGTAATTAAGTTTGCCCGGTTCTTTCTTGGCGAGCGCAATGAATTCCGCCACCGTCTTGGCCGGCACCGAGGGGTGCACCACCATCAGCAGATCGGAATAATTGATGGTCGCCACCGGCAGGAAGTCGCGCATTAGCTGATACGGCTTGTTCGCCATCAGCGACTCGTTGGTCGTGTGGGTGTTCGACATCACCAGCAGCGTGTAGCCATCGGGCGCCGACTTCGCGACCGCGTCGGTGCCGATCAACGAGCCGGCTCCAGGGCGGTCTTCGACCACGAAGGACTGCTTGGTTTCCTCCGACAAATACTTGGCCAGCATGCGGGCGTAGACGTCAGCCGGCCCGCCGGCGCCGAACGGCACGATCAAGCGGACGGTGCGGCTCGGATAGGTTTCCGCCGACGCCGGCCACGCCAGCAATACCGGGAACAAGAGTGCAATGAGGCGCAGGAACAAGCGCATTCGGACTTCCCCCTTCGGGCTTCAGGCTGGTGATAACGCCACAATGGCCGTGTTTATTCCTTGCCAGGCTGCCGGTCACGCCTTTCCGGCCGATTTGAATCCTGGCGCAAGATCGCTCGCCGCCGCGAAAGCGCCCTTGGCCTCCACCGACGTCATCGCCACCGTGGTGCGCAGATCGGTAACCCCGCCGCTGCCGGCCGCCGCCAACAGCACGGCGGCCATCTGAATCTCGCCAGGCGCCTCGGCGATGGTCAGAAAATCGAAATCGCCGAAGGTGACGTAATAGCCGATCAGCCGGCCGCCGGCTTTGGTGATGGCACGGCCAACAGCAAGGGCGCGGTCTTCCGGATTGACGATCATGCCCTTGATGGCATCGACGGTGTAACGCCCCTGCGTGATGTAGATCGGCATGCGGTCCTCCACAGCAGCTACGCCCGGCGGCCTCGGTCAAGCATCGTAGTCGTTGGCGGAAACGGAAGCGCGGGCGCCCGCTAGACGCGGTCGAGCTGGCTTTCCTTGGCGACGCGCTCGAACGCCTCGCCGGAACTCTTGATCCGGTACTGGTAGTCGTCGCTTTCCGACGGCAGCAGCTTCACCACCGTATAGCTGCCGGTGGCGGCGGCGCGGCCGAATGTCGGCGAGGTGAAGTACACGGTCTCTCCGACCTGATACTTGTGCGGCATGACCCGGATTTCGTGCGCGGCCACCGGCTGCACCGGCGGGCTCGGCGTGCGGATCATTTTGGCGGCCGATTTCGGCGCGATGCTGGGCGCGCGGATCGCCGTCGCGGCATGGGGCCGCGCGGTCTTACCGACCGGGCGGCGGGCCGATTTCGACGCCTTTTTGACGTCGGCGCGCGCGCCCTTGGCGCTCTTTTTGTCGGGCCGCCGAAGGGCTTTGGAGGACCGGCCGGCGGTTTTGGTGGAATGGCTACTCATGACGACAATATAGCAGCTTATTTCGCCCCAGTGCGAAGATTTTGAAGTCGGAACATAAGTGTTTTCAAGGAGTTACAACTATGATTCCGGGTGGTTAACGGGCCGCAGGCCGGTTGCCCAAATTCCGCTCCGCAGACCTCGTAAGGACGCCAGAGCCGCTCCGGATCGTGGAACCGGCGGTTCGGTACCGGCGTTTTGCAATCGGGACGCGGAGGTCTGACATGCGGCTTTTACTCGGCATCATTCTCGGCAGCGCGCTGACCGTCGGCGGCGCTTATGTTTACGATTCTCACAATACGCTCGCGCCCGGTAATGCGGCGACCAATGTGCAACGGCCCCTCGTCAATTGGGACGTTGTCGGCGCCAAGTGGCAGCATCTCAACGAGCGCGCCCGAGCCGAATGGACCCGGCTCTCCGGCTGAGCGAACCGAAGATACTTTTGCCCTCGCTAGCGGCCTACCTGCTCACGCCAGCGCCTAAACCCCGACGCCGGGTCAGCTGCGGATTTCGTTTGCGCTGCAAGGTGGTAGTGTGGCGGATCGGTACCGGGGAGACAGCGCATGCGAGCCGCCTACTACGAACAGAACGGTTCGGCGCGCGAGGTGCTACGCGTCGGCGACGTCGAGACCCCGCAGGCAGGACCCGGCGAGGTGCGCGTCAAGCTCGCCACATCCGGCGTCAACCCGTCCGACGTCAAATCGCGCCAGGGTTCCACCCGAAAGATCGCCTGGCCGCGCCTGATCCCGCAGAGCGACGGCGCCGGCGTCATCGACCAGGTCGGTGACGGCATCGCCAAGTCGCGCCTGGGCGAGCGGGTCTGGGTCTGGAACGGGCAATGGAAGCGCGCCTTCGGCACCGCCGCTGAACTTATCGCGTTGCCGGCTGCGCAGGCGGTCAAGCTGCCGGACAAGATCAGCTTCGAGGCCGGCGCCTGTCTCGGCATTCCGGCCATGACCGCCATTCATGCGGTCGCGCTTGCGGGAACCGAGAAAGACTCCACGGTGCTAGTCGCCGGCGGCGCGGGTTCGGTAGGCCAATACGCCATCCAGTTCGCCAAGGCGCAGGGCGCGACGGTGCTCGCCACCATTTCCTCGCCCGAAAAAGCTGCGGCCGCGCGCGAGGCCGGCGCCGACCACACCATCGACTACAAGCGCGAAGACGTCGGCGAACGAGTGATGGAATTAACGGGTAAACGCGGCGTCGACGCGGTGATCGAAATGGATCTCGCCGCCAATGCCAAGCTGATCCCGTTCGTGCTGCGGCCGAAGGGCAGCGTCATCGTCTACGGCACCGGCGCGGCGGCGGCGAGCCTGCCGGCCTACTTCTGCCTCATCCAATCCATTCGCGTGCAGTTCTTCCTGGTCTACGAACTCGACACCCGCGAGCGCGAGCGCGCGGTGTCCGCCATCAGCCGCGCGCTCGAGCAGGGCAAACTAGCCAATCGGATCGCAACGCCGACTTATGCGCTGACCGACATTGCCGCCGCCCACGAGACGGTCGAACGCGGGACCATCGGCAACGTCATTGTGAAGATGTGACAGGACCGCGTCACGGTTGGTAGCACGTGCCGATCGCGGGCTTGCTTTGGCCGAGGCCTGGCAGCTCCCAGACACCGGCGCCGGCCGGATTGATGTCGGCGGCGATGTCGACGTCGATGAGATACGGCTTGTTGGCAGCGATGCCTTTGCGCACGGCTTCCGCCAGATCGGCGGCGCGATCGACGCGCACGCCTTCGACGCCGCAGGAACGCGCCATCGCAGCGAAGTCCGGATTGTAGCGCTGCCCGGTCAACGGATTGTGGAAGTCGGTCGCCAACTCGCGCTTGTTCAAATAGCCACGCTGCAAGCCACGGATCGAAGCATAGGCGTAATTGTTCCACACCACCCAGACCACGGGGAGATTGTATTCGACCGCGGTGCCAAGCACGTTGGCCTGCATGAAGAAAGCGCCGTCGCCGCATACCGATACGCAAGGCCGGTCGGGCGCCGCGAACTTGGCGCCCAGTACGCCGGCGACACCAAAGCCCATGGCGCCAAACCCCATGCAACTGATCAGCGAATCCGGGCGCCGCGGCTTGCAATAGCCCAGCAGCCAGTTGTGGTGCACACCAATATCGCTGACCAAAATGGCGTCTTCCGGCAGGCCGCGGTCGATCTCGAAGGCCGCGCGCTGCGGATTGATCGGCTGGGTATCATCGGTGAAGCCCGGTGCGACCAGTCTGTCCCATTCCTTGCGATAGCCGTCGATCTGGTCGAGCCATTTCTTGCGCGCGTCGAGACTCTTGTCGACGTCTTTCCGCCGATCGAGCTCGGCCAGCACCTGGCGCAGGAAGGTTCGCGTGTCGGCCATCAGGCCAAGCGAGACCGGATAGTTGCGGCCGATCTCGTCCGGGTCGATATCGACGTGGATGAGTTTCGTCGGCGGAATGGTGAAGGAATAGCCCGGGATCCACGAGCTCGACGTGCGGTCGTCAAAGCGAGCGGCTAGCGACAGCAGTACGTCTGCCTGGCGCGTGGCGTGGTTGGCCTGGTAGTGACCGCCGCGCGCGACCATTCCGAGCGCAAGCGGATGATGGGTGTCGATGGCGCCGAGCCCACTCATGGAAGCCGCTACCGGAATCTGCAGGCGCTCAGCGAGCTTAAGCAGGTCCTCAGCCGCGCCGCCGTGGCGAACGGCCTGACCGACGAAAATCACGGGGCGCTCGGCATTGAGCAGCAAATCGACGGCCTTCACGACACCTTCGGGATCGGCGCCGCAACGGCTGGAGATATTGCCGTTCCACTCCTCCGCGTTCGGCGCTTCTTCCGCAGCCGACTCCATGAACACGTCGTAGGGCACGTCCAGCACCACCGGCCCGGGCCGTCCCGTCATCATGGTTTTCCAGGCTTGGCGCACCGCGAGCGGCACCATGTCGCCGCGCGTCGGCTGGAACACGCGCTTGCAGAGGCTGCGCACGGTCGACGGGAAGTCGGCCTGACTCTGCCGGTACATTTCCTGGAAGGCGCCGCGGTTGAACTGGCTGGTCGGTACGTTTCCGGTGACCGCCAGGAACGGCACCGAATCGAGATACGCGGTGGCGAGCGAGATCGGCAGTTGCGCCGAGCCGGGGCCGCACGACGTAAAGGTCGCGGTCGCCTTGCCGGACACGCGGTAATAAACGTCCGCCATGAAGCCGGCGACGCTTTCATGATGTACCGAAATGGTCTTGATGTCGGCCGAGCGCTCGTACAGCGCGTCGATGAATTGGATGTTGCCATGGCCGCACAGGCCGAACACCTGCGGCACTTTCTCCTGGATCAGGTAGTCGACAATGACCTGCGCCCCGTTGAGCTTGTTCGATGTCGACATCGGATCGGTCTCCTGCTGGCAAAACGAGGCGGAACGCTATTTCTCACAATGCTGTACGTCAATTGATATTGTGGTATTCGTCTCCGGCGCGCTAACGCGATCCTGGTAGGCAGACAATCATGGCAACGACCCGCAAATGGTTCATCCACAATATCGCCGAGGTTCCGTGGCGGCAGTTTCCCGATCATTTCGGCGGCGCGCTTTCGAAGCCGCTGGTGATGCCGGAGACTGCGGGCTCAAAGCATATCGACTACCGGATTTCGATGTACCAGCCGATGGCCTATGTGAAGGTGCACCAACACAAGGTGCAGGAGCAGGTTTATCACGTGATCGAGGGCGAAGGCCTCATGCATATCGACGGCGAGGACCACGTCGTGCGCAAGCACGACTATATCTTCCTTCCGCCCGGCGTCGACCACTCGATTTCGAACACCGGACTGGTCGATCTCGTCTTCCTCGTGGTCACCTCGCCGGTCAGCGACGAGACGGCGTAACTTACGGCGACTGCTTGGCGCGCTGGCTGGCGGTGGTGCCGGCGATCTTGCCGAATACGGCGCCGTTCATCAGGCCGGTGCCGCCGGGATAGTTGAACCAGAAGATGCCGCCGACCAACTCGCCGGTGGCGAACAGGCCGGGGATGGTGCCGCCATCGCTATCCATGACGCGCGCATTGGTGTCGATGCGCAGGCCGCCAAAAGTGAAGGTCAGCCCGCAGGTCACCGCATAGGCTTCGAATGGCGGCTCGTCGATCGTATTGGCCCAGTTCGATTTCGGAATCGCCAGACCTCTGGTGCCGCGCCCGTCCTTGACGTTCGGGTCGAACGGCACCTCGGTCATCACCGCCTTGTTGTATTCCTTGATGGTGGCCAGCGCCTTGACGGGATCGACGTCCTCCATCTTCTCGACCAGCTCTTCCAGCGTATTGGCGCGCACCTTGGTGACGCGCTTGATGCGGTACTCGTCACGCAGCATCGGGATGATCTTGTTGTCGAACACCTGATAGGCGAACTGCTTGGGCTGCATCAGGATGATGCGGCCGTTCTTGGCGTATGTGTAATTGCGGTAGTCGGAGCCTTCGTCGAGGAAGCGCTCGCCGTTGGCATTGATCATGATGCCCCACGGATAAGAGTGCTTCTGGAAGTTGTCGCCGACCGTCAGATCGCCGGTCTCAGGCGCGTTGCGGTCCCAGGCCACCGCATGGCCGCCCGACCAGTTGCCGATCGGCTGCGCCCCGATCGCCAGCGCCATCTTGATGCCGTCGCCGGTGTTGAAGCGGGTACCGCGGATCTTGGCGAGTTCCCAGCCCGGTCCCAGATAGCGCGTGCGCATTTCGGCATCGGCCTGGAAGCCGCCCGACGCCAACACTACGCATTTGGCTTTCACCTCGTGGGTCTTGCCTTCGTGCTTGACCTTGACGCCGTGAACGCCGTCGTCGTCGGCCAGCAGTTTGAAGGCGCGCGCGCCGTAGACGATGGTGACGTTGTTCTTGCGCGCGATCTTGGTGAGTGCGTCGACCAGGGCCGGCCCGCCGCCGACGGCTTCCACCGTCAGGCCGCCCCAGAACTTGAACATGCCGCCGATCTTGTAGGCCTGCCGCCCCCAGATCGGCATGAAACGCACGCCCTTGTCGCGCATCCACAGCATGGTCTCTTTGCTTTTCTTGATCAGGATTTCGCAAAGATCGGGGTCGGTGCGGTATTCGGTGATGCGGCCCATGTCGTCGAAGAATTTTTCCTCGGTGTAGGTGCCGAAGTCGGACTTCGAGACTTCCTCGTCGGACAGATCGGGCATCAGCTTGCGCAGGTCCTCGACGCCGTCATAGACGCAGCGGAAGGCGCCGGCGGTGAACCGGCTGTTGCCGCCGGACTCCTCTTCCGGCGCGCGCTCCAGCACCAGCACCGAAACGCCCTGCTCGGCCGCGGCCAGCGCCGCGCAGAAGGCCGCATTGCCGCCACCGACGACGATGACATCCGTGGATTGAGGTAACGCTGTGCTCATGCTGGACCCGGGCTAATTGGATTTATTGTTTCAGGGCCCGCTTCGTAGCGCGAGAGCACGGCCTTTGGCAATGCGGGAGCGGCTCTCGCATAGCAGAACCGCCAAGCGCTTCAGAATTTTTCCACCCAGGGCCGCAGTTCGAGCTCCTGCGTCCAGGCGCTGCGCGGCTGGTTGAGCACGTGCAGGTAGGTGGCGGCGATGGCGTCGGGATCGAGCAGCGAATCCGGTTTATCCGCCGGTTCGGCGCGGCGCGCGCTGCGGATGCCGCCGTCGATGACGAAGTTCGCCACGTGAATGCCCTGCGGCGACAATTCGCGCGCCATGCTCTGCGCCAGCCCCCGCAGCGCGAATTTTCCCATCGCGAAAGGCGCCGACTGGGCATAGCCCTTCACGGATGCCGAGGCGCCGGTGAATAGGATGGCGCCGTGGCCATTTGGCAGCATGCGGCGCGCCGCCGCGAGCCCGACCAGAAAAGCGCCATAGGCCGTGATCTCGATCGCCTTGGCGACTTCGACGGGATCGAGCTCAATGAAGGGCCCGCGCGTGCGATAGCTGGCGTTGTAAACGACGACGTCGGGCGTGAGCTTCGCCGCATCGAGATCGGCGAACAGCTTCTCGACTTCGTCGCGCTTGGCGGCGTCGCAGTTGAACGCCTTGGCGCCGGTCGCCTTGACGAATTCATCGAGCTTGGTGGCGGAACGCGCCGCAAGCGCGACCTTCATGCCGGCCGTGGCAAAGGCGCGCGCCAGCGAAGCCGAAAGGCCGGAGCCGGCGCCGACGATGAGAGCGGAGGTGTAATTCATCTGTATTTACACATCATTATTGGTCCATGACAGCGAACGCTCGCGTCCTTCACATCCTAAACACCCCAAACCGCGTTTCCGGCACCGGCGCGTTGAGCGCGGCGCTGAAAGCCAAAGCCAGCACGCGGCGCGTTTCGGCGGGCGCTATGATGCCGTCGTCCCATAGCCGGGCCGTGGCGTAATAAGGATTGCCCTCGGTTTCGTACTGATCGCGGATCGGCGCCTTGAATTCTTCCTCCTCGACCTGCGACCACGTCTTGCCCGCGGCCTCGATATTGTCGCGCTTGACGGTGGCGAGCACGCTCGCCGCCTGCTCGCCTCCCATGACCGAGATGCGCGCGTTCGGCCACATAAACAAAAAGCGCGGCCCGTAGGCGCGCCCGCACATGCCGTAATTGCCGGCGCCGTAAGAGCCGCCGACGATGACGGTAATCTTCGGCACCTGCGCGCAGGCGACCGCGGTCACCATCTTGGCGCCGTCCTTGGCGATGCCGCCGGCCTCGTAGTCCTTGCCCACCATGAAACCGACGATGTTCTGCAGGAACAACAGCGGAATGCGGCGCTGGCAGCATAACTCGACGAAATGTGCGGCCTTCAGCGCGCTTTCCGAGAACAAAATGCCGTTGTTGCCGAGGATGCCGACCGGCATGCCATGGATATGCCCGAAGCCGGTCACCAGCGTGGTGCCAAAGAGCGCCTTGAACTCGTCGAACTCGGAGGCATCGACCAGGCGCGCGATCACCTCGCGCACGTCGTATTGCTGTTTCAAGTCAACCGGCACGATGCCGTCAAGTTCGGACGGGTTCAGCGCCGGTTCGCGCGGCGCGCTGAGCGGAATTTCGACGGTCTTCCTGCTGTTGAGATTGGCGATAATGCGGCGCGCCAGCGACAGCGCGTGGTGGTCGTCCTGCGCCAGATGGTCGGCGACGCCCGACTTGCGCGCGTGCAGGTCGCCGCCGCCCAGGTCCTCCGCGCTCACCACCTCACCCGTGGCGGCCTTCACCAGCGGCGGGCCACCGAGGAAGATGGTGCCCTGGTTCTTGACGATAATTGTCTCATCCGACATCGCCGGCACATAGGCGCCGCCGGCGGTGCACGAGCCCATCACCACGGCGATCTGCGGGATGTGCAGCGAGGACAGCGTCGCCTGGTTGTAGAAGATGCGGCCAAAATGCTCGCGGTCGGGGAACACTTCGGTTTGATGCGGCAAGTTGGCGCCGCCCGAATCCACCACATAGATGCACGGCAATTGGTTCTCGCGCGCGATCTCCTGTGCGCGCAGATGCTTCTTCACCGTCATCGGAAAATAAGTGCCGCCTTTGATGGTGGAGTCGTTGCACACCACCATGCATTCGCGGCCTTCGATGCGGCCGATGCCGGTGATCAGGCCCGCCCCATGAATGGCATCGTCGTACATGCCGAAGGCGGCGAGCGGCGACAGTTCCAGAAACGGCGAACCGCGGTCGATCAGGTTCATCACCCGATCGCGGGGAAGCAATTTACCGCGTCCGATATGGCGCTCGCGCGCTTTTTCCGAACCGCCCAGAGCGGCCTCGGCGCGGCGCGCCTGCAATTCGGCTGTGAGCGCGCGCATGCGTTCGGCATTGGCGCCGAATTCGGCGCCGCCGGTATCGATGGCGGATGATAGAATCGCCAACAGCCCCTCCCTCGTCTTTATCCTGGCGCATGATCTTATCCGAAAACCGGTTCCCACTTTTCGGGATCGCGCGCCGACCACAAGCGTGCCTTGGCGGAACCCGGAACGCAATGGCGCGGGAACTGCGGCATTACCGTGATTTTCGGAACCAGCGCAACCCGGCCACGTTCCCGTTAAGCACGCCACAACGTCAAGCACGTCGCGAGGTGCCCACAGGAGGATTCAAAATGAGGAAAGCAAGATTGTTATCGACTGTTGCAGCGACGCTGCTGCTCACCATCGGCGTCGCATCGGCCCAGACCATGAATAAGGACATGAATAAGGACGAAGCGGCGCCGAGCCGCGCGCCTGCCGCACAGCAGAAGGCGCCGGCCGAAAAGATAGCCCCAGGCATCAAGGCCGGAGAGCAGAAAGCCGGCGTGCAACGAAAGACGCCGGAGACGACAGGCCAGGCGCCAAACGCATCCGACGCCGACAAGACACGGGCCACCGACAAGGGCGGCATGGATAAGTCCACGGAGAAAGGACCGGCTGCCAAAGGCGCGTCCGACGCCAATGGCGGCGCCGATATGAAGTCTAAGGCCAACGACAGCGCTCAAGCTCCGGCCGGTGCGAAGTCGAGCCAGTCCACGACCGGCCAAGGTGCGGCGGCCGGCTCCGCCAAGCTTTCGACCGAACAGCGCAGCAAGATGACCACCATCTTCAAGCAGCACAGGGTGAAACCGGCGCATCTGAACATTTCGGTACGCGTGGGAGCCCGCGTTCCGGATAGCGTCCACTTCTACCCGCTGCCGCGGGAGGTATTCGTGATCTATCCCGAGTGGCGCGGCTATGACTACATTATGGTCGGCGATGAGATCATCGTCCTCGACCCGCGCACGCACGAGATCGTCGCGATCCTCGACGCGTAATCGGCGCAATCGAGATATCGCGGAGCGGCCGGGAACTTTCCCGGCCGTTTTGCGCGATATTGCACGCTTTTTCCCATGGAACGTTCATGGGCGTTCATTCGTTATCGTTTCGAGTTCGCCATCCCACAGCGAAAGGACAAGCAAATGAACAAAGATCGTATCGAAGGCTCGGTCGAACAGGCCAAGGGTAAAGTGAGGGAAGTCGCGGGCAAGGTCACCGGCGATTCCAAGCTCGAGACCGAAGGCAAAGTGCAGCAGACCGCCGGCAAGATTCAGAACGCCGTGGGCGGCTTCAAGGACGCGGTCAAGGAAGCCGTCAAGAACTGACTTCCGGCGGCCTCCGCGGCCTGAACTTCAAAAACCCGGCGCCTGCGCCGGGTTTTTGCCGTTCGAGATTTCGTTCTACACTGGCCTCCCAATGACGGGGGCAATCATGCACGCGCCGGACGACTACAAAGATCTCAAGCTCAAGCTCGACGGCCTGGTGCCCGCGGGCCACGGCTTCCACCGCAACCTGCTGCTCGACACGCTTTACGCTTCCCTGCCACGCGACCCGCAGGTGAAGGTGCAAATCTACAACGCCGAAATCGTGCCTGGCGGCTACACCAATTGGCATTGCCACAACGGCGCGGCGTTTTTCGTCGCGCTGCAGGGCCTGTTCGAGGCCCATTTCCAGGAAGGCGTCCTGGTCAAGGCCAAGGCCGGCGAGTGCTATTCCGAACCGATCGCCAAATTCCACCGCGGGCACAACCCGCACCCGGAACTGCCCTATCTGTGCATCGGCCTGTGCTTCACCTCGCCCGACCGCGAGCACGTGACCAATTCGATCGAGCGTCCGTGGTGAGCTACGTCTAGGCGCGCACTTCCCCGCGCACCAGCGGCCAGTCCGGTTCGTTGCCTTGCATGATCCAAGGCTCCTTCAGCCCGGCCGCGCGCCACTCAGCGAAGGCCGGCAGGGCCAGGACGGCGTCGATATAACGCTGCGAAACCTCGCTCACCTTGAGAACGTAGCTGTGCAGGCGCGACGCGACCGGCGCATACATCGCGTCCGCCGCGCCAAAGGCGCCGAACAGGAACGGCCCATTCTGCCCGAAGCGCGCGCGGCACTCGCTCCAAAGCGCGTCGATACGCCGCACATTATCCATGACCTCCTGCGGCTGCGGGCGGGTCTTTACCGGCAGCCACAAATTCATCGGACAGTTCTTGCGCAGGGCCTGGAAGCCGGCATGCATCTCGGTCGCCACCGCGCGGGCATGACTGCGCGCGTGGGCGTCCGCCGGCCACAGACCCGCCTTGGGGAAGCTTTCCGCCAAATATTCGAGAATAGCGAGCGATTCCCAGATGTGCCGGTCGCCGTCGATCAGCACCGGCACCTTGCCGACCGGCGAATATTTCAGGACCTGCTCGCGGCTGCCCGGTTCGTAGAGCGGGATCACCTGCTCGTCGAACGCGATGCCGGCGACCTTCATGGCGATCCACGGCCGCAGCGACCAGGAGGAATAGTTCTTGTTGCCGATGATCAGCGTGAGCGCCATCGCTCTCTCACGCTTTCTTCTGCTCACCCGGCGCGACTTCCGGCAGCTCGACCGGCCCGCCTGCCTGCTTCCAGGCGCCGAAGCCGCCCTTGATATGGGCGACCGGCTTGAGCCCCATGCGCTGCGCGGTCTGCGCGGCCAGCGCCGAGCGCAAGCCGCCGGCGCAGAAGAACACGAACTTCTTGTCCTGGGCGAACAGCGGCTTGTGATAGGGGCTCTGCGGATCGATCCAGAATTCCAGCATGCCGCGCGGGCAGTGCGTGGCGCCGGGCAACCTCCCGTCGCGCGCCAATTCGCGGATATCGCGGATGTCGACCAGCACCACATCGTCGCGGCCGACGAGCTTGATCGCCTCCTCGGTCGGCAGCGTCTCGACTTCGCTATTGGCGGCGTCCACCAGGGCGCGGTACCCGGTGGTGATGTTTTGCGGCATGGGGCGCTCCTTTCCCGTAACGATGACAGAGCCGCGCCGCCCACTCAAGCTTGCGGTTGAATAGCCCGTGGCAAGCGGGCACGATGCGTCTTCGGAGTCGCGCCCATGGCGGCCTTCACCCTGCCGGACCTGCTAGCCTTCGCCTGGTTCATCGGCGTCTGGCTCGGCTATTCGCTGCTGATCGAGAACACCGCCAAGGGCCGCAGCGGCCTCAACGCGATGATGAACCTCTATCGCGACGAATGGATGGAGCGCCTACTCGCGCGCGAGATTCGCATGGTGGATGCCCAGGTTACTGCCGCGCTGCAAAACGGCACGGCGTTCTTCGCCTCCACCAGCCTGATCGCCATCGGCGGCACGCTCACGTTGTTGCGCTCGACCGAGCAGATCTTGACCGTTGTGGCGGCGCTGCCGTTCGGTGTCGCGCCGTCGCCGGAATTGTGGGAGCTGAAGATGATAGGCCTCGCCGTCATCTTCGTTTATGCCTTCTTCAAGTTCGCCTGGTCGTACCGGTTGTTCAATTATTTTGCCATTATGGTCGGCGCGGCACCGCCGCCGGAGCAAAAAGACACTGCGGAAGCGCAAGACTTCGCGCATCGCGCCGCGCGGCTGTGTGCCGATGCCGGCCGCCATTTCAACCGCGGCCAGCGCGCCTTCTTTTTCGCGCTCGGTTATCTCGGCTGGTTCTTAGGGCCGCTTCCGCTGGCGCTCACTACCAGCGGCATCGTGATCGTGATGTGGCGGCGGCAATTTGCCTCCGACGCGCGTTTGGCGTTTTCGCAAACGCCGCCGGCGGATCCGGCCCCGACTTGACGAGCTGCAAAGATGCTCAATCCAGACACTAAGACGAGCGACGAGGACATGATGCGGCGTTGCTTTGCGCTGGCGGAAAAATCGGCCGAACAGGGCGAATATCCCTAGGCCGCCGTCATCGTGCGCAAAGGCGTTATCGTGGCCGAAAGCATCAACAAGATCGCGCATGACCGCGACGTCACCCGCCACGCCGAATTGGTGGCGATTTGCGAGGCGCAAGCGACGCTCGGCGGAACCGATCTTGCCGACTGCACCATCTACACGAAAATGGAGCCGTGCGCCTTTTGCAGCTACGCGATCCGCGAGAGCCGTATCGCCAGAGTGGTCTTTTCCCTGCGCTCGCCGATCATGGGCGGCGCCTCGCGCTGGAATATCTTGGGCGACCGCACGCTGTCGGACTCGATGCCGGAAATATTCGCGCCGCCGCCCGTTCTGGTGGCGGAATTGCTGGGTGAGGAAGGCGACGCCGCGCTAGGGAAAAGCGCGCCAATCGCGTGGCGCATCTTGCGGGCACGCGGGCTACTAGCAACGCCTTCGCCGCACGGCGGTCGTCGATCCCGCTCACGCCGGCGCGGTCCCACGCAAGCGCGGATCGGCCGGCGCGCCGGAATGGCTGATGCGAATGCTGCGCAGGAATTTCTTCGATTGCTTCGGGCGCGGCAATGCCGCGCGCCGAAAAAGCGGGCCGCGTGCCGGCAATGGCGTTAAGCCATCCCCATGACGACGGCGATCAGCGCCACCACCAACACCGCGAGGCTTGCGGCAACGACGGTGACGACGCGCTCGGCCCAATGCGGATAGCGCGCCGCAAGCCGGTCCGCCGCCGATTGGTTCAGCACGTCGGCACGACGGATATGAACATGCATAGTCATAGGCAGCCCCTTATTGAAGGCATCGCGTCGCCGCGATGACGCACGAGTACGCAAACGCGAACCCCGGCTGCGAATCGCCCATGACAGGATAATGATACCATAGTTTTATGAACGGCCCGTCGGCGCGGGCTAAGCGGCATTTTAATGGCGCATGATCTTTTCCGAAAACCGGTTCCCATCCCCGATCAAGTCGAGGACATGCTTTTCGGGATCATGCGCTAGTGCTTCTTTTTCCACTCTTCATAGCGCTTCTTGTTTTCGTCGTTGGGCGGATAGAGGCCGGGGAGCTTGGCGCCCTTCTCCACCTCCTGCACCAGCCAGGATTCCATGAGCTCGTGCTCGGCGCCTTCGCTGGCGACAAAATCCGCGAGCGCGGCCGGGATCACCACCGCGCCGTCGTCGTCGGCAACGATGATGTCGTCCGGGAAAATCGCGCAGCCGCCGCATCCGATCGGCTCGTTCCAGCCGACAAAGGTAAGCTGGTTGACCGAGGCCGGCGCCGCCACGCCCGCGCACCAGACCGGCAGGCCGGTGGCGACCACGCCGTGCTTGTCGCGCATGACCCCGTCGCTGATCAGCGCCGAGACGCCGCGCTTGACCATGCGCATGCACAGGATGTCGCCGAAGATGCCGGCGCCGGTGACGCCCATGGCGTCGGCCAC
>Ga0182024_10012255_pt1 | contig 16998 bp, 14 predicted proteins | sample P32metaG_FD_120480 | JGI IMG/M metagenome (GOLD analysis project Ga0182024, IMG submission 120480) | Permafrost microbial communities from Stordalen Mire, Sweden - P3-2 metaG (Illumina Assembly) | ecosystem: Environmental > Terrestrial > Soil > Wetlands > Permafrost | place: Sweden: Stordalen...
AGGGTCTAATACAAAATATTGGTTTCTAAGCAGCGCGGCGGCAATTCCGAATGAGAAGGTAACCGTTCAGCGAGATGATTTGCAGGGTATCGAAGGCGTATTGCCGGAGTTTCTTCAGGTTGCCGCAACCTTCACTGTACAGCGTGATATGAACGACCCCAAGAAAGCCTTCGTTAGCCCGAGCATCGATAACGATACGCCTCAGGATGCAGAAGAAGTTCACGTGAATCTTTCGTCAGATAATAACAAAGATAATACCAAGGCCAAGGCGCTAGTTGAACAGTTAGCAGAAAAATTTCAGGAGCAGCAAGCCGACTATCGCGGGGAGGTCCTGCGGTCGACGATCTTGGATCTCAGCGGCGATATGCAAGCGGCGAACTTTGAAGACATTGCGAACGCCCCTGAAAATCGCAGGCTTCATCTCAGCAGTATTGATCAACCTCGCCGAATCAGGATAGGCACGCCGCGAAAGCATTCCAGCATCGTCCCAGGATGGCTTGAAATCACGTATCCGCCGCTATTTTCCTTGCAAGATCCTTCGCAGCAGGCGCAGCAAGATGAGCATCAACCGCCTGGCCTCCTCACGTTTTCAGAGTTTGTCGGTGATAGCAACGATGAGTCGGTCGCACCGAACAATATACGCGTTAAGGCGCATCGAAATCTCGACGCGCCGCACGGCCGTGCGTTTACGGTAACGATCGACGCAAAGAAATGGAAGATGGATCGTCATGAGCCTGAGGACGGCGTGATTGGAAGATTGCTGCACGGGTGTAGCGAATTTCCTTCTCGCTATTGGAATATCAAGGAGGATAATAAGGAAGGCTGGCGAGCGGAGCCTTCGGGGCTGGAGCGGCAAAACCCGCCGCCTAAAGTTGTGCAAAAAATGCAAACAATGCAAACAATATTGAAGAAGGCCGCCTCCAAAGACCAACCCATGGGTAAGGACAACAAACCAAAGGGCCGGAATTGATCAAGCAAGGCCCAGCGCAACTTCTTGGGGGCGTTGCAAAGCCGCCGACAAATCATGCAGAAGACCGCGAACGTCTGCAAAGCCGACGCTCACGCGAATATGGGTTCGTTAAGAACCTTGCGTATCGGTTCAATTGCCGACGTAACGATCTTCGCAGGATTTGTTTGGTAGCCGCAACCCGGCTTCGAACCAAACAATCGAGGGTTTAACCGGGTGTGTTCAAAATTCAAACTGAAGCGGCACTGCTCCGGTTTGGCGGAGGCGTAGTGAGTCGTTATGTCAAGCGGCGAGTCGGGTATGCGAGGCTTGAACCGGGTTATGTATTTGCCCGTGACTCCATACGGCAGGTTCGACTTGAGGATATGGGCGGCGTGAAGTTTGATTCGTCGAGGCGCTTCATTGGGCTTCGCGGTAAATCTGCGGCGCCAAGACCCTAACCTGGTGTAAAGAGGGGCGAGGGCGACTCATCCAAGACGCCCTGCCGGGCGTACTGAAGTAGAAACCTTCCCTGGAGACACAGCATGCACAGAACCCTCATCGCCGCCGGCGCCCTCGCCGTTTGCCTCGCCGCATCTAGTATGCCGATCATGGCAGCCAAGACAGAGGGCCAACCTCTTCCATCGGTTCTCAGCATTCACATAAAAGACTTTAAGTACAACCCTACGCCGGTGAAGATCCATTCCGGCGACCGCGTCACGTTCGTGAACGACGACGAGGAGGCGCACACCGTTACCTCGGACGACAAGTCGTTCGACTCTGAAGGCCTCGACGGGGGCAAAACTTGGCAGCACGTTTTCGCCAAGCCCGGCACTTACAACTATTTCTGCGAGCTGCATCCGTACATGAAGGCGACGATCATCGTTCTGCCTACGGCAAGCGGCTCGCAATAAAAGGAGCACGTCATGAAACGCAGTGATTTTTTCGAACACGTTGCCTGGACCGGCGCCGGCATTGCGTGGAGCCTTTCGGCTTCAGGTCTACTCGTGAGCGAGTCGGCGTCCGCAGCGACAACCTCGTTCTCGTTCGTCCAAATCAGCGACAGCCACATCGGCTTTTCACGCCCGGAGAATCCCGACGTGCTCGGCACGTTCGCGAAAACGATCGCGGACATCAACGCGCTGCCGCGGCAGCCTGCTTTCGTCGTGCATACCGGCGACGTGACGCATCTCTCTAAGCCTGCGCAGTTTGACGCGGCAAAGCAGGTGCTCTCATCGCTCAAGGCGCCGCTAATCGTTCTGCCGGGCGAACACGACGTCATCGGGTCGCCGCGAGGTTTTCTCGATGCGTTCGCGCGCCCCGATGCTCCCAACGGTTGGTTTTCTTTTGACCAAGGCGGAATCCACTTTCTCTCCCTGGTCAACGTCTTTAACTTCGAGGTCGACGGCAAGCTCGGCTCAGAGCAGCTCGACTTCGTCGAAAAAGATCTCGCGGCGCAGAAAACCTCCACGCCGATCGTCGTCTTCGGCCACGTGCCGCTCTACGCGCTCTACCCGCCGTGGGGTTGGACGACGCAAGACGGCTCCCGGGTCCTGGCTGCGCTGCGACGCTTTGATGCGGTCACGGTACTCAACGGACACATCCACCAGATCATCCAGCATACCGACGGGAATATCCGTTTCGCGACTGCGGCTTCTACGGCGTATCCGCAACCGGCTCCCGGCAAGGCGGACAAACCAGGGCCCCTCAAAGTCCCGGACGATGTCCTACTCAAGGTGTTGGGTTACCGTTCCGTCACGGTTGCCTCGCGCGTACCCGCGCGCGTGGCCGACCATGCGCTTGGGTGAGCAGGACGCAGCGTGTATGAGCGGCTTGGGAGCGATCAGCGCGAGGACGACCAGATGGTCGCAGATTTTCTTGCGGGTAAAAGCAGCGGTCTGGAAAGCGTGTATCAGGCCTACGGAAAGCCGCTCTACTCGGCGGCGCGCAGCGTTCTGGGAAATGACGACGACGCGCAAGACTGCGTGCACGACGCATTGGTGCGCATCTGGCAGCGCGCCGGGTCGTACCGTCCCGAGCGCGGTTCGCTGCGCAGCTATCTCTTGGTCAGCGTGCGTAACGAGGCGCTCACACGCAAGCGTAACGCGGCACGTCGCTTTACCATCGAGGAGCGCGCGGCGCGTGCCGAGCAATCCAAGTACGAGATCGAAATGAACGATCCCATCGAAGAAGCATGTCTGAGGCGGGCGCTGGCGGCTCTGCCGGTCGACCAGCGGACCGCGCTTGAGCTCGCCTATTTCGGCCAACTCACCCACGTGCAGATTGCAGAGCGGCTCGGCGTACCGCTCGGCACCGCGAAGAGCCGCATCGCAATGGCGCTGCGTAAACTAAATGCGGCAATGATCGATAACCGAGCGAACGCGTCATGAGTTCTCGAAGCGAGCTACCTGATGCGGGTCGACACCTTGGCGAACTCGCTGAGTTGCACGCGCTCGGGGCGCTCGAGTCGTTGGAACGGGCGCAGGTCGAAACGCATGTCGCTACCTGCGCGAGCTGTGCACGTGCGCTCAGTATAGCCGAGGCCGCGGTTGCGGCGCTTGACGATATCTATGTTCCTCAGCTCGAGCCGCCGGAGCGCCTGCGTTCGCGTATCGCGGCCTCGGCCCAGGCGGCTGTGCCGCCCGCGCTGCGCCGTGCACCGCGGCCGAACTTCTACGCGACGGCCGCCGCGTTGCTGCTTGCCGCCGGCATCGGAGGCGGCGCTCTCGTCGAACATTCTGAGGAGATACGGCAAGCCTCGCATGATAGCGCGGTCTTAGCAACGATCGCGACCTCGCACTTCAATCACGTCGCCTTCATCGCGCGTGAGGCGTCTGCTCCCGTCAGCAAGGTACTCTACGCCCGCGACGGCGCATGGTTCTACGTGGTTATCGACAGCGCGACGTGCAACTGTCGCGTCATCGTACGCTCCGCTGCGGGTGATGAGCGCGATCTTGGAATGCCTGAGGTTCGGGGGAGCACAGCGACGCTTTTTACCCGCGATTTCCCGCGTCCGACTTTGCTCAAGTTGGTCGACGCGTCGGGCCGGGTTATCTCAGGCGCCGCGCTCCCCTATCCGGCTAACTAGGCGAGATGCTCGGCGCCGCCGCTGGATGCGGGGCGCCGAGCAGCGCTCACGATTCATGCGGCTTTCTCGTCATTCTCGTCCTGTTTGCCGGCGATGCTATGGTTGCGGCCGTATGCGTAGTAGATGATCAAACCGATCGCCAACCACACGGTGAAAGCGAACCACGGCAGCGGGATTCCGAATATGCGCGGGCTGTTGAACATGAGGGAAACCATCAAGCCGAAAGCCGTGAGCGCGGAGAGTGCGGGAATAAGGCGCGGACCGAACGGTACTTGAAAACCGCCCGCGTTGAGTTCCGGGTGCTTCTTTCGCAAAATCGGCACCGCCGCCGAAACGAGAATGAACGCGGCGAGCACCCCCATGTTCGTGAGAGATCCAACGAAATCGATCGGCGTGAACGCCGCGGTCAGCGCGATGACGATGCCGAAGAAGAGCGTGGAATAGATCGGCGTGCGCCATGTGGGGTGCAGGCGCGTGAAGGACGGCGGGACCAGCCCGTCGCGCGACATCGAGAAGAAGATGCGGCTTTGGCTAAACAGGGACACGAGCAAAACGGTCGTAATGCCGGCCAGCGCGCCGACGCAAATGACGGCTCCCGCCCACGGCATACCTGCGCGGATGACGGCGAAGGCGACCGGCGAGGCGACGTTGAGTTCATTGAACGGCGCCATCCCGGTGAGAATCACGACGACGGGAATATAGAGCAATGTGCAGATCGCTAAGCTCATGATGATGGCGAAAGGAAGATCGCGCGCGGGATTGAGCGATTCCTCGGCGGCGGTGGACACGGCGTCGAACCCGAAGTATGCAAAAAAGATGAACGCGGCGCCGCCGCAGACGCCTGTCCAACCGAATGGAAAATACCCTCCCGCGCCGGTGGTCGGCCCTGCCGGAAGATGCCAGTTCGCCGGATTCACATGACCGAACCCCACCACGATAAAGAAGAGTACGACGGCGACTTTGAGGGAGACGGCGATCGTGTTTACCGTGCTCGATTCGCGCGTGCCTCTCGCCAAGAGCGCCGTGAGGAGCAAAACGATGAACGCCGCAGGCAAATTCGCAATGCCGCGGACGGGGTCAAACGGCGAATGCGTCCATGCGTCGGGAAGTTTCCAACCGAACGCGGTTTGCATGAAGTTGACGAAGTATCCGGACCATCCGATGCTCACCGTGGCGGCGCCGACGCCGTACTCCAACACCAGATCCCATCCGATGATCCATGCGAACAGTTCGCCAAATGTTGCGTACGCATACGTATACGCACTGCCGGAGATCGGAAGTTTTCTCGAGACTTCCGCATAACACAATGCCGCGAGCGCACTCACGATGCCGGCGATAACAAAGGAAATGGTGAGTGCCGGCCCCGCGCGCGTCGCGGCGGCGACCCCGGTGAGTACGAAGATGCCGGTGCCGATAATGCCGCCGACCCCCATCGCGGTAAGGGTCCATGGGCCGAGGGTACGCTTCAGTCCGTGCTCGCTGCTCTTGCCGTCGGCGAGAATGCGGGCGAGCGATTTAACGCGTGGATTTCGCATTTATGTTGTCCTCACTATGTTTCCAATGCTGCGTAGGCCGCTTGAAAGCCGTGCTCGATATGTTCACGCATTACTATGCGAGCTCGCTCCGTATCACGTGAGAGTAAGGCGTCGACGATATGCTCGTGTTCGTCTGCAAGCTCTTTGGCGTGCTCGTAATACATGCTTGTCATGCGTATGTACATGCGCATGAGGCTAATCGTTTCCATATAGGATTGTTCGAGAAAGACGTTTTTCGCAAGGCCGATCAAATACTTATGCGCATAAAGATCCGCCTCGACGCATTCGAGCGTATTGCCGTTTTTTGATGCTTGACGAATTAACGTGATATGTTTGCGAAACGTGCGGATATCGTCGTCGTCGGCGTTGTTCGCAGCGCACGTGATAGCAAAATCCTCAAGAATCAGGCGAAAACGCAATAATTGCTCGAAGCGATCTTTGGTAAGCCGTGAGACGATCGCGCCGTGATACGCGAGGATCGTTACGAGTCCCTCTTGAGAAAGGACGAGGAGAGCTTCACGAATAGGACTACGGCTCACTCCAAGTGCGGCTGCGACCTCAAGCTCGATAATGCGATCTCCCGGCTTTAAGACGCCGTCGGCAATACGCCGACGAAGAAATTCCGCGACGCGGCTCGCAGTGGAACGGTGCTCGAAAGCATTGCGTGAGATGTCGTGCATTATCGTATCGTCGGCATGCTGAATGTTGGTTGATTCCGGTCTCCTTGCGGCCACCGCGTAGTCGTCGTCTTCAGGCGTGTGAAAAAACGTACGCCTTCGGGTCCGTGCATCGCATGATCGCCGAAGAAGGAGCGCTTCCAACCGCCGAAGCTATGAAATGCGAGCGGAACCGGAATTGGTATGTTGATTCCGACCATGCCGGCTTGAACGGTATGTTCGAACGCCCGCGCCGTCGCGCCGTCGCGCGTAAAAATGGAAGCGCCGTTTCCGAATGCATGTGTGTTGATGAGGCGGAGCGCCTCCGCAAAATCCGGGACGCGCACGACGGCGAGCACGGGTCCAAAAATCTCCTCGCGGTAAATGCGCATTGTGGGCTCGACGCGATCGAAGAGCGAACCTCCGATAAAAAAACCCTTGCTTTCCAGGCGCGCGTTGCGTCCGTCGACCAGCAGATGCGCCCCTTCATCAACGCCGACGGCAATATACGAACGCACCTTGTCGAGATGTTCGCGCGTGATGAGCGGTCCCATATCAATGTCTGCGCGCATGCCGTCGCCGATGCGCATTGCTTGCACTTTCGGGACTAGTTTGGCGACAAGCGCGTCGGCGGTGTTCTCTCCAACGGCAACTGCTACGGAAACGGCCATGCAACGTTCGCCGGCCGAGCCATAAGCTGCACCCATCAGAGCATCGACAACGCCGGCAATATCTGCATCCGGCATAACCACGAGATGATTCTTTGCTCCGCCTAAAGCTTGCACGCGCTTTCCGTGGGCACTAGCGCGCGCGTAAACGTATTCCGCAACCGGCGTAGATCCGACAAAGCTCACCGCCGCAACATCCGGGTGTGCAAGTAACGCTTCCACCGCAGTTTTCTCTCCATTAATGACGTTAAATACGCCATCCGGTAAGCCGGCCGCACGTAAAAGGCGCGCGAACTCCAACGCCGGCGACGGAGTTTTTTCACTCGGCTTTAGAACGAAGGTATTTCCGCACGCAAGCGCGATCGGAATCATCCACAACGGCGCCATTGCCGGGAAATTAAACGGCGTGATACCGACGCATACGCCGAGCGGCTGACGGCGTGAATAGCTATCAATGCCGGTTCCGGCTTGTTCGTTGAACTCACCCTTGAGCAGCTGCGGAATGCCGCATGCGAAATCGACGACCTCGATGCCGCGCGCCGCTTCGCCTCGAGCATCGTCAAGCGTCTTCCCGTGCTCTGAGGTGATCATCGCCGCGAGGCGTTCGCTCTCCGCCAGCAAGAGTTCGCGAAAGCGAAAAAGCACGCTCACGCGTCGCATCAAGGATGTATTCGACCATGCGGGAAACGCAGCTGCTGCCGCTGCGACGGCACTGCACGTTTCTTCCGCATTCGCGAAGGCGACGAGCTTGCTAATTTCTCCCGTCGCGGGATCATGGACATTGCCCAAACAGCCGGATGTTCCGGCAACAACGCCTGGGCCGATGTGATGCCCCAATTCGTTGAGCAGCGTGGATGATTGTGAATACATGATTTTACGTTGGTCCTTTAGCGTGTTTGAGCGTACTCGGCGCGTTCGTGAGCGGCGGCGAGTTCGCCGATCGCTTCATCAAGTATAGCCGTACCTGCGTCGATGTCATGTTCGCCGATCACCAGCGGAGGCGCGATAAATGCCGTGTTGTAACGTCCGAACGCGTACACCCCACGTCTGCGCAATGCCGTGAAAAGGGTCTCCATGATGCCGTTGCCTTTTCCTTGCCAAGGTACAAGCGGCGTGCGCGCTTGCCGATCGGAAACGAATTCTAGGCAGAAGAACGCGCCGATGCCTCGGACGTCGCCGATCAGCGGATGACGCTCGCGCAAACGCTCTAAGCGCGAACGCAGCATGCTTTCAATGTGATGCGCACGCGTAAAAAGTTGTTCGTCGCGATACGCGCGTATCGCGGCCAGGCCTGCGGCCATTGCGAGCGGATGCCCCGAATAGGTGTGCCCGCTGGGAAGGGCATGCTCGTCAAAATATGCGGCAAGCTCTTCGCGCAACATGAGACCGCCGAGCGGAACGTACGCGGAGGTGATACCTTTTGCGAAGGTGATGCAATCCGGCGCGACGCCGAAACGCAAACTCGCGAACGCTTCACCGACGCGTCCGAATCCCGTCATGACTTCATCAAAGATCAAAAGGATACCATTGGAGTCACAGAGTTTGCGTATGCCCTCGAGATAACCGGGAGGATACACGATGACGCCGTTGGAGCCGACGACCGGTTCGATGAGCAGAGCGGCGATATGCTTCGTACCTTCGAATGCGATGACTTCGTTGAGATGCGCGAGCGCGCGCGCGGTTTCCTCATGCGGATCCGTGGTGAAAAATGGGCTGCGGTATGGATACGGCGCCCAGAAACGTACCGCGCCGGGCATACCCGGCTCATTGGGCCAACGGCGATTTTCCCCCGTGAGCGTGCCGGCTCCGGGCCCCGAGCCGTGAAAGGAACGATAGGCTGTGAGGATTTTATGGCGTCCGGTTATGGTACGAGCGATTTTGATTGCGTCTTCGTTGGCCTCACCGCCGCCGGTGGTGAAGAACACGCGCCCCCCTTGCGGCCAAGGCGAGAGAGAGATCAACGCTTCTCCAAGCTCGGCGCGAACGTCATGGAAATAACTCGGCGGAGCAAAGCACAGTTTGGCGGCTTGCTCAGCTATTGCGCGTACTAGCACGGGATGTCCGTGGCCAAGATTGAGGGCGACGAGACCCGCGCTGAGATCAAGATAACGTTTGCCGTCGGCGTCGATGAGATGAACGCCCTCCCCTCGCACGATTACCGGAGGGGCATGGGCGCCTTGTGCTACCCAAGGGGTGAGAACGTATCGTTTATGCTTGGCGGCGAGGGATTCGGGGGAGAGCATGGAGGGTTTATTGTCGATTGTCGACAATAAACCCTCCATGCTCCAGGAACGGGACCTTGGGAGGCTGGGTCCGTCGCGGAAATGAGGGAAATCGATGCTGGGTGAGGATTTTACGGACGGCGTTTCAGAAACCATGAATGCGCTCCCTGAGGAACTCAAAAATATTCTCAAGAAGCGCTGGGAAACAAGTCAATTTCTCACGGATTATAGTCTTGATGCTTTGTTCGAAAAGCTTCAGCGAGTTTGGGAGAAACGAGGGTACCCGCGCGAACGAACCGAACAGTTTCGTACCTGCATTGAACAGATCGAAGTCGAGTTGAGCGATGGGACGAAAGAAACGTGCGGGCTGGTAATCGGAGAACAGAATAGAATAGAACGGAGAGCCGAACGCTCGCAAGAGAATGATCTTGCAAATGCAGTTACGCTGATTTTCAACACGCACATGAACGAAACCGCTGGGCTCGATGCTGCGGGCTACGTTCTTGAAAATCTGCCGGCATACATTGATGATTTACGGAAGAATGGAAAGCGGATCAATATGATTTCTTCAGGTCAGAAGGAAATTACCGATGAATTCTTTCGGAGGGTCGCAGCAGGAGACGTTCCTTCGATTTCCGCAAGCGAACTCGAGATATTCCGCAATACCTCGAAGGGGCATAATTGCAACCGTGTTGTAAAAAAGCGGATTTCTCCTCCCGACAGTACGTCGGGAAGTCCTGGCTGGAATCAGCAAAAGCACGAGGCGTTGCAAGTGTATATTGAACGGTCGATTGCTACGCTCGACTTCCACACGACTTCTAATCCCGCAGAGCCTTTGATAATGGTCTTTGGCCTTAGCTCCGGCGACCTTTTTGATCAAGCAGAGCTCTTTGCCCATATGGGTGCGACCGCCGTATTCGACGGAGATGTAGTCGGCACGAGCCCGACATCCTATTTTTCCCAACGGCGATCTCCGTATCCCTATTCAAAGGAGCCGATCTGTAACTTGCTTATCGAGTGCGGTCAGCACTTTGATATGCTCTCGGGTGAAGCGGCAAAGAATGCTGCTAGGGGAGTCTTGCAACAGACGCTAGACATTGAGCTTTCCCAAGTGCGAGACGCTAAGATCAAGGATCACACGCTCCAATTCCTTGGTCCAGCCGAATATTGGTACGCGCCGCTGTCTTGCAATGCGGATCGCAACCCACCGGGTTATGCAGATCTTCCCAAGGGTTGCAAATGGGATCCGGACGCCTATCTTCATTGCATCTATAGCGTCGATGCATTGCCGCAGCATGTGCAAGAACGGATACGGCACGATGATATCCGGGTTGCCAAAAACCTGGACTTTAACGGGAGCATAGTCCGCAAGGGGGAAGCTGTTGCCTACACATACTGCATAAACAACGATAACAAGAGGGAAGTCGCCTTCCTTTATGCGCCGTATGAAGGAAGAGTATGGATGGCCCGTCAGAATAATCACGTTCCCCCCGATGATCCATACGACGTTTTCGCAGTAACGCGCGCCGAGACTCTACGAACAGTATCGCTGCAAGGTCGGACGACTCCAGTACCCGCTGCAGCGTCCTTGGAGCGCGCTTAAAGAATCACGACCACCAACGCCTGCGTCCGTGATGACGCGCCGTGAGCGTTTTTCATCGTCTGCACAAGGGGCGGCAGCGAAGTCCCGCTTGTCCAAACGTGATGATGCACGCACGTCGCGCGGAGGATGCGTGCCGACGCCGCGCTCGGTAACTATGATTCGGTCGCGTGGGCTTTCGGCCGCGCCGCACAGCGGATTCTGGAATGTAGGTTGGAGACCACAAGTCCTGCACTTGCCTCCCACAGTCTGCGTAAAGCCTCAGGCGTGCTTCGTTACACAGGTTGCTCCGCGGGAGCGTGCCGGCGAAGCGGGCGACGCGGGTTCGGCGGTTCGTTGAGCAAAGAGTTCGTGTGTCACGAAGGGCGTTTCTGTTAGGAAAACGACCATGCTGTACAAGAGATGAGGGATGGTCCCTCGGTTTGCTCATCGCGACGATTCGTTCGCTCGGCTAGCGGTTGGACTCGTCGCATCGCAGGGAAAGGGACCAAAAGTCCTATGAATATTACCCGGAACACGCCGTTTCGATGAGAAAACGATCCTTAGCGTGACACAACCCGGGAATGCTTCACGCGTCCGGCGAAGCACCGACACTGCATGGGGCGTCGTTGGTAGAATACGCAAACCGTGCGGTCAAGGGCTTTACGTGTTGCACAAGGTTGTTGCAAAACAACACAACCGTATAGAACGCGAGTACGTAACGATTCTATTCGCAAACGCGTAGAAACGTTCGCACGGCACACGGTAATCCAATAGGATGAAAGCCCCACGCCGTTCACGCCAAAAACGACGGATCGTATCGCTTAGCGAAATATCGTGTTCCTTAATGCCGCAGAACCCTTAGTCCCACTGCTGCCTGTTTTGACCGGATGGAGGAGCGAATCTCGTATGGATGAGTTGGAAGATCTTCGTGAAAGGCGCCCCGCCCCAAGGGGCATGGAATCACGTTTCCAAGCGGTAAGTCCGGGGAAGCAGACCCAAGAAATGAGTGAGAAAATTGAAGAAAGAATCCCTTCGGAAACGCGCTTGAATGTAGCAAAACAATTTTCAATACAAGACCTTTGGAAGCTTGGAGAGAACAGTTTATTCGTCGAAATACTCGAAAATCATGGACAATTTCGCGACTATCTTCACTCCCGCCTTTCACATCATGACGACATTGAAAGCATCAATGCTTACATCGATCATTTGACGACACCCGCTCGAAACACAGAGAGTACGATTGCTCACGAAGAAAATCCGTTAGACGCATCGAGCGCCAGTACGCAGTTGACGAGTGATCGTACAATCGCCCGTAGATCGGAAACCGACGCTGACGGCCTCGGCGACGTTGCAGGTCAACCGAAGAAAATCGATCCATATCTAGGGCTTGTTTATACCGCACTAATAGAATATGGGCATCAGGCTTCTTTAGCAAATTCCGCAAAGGTCTTTAGCGGCATAACAAATCGTCGGTTCGTCCAGGGAGTCTACTCAGCGATAACAGCTTCCGCTTTTGCCAAGAATGGTTACTCAGGTATACCCGTTCCACGGAATGGCACTGAAGGCGAGCTCATTATACGCAATGATCCCAATCTTAAGGAACAGGGGGTTCCTGAAAACGAAGATGCTTATCTGCGAAAATCTAATGGCGCTTGGGAGGTTCTAGCCGGTGAAAATTATCAGCGTGTGAAATTTTCGCCGGATGCGGCTACGGAGGCCGAACACTTATACCGAATTCACCCAAATCTCATTCACTTCGTGGGAATTATGGGGAACCCGGAAATCAATAATACCCAACTCGTTTCCGCCCGCGCTCTATTTACAGCAGTTATTCAAGACAAGCGGACCGACGCCGGCGGCCTCGCAAAGGCCGTCGGCGGATTCTGGGAGCTCGTCAAGAGACAGGAAACCGACGTCGACGGTCTCGCGGACATCAGCGCTAAACTCCCGGCAATCATTCAGGACGAACGGACCGACGCCGGCGTGCTTGGAAATGCCGCCGGCGTATTCTGGGGGATCGCCGAGAGATGGGATACCGACGCCGACGGCCTCAAGGACATCAGAACTCAATTCGCGGCAATCATTCAGGACGAACGGACCGGCGCCGGCGGGCTCGTAAATGCCGCCGGCGGACTCTGGGAGATCGTCACGAGACCGGAAAGCGAGATCGACGACCTCAAGGTCGCCAGAACTCTACTCGGGGCAATCGTTGGGGATAAGCGTACCGACGCAGAGGGGCTCGCAAATGCCTGCGGCGGATTCGGGGGACTCGTAAATAGATCGGGAACCGACGCCGACGGCATCAAGGACATCAGAACTCAACTCGCGGCAATCGTCGCGGATAAGCGGACCGACGCCGACGGGCTCTCAAAGGCCGCCGGCTTATGCTTGGATATCGCCAAGAGACGGCGGCGAACGGCCAACGACGACCTCAAGGACGTTAGAACTCAACTCGGGGCAATCGTTGGAGATAAGCGGACCCACGCCGACGGGCTCGTAAACGCCGGCGGCGGATTCTGGGAACTCGTCGAGAGATGGCAAACCGACGCCGACGGCCTCAAGGACATCAGAACTCAACTCGGGGTGATCGTCGGGGATAAGCGGACCGACGCCGACGGGCTTGCAAATGCCGCCGGCGCACTCTGGGCGATCGTCAAGAGACCGGAAAGCGACATCGACGACCTTGAGGACGTCAGAACGCTACTCGGGCTAATCGTTGGGGATAAGCGAACCGACGCCGACGGGCTCGCAAATGCCGCCGGCGGATTCCGGGCAATCGCGGAAAGACCGGAAACCAAAGCGGATGCCCTCAAGGACATTAGAATTCAGCTCGGGGTAATCGTTGGGGACGAGCGGACCGACGCCGTCGGGCTCGCAAATGCCGCCGGCGGATTCCGGGCAATCACGGAAAGACCGGAAACCAAAGCGGATGCTCTCAAGGACATTAGAATTCAACTCGGGGTAATAGTCGAGGATAAGCGGACCGATGCCGACGGGCTTGGCTTTGCGGCCGATGGACTCGGGGAGATAGCGCGCAAGTCGGAAATCGATGCTGAAGAGCTTGAGCAAGTCAAGACTCTGCTTACGACAATCGTGGGTGATATACGGACCGACAAGGGCGGAATCCGCAGCGCTAAGAGCCTACTACAGGCGATCAAGCGCAAGGAGAAGCTTGCGTTATATGCTAAACAACCATATGAAAAAACTAAATTTGATGAGCGAGCGCGTAATGAACATAGCGAGGGGGAAAAGTTATCTTCAAAGCAGAGCGAAGTATGGAATAGGTTCTGTTCAATGTCTGTTCCCGATCAGATAGCATATTTTAATGATCCATCGCAGAAACAATGGGATTTGCACAATATTCCCAACGAGTTACAGAAAATGCGATATGAAAACGCTCTTGATGCCGCCTACTTTCTCCCAGAATATTCTCAATATCGTCATGTTCCGGGAAAAAGGCAAGAGCTCAACAATCTGCGAGAATCTGTGCATGATGGAAAGTATCCTGAAAAAATAGGCAACATGCCTTCTCAGTTGACGCTTGAGCAACAGAAAATCACGCTACAGCAGGCCGATTCGAGGCGATCGGAATCGCGGGGTACGAGCCCGAGCCCTAGCCCTAGAAAAGAACTGGGGCCGCAGAGCCGACGTTAGGGGCCGCTGATCGTGGAATATTCCAGCATGCACGAGAGCTCGTTGCAAAGCCCGTTCGCGCAGCCTTCCTAGAAAAGGAGTTAGATCAAGTCGCGGAAGTTGCGGCGGAGAAGCAAGCCTGTGAGCAGTACAAGGAAAAGCTGATAGCGGCTTTTAAGGCTTGAGTTCGCGCGACGCACGCCTGGGTAATCCTATAGGAGAGGTTTCTTTGGTGTGGAGAGAAGCCAAGCCTGACGAATGCGACGAGAAGAGGTTGTATGACACATAAGATATTCCGCCTAGGAAGCGGCCTTATGGCGGCCATGCTTATAGGAATGATGTGCGCACCGATGCCGTCCGTTGCTCAACCCGCCAATGTCGAATGTATAGTTTCGGCGATTTATACCGGAAACGACGACGCGCGCAGCGACAGCGCCGTAAGACTCCAGATAGCGAAGCCCAATGGAGAAACTCTGGAGGATGAAATCGTGAAAAAGCAAGGAACCAGTTGGAATAACAACACCGCTTGGAGCGGACGCCTAAGGCTAGAGAATCCGGTTTCCGCGTTCCAACCAGTAGTAGTTACGTTAAGCCTCGTTCAACATCCGCGCGGTTTTGAAGGATGGGACTACTGGGATGTTCAGGGCTTGTACGTGAACTTACTTGGGAGCTGTCCGAAAAGCACGCCCTTCCAAAAGATAGCGGCCTGTACAGGCGGTCCCTGCAACCCTAAAGAGGGCCCGCCTATGATCACAGGAGCAGGGTCCCAGCCGCAGCCTAATTTCATACAGGGTTTCGGTTGCGGCGTAGCAAGCGGCAAGAAATGGCTTCAACTAACAGATGGCGTGCCTACGGTAACGATCACGCTTTTAGGAGCGAGGCATTGCTCATTTATTCCGCCGTCTGCCAAGGCCTCGTAAACGTGCAATGTTCCAACGGCCTAATCGTTATCGCAGGCGGGGACGCTCTTGCCCTGTCCAGCGCCATCGGCCGCGTATTTGTTGTTTTGTCTTACTTGCTTGTTTAGTAGTAAAGCAAGAGTTGCCGATCGACGCGGAACCCTCCTACGATCACTGACCGAAGTGCGGCGCCGCGATAATTCATATTCCTAACGTATCGAGTCCTGGTCGAAATATCAACGTACTGAGGCGCACAATGTTCCCTATTCATTCCCGCCGCTCATCACAATATCCCTAGCACGATCCTTTCGAGTAGGGTGCGCGGCGTCGTCCCGTCGTCAGTATCCTGTGTCCATTCCTGGCTTTCATACACCACAGGCTTGCCCTCGCGCAGGCCGCACGTGAGCAAAACATTCTTTCCGTCGCGACGGGAGATGATGCTTGCATCTTTGTGCGTTTTCTTGGCGGCTGCGACACATGCCGATAGCGCGTGCTCGAACAACGTCGGCGGGGGCGGGTGCGTCATGGCCGCCTGCGTTCTTGGCGGTCATACGCGCGGCCTGCTCGCGTGATCGGCGGCCGTAGGCGTCATGTTTCTTCGTATTCGCCAAGAGGCGACAGCGCAGCCGCCAGGAAATGAGAAGTTCAACGATGCGCATTATCGCGGTAGCGTGCCTATCAGCAATCACGGGATTCATCGCAGCGCCCAGCGCAACGTTCGCCATGTCTGTCGACGACGAATTAAAGCGGCTCGTTTCAACGAAAGACGTCGTCGCCGATCTGCATCCGCCGGGGCCAAAGCATGATCCGACTTTAAGATGCATCCATATCGTTAACGCAGACATAGGGGGATGTATTAATGCCGGCTCGGTGACGAATGCTTTATTTTTTCGAGATTGCGCCATTATCGCACGCTATAGCCGCTAAGGAGGCGCCCGCTCTCCGCCGAGGCGCATAAGCAGGTCGCTGCGGAACAACAGTCCGCCGCCTGCGGCGCGGTTTCGAGCGGTTGGTGCGTCCCCCGCAAGGTTGTTTGTCCCTATCGGTAGTCCTTGTTACGACGCTTCGCGTGCGGTCTTGAGCGCCGTCGTCCACCAGAGCAAGTCGTCAAGCATCGTTTGAGCGGCCGGTTCAAGCTCCGCAAGGCCTTTATCTACGTCGCCGCCTTTAAAATGTGCCCAGAGCGTCGCGACAGGAATATGGACGGACGAACGTATCGGGGCAAGCTGAAGTTCGATCGCCGTCTCCCGGAGCTGCTGGACGCTGCGCGCGCCGACGGCCCCGCCGTAACTCACGAAAGCGACTGCCTTGCGGTTCCATTCGGGATATACCCAGTCGATGGCATTCTTCAGTACTGCCGGAGGGCCAAAGTTGTATTCCGGGGTGACGAAGATAAAGCCGTCGGAAGCTGCAATCGCGGCGGTCCATTTCCGGACGACCTCATGCTCGTAAGGCGGGCGACCCGGCGTGCCGGGCGAGATTGGTTGGTCAAAGAAGGGCATTGGAAAATCGCGAAGATCGTGCAGCCGTGCTTGCACGCCGTCGCGCTTTTTGAGATGGTGCAATATCCAATGCGCGGGCCTTTCAGAGAAACGGCCCTGCCGCGTACTGCCGACTATCACAGAAATTTCAGTCATTTGTCCATTGATTTTCTCCGTGTTTAGGGGGTAGCCTGCCCCGTTCCCGAATCTCGATGACTGGAACTATGCGATTAAGGTCCTGTGCCGGGCGCCTTGGAGAAATCATCATGGAAAGACTGGAATATAACA
>Ga0182024_10012256_pt1 | contig 16996 bp, 15 predicted proteins | sample P32metaG_FD_120480 | JGI IMG/M metagenome (GOLD analysis project Ga0182024, IMG submission 120480) | Permafrost microbial communities from Stordalen Mire, Sweden - P3-2 metaG (Illumina Assembly) | ecosystem: Environmental > Terrestrial > Soil > Wetlands > Permafrost | place: Sweden: Stordalen...
GCGGGCGAGCGTTTCTGCGTGCGCAACAGCGGCGTTTCCGCCGTGGTGGAATCGGTGGGCGATCACGGTTGCGAATACATGACGGGCGGGCGGGTGGTCGTGCTGGGGCAGACGGGGCGCAATTTTGCCGCCGGGATGTCGGGCGGCGTGGCCTGCGTCCTGGATGAGACGGGCGGCTTCAGCCAGAACTGCAATCAGCAAATGGTCTTGCTGGAGCGGCTGGAAGACCCGGCGGAAATCGAGGAGATTCGCCAAATGATCAGCCGTCACGCCCAATACACCCGAAGCCAGCGCGCTTTCAAAATCCTGGCGCTGTGGGAGGAAATGGTTCCCAAATTTGTCAAAGTGATGCCCAAAGATTACAAGCGCATGCTTCAATGCATGCGCCGCGCCGAGAACGCCGGCTTCAGCGGCGAGCAAGCCGTCATGGCCGCCTTCGAAGAAAACGCCAAAGACGTGGCGCGCGTGGGCGGCAGTTAAGATGTTGCATTCAAAAGATAACTCATGGGAAAGCCCGAAGGATTCATAGATTATTTGCGGGAATTGCCCTTGGACCGTCCGGCCTTGGAGCGCATTCGCGATTGGAACGAGTTTCATCTTCATCTGGACGAGAAAAATTTGCGCGAGCAAGGCGCCCGCTGCATGGATTGCGGCGTGCCCTTCTGCCACACCGGCGCCCTTTTCAACGGCATGGCCAGCGGCTGCCCCATCCACAACCTGATCCCGGAATGGAACGACTTGATCTATCGCGGCCTCTGGCACGAGGCGCTCGAACGCCTGCACAAGACGAATAATTTTCCCGACTTCACCGGCCGCGTCTGCCCCGCCCCATGCGAAGGCTCCTGTGTGCTGGGTATCATCTCGCCGCCGGTCACCATCAAGAATATTGAGTGCGCCATCGCCGACCGCGGATGGCAGGAAGGCTGGATCAAACCCGAACCGCCGCCCTCTCGCACCGGCAAAAAAGTCGCCGTGGTTGGCTCCGGGCCGGCCGGACTCTGCGCGGCCGCCCAACTCAATCGCGCCGGCCACCTCGTCACCGTTTTCGAGCGCGCCGACCGCCTCGGCGGCCTGCTCATGTACGGCATCCCCAACATGAAGCTCGACAAGCAACTGGTGCAACGGCGCATCGATCAGATGGCCGCCGAAGGCGTTACCTTTCTGACCAACACCGAAGTCGGAAAAGATTATCCGGCCCAGAACCTTCTGCGCGAGTTTGACGCCGTCGTGCTTTGCACCGGCGCGACCAAGCCGCGCGATTTGCCCGTCGAGGGGAGGAACCTCAAAGGCGTTTATTACGCCATGGATTTTCTCCACGCCAACACCAAGAGCCTGCTGGACGGCAAGAAAAACGGCGCTTTTATCTCCGCCGAAGGCAAAGATGTCGTCGTCATTGGCGGCGGCGACACCGGCACCGACTGTGTCGGCACGGCCATGCGGCATGGTTGCAAGAGTTTGGCGCAATTGGAAATCCTGCCCCAACCGCCCGCGGCCCGCGCCAAAGACAATCCGTGGCCGGAATGGCCGAAGGTTTATAAACTCGACTATGGCCAGGAGGAAGCCGCCGCCAAATTCGGCGCCGACCCGCGCATTTATTTGACTACGGCCAAGAAATTCAGCGGCGACGCTGCCGGGCAGGTCCAGGAAATCCACACTGTCCAGATTGAATGGAAGCGCAACGAAAAGGGGCAATTCACGGCCGTCGAGGTGCCCGGCACCGAGCAGGCGCGGCCCGCGCAATTGGTGCTGCTGGCCATGGGCTTCATGGGACCCGAACAGCAGCTATTGGAACAACTGGCATTGGAACGCGACGCCCGCAGCAACATCAAGGCCGAGCACGAAAAGTACTCCACCAATCTCCGCGGTGTTTTCGCCGCCGGCGACGCCCGCCGCGGCCAAAGCCTGGTGGTATGGGCCTTTAACGAAGGCCGCGGCGCCGCCCGCGAGTGCGATCGCTTCCTGATGGGCACTACGAACCTTCCTTAAGTCCCGATCCTCATGCGTCGCTCCGTCATGTGGCTGGCGCGACTCGTCCCTTGGGCAGGCTGGTCAAATCCGGTTCCACAAACTCACGCTTGGCCCGCGCGCTCATGAATAAATCAGAGGAGTAAAATAAACGGTGTATCTTCTTTTGGCTGAGTTGCGGGTGGAAGTCGAAAAACTCGTCCGCCGTGGCACGCGGGCCATATTCCTGCACGGTCATTTGAATGATGCGGAGCCAGAACATGGTCAACGTTTCATGGTAGCCGCGCGTCGGCTCGTCGGGAACGTTGTTGGCGGCGTTGTAGGCGCGAATGCCATCGCGGAGCTTCCGGCTGGCGATGGCGAAACCGAAGCGCACGAGATAAATATACGCCAGCTTCACGTGCGCGCGGTGATGCCATTGATCGAAAGGGAAGGAGCGCGCTTCAAACTGGCGCACAAACTCGTCGTCGTTCATGCCGTGTTGTAAAAGAAGAACCCGCCCGATGCAACCAATCACCGGGCGGGTTTTACATACCCCAAACAACAAGGCGATCATACAGCACCGGGCAGCTTTGAACATCGGGCGCAGTCTCAATTCTGCATAGGAGAAAATCCCTGAACATTCGAGGGTTCTGACCTGTCACGATTGCAAGCGGATACTCTAATCGTAGGTGGCTTCTTGTCAGACTGGACCGCCCGCAATGTTACGGTTGCATATTTTCTTACGGGCACTCCGGTTGATTAACCACCGTACCGGACATCAGGACAATCGTGCCACCGCCGCCGATGATGCGGCCGTTGAACCTCCCATCGAGGTTAAAGTCGTCATTGGGAGCCAGGAGCGTTCCGTTGACCACATTGCCTACGTGCGTCGAGATGGTGGCTTTGGAGCCGGTGAAGTTGTAAAGCACCTGGCCGGTGGTCACGCCGCCCGACAATCCCAAGGTGTCGCTGCCGCCGAGGGTGAGGGTCCCGGTGACGTTGACAACAAAGGAGTCGCTGGGACCGCCGTTCAAGATCAGCGTGGATGTGATGTTCCCGTTGATCTGGATTACATTCTGCCCGCCGCCGCCGTTCACCACCGTCGGGCTGCTGATGTTGCCGAACATCTGCGTGGGCGGCTCCGCCGCAGCGGCAGCGGCGGCATTCAACGCATCCGCGTCCACCAGCGTCAACAGGGCCGGGTTGACGAAGATCGAGCCATGGAGTTTGCCAGGGCCGGAGTATTGTCCGTTCGCGTATTCATAAACGTTGCCGTTGATGGTCGAAGGCGCCATGTTGACGAGCGAACCCCCTTGGGAGACATACTCGTCGCCATTGATCGTGACCAGGCTGTTGTTGATCTTGGTGCCCTGCAATCCAATCACCAAACCTTCGTCGGCGGCGCCCAGGTTGACCCTGCCGATGACGGCCGGGCAGCCCGACACTTGGCAATTCACGCCGAAATTGACAGTCACAATATCATCCCCCGGAACGATCGTGCTGAAGCTAACGCAGTCCGCGCCCTCCACGGTTGCGCCCGCCGGAAGCGTGCTTGTATTCAGGCACGCCTCATACGAGGCCGAGCAAACTGGCAGATCCACCATGTAATAACCCGTCGAATCTGTGGTGGCCGTAACGTCGAAAGGCCCACCGCAACTGGTCGTTCCTGAAACGACTATAGAGACATCGCTGACGGGAGCGCCGCTTGCGCAGAGGACGTAACCCTGCACGTAACATGCGTAGGTCGTTCCGACTGAGGCAGCCAGCAACGACAGCGCCCATAATGTTGAAATGCCGTTTTTCATAGGTTTGTTTTGTTGCGTTTATTGCTTTTGGTTCACTGCCGTAGCATCATTTAAGCAGTCACAACATAAATCGTCTATCCCGTCTTGAGACACCACACGCCATTTTTGGGCCGTTCAAAGGTGTCATCCATCACTCACTTAACGAGCGTTCCGTCTGGAAGATGTTAATAACCAGCATGTTAGGAACCGGTCACCCAAAAGGCCTGACATGGTTTAAAAACTGCTTTATTAACCTCAACAAGATGAACTGTTGCCAGTAAGAAAGTAGATGATCGGTCAAACAATGCACACCTGTCGAATTATCTGGGTGGGCGTAGCTCCTTTATTTGCGCCAATCGAAGTCGGGGCCGCGCCCGACATGGCTGGGAAGAAAGAGGTTGGGATGACGTCGCTCCGAAGAGCACGTTTTTCCCGGACGGAAGGGGCGTTTACCCTGGCGGAAGTCATGGTGGGTGCGGCTGTGGTGCTGATCACGCTGGTCACGTTCTACACCGCCATCACAGCGTGTGTTTGGAACACGCAGCTCGCGCGTGAGAATCTGGGAGCCACACAAATCATGGTCAATCGCCTGGAAGGCATTCGGCTTTATAATTGGAACCAACTGACGAATCCCAGTGTGTTTCCAACCAATTTCACCACCAACTTCAACGTTGCATCGGGCACAAACCTCCTGCCGCAAGGCCCCACTTATACCGGCACGGTCACCCTTGGTTCTGTTCCATTCTCTTCCGCCTACAGTTCAAATATGCAATTGGTAACCATCCAGCTCACCTGGACCAACGGGAACGTTGAACGGACGCGCCAAATGTCCACTTATTTCGCCCTGAACGGCATTGAAACCTACGTCAAACTCAATACCAATTAGGGCTTCCTTGCGAGCATGAAACCATCTTCAATCCATTCCGAAAAAAAGCGGAGCCTTTCCGGCTTTACGCTGCTGGAAATGATGATCGCGATGGGCCTCGGCGCCCTCATTCTCACGGCGGCGTGCTCCTTTTTCATATTCTGCTCCAAATCCATGGCGGGGTTGTCGAATTATTACGATTTGGACCGGACCAGCCGCAACGCCTTGGACGTCATGACGGCCAACATTCGCCAAGCCGACCACCTGATTGGATTCGCCACGAACCAGCTTGTTTTTACCAATGTGAATGGCACCGCGTTTTCCTTTACTTACAACGCCCCGAAGCAGACGTTGGTCTGCACGAACAAAGGAGCGAGCACAGTGCTGTTGACCAACTGCGATATATTGAATTTCTATTTGTACTCGGGAGTGAATACCAATGCTGGTTTTGGATTCTTTTCGACCACCAACATTTCCAATGCCAAATTGATTGAAGTGCAATGGCACTGTTATCGCCCGACGTACGGCGCGGATACGAACTCCAACACCGAAAACATTCAAAGCGCCCAAATTGTTGTTCGCAATTGATGAAAATCAACGTTGACCAAATGAAAATAACGATCCCCTACTCTCGGAAAAGTCAAGCCGGCGCAGTGCTCGTTGTTTGCCTCGGCTGGGCGATGGTGATCGGCATCGCCTTGACGAGCGTCATGGTCATGGCCGAACTTGAAAACGGGACCGTGGCCCGGTCGCAGGCGTGGAACACCTCCATGGTCGTGGCTGAGGCCGGGCTCGAAGACGCCCTTGCCTTGCTCAACAAGAACGTCGGCAGCAGCACGCCCTGGAACAACAATCTAGCGGGCGATGGCTGGACCAATATCAATGGTGTGATTTCGACCACACGTTACATCGGAACGAATTCTTACAACCGGTCCAACTATTACACGGTTTACATCACCAACAACACCACTCCCTCGAACATTTTGTCCATTGGGACCGTCTGGTATCCGGACCCCTGGCACGGCACTACGCTCATCTCCCGCGCTGTGGCGGTGACCACCTCCAGAAACGCCCAATCCACATACGGGATAATAGCCAAACACGGCGTTGACTTGAGCGGTGCCATCAGTGTTCAAAGTTTCAATTCCCAAACGGCCAGCAATGGCGTGTTTACAACCAACTTGAATACAGGCGTAGTCACCATCGCGACGGTCGAAAGCAATGTCTCGGGCGAGATTACCGGCTCGGGTGGTGTGACTGTCTATGGCAGCGTCAATACCAGTCCGAACGCCAATGGCACAGGCGACATCACCACGAGCGGTAATGTATCCGTAGGGGACACGAATTGGGTCAACGGCAAGACAAATGGCATAGAGCCAGGTCACGCACTTGATACGTTGAACTTGTCCATTCCGCCGGCTCCATCGCCGCCCCCCAGCCTTACCTACAACAATCCCAGTCTGCCGCCAGGAGGAATTTGGCCCCTAATTGGCGGCACAAATTATACTTCCATCCTCACCAGCGGAACTTATGAGATTTCTTCTTCGGTGAGTTTGTCAGGCAAACAGAATATCCTCATCCTTGGCAACGTAACTCTGAATATTACGGGCAGTCTTTCGTTGTCCGGTCAGAGTTCCATTTACATTCCGCCCGGCTCGACCTTCACCAATTATGTGGGTGGCGGCATCAACATTTCAGGGCAAGGCGTGGCCAATGGGGGCGGTTATGCGACGAATTACTCCCTGATTGGGTATGGAACAAATCAAACTCTCGCCTACTCCGGCAATTCCGAATTTATCGGAACCATTAACGCGCCCAACTACGCTGTCTCGTTGAGTGGGGGCGGCAGCACCCCCGTCAATTTCGTAGGCGCCATCGTGGGCCAATCCGTGGGTATCAGCGGCGGTTATTTCTTTGTCTATGACCAATCCCTCGGCGGCGCTTTGCCCGGCCTTATTACGATCGGTTCCTGGCAGGAAGTGATGCCATGACCGAACAAACAGGTCAGATCATCGTGTGTGAATCACAAGGCCTTTGGCCTTGAGTGCCTTGAAGAGGCACCTTGCCCTGATGAAATTAACGAACGAAGACTCCAGAGCGCACCTCCAGATGAAAGCGACGGCGTGGAGTTGCTTCCACGCCGTCTGACTTCCTACTCGGTTCCTCCGCTTTCTCAGACGTTGGGGCGCGGAAAAAATTCGCCCAAACTTCCACTCGCCTTTAAGCAATCGCAATGCCAGACAAGAAATTTCTGCCCGTAACCCCGGTCTCGCCTCGTAAACAGCAGCCATTACCAAGCGAGGACAGCCAAGCCCGCTGTCGTCTTTTGCTCATCTCCGCCGCTTTTCGCCAGGGCCGGCTAATCGCGATTTGCCGCCAATGGCCAGCAATCCAGTGGCCGCGTCCATGATGATAATCCCAGAATCCGCCCACCCACACCGCGCCGTGCCACGGACGAATCACCCATCGGCCCGGTAACCAGACCCAAGCCGCGCCATTCCAGTTCCAATATCCCGCGGTCCAGGCGTAATTGGGTCCGGGCGCCGCCACGAACACATCGGTTTGTGGCACCGGCGGCGGAGTGGGGGCCGAGACGACGGCATAGGGCGCCGGTTCGGTGACCACCACTGCCGGCGGCACTGGCGCATAAACTGCTCCGCGAACTATGCATCCGCCCGCTACCAGTCCCGCGAGAGCCGCCAGGGCCGTGATTGTATAAATTTGTTTCTTCATATTTCTCTCCTTTCCAATTCCCTACACGGGGCCGGGCGCGGTTTCTTGCGCAAAAGCGGATAAAGCACGGAGTGAAGCCACAGATGAACCCAGATTGGCACAGATCAGAATGAGTTTTGAACTCAACGGTGGTCGCTTAACAGATAACTCCGATTTGAAAAAATCTGTGTTAATCTGCAATCCGTGGTCGCATCTCTTCGCTTGCGGCTTGCAGGGCGTGTTCTTTTGCGGTCAATTCCTTGCTCCTAAAACGAAGACTTGCATCATTGTAGTACACATCGGCTACCAAACCATTCGCTTAATTCCGATGATTTAATGCCGATAAGTTTGTCGGCGCTGATCTGTATTTAACTTTGGCCCGTGTCAAAAACGGCTTTGCCTTGATTCCAAATACGGGAGAAGCAAATATAAATCGATTATGGCTGATGACCGAAATAAAAACGGTGACGCGCCGGATGAATCCCGCCCTTACGCGCGCCCCTCGCGCGTGGAGCAGTTCGCGCAGAAGCCGCCACCCGATGTTCCGCCCAGCAAAGCGCTGAAATGGTTTTTGCTTGGGGCTTTGGTCATTACCGGGCTGGCTTATGTCGTCGCTCAATGGACCGAACTCCGCACCAGCCCGAAACAAGTCCACAACGAGACCAAACTCCAACGCCAGGTGCGGGGCCAAAGCGAGTATCTGGCGCATAGCAAAATCGGCGAGGAAGCCTTCGCCAAAAAGCGTTACGATGTGGCCGTGGCGGAGTATCGCCTGGCCTTGCAAGGCCAGACCAACGCCGCCGGCTGCCAAGCTCTCGGCCGGGCGTTGCTCAAACAAGGCAATCCCGAGGCGGCCTTGGCGCAATTCCGGGAAGCCCTGGCGCTTGATCCCAGTTTGGTCAGCGTCTCCAGCGACTGGGGTTTGGCGCTCGCAGACGAAGGCAAGCCCGAAGAGGCCGCGCGTATTTTGCAGGAAGCACTCCAGCGCAATCCCGATTCGGGCCTATTGCACTACAACTTGGCGACGACGTTGCTGCTAATGCGGACCGATGCCGAAGGCCGTCGCCGCCTGGCCGCCGCCGCCGGCCACACGCCGGAAGCCGCCGCCGCCGAAACCGAGGCCAAAGGATTGGCCGACGAGGCCCTGCGCCATTTCACCAAAGCCAGCAGTAATAAGATTGATTCTCCCGCTTTTTGGTTCGGCTACGGTCAATTGCTCAATCAACTCCGCCAATACGCCCAAGCCGAAGCGTGCCTGGTGCGCGCCGTGTCCGAAGATGCGAACTTGGCGGCGGCCCATTTCCAATTGGCCGTGGCGGAAAATCAATTGGGCAAGTACGCCGGAGCCATCGACCAGTACAGACAAGTCCTCACGCTCACGCCGGACGATCCGGCCACGTTGAACAACCTTGCGTTGCTCTACGCCACAGCCACCAACGCCGAGGTGCGCACCCCAAAAATGGCCGTGCAGTTGGCCACGCGCGCCTGCGACGCCACCACCGACCAAAATGCCCGCTACATGGATACTCTGGCCCGCAGTTACGCCGCAGACGACGATTTTTTCCAAGCCATCACATGGGAAGAAAAGGCGCTCCACCGGGCTCGGCAATTGAGCGACGAGGATCTGGCGCGGGAATTAGAGGTGAGGGACGCCCTGTTTGTGGACCACAAAATGCAGTGAACTATTTGGAATGCGTCTCGCCGATGGCCAACAGTTGGTGACGCGTGCGATAGAAAAGAGTCCCGTCCGAAACGGCCGCCGTGGAAAGGCAGGTTTCGTTGAGCGTATTGGTGGCGGTGACGGAGAAGTGCCCGTCGGCAGGAATCACATACACGTGTCCGATTTCGCTCGTGAAATACAAATTCTGTCCGTCGGACACCGGCGACGCGGTAAAACCTTCCGACCCGTTGCCAAGGCGTTCGCTATATTTGACATCTCCGGACTTGGCGTCGAAACAACTCACGATGCCATTATCGACGCAGCCGTAAAGGAAGTCACCCACCAGAATCGGTGTCTGCATGTAGTTTCCTTTGCGCTCCTGCTGCCAGGCCACGCCGGGGTTGGTGACTCCCGCTTGCGTCACGGTAAGGAAACTGTCTTCAAGATGGAAAGCGCGCATAGGGCGTTGCGCTCCGTGGGCGCTGGTGAAGTAGGCCAGGCCGTTGGCGACGATGGGCGTGGGCACGGGAATGTCGCCTCCGCCGTCCCATGCCCAGATTTCCTTGCCGTCGGCGAAGTCGTAGGCGCCGGTGTGATGCCAGCCATTGACCAGAATCTCCGTTCGATCGCCTGCCTTGGCAACCGCCGGCGTGCCCCAGGTGGGAACGTCGTTGCGCTTTGTGCGCCACAATTCATGGCCGTCCGCCAGATCAAACTCGGCCAGGAAAGAATCCCCCAAGACATCGCATAGCACTACCACTTTGCCGTCGTGAATGATGGGGGAACTGGAAAATCCCCATTGCGCGCTCGGCACCACATAGTAGCCGGACTTCATCGGGCCGAGGTCTTTTTTCCACACAAGCTTGCCAGCAGAATCGAAGCAGAACAATCCTTCCGAGCCAAAAATAGTCACGATTCGTTTGCCATCGGTCGCCGGCGTCGAATTGCAGTGAGTCGATTTGGGATGGCGTTTGCCGCGCGGAATCCCTTCGTAGCCGAGCGTGTCCCACAGGATTTTGCCCGTGCCCTTCTCCAGGGCCAGCAAGCGCCACTGATGCGAGTCGTCGTCGGCCGCCGACTTGATGTCGCCATAAAGCCCCACCTTCACATCCTGATTGCCCGGAGCGACCGCCGTCGTGACGTAAATAACATTTTCCCAAATGATCGGCGAGGAGTGGGCCAAGCCGGGAATTGCCGTATGCCAGCGGATATTCTCGCCCTTGTCAACATCCCAGTGGACGGGTGTCGGCGCGCTGGCATCGACGCCGCTGGCAGCGGGACCGCGGAATTGGGGCCAATCGGCAGCCGTCGCGCAGCCGGCGAAAAGCAGAGCCAGGAGAACCGCTGTCGAGCGTGTGTTACTCATGGCTGAAAAGGAACAGAAAACCGGCCACGTTGTCAAGCGCGGCCCCGCCTCAATCTGATTGGGAAAACATTCAATGACGAAGGGACGCGGGCCACAGATTGACACAGATCAGCACAGATAAATTCATTGGAGCCAGCTTGATGTTTTGTCAACCATTCTGTGGTCATCTGAGTTCATCTGTGGCTAAACTTCCTTTGGTGCTTGAATCAAAGGCGAAGCTCCTCCTTGACTTCCCGAAAACTGCGGATGGCCAGATCCAAATCTTCCCGCGAATGGGCCGCCGAGATTTGCGTGCGGATGCGGGCGCGGCCTTGCGGCACCACCGGATACGAAAATCCTATGACATAAACCCCTTTGGCCAGCATCGCCTCTGCCACGCGGCCGGCCAGCGCGGCTTCGCCGAGGATGATCGGCACGATTGGATGCTCGCCCGGCAGGATGTTGAAACCGACCTTGCTCATCGCCGCCCGAAAATACTTCGTGTTCTCCTCCAATTTGTCGCGCAATTCGGTTGATGCGGAAAGCAGTTCCAGCGCCTTGAGTGAACCGGCGACAATGGCCGGGGGCAGCGTGTTGGAAAACAAATATGGCCGGGAACGCTGCCGCAAATACTCGATGATCTCGGCGCGTCCGCTGGTGTAACCGCCGCTGGCCCCGCCCAGAGCCTTGCCCAGCGTGCCGGTGATGATGTCCACGCGGCCCATGACGTTGTGGTATTCGTGTGTGCCCCTTCCGCTCTTGCCCATGAAACCGGCGGCGTGGGAATCATCGACCATGACCAGAGCGTCGTACTTTTCCGCCAGATCGCAAATCGCCGGCAATTTGGCGATGTAGCCGTCCATGGAAAAGACGCCGTCGGTGGCGATCATGCGGAAGCGCGCCGTTTTGGCCTCGCCCAGCCGGGCTTCGAGATCGGCCATGTCGTTGTTCTTGTAGCGATAGCGTTGGGCTTTGCACAGGCGGATGCCGTCGATGATGCTGGCGTGGTTCAACTCATCGGAAATAATGGCGTCTTGCTCGCCCAGCAAGGTCTCGAACAATCCGCCATTGGCATCGAAGCACGAGCCGTAAAGAATGGTGTCCTCGGTGCCGAGGAACTCGCTGAGGCGGCGCTCCAACAGGCGGTGCGGCGATTGCGTGCCGCAAATGAAGCGCACCGAGGCCAGGCCGTAACCCCATCGCTCAAGCCCTTCGCGCGCGGCGGCGAGGATGGCGGGATGCGAGGCCAGGCCGAGGTAATTATTGGCGCAGAAGTTGAGCACCGGCGCTCCGTCGCCCACGCGCACACGGGCCGACTGCGGCGTGGTGATGACCCGTTCGGGCTTGTAGAGGCCCTGCGCGCGCAAATCCTGCAACTGGCGTGTCAATTGTTCTTTGAATGTTCCGTACATAATCTCCTGGAAAATCCTGCGACGCCGGGCCGAAATGTCAAAGCCAATTCGCCGTTCCGCGCGGCAATTTGCTTTGCTGATCGCAAAACGGCAACGTGCAATGGCGAGCGAAGGCTTGCGTTAGGACTGCCAGGGGCGGGGCTGATGGCGGTCTGAAGAAAAGCTGAAAGTCAGGCGCACCCTATGGTCGAGGAGCCGGCCTCACTCTTAAGCTGCGGCGCCTTTGACCTCCACAGAACCTTTTGCAGCCGGAGGGCCGCGTTGGCCTCGCGCACCTGTTCCTCCCTGGAACTAATCTCCTCCAAAACGAGCACGATCATGCCGGCGGCGAGGAAGAATTGCAGCACGGCCGCGACAAAAAAACAAGCGCTGTAGAGGCGTCCGTATTGATGTGAAAACGGGTAGCTCCCAAAATAGATGCCCCAGAGCAGTAAACCCAGCGACAACATGCCGGCGCCGACGTGGGCCTTCTGTTTCCGCATTCGAATGACGCAAAAGACGGATAACGGGCTGCTCAAGCTCAACAAAACGAACACGGGCAATTCGACCAGCAGCACACTGACCATGACTTGCGTACTGACGTATATCCAAACCACCAGGAATAACATGAATCCGCACAGCACCCGCCGCTTGAACGGAAACCCAAGAAAACGAAGGCAGCCCCACAAGAGGCAAACCGCCGAAAAGGAGACGCAACACTGTTTGATGGCGAAGATGATGCTACCCACGCCTGGGTCCCCCATGCGCAGGCTCAACGACAGCCAGAGCGCATAAAACAACCATGCGGCGGTCCAGACGGTGAAATATTCACGGCGGATGCAGCGGTTGAGGTAAAAGAAAAATCCCAGCAGAACCCACACACTCAGCACGGAACTCATCAAAGCCAGCCGCAGGTTTTCTTGGTTGAACAGCAAACCCATGTCTTCAAGTTTCATCGTTTTCGATCCTTACACCGCCAAAATTGAACGGAACTCAAGCACGCAACGTCCAGATCCGCTACGCTCCAAAACAATCTGTGAGAATTAAGCATTCGCCGTGCCAGACAGTTTTGCTAGGCTTGTTCGACCCCCGTGAATTCTGTGAGGCGCCAAATAACGTGGTCCTGATTGCCGTGGACGCACTTCCCGCAAGAGAGCATCCTCACGCTCAGTAGCCGCTCGCTCATCCATAACGGAGTTGTGCCAATAAATTGGACATTTCCACGCTCAATTTTAGACAAAACCCATCAACAATTACGGCGCATAAGCACTCACCCTCACAGCCCCGTTTACCCCTGCGCGGCGGCGAGCACTTCGGCGGCGTGCTTCGGGGGCTTGACCTTGCGCCAGATATTCCTTATCCGCCCGTCCGGGCCGATGAGGAAGGTGATGCGACGCATCCCCATGTATTTGCGTCCGAGAAAGCTCTTTTCGCCCCAGGCTCCATAGGCGCGCGCGATGGCCTTGTCCTCGTCGGCCAGCAAGACGAACGGCAGCCGGAACCGTTGCGCGAACTTGTTGTGGGACGCGGCGGAATCGGCGCTGACGCCCAGCACAACAATGCCTCGCTTTTTGAAATCCTCAAATTGGTCGCGGAACTGGCAGGCCTCGATGGTGCAGCCGGGAGTGTTGTCGCGCGGATAAAAGTAAAGGACCACGCTCTTGCCGCGCAGGTCCGCCAGAGCGACAGTCGCGCCATTGCCGGCCTTGGCGGAAAACAACGGGGCAACGTCGCCTTCTTTGACGGGCAGTAGAAGTTCGTTCGGCATAATCGCAGCCGGATTTTCCTCCCGTCCCGGCGCGCCGTCAATCTTTGCGCGCGCATCCTATTTCTTTTCCTAATCATAATCCTAATCCTAATCTTAATCTCTTCTACTAAGAAAGCCGTGATACGAGAAAAAGTCATTGACAGGGGAATGTTGGGGCAGAGGAATGGGAAAAGTAGTTTGTCAGATTATTCCCCTGACGGTTTTTATTCCTATGACAATCATTCTCCTGACACTTCCGTTCTTGCCCAGGGCTTGCGATCCCGCAAAGCCTTCTTCCAATTCCCCTGCCCATGATTCCCCTGCCCCTGCCTCGTTCTTTCTTCATTCATGTTTTAGTTGCAGCTCGCCGCGGCAGGTTCACTTGTCCAAGCTTCTTTTCAAAATTGATCGGCCGGATTCTCCCGCAACCAAGCCGTCAGGCCGGGCAGGGGGAAGGAGAGATGCTGCTGGATTTTGGCGCAGTTTAGCGAGGTGTCTTCAGGCCGAGTCGCTCCCTGGTATTCCCGACGCGAGCAACTCCCGATGCGCGGCTGCAACTCCGGATGGCGGGCGGCCAGGAGTTGGCCGATTTGCAGGCGGGTAAGCCGCTCCGCGCCGGCCAAATGCCAGATGCCGCCTCGTGGACGGGCGGCCAATTCCCAGACGGCGCGCGCGGTCACGGTGGCGGAGATGGGCGAGCGATATTCGTCGTAAAACAGATTGAGCGTCTTTCCTCCCGCCCAGACGGCGCGGAATTGCTCGTTGTAGGCGGTCTCGCCGCTGGGGGAAGCGCCGCTGTTGAGCGAGGTCCGCACCACGGCGTGGCGGCTGTTCGCGGCGATGAGGGCTTCGGCCTCAACTTTCGTCTCGCCATAGACGCTCAACGGGTTGACGGCGTCGGTCTCCACGTAGTTTCCCTTGCGGCCGTCAAAGACAAGGTCGGACGAGAAGAAAATAAAATCCGCCTCCGCCGCCAGCGCGGCCAGGTGGGCGGTGGCCTCGACGTTGATGCGCCGGGCTTGCGCGGGGTTGGCCTGGCATTCGAGGGTTTTGGACATCGCGGCGCAATGAACGACCAGGCGCGGGCGCTCGGCCACGAACCTTCGCTCGACGGCGGCAAAGTCGGTCAAATCCAAATCGGCGCGAGTCAACGGGATGATTTGCCAGGGCGGAGCATATTTTTCAGCCAAGCGGACGAGGTAGCTTCCAATGAGTCCCGCGGCCCCGGTAATCCAAGCCCTCCCCTGCCGTGCTGTGTCATCGCGGCTCAATCGATGAAGCGTTTGGAGAGGTCGCCGTAAGCGTCGATGCGGCGGTCGCGCAGGAAGGGCCAGTGCGCGCGAGCGAAATCGACTTGACTCAGATCGACTGGCACCAAGAGGATTTCCTCCTTGTCGGCGCTGGCGCGAGCCAGGATTTGGCCGGAGGGCGCGGCGACAAAGCTCTGCCCCCAAAACTCGATGCCCGCGCCGCCCACCGGCTTCTCCAAGCCGACGCGATTGACGGCGGCGACAAAACAGCCGTTGGCCACGGCGTGGCTGCGCTGCATGATTTCCCAGGCCGCGTGCTGGTTGCCACCGAACTCTTTCTTCTCCGACGGGTGCCAGCCGATGGCCGTAGGGTAGAAGAGGATTTGGGCGCCCTGCATGGCGGTCAGCCGGGCGGCTTCAGGATACCATTGGTCCCAGCAGATGCAGACGCCGATGTTGCCGTGACGGGTTGGCCAGGATCGGAAACCAAGATCGCCCGGCGCAAAATAAAACTTTTCGTAATAAAGCGGGTCGTCCGGAATGTGCATCTTGCGGTATTTGCCGAGCAACTGGCCGCCGGCATCGATGATGGCGGCGGAGTTGTGATAAACGCCGGCGGCGCGCTTTTCAAAGAGCGACGCGATGATGACGACGCGGTGGCGGCGGGCCAGTTTTTGCAAGGCGGCGGTCGTCGGGCCGGGAATGGATTCGGCGAGCTTGAAATTGTCGTGGTTCTCGCTTTGGCAAAAGTACTGGGAGGTGAAAAATTCCTGGGTGCAAATGATACGCGCCCCTTGTTTGGCCGCCTGGGAAATCTTGGCGGCGGCGCGCGAGAAATTCTCCTTCGGCTCGGGCGAGCAGCGGGTTTGGATCAATCCTAGCAGGACCGTCGCCGGTTTGGACTTGCTGGAACGGCGGGTCTTCAATCAACCGGTGTGCGGCTTGGTGAGGGTCGAACGCTCCAGAATGGTCGTTCCCCCTTTGTCCACAAGGCTGGGAATCGCCTGGTCGAAAAGCTCGCGCATGAATTTGCCCAGCGTTTCATTGGTCGGCCCGTAGCCTTTGTGATAGATGTAATACTCCAGGTCGTAAAGCAATTCATCGGCGGTGGCGTAGCGCTTGGAAAGGTCGCGCGCCAGGGTGCGATGCACAATCTCGTTGAGCCGCTGATCGATGCGACCGTTAAGCTGGGTATAATCGGGCAACGGCAGCGTCATGATGCGCTCGCGCGATTCCTCGGGGCTGGCGCCTTTGAAAATGTTGTAGCCCAGGAGAAGGTTGGCCAGCACCACGCCGGCGGAGAATAGGTCGGACCGTTTGTCGGTGACCTGGAAATCCGCCTGTTCGGGACTCATGTAATCGGCTTTGCCGGCCACCACTTCCCCCTCGTTGTCTTGCAGGAAGCCGCGGGCCTTGGCGATGCCGAAGTCGGTCAATTTCACGTCGCCGGCGAAGGCGATCATGATGTTCTTGAAGCTCACATCGCGGTGGACGATGCCGAGGGTTTTGCCGGCGTCATCGGTCTTGGCGTGGGCGTAAGCCAGACCGCGAGCGATGCGGCTGGTGATGAAGACGGCCAATTCCGTCGGCAGCACCTGGCGTTTTTCGGTCAATTGCTGGGCGAATTGCTCCAGGTTCACCCCGTGGATCAATTCCATGCAGATGAAGTAAAGGCCGCGCGCCTCACCCAAATGGTAGGTTTGGACGATATTAGTATGAATCAAGTCGGCTACCAGCTTGGCTTCGCCGACGAAATTCTCGATGAACTGTTTTTGGTTGGCGTAGTTCTGGCGGATGACCTTCATGGCGACGTGTTTGACAAAATTACGCGCGCCATGCTGCTCGGCCTCATAAACGATACCCATGCCGCCCTCGAAAATCTTGCGGACAATCTCGTATCGAAAATCGCTTTGAATTGTAAATAGCGCCGCCACGGCGGGCATGTTGAATAATCGCGCCGACAAGTCAAGCTCCCGCTGGCTGCCGCCCAAAAAAAATTAAATTATCCCAAAAGCAATTTTCTGCTTGCGCGACTGTTCGGGAGAGTTTTAATAGAGCCGCATCGTCGAACTCGACTTCGACGGAACACGTAACTCGATCGACACACACAAATTTATTATGACAAACGCACTCTCAAAAGCAGAGTTGGCGTCGGAATTGGCGGCCAGGAACGACTTGACCAAAAAGGCTGGCGCGCAGATTCTCGAAACCCTGGCCGCCTTGGCCTACAAACACACCAAGCATTCCTTTACGCTGCCGGGCATCGGCAAGTTCGTGCTGGTCGCTCGCAAGGCC
>Ga0182024_10012257_pt1 | contig 16996 bp, 11 predicted proteins | sample P32metaG_FD_120480 | JGI IMG/M metagenome (GOLD analysis project Ga0182024, IMG submission 120480) | Permafrost microbial communities from Stordalen Mire, Sweden - P3-2 metaG (Illumina Assembly) | ecosystem: Environmental > Terrestrial > Soil > Wetlands > Permafrost | place: Sweden: Stordalen...
CAGATGGTTTGCGAGCGGCGGTGACAGAAATGTCAGCCACCCTAAACCGGAAAGCGCCATCAGCACGCCGAGAATTCGAGGCAGGAAGACCGACTTCAAAATGAGGTAGCCGATAGAGAGGTTAAACATTCCGAAGAATACCAAGTAGATGTAGGTGGCCTGGACGTTCAATTTGATGAACATGAGCGCCATAGCCTGCAACTGGTCCAGCTTAAATGCGCTGAGGTAGGGACTGCCGTCCAGGACGACAAACGGGGCGACTCGAAAGAGGCTGCCAACAGACTGAATAGCGCATCCCGCGACGCTCAAGAACGCCGCGAGCAAGGCGACGGTCTTGTTTGCGGGCTTGAATAAACCGTAGAAGAGAACCGTTAGCGAGATATATAGCGCCGTCGCGATGAGACCCATCGCGAAACTCAACCGAAACAATCGTTCGTGCGCCAAGATGTTGGTTGCTGTCGCCGCAGGATCGCCAGATACAATCTTTCCGCGAATGAACAACTCGCCGGATATGGCTGTCAAGAAGTAAAGCAAGTAAACCACACCGGTAATCCTTGCCATGGGGCGCCGTGACGGTTCAGCGATTCGTTCGATCATTGCATAGCCTCCAGGAGGGGCCACATTGGTTGTGATTGGAACGCCTTCAGGCCTTGGCTTGTCGTACTGTAGGGTTTCTTCCTAGCGAGAGTAAGGCGCGATCCTTCCTAAAGACATATACGGGAACTGGGGCCGAAACTTTCATTCCCTTTTGTAGATAAAGATACGACACGGCTCTCGTGGTCGGCGGGCGCAAACAAACCATTTTCACGGGAGAGCGGTTCGGGCCTGCTCCCCGACGCGAACGGCCAAGTCCTGGTCGGCTAGTCGGTAACTAACTGCGTTCGGCCTCAATCCCTCGAAGAATGCGCGCATCCACAATCCGCTGTCACCGCATTCGTATACCTATTGCTGAATTGGGACGAGAACTGACTCGCTCAGAATGAACTTACGAAAAAAGCATGTTTGGCGTGGACCGAAAACGCCAAGGGACCGCAAAGAATGATTTAAAGCTCGATTGCGCGAATGAATTTAGATTGAACCAAAGGCCAAAGAACTAAGAACTTACCGTAGTATCTGCGGGCAATTTCGCCCGCAAACACCACCGCAGCTCCTGGCTCAACTCCGAAATCTCCATCCCCGGCATCACGATGAACTTGCAGCTCAGCATCTCGCGCGGCTCTTCATCATCCGGCAACTGGCAGGTCACCCGGCAGTATTGGCAGTCCTGATTCCAGCAGAAACGCCCGTAGGGAATCGTCTCCGGGCTAATAAATTGAAAGCAGCGCAGCAGCGAATTCCGCTCCGGCACCTGAAACTTTTTGCCATAAATGCTGATCTCTACGAGCTTTTCGTAAGGCCGAAACGGTTCCGACATGATGAGCACTGTCCTAGCGTGTACCGGTGGCTGCAAACGCGCTCTGCCCGCACACATTGACCCTTGCTCACTCAGAATAAAGCTTGCCCTGCAGCACAACAATGGCAGGTCTTCACCAGCGTTGCGAAAGCGGTACGGGGTGCACCGCGGAGTCTCGTCCAAGCCCGCGCCCTTGGCGTTGCTCCTGGTTGCGTCGCAATGATCGCGCGCGGGCCATTGCGTGCGGGTCGTCGCGCGCGGTCATTGCGTCGCAAACGCTCGCAACCACTAACTCGCGAGAATGTCGAAATATTGCCCCATGGTGCGAAATTTCTCGTAGCGGTTGTCGAGCAGTTTCTTCAGCGGTTGGTTGGTCAGCGCGATCAATTGCCGGTTCAGCACTTCGTCGAGAAACGCCGCCGCTGCCGCGTGGTCGTTGTGTGCTCCGCCTTCGGGCTCCGGCACAATTTCGTCGACGATGCCCATTTCTTTTAAATCTTTCGCCATAATCTTCATCGCAATCGCCGCGGTTTCCGCTTTCGTGGAATCCCGCCACACGATCGACGCACAGCCTTCCGGCGAAATCACGGAGTAAAAGCTATTTTCCAAAATATTCACACGGTCCCCAATCGCCACCGCCAACGCGCCCCCAGAGCCGCCTTCGCCCGTCACCGTCACAATGATCGGCACCGGCAACCGCGCCATCTCACGCAAATTGCGCGCGATCGCTTCGCCCTGCCCGCGTTCTTCGGCGTCAATCCCGGGATACGCCCCCGGCGTGTCAATCAACGTAATGACCGGCCGTCCAAATTTCGCCGCCAGCTGCATCACGCGCAGCGCCTTGCGATAGCCCTCCGGCTTCGGTTGGCCAAAATTGCGCACTAAGCGTTGCTTCGTGTCGCGGCCCTTCTGATGACCGATCACCGCTACCGGACGCCCATGATATTTCGCCAAACCCGCAATCAGCGCCTTGTCGTCGCCAAACGCGCGGTCGCCATGCAATTCCACAAAATCCGTAAACAACAATCCGATGTAGTCCAGCGTATACGGACGCTGCTGATGCCGCGCAATCTGCGCACGCTGCCAGGGACCAAGGTGCGTGTAAAATTCGCGCCGCAGCTCCGCCACTTGCTGCCGGATACGTTCCACTTCCGCGTCCGCGGTCTCATCGCTGGCTAGGTTGCGCAACTCTTCCACTTCCCTTTCCAGGCGGTCGATCTCTTCCTGGCGTTCGCCGCGCGGCCTGGCTTCTCGATTGGTCTGTTTAGCGCTCATAATAAATTTGTACGAGATTTTCGGGGCTGATTTACGCCGCGGCTTGGTCGCCACGCACTCGTGCCACGCCATCCACGAGCTCCGGCGTCACGCGCACCTTCTGCTGCGATGGCAACAATGCCACGGAACCATCTTCCGACACCAACTCAAAAATCACCGGCGTCGTCCCCGGCGAATCGGCGAGCACTTGTTCCAGATCCGCGAGCAGCGCCTCGTTCAGCGCGCCCACATCGAACCGCACGCGAAATTCCGCGGTCGCCGCCTTCTCCGGCATCTGGTCGAGCCGTCGCGCTTCCTGCAGCGACAGCCGCGTGCCCGCTTCTTCCACCTGAATTTTTACTTTCAGCAGCAGCGGGCTTCCCGGTTTCAGCGTCGCCTCGAGCCGCGTAAAGCTCTCCGGAAACGCCAGCAACTCCTGCACTCCGGTCATATCCTGAATGGTGTAAATCGCCCAGCGCGCGCCCTTTTTCGAGCGCATTGGCCGCGAACCTACGATCAACGCCGCCACCGCGATCTCGCGACCATTGCGCTGACCTTCCACGTCGCTCAGCGCCACAACTTTCAGTTCCGCCATCCGCGAAGCATATTTTTCCAGCGGATGCCCGGAAACATAAAAACCTAGCATGGCATATTCGCTGGTCAACCGCTCTTCTTCGCTCCATTGCGGAGCATCGCGCAACTCAAAAGGAGTAATCGTCGGCGCCGACGCACTGCCAAACAATCCGTGCTGTCCGGACTCTTTCGTCCGCGAGGCACGTTGCAATTCCGAAACCGCGTCATCCACCGAAGCCATCATGCTCTCGCGCGCGCCCAGAGAATCCAGCGCGCCAGACTTAATCAGACTCTCAAAAACGCGCTTATTCAGAAAACGTGATTCAATGCGTTCGCAAAAATCGTACATCGCGCGAAATTCGCCGGTAGCCAACCGTGATTCGCGAATGGCTTTCGCGGTGTTTTCGCCGACATTCTTGATCGCCGCCAACCCAAACCGGATCGCCTCACCCACCGGCGTGAAATACAAATCGCTTTCATTCACATCCGGCGGCAAAATCGGAATGCTCATGCCGCGCGCTTCGTTAATATATTTCACGGTCTTGTCGGTGTTGCCGGCTTCCGAAGTCAGCAGCGCGGCCATAAATTCCACAGGATAGTGGGTCTTCAAAAATGCCGTCTGGTACGCCAGCAGCGCATATGCGCAAGAGTGCGACTTGTTAAATCCATAGCCCGCAAACTCTTCCATCAAATTAAAAATACGTTCCGCTTTTTTCTCGTTGATCTTGTTGGCCGCGCAGCCGGTCATGAATTTCGCGCGTTGCGCCGCCATTTCTTCTTTCTTCTTCTTGCCCATGGCGCGGCGCAAAATATCCGCCTCGCCCAGCGAAAAGCTCGCCAGACGGTTGGCAATTTGCATCACCTGTTCCTGATACAAAATCACGCCGTATGTTTCCTGCAGAATCTCCTGCAATTGCGGCAGCTCGTAGGTGACTTTCGTTTTGCCGTGCTTGCGATTAATGAAATCGTCGATCATGCCACCCTGAATCGGGCCGGGACGATACAGAGCGTTCAGCGCCGTTAAATCTTCAATGCGCGTCGGCTGATAGCGCCGCAAAATATCGCGCATGCCATGCGACTCAAACTGAAAAATCGCGGTGGTATCGCCCTTGGCAAAGAGTTTATAAGTATCTGCGTCGTCCAGCGCCAGCTTGTCGATTTCCAGTTCGATGCCGCGACTCTGCTTCACCATGCGCACCGCATCGTGCAGCACGGTCAGCGTGGTCAGCCCAAGAAAATCCATCTTGAGCAGTCCGATACGCTCCAAACCGTTCATGTCGTACTGCGTCGTTATTTCATCGCGGTTCGTCTTGTAAACGGGCACCAAATCCGTAAGCGGTTGCGGAGAAATCACCACGCCCGCGGCGTGCGTGGAAGCATGCCGCGACAATCCTTCCAGTCGCAGCGCCACGCTCATCAAATCTTTCAGCTTGTCGTCATTATCGATCGCCGACTTCAACAGCGGCGCCTGCTTCAGCGCGTCTTCCAACGTAATGCCCAGCGTAGTTGGGATCAGCTTGGCGATGCGATCCACTTCCGCATACGGAATATCCATGGCGCGGCCCACATCCTTCACCGCCGCTTTCGCCGCCATGGTCCCAAAGGTGATGATCTGCGCCACGTTTTCGCGACCATATTTCTGCGTCACATACTCGATCAGTTCGCCGCGCCGCCGCATGCAGAAGTCGATATCGATATCCGGCATCGAAACGCGTTCCGGATTTAGGAAGCGCTCGAACAGCAAATTGTATTGCAGCGGATCCACGTCCGTAATGCGCAAGGCGTAACTCACCAGGCTTCCGGCGGCGGACCCTCGACCCGGCCCCACCGGAACGCCCTGCACCCTGGCGTAATGGATAAAATCCCAAACGATCAGGAAGTAGCCTTCGTAGCGCATCTTCTTGATCATCTGAATTTCAGACGTCAGCCGCCGCTCATATTCAGAAAGCGGATTCGCCAGTGCGCCTTGCTTGGCCAGCGCTTCGAGAAATGGCACGCGCGTCGCGAATCCTTCGCGCGCCACCTTCTCAAAATAACTTCCCGGAGTGTGCCCTTCCGGCACCGCAAAGGTCGGAAACGGATTCGGAATCGGCGCAATCTTCACATTGCACCGGCTGGCTATATCGACCGTGCGGCTGAGCGCTTCGGGAATTTCTCCAAACACCTGCGCCATTTCCGCGGCGCTCTTAAAATAAAATTGATCGGTCTGGAATTTCATGCGCCGCTCGTCGCTCATGGTTTTGCCGGTCTGAATACACAGCAAAACTTCCTGCGCGTGCGCGTCTTCGTGATGCAAATAGTGGCAGTCGTTGGTGGCCACCAGCGGAATGCCGGACTCCTTGGACAGCCGCACCAGATCCGGATTCACGCCTTTTTCAATCTCCAGGCCTTGATCCTGAATTTCTAAAAAGAAATTGTTTTTTCCAAAGATATCGCGCAGCCGGTAGGCGTTCTCTTTCGCTAAATCATATTTTTTGTCGACCACCGCCTCGGTCACCGCGCCGCGCAAGCACGCGGACAGCGCAATCAATCCCTTGCTGTGCTTGGCGAGAAGGTCGTAGTCGATACGCGGCTTGTAATAAAAACCTTCCAGAAATCCGGACGACACCAATTTAATGAGGTTGTGATAGCCCTCGAGCGATTCGGCAAGCAACACCAAATGGTTATTTCCCCGGCCGCCGCTTTCCGCCTCTGCGCGGTCCTGCGAGCCATTGGGAGGACCGCTCTTTTCGCCGCGGTCGTGCCGGCTGCCCTTGGCCACATACACTTCGCAGCCAATGATGGCCTTCACATCGCGCTTGCTGGCCTCGTTGAAGAAATTTGCCGCGGCAAACAAGTTGCCGTGATCGGTGATGGCCACCGCCGGCATCTTCTGGCGCGACGCTTCGTCCAGGAGCTCCGATGTTTCACAAGCTCCATCCAGTAAGCTGAAATCTGTGTGAACGTGCAGGTGAACGAACTGCGGTTGCCCCATGAGTTTCAATTCTAAAACTCTTGCGCGAGAATTGCGACTCGCATTCTCGCGTTTTCCTCAGGAATTTTTTGCCCTCGATGAGCCAATGCGGGACGACTATCTCTTTCCCGCAGCCTTCTTTGCCGGCGCGGCGCTCTTCCCGGACTTCACCGCCGGCTTGGCCGCAACTTTGCCGCCTGCGCCCTTGTGCGCGCCTTCCGAACGCCGCGCGGCGATGCCCGCGGAATGCTTGTGCTTGGCTTCTGCGCTGGCCGCGGCGTGCGCTTTCTCTTCCGCCTTCGAGGGTTTCTTTTCTTTTTCCTTTTTCTTGGGCTGTTCTTTAATCCCAGACAACTTGCGCAGCATCTTTTCGCGCTCTTCCGGGGTCTTCCCGCGTCCCGTCAATTGCATTGCGAACATTTGCTCCACAATTTCGTCGAACTTCGCCCCGCGTTCCATGCCCAGCGCCTGCAATTCCGAGCCAACCACGGGCAGCGCAGAACGCATCGGCCGCCACTTATGCAAATACGCTTTAATTTTAGAAAGTGCTGCGGAATGGTTCGATTCCGCCAGCAGATACGCAATCTGTTCCGTGGGTGTCTTTTCCAAAAATTTATACGCCTCAATGGGCGCTTCCAGCTTGCGGTTCGTCAATTCTTTTTGCACCGCCAGCGCCTTCTCTTCAAAACTCAAAACCACGTCTGCTTCGGCGCTCTTAAAGCCGGCCTTGGACAACGTGCTCGATAATTCGCGGTCCTTCAAGCGCCCCAAAATCGCCAGCAACATTGGCGAGGCCAGGCGCGGACGGAATCCCCCCATCATCAAATCTTCGCGCACCTTCACAAGCCGCCCAATGGCTTCGTAATCGGGATGTTTTTTGGCTAGCAGCGGGCTGACCGCTTCCATCAAATCATGCTCTTCCCAAGCTTTGAGGCCGATGCTCGGGCGCTCCTCGCGCGCCACGTCCCGCAATTCCCCGCCGGCATCTTCCGGCGCAATGGTGTGGTGCAAATCACGCTCGATGGCCAAATCAAACCACTCTTGCGTGCGCGCTTCCACTTTGAAGCCCATGCGCGACGCAAACCTCAACACGCGCAACAAGCGCACCGGTTGATTCGTGAAACTGTGAATCGTCAAAGCGCGCACTTCGGCTCGTTCGATGTCAGAAAGGCCGTTGGTCGGATCGAGCAGCAATCCCCGCGAAGCGGGGTTCAGGGAAATGGCGATGGCGTTCAACGAGAAATCGCGCCGGCGCAAATCTTCCATGATCGTCGACCAGCGAATCTCCGGCCGCGTTCCCGGTCGCACATAGTGGTCGTCGCGCGCCGCGGAGATGCTGCCCTCGACTTCTCCGGCAAATAAAATTTCGACGTGGCGCAATTTGTCGTCTTCGAGAAGGATTTTCGCGCCGCCCTTTTCAAGTTCCCGCGCCAGCTTTGAAGGATTGCCTTCGATCGTGAAATCCAGGTCGCGTAGCGTCGCGCCAGTTACCAGGTCGCGCACCGTGCCGCCTGTCAAATAAAGATTAAAACCCAGCGCCGACGCCAGCTCTTGCACGCGCATCATGGCCGCGCGCTGCTCGGGCGAAAGACGGCTTTCCAACAAAAACATATAGTCTGGCATTACTCTCCCTCTGCTTTCGGATGTCCGGGGCCGCCGGCATCCCCCTATAACTGCGTGGCCTGCCGCGCTTCAAGCGCGCGGGTGATGCGCTTTGTAAATCTGTTTCAACCGCTCTTCCACCACATGCGTATAAATCTGCGTGGTAGAAATATCCGCATGTCCGAGCATGAGTTGCACGGAACGCAGATCCGCTCCGCGTTCCAAAAGGTGCGTGGCAAAACTGTGCCGCAACATGTGCGGCGTCAGCGCCACGCGCAATCCCGCTCTCCGCCCATACGCCGAAAGAATTTTCCACACGCCCACGCGGCTCAAGCCCTTTCCACGGCGGTTCAGAAACAGCGTAGACACCGGCTGCGCCTTGCCAAGCAGCTCCGGGCGACCTTCGCGCAAATATTTGTCGACCATGGATAACGCCTTTTTGCCGACGGGCACCAGCCGCTCCTTATCGCCTTTGCCGATGCACCGCACGCAGCCGACTTTGGTGTCCAGGTCGCTGACGCGCAAACTGATCAACTCCGAAACGCGCAGGCCCGTCGAATACAGAACTTCCAGCATGGCGCGGTCCCGCAAGCCCTGCGCGGTCTTGCTGTCCGGCTGCAGCAAAAGCCTTTCTACTTCTTCCAGCCGCAAATATCCGGGCAACGACCTGCGAATCTTTGGCGATTCCAGATTGATGGAAGGATCGGTCTGAATTAATTCCTGCATTTGCGCGAAGCGGAAGAAATTCCGCAGCGTCACCAGATTGCGCGCCACGCTCTTGCTCTCCAGTTTTTGCCGGTACAAAGCGGCGAGAAAATCCACCAGGTCATCGCGGCCGACCGCCTCCAGCGCGATTTTGCGGTTTTGCGCAAATAACTGAAATTTCGCAAGATCCTGCCGGTACGCGCTGACCGTATTGGGAGAAAGTCCCTTCTCCACCTTGACGTGCGTTAGAAACGCCGAAACTGCCGCTGAAAATTCCATTTTACGATCCCGAAAACCCTTCTCCCGCCGCGGGACGATTGCGCAACGCGATGCCGTATACTTCTTCAATTTCATGAAGCTTGAAAATCCAGGCCATAGCCAGATAAATCACCGTAGCGCCGGAAATCAGCGCTCCGAAGATCAGCAACTGCACGTAAAACTGCGAATGAATGGTGAACTCCGTGTAACGCGCGCCAAACCAGCAAAACACGCCCATTACCAGCGAGCACATGCCGATTCTGGCGAAGGATCGGAAAACCTGCATGGTGCCCAGAGCGCCATAGCGCAGCCGGAAAACCGCGAAGAGCGCGAAAAAATCGAAATAACAGGAAATCGCCGTGGCCAAGGCCGGTCCGCCGTTTTGAAAACGCCGGAAAAAAAAATCCAGAAAAATGATGTTCAGCACGATGTTCATCACCAGCGAAATGCCCGCCACGATCACCGGCGTTTTGGTGTCGTTCGCCGAGTAAAACGCCGGCACAATTAATTTTACGCAGGCCAGCGCCGGCAGCCCCAGCGCGTAATACAAAAGCGCGCGCGCCGTCAGCCGCGTGGACTCCGCCACAAACTGCCCGTGTTGAAACAGCACGCGAATAATCGGCTCCCGCAAAATCACCAGCCCAATGGCCGCAGGCACGGTAATAAACGCCACGATGCGCACGGCAAAGGTCAGCGTTTTCTTTAGGCCTTCAAAATCCTTGGCCGCCGCCTGATGCGACATCATCGGCAAAATCGCCGTGGCTACGGCAATCGCGTAGCCGCCCAGCACCAATTCCATCACGCGGTCCGCGACGTACAGCGCCGCCAAACTTCCTCCGGGCATGCGCGCAGCGGTCGAAAAATACGTATCCACAAAAAAATTAATCTGTCCGATGCCGATGCCAAAAAACCTGGGCAGCATCAACCGCGCTACATCGCGGATTCCCGGGTGCAGAAACGACAGGCCGAATTTGAAGGTCATCCCTTTGCGCACCAGGGACGGCACCTGAATCAAAAATTGTAGCGCGCCGCCAATCAGCACGCCTACCGCGAGCGACACCGCGGGGTCGTCGAAATACTTCCATACGGCGCCGATGGAAAACACAATGATGGCGATGTTTAGAAATACCGAGGTCGCGGCGGGCAACCCAAAAATATTGAAGCAGTTCAAAATGCCCATGGCCAGCGCGGCCAGCGACACGAAAAACAAGTACGGAAAGATGATGCGGTTCAGAGTGATGGCTTGATCGTACGCCACGCTGTTGCCAGAGGACGCCGTGAAGGTGTGCACCACCGCGGGCGAGAAAACCATACCCATGACGGTGATGATGGCGACGAGGAAGGCCAGCGTCCAAAACAGGTGATTCGCAAAGACCCACAGCTCTTGTTTGGACTTTTCCCGCATGTACTTCGTAAACACCGGAATGAAGGACGAGGTCATCGAGCCTTCGCCCACTAAACGCCTGAAAAGATTGGGAATACGGTAGGCGAGTACGAAGGAGTTGGCGGATAATGAAGTGCCCAGAAGAAAGGTGATCCGCTGGTCCCTCACGTAGCCAAGACTGCGGCTGACCATGGTGACAAGGGTAATGATGGAAGCCGACTTCAGGATCTGCTTCTTTTCGGTCAACGGGCGGCACTCCGGGGCCTAACCCTAATGAAAACAATGACTTGACACGGAAAACGCGCTTAACATAACATGAAATTTGCCAATTGGCAAATTTTGTCCTTCGCGCCCTTGGGACACGCTAAACTTTGAAAACCCGCGCCGCAGCTTCCACTCATAAGAAGGTCGTGATCGCGCTGGCCGATCGCAAAACCCTGCGTGGCTATCTGAATCCTGCGCGACTCGGGCAGATTGATCCCATCGATTTGCTGACGCCCGATGGCGCGCATCAGGAAGTTGCTCTTGCTGCGGTGCGCAGCGTTTATTTTGTGCGGGACTTTGACGGCGACTTTGTGCCCGAGCGCAAAGCGTTTTTGAGCCGACCCAAGCTCGACGGGTTGTGGCTGCGGCTGCGTTATCTCGATGGCGAAACGCTGGAAGGCGTGGTGCCCAATGATTTGCTTTCGCTTCTCGATAACGGCGTGCAAATTACGCCGCCGGATTTAAATTCCTCCACCGACCGCATCTTCGTCCCGCGCACGGCGCTTTCGGAAGTGACCGTGCTGGGAGTGGTGGGCATCGCGCGGCGAAAACCCACGCCTCCACCCACCCCTGCGCAACCGCGGCTGTTTAACGAATAAATTTATCGGTGGCGTTGGCACGCTGTACTTCGCACTTTCAGCATGCGAGACTCGCGCTGTTGGGCGAGGAGTGCGGTCATGAAACTTTCAGAAGTAGCCAGCAAGCTCGGATGCCGGCTGGAAGGCCATGGGGATGCCGAAATTCGCGGCGTGGCGGGGATCGAAGTGGCCGCGTCGGGCGAGCTCACTTTTCTGGCCAATCGGCGTTATGCTCCGCTGCTGAAATCCACGCGCGCGTCCGCGGTCTTCATCGAAGAACGCGTGGTATTGAATCGGGAGGAGGGCGCGCCGCCGCTGGCCGCTTTGCGCACCGGAAATCCATATTTGGCGTTCGCCAAAGCCATGGAATTTTTTTACCAATCGCCCCGTTATGAGACGGGAATTCATCCGACGGCGGTGATCGCTGCGAGCGCGCGCATCGGTGACGGCGTACATATCGGTCCCTACTGTTTCGTTGATGAGCACGTGGACCTTGGGCGCGGTTCGGTGCTGCACAGTTTTGTCTCGATTTATCAAGGCGCGAAAGTCGGCGAAGAGTTTTTTGCGCATGCGCACGTTTCCGTTCGCGAAAATTGCCGGATTGGCAATCGCGTCATTTTGCAGAATGGCGTGGTGATTGGTTCGGATGGTTTTGGTTTTGCCAAACAGAAAGACGGCACCTGGTACAAAATCGCGCAATCTGGTCCGGCGATCATCGAAGATGACGTGGAAATTCAGGCCAATTCCACGGTGAATCGCGCAACCATCGGCGAGACGCGCATCCGGCGCGGCGCCAAACTAGACGATCTCGTGTTAGTGGGCCACGCATCGAAAGTCGGAGCAAACACGCTGCTCTGCGGACAAGTGGGCCTGGCGGGTTCCACCAATGTCGGCGACAACTGTATTTTTGCCGGCCAATCCGCCAGCTCCGGCCACCTCTCGGTTGGCAACGGCGCCATCGTCACCGCCCAAAGCGGCCTGCCGGGCGACGTCGAACCCGGCGCGATTCGCTCCGGTTCGCCAGCCATCGATAATCGCCTGTGGCTCAAAGTTACCGCCGCGATCAATCGCCTGCCGGAATTGCAAAAGCGCGTCAATCAACTGGAACGCGAATTGGACGAATTAAAGTCCGCGGCGCCCGGCTCGTTCGCATCCGAAACCTAGCAGCATGTGCGCCATTCGCACGCGCGCACCATGCTGCGCCCCGGTTTGCGAAACCCGCCTCCTAAGTTCAGCCGGGAACTTACGATTCGCGTCCCGTGATTGGCGCATCCGATCCCGCGAATCCCGCAGGTCGCTGCTCGGGCGGCAGTCCTGCCGCGAGCGCATCGTGCATCGCTTGATTCAACTCATCGCGTTGCGCCATCGAATATTTCGACGCATCGATCGGCGGCAAAAACTCCACGAGAATTTCGCCAGGATAGATCTTCAGCGACTGCTTCTTCATCACACGGTGCGCCCCCGAACACGCCATTGGCACAACCTCCACTCCCGCATTGATGGCCATCATGGCCGCACCCTTTTTGAAATCCTGCAGACGCCCGTCAGGACTGCGCGTGCCTTCTGGATAGATCAGAAAAGATTGGCCGCCGCGCAACGCCACGGTAGCTTTATCCACGCTGGCAATCGCCGACTCTCGCGATTTGCGATTCACCGGGATAAATCGCGCGGATAAAAATGCCGGGCCCACAATCGGCCAGCGAAATAAAGACTCCTTCAGTAAAATCGCGATACGCCGCGGAATAGCGCCGACTACTGCCGGCGCATCCGCGGTGCTGGTATGGTTGGCTACGAACAAGCACGTACCGGGCGGAATACGCTCGGTGCCCATAACGCGCACTCGCACCCCGGCGGCACGCACAAAAAACATCACGCCTTTAATTCCCGCCCAATAAATCGGATCAGGATTTTTCGTCAATAACGTATAAACAATGAGTGGAGGTCCAACGATGAGAATGTACAGCGACAGAAAAATCGCCACAAATAGGGTGCGCAGCATAAATTTCTAACGCGTCGCCGCGCCGCTGGTCGTGCCGTGCAGCCATCCCTCACGAATGCGCCTTGCCGCGTCGCTAGGATGGGGCATTTCTACAACTTCGTATCGCACATCGCGAACTTCGCCCAAGTGGAATTCCACATCCATTTCTTTTTCATCGCGACGAACGTGCAAACGCAGCGTGTTCCCGGGCTTCTGCCCGGAAACCCAGCGCTCCACGCGCCGCGGCGTATCTCCGCCATTCCACGACGTAATCACATCGCCCACGCGCAATCCAGCCGCCGCAGCGGTCCCGGCGGAGTCCACGCTGCCAACCATCACCGCGCCGTTGGCGTCGCGATCTGCCAAAAACCCCAACACCGCGCTGCGGTGTTCGATCTCCCGCAACTCCATGCCCGCCAGCGCAAGTACTTTGCCATACGGCAACCGGTCCGTTCCCGCGACATAGCGCGCGAAAAACTCCTCGAACGATCCGCCGGCAACTTTTTCCGCGGTTAAACGCACATCCAGACTATCGCGGTAGGTTTTCCCCGTTTTGGCAAATTCCGTGTTCATCGCGCGCAGTACGTCGTCCAAACTTTTCTGACTTTCGCTGCGCTCGCGAATCAAAATATCCAGCAACACGCCGAGAAGTTGCCCTTTCGTGTAGTACGAAATGCTTTCTTCCCGGCGATTGTACAGTGCATATTTCTCGAGCCATGCATCCAGGCTGGATTCTTCCGCGCTCTGCCATTTTCCCGCCGGGCGCTCTTCCAACTCCGAAATTTGCTGGCTCAAATCCTCGTACAATTGTTGTTTCGACCACAAGCCCGAGCGCTCCAAGGTGTATGCACCATAGGTGCTGGTGACGCCCTCCGCGAACCACAACGCCCGCGTGTACTGTTCTTCCGTGTAATCCACAGGCTCCAGCGATGCCGGGCGGATGCGCTTTACGTTCCACAAATGGAAAAACTCATGCGCCGCCACGCCGGCCAGAAATTCATCGGAAGGCACCGAAATTGCCGTCGAATTTGCGTGTTCCATTCCGCCGCCGGCCCGGGCCGCGCCTTTGCCGATGTGCAGCAAAAATGTATAGCGATCGAAGGGAGCGCCGTCCATCAGCTTTAGTTCGTAGCGGCAAATCCGCGTCAACTCTTCTTCCACGCGGGATCGTTTCCAATTGTCGCCATGGACCACTACGCGAATTTCCGGCGTAATTCCCGGCAGCACAAACTGTTCAAATTTTCCGGCCTCGATTGGCGTATCGGCCAGCGCATCATAACTTCGTGCCACGCTGCAAGCCTGTCGCGCGCCAGCTGTATCTTCGGCGTCCATAGTGGTACGCCATTCGGCAGGAAGATCCCTCAGACACACGCGCGCGTCTTCGCTTCTGCGATCGCGCGCATACAACAAAATCATCGCCGGATTAATGAACGCGTGTTCGCCATTCAGTTGCGTCGCGTATGGTCCCGGCTCATCCCAGTACGTGCCATAGCGGACGGTAATTGCCCCGTTCCCGCTGATGCGCCACGTTTGCTTGTCCAATTTCTCAATGGCCACCGGACCGGCCAGAGCCGTCGCCTCGACGCGCTCCATGTGGCCGCTAAAATCGCGGATTTGGTATAGCGCGTTCCACGCCGGGAGCTGCACGATCACTTCGCCGCGCACATTGGGAATGCTCATCTCTACATGAAAAAGATGCTGCTCGGGATGCGCCGCGGAAATCGTGTACGCAATGGTAGCGTGCGCCGCCGCGCCGGAAAATAGCGCCGCGGTCAAAAGCGCCAGCGCGAAAAAACTCTTGGAATGTTTCCTGACGGAAAGGATCACCTGCCGCTAGCCTCGGCAGGAACCGGCGCACTCGTTCCCAATTTCTTCACCAGCTTGTCGCACAACCCGTCAAAGCTTCCGTTGGACATCACCAGCAGTACATCACCGGGCTTCGCTTCACTCGCGACAAATTCCGCGATTTCTTCCGAACTGCCAATCGCTCTCGCATCTCGTCCGAGCCCGCGCACGCTCTCGGCCACTGCTTCCGGCTTCATGCGATTTTCATCACCCAATTGTCCGGCGCGAAAAACTCCGCCAAGCACCACGCGGTCCGCCAGCGCCAAAGATTCCGGCAGCGTCTCTTCAAAAATCTTGCGCCGCATCGAATTGGAACGCGGCTCAAGAATCGCCCACAAGCGGCGTCCGGGCCAGCGTCCGCGCGCCGCTTCAATCGTTACGCGCACCGCTGTAGGATGGTGCGCGAAATCGTCGACCACCGTCACGCCGCCAATTTCGCCCTTCACATCCATACGACGCTTCACACTGCGAAACGTCGCTAACGCTTCCGCGATCGCGTCGCGCGGAATAGCGCGCCTTTGCGCGACCGCCGTTGCCGCCATGGCGTTCAAAACGTTGTGCCGCCCGGTGGCCGCCAAATGAAAATTCCCCACCAAGTCGCCGCGATGTTCGACAGCAAAGCGCATGCCATCGCCTTCGGCAACGACCCCGCTCGCAACCCAGTCGTTCTGCTCGCCAAATCCAAACGTCTCCACCGGGCACAGCGCCTTTTCCGCCACGCGGCGAAGTGCCGGTCCGGAAGCCTCCGCGTCGCCCCAAATTACCACGCGGCCCCTACGCGGCACCAAATTTACCAGCCTGCGGAACGCCAGCTCATACGCTGCAAAATCCGCATAAATGTCCGCGTGATCGTATTCGAGCGAAGTGATGATCAAATCGTCCGGGTGGTAGTGAAAAAATTTCGGCCCGCGGTCCCAGAACGCGGTCTCGTACTCGTCACCTTCCAGAATAAATTCTTCGCCGCCACCCAGCCCGTAACTCTTGCCAAAATTCTCCGCCACCCCGCCCACCAGAAAATTCGGCTTGCGCCCCGCGGTCGCAAAAATCCACGCCAACATCGCGGTCGTGGTGGTCTTTCCGTGCGTACCGCTGACCACAATCGAATGCCGGCCCGGCAAGAAAATCTCTTCGAGGATTTCCGGCAGCGAACGGTACGGAATTTTCCGGTCCAGTACTTCTTCCAGTTCCGGATTCCCGCGCGCGATAATATTTCCTATCACCACGAGATCCGGCGTTTGCGCCAAATGCGCCGCGTCAAACGTGTCGAAAAACGGAATTCCCAAACTCGCCAGCAGCGTGGACGCCGGCGGATAAACTCCAGAGTCTGAACCCGTTACGCGATAGCCGTTCTCGCGCAGCATTCCTGCCAGCGGCGCCATGGCCGACCCGCCAATGCCGATCACGTGCACATGCTTCGCCGTCATACGGTCACCGCCGGCTCCAAAATCTCCAGCATCCCTTCTCCCCTGGCGCTTAATTTTCCGTCCACTCCCAGCGGCACGGTGAGCATCGCGCGCACCGTGTGTCCAACCGGCGCTCCAAAAACCACCGGAACTCCCAACGGGGAGAGAATTCTCTGGCACACATCGCGCACCGTGGGACTTCCCGCCACGGGAGCTTCACACTCCGGGAAATCTCCCAACAAAATTCCGCGCACCGCCTTGAATTTTCCCGCCTGCAACAAATGCACCAACGCGCGATCCACTTGCCACGGTTTCATTCCGCGGTCCTCCAACAACAAAATCACATCGCGCGTGTCCAGTTCCCATGGCGTTCCCAGCGTTGTTTCCACCAGCGTCAGGCATCCGCCGAGAATTTTCCCCTGCGCTTCGCCGCCAACCAACGCTTCACCCTGCAAACCCAACGACCATCCACCGTCCGTCTTAAACAACGCGTTGACCAGTGAATCTTTATCGTAACCTTTCGCCGCACCCGCTCGGCCATCGAGTCCCGCGGCAATCATCGGACCATAAATGGAAACCCATCCATGCTTTTGCCAAAGAAAAATCTGCAACGATGTCAAGTCGCTGTAGCCCAGCAAAATCTTCGGCCGGGCAAATTCTTTAATCTCTAACCCATCCAATAGATAGTTGGATCCATATCCGCCGCGCACGGCCACCAGCGCCTCGACATCCGCGCGCGCGAGTGCATCCAAAAACTCCGCCCTTCGTTCCTCGGTGGTCCCCGCAAAAAATTCCCGCGGCTCGCG
>Ga0182024_10012258_pt1 | contig 16995 bp, 17 predicted proteins | sample P32metaG_FD_120480 | JGI IMG/M metagenome (GOLD analysis project Ga0182024, IMG submission 120480) | Permafrost microbial communities from Stordalen Mire, Sweden - P3-2 metaG (Illumina Assembly) | ecosystem: Environmental > Terrestrial > Soil > Wetlands > Permafrost | place: Sweden: Stordalen...
ATAGTGCAGGAGAATCTGTTGTGGGCGGCGGAATGGAGCGACGTGATCGTGCGGCATCTCATCATGCCGGGCCATGTGGAATGCTGCTGGAGGCCGGCGGCGGAATGGATCGCTGCGAATCTCGCCGGCACGAAGGTAAACTTGCGTTCCGGCTTCTGGCCGGCCTGGCATGCGCGCCGGCATCCTGAATTGCGGAATACGGCGGCCGGCAGGGAACTCGAATATTCAATGAAGATTGCCGCCGATCTTGGCCTGAATTTAGTAGCATGAAGAAAGCCCGCAGCCAACCCGATGAATGTCAGGAAACCGAGATGTTGATTCTACCGGACGGCACCATTTTTGCCCATAATATAACGCCGGTTATTGCCGGTATCCTGGCCCAACTAAATCCCTCCGATCTCGCCATGCGGCGCCGCGCGGCACGCACGCTGGCGAACGGCGCGCAACCCGAAATGGAAAGCTCTCATCATGACATTTCAAACTGAACTCGAGATCCTGATCCGAGCGCGATATCCGATACTCTACATCATATCGAGCGAAGAGATGCGGGTGCAGAACGCGGTGGTGGAGATTGCGCAAAAGCGGGAAAAGAAGGTTTTCGAATGGAGTTACAGCACCGGTATCGTGCCGGCGGGGACCTCAATCCAATCCTTGAAGACACGGAACGCGGCCACCAAGGATCCGTTAATGGCGTTGGACCAGGTAATAGAGCAGGTCGAGCCGGCAATTTTTATCTTCAAGGATTTTCACCCATTTCTTGGCAAGAATAACTTTGCGGTAGTCAGGAAGTTAAAAGAGATAGGGCTTCACTTGAAAAATAGTTTCAAGACGATTCTGCTTGTTTCGCCGGTACTGGAGATTCCGACCGAACTCGAGAAGGAGATTACGGTTTTGAATTATCCATTGCCCTCGCGCAATGATTTGGATGAGTTACTCGATAAGATCATCGCGGATGTAAAGCAGTTCAAGCAGGTGACGATTGACCTTGACGCCGCCGGGCGGGAGAGGCTGTTGCAGGCGTCGCTGGGACTTACGTTGGGCGAGGCGGAGAATGTATTCGCGAAGATCATAGTCAAATCCGGGCGATTGAGCGGCGAGGATGTGAGCGAGGTCTTCGCGGAGAAGCAACAGATCATCCGCAAGAGCGGATTGCTGGAGTATTATGCGAGCGAGGAGAACTTCGCCCGTGTAGGCGGCATGGCCGTGCTGAAGGATTGGCTGGATAAGCGGGCTTCCGCATTTACCGAGGAGGCGCGCGCGTTTGGGCTGCCTGCACCGAAGGGAATCCTGATGCTGGGCGTGCAAGGCTGCGGAAAAAGTCTCTGCGCGAAGGCCATCTCGACCTTGTGGCAATTGCCGTTGCTGCGCTTCGATATGGGGCGGATGTTCGGCAGCTTGGTAGGATCGTCGGAAGAGAACGTGCGGCGGGCCATCGCGGTGGCGGAATCGGTCGCTCCCGCAATCCTCTGGGTGGATGAAATCGACAAGGCGTTCGCCGGTTCGCAGGGTTCCGGCTCGACAGACGGGGGAACCACGGCGCGGGTATTCGGCACATTCCTTACGTGGCTTTCGGAAAAGACTTCGCCGGTATTTGTGGTCGCAACGGCAAACGATATATCGCAATTACCGCCGGAATTGCTGCGAAAGGGGCGGCTCGACGAGATATTCTTCGTTGACCTGCCCAGGTTGGAGGAAAGAAAGGAGATATTCCGCATTCATCTGAGCAAGCGCGGGCGGGATGCGGATAAGTTTGACCTCGATGCCCTGGCGGCGAAGGCGAAGGACTGCAGCGGCGCGGAGATCGAGGAGGCCATCAATAGCGCTCTCTACGATGCATTCTACGCCCAGCAGGAGATTACGACGGAATATATCCTGATGACATTGTCGCAAACGGTTCCGCTGGCAAAGACGATGGACGAGCAGATTGGCCGGCTGCGGACCTGGGTCGAGGGCCGCGCGCGCAATGCCAGCGTGCCGCGTGACCTCAATAAAGGCAGCGCGGTGCGCCGGATGGAACTTTGACGCGCCGCATGTTATAATTCCCGCGTGACGAATCGAACGCAGCGCGGTCAAATATAGTTGAACCTCGAAAATCGAAATCTTTATGAGCGCCGTCTGCATCCTGACTCCGATCGTAATCGCAACGTGGCCTGCATTTAGCACGGCCGTCGTGGCGGCGGCTTCTTCGTTGGGATACGAAGTCGGCTCGGAGGCGGTTAGGAGCGCGGTACGCGGTACGTCTGCCACCGTCGCGCAGAATGGGGCGAATTCGGTGCAATTGGAAATCGAACGCAGCGAAGTGGTGACCAGTCAGATTGGACGCGGCCAAACTATTTGCGTGAATCGCGACGGGGTGACAATCAGGTTTTCGCGCGACGCGCATGGCAAAGCCGCGTTCTGCGTGAGCGGGCCGGGCCGCAGCGACGAGGAGTTGCGCGCGCTGGGCGAGACGCTCGGTCAGTCGGTGGTCCAGCAGTATGTTTATCAGAAATTGGTGGATGAAATGCGGTCCCGCGGGTACGACCTTGTGGAGGAAGAAGTGGCCGAAGATCGCTCGATCCGGCTGAAAGTGCGGCACTGGGAGAATTAATATGCCGCAACGCGAATTCGAAGTTACAATCGGCAAGGACGGCGAGGTAAAGCTCCATGTGATGGGTTACAAAGGCCGCGCATGCCTGGATGCGGTGAAGATGTTCGAGCAAATAGTAGGCGAAATGAAAGAGCAGCGGGAGACGAGTGAATTCTACGAACCGGAGGAACAGGTGCGCACGCACCAGGATCAGCGACATTAAGCACGGTCTTTAATAGACAATGTCATCCGCCCGAATGGCCGTCCCGCAGACGCACGAATCCTCGCCCTACTATCCGCCGCGGGCGCGGTGGTACGGCAGATTCGTCACTACCTATTGCCCGCCGGGGACGCGATGGTACAATAGGTCTTTCTATATTGGCGATGGTTCCTTTTGGCTATTGGGGTCGGAGACGCGTAATTCATCATCGGAGATAACGCCTGGTGGCCGGGTTTTTCGTGCCGGGGCTGGCAGTTTATCTTCGCAATCCGGGAATTCTTGGGAAGATGGCGCTCTTCGCATCAGGACTGTTGCTGAGCGTCTTTGTAATCTGGCTCGGGTATCCAGTAGCGAATCTGGCCATGTGGTTTCTTTTGTCGGCGCACGTATCAGGTTTCGTTTACTATTGTAAACCGCTGGTCCGGGATGCGCTTCGGGCGCGGCTGGTACTGACCGTCCTGGTTTGGCTTGCGTTAGTAATGTTCATTTACCTTCCGGCGGCGGGTTTGATTCAGCGGTACTGGTTCATGCCACTGGAAATCAGGGATCGGGTGGTCGTGACGCAGCGTGATTATCCAATTGAGTCAATTCGCGCGGGAGACTGGATCGGGTACAATATTCCAGATGTCTGGGCAGAAGGAAATTACGTTCATATACGGGCAGGCATGGGGCTGGCGCCAGTGTTGGGGATGCCTGGCGATAGGATCGTGTTTCTTGCCCATATCTTCACGGTAAATGGGATTGCGCATCCGAGTCTGCCAAGGATGCCGCAAAGCGGAACCTTGGTTATACCAGAAAATCATTGGTTTATCTGGCCGGATGTTGACCTAGTTAATGCGGCTTGGCATGAGGGATATGGAGAGCAGGTTTCCGAATTATTGCTTAGTGTGGCCATAGTGGACCGCGGACAATACTTTGGAAAGCTTTTCCAGAGATGGTTTTGGCGGAGGCAATTCGAGCCATGAACCGGTTTGTCAATCTCGAGTTCGGCGACGAGTCCAATGACCATTCCCAGCATAATCAAACGCCGCTGGTCAAGGGCGAGGCCTATTACCTGGATGAGGCGCGCCTTGCATTTGAAGGGGGAAACTTTGAGCAGGCGCTGAGGTCTTACTCGAAGGTTCTCGAGTACAATCCCCAAAATGCCGCCGCCTGGACGGCGCAGGTTCGAATGCTAATCGAGCTGTGCGAATTTCGCGAGGCGAGGCTTTGGGCGGACAAGGCGCTGGAACGCTTTCCGAACGAGCCGGAATTGCTGGCCGCGAAGGCAGTCTCCTTGGCGCGAATCGGTGATTTGCAGGGCGCGCTGGCATTCTCCGATGCTTCCGTCGAGGAACGCGGGGATACGCCATATGTCTGGCTGGCGCGGGCGGACGTGTTGCTCGCGCGCAACGAGCAGCGGGCGGATTTTTGCTTCGAAAAGGCCCTGTTGCTCGCGCCGAAGAATTGGTTCATCGCGTGGCTGGCTGCCCGTATCCGCGCTTACCACAGGCAATTTCTCCTAGCGCTTAGGCTTTTGCAGGAGGCCATCGAATGGAATGCCGGTCAATTCGTGCTCTGGTTCGAGCTTGGGCAATGCCAGCAGGCAATCGGAATGCATGGACCGGCGGAAAGATCCTATAACCAGGCTCTGGAGTTGAGGCCGGATAGCCAGGAGGCAAGCGAAAGGCTGGCCACGCTGCTAAGTACAGGCTTTTTGACCCGCGCGCGCCTCGCTTTGCACCGGCTCCTGAATCGATGAATATGGATAATCTGAATCGCTTTCTTACGGATGCCAAGAACCTCAATGGTTCCGATATGCACCTGGTGGCCGGTGTGCCGCCGACTTATCGCGTGAACGGCGAGATCATCATTGCTGATCACGACGTTCTCACTGAGGAGGAAGTTAACATTATAGCGGAAAGCCTGATGAACGCGCAGCAGAAGAGAAAGTTCGACCAGGAATGGGAGCTGTGCATCTCCGTGCTCCACAGCGTAGTCGGACGCGTGCGCGTTACATTTTACCGGCGGAACGGAAACACGGAGATGTGCTTCCGGTTTTGCGGAGAGCATATACCGAGCCGGGAACTGCTCGGGCTGCCGGCGAAAATCGACGACCTGGCGCGCAGACAGAATGGGCTGGTGCTTATCACCGGCCCCACGGGCGCGGGCAAGACGACGACGCTTAACTATCTTGTTGATCTTATCAATAGCGAACGGCGATGCAAGATAGTCACCATCGAGGATCCCATTGAATTCGTGCACCAGAACAAGCGGGCCATCGTGGTGCAGCAGGAAGTTTTGACCGACGTCCGTTCATTTAACCGGGCATTGATGCATGTGCTGCGGCAGGACCCCGACGTGATCGTCGTCGGCGAAATGCGGGATCACGAAGCCATCTCGACCGCGCTGACTGCCGCGGAAACCGGGCATCTCGTTCTTGCGACAATGCACTCGCCGAATGTTTCAAACGCGCTCGAGCGTATCATAGGTGTTTTCGAGGGGAGCGGGCAACGGCAGATCATTCTTCAAATGGCGAACGCGCTGCAGGGCATTCTGTCGCAGGACCTGTTACCCGCTGCCGATCGAACGCGGCGGGTGCTCGCTTATGAATTGCTTGTGGCGACGAGCGCGGTGCGGAATCTGATTCGTGAAAATCAACTATTTCAACTCGAGAATACAATGCAGACGGGGCGGAAGGAGGGGATGGTGTTGATGGATGGGTGCCTTTACGATCTTTATTGCAAATGCGCCATCTCCTATGACACCGCCGTCGGGCGTGCCCGGTATCCGGACCAGATCATAGCCAGGAAGCCGGGCGCGGCCGGATAAGTTGGTTTCGGACGGGCAAGCTGCGGCGATCTTCTCCGGGCGGCGCGGGAATTTAATTATAAGTTTCTGGAGGGCGAATGGGGCGCTGGACATCGTGCGGGCGGCTCTGCTTAATTAATTGATGCCTGCCAGTGTTTCCGGCGTGACCGGTGTTTATTTGGAAGTCTATCGATGATGGCGGACACACGCTGTCTGGATGGAGGCGGGGCTGGCAAGGCGATAGGATCGCCATCGCGGTGGTGGCCGCTCATCGGCATCGCGTTTCTGTGCGTGATGGCGCTTTGGCTTTTTACGCGGGAAAATGCCTTCCCTTATTTTTACCACCCGGATGAGCCGGACAAGGTGGACCAGGTCATCACAGAAGATTGGAATTTTCACCACCCGCTGCTGATGCTGGGCACGGCGGAATTGGTTAAGAAGGCCCTGCATTTGCCGGACCAGGAGCAGCGGATCGTGATCATGGGGCGGTGGGTATCGGCGTCATTCGAGGTGGGCGCGGTGCTGGCGTTCGCGTTGCTGGGATGGGCTGTGCGCGGGCCGGCGGGGAGCATGGTGGGTGCTCTCCTGGCGACGCAGCACCAGGTATTTGAGCTGGCGCATTACCTCAAGGAGGATACGGCATTGCTGTTTGCAATTGGGGTTGCGTTTCTCGCCATCCATTTTTACTGGCGTCGCCGCGATGGTCTTGCGGCGGCGCTGGCTGGAGGCGCCTGCGGGCTATGTCTCTCCGCGAAGTATCTCGGCGCGGTAATGCTGGTGCCGGCACTTGTTATATTTATCGCTTCGCAAAGGCGGCACGGCCGGCGTGCTGCGCATTGCCTGCTGCTCGTGGGTGGGTATGTGTTTGTCGCCGTCGCGGTCAATTGGCCGATGCTCTTAAGGTTCGCGTCGTTTCGGCATTCGCTGGCGCGCGAGACCGCGCTGGTGGCGGATCCTAATACGGGATTCTCCGGTCAGGTGCCAATATTTGAGTATGTCCGTATGTTTGTTGTTAATACGAATCCGGTAGTCTGGGTTCTTTTGATTGCGGAGATTGTGGCGCATTGGCTCGCTCGGCGGGAGCGGGATGCATTTGACTGGCTTATGCTGGCATTTCCATTCGCGTTTACTTTGCTGCTCTCTTGTTCGACCAAGACCAATGACCGCTACTTTTTGCCTGTGACGGCTGGCTGTTACTATCTCGCAGCACTGGGAGCCCTGGATTTGCCGCGGCTATTAGGGCTGCGAGGGACGCGGCAGGTGGCGGTAGCAACCGCGATGCTGGCGGGCATATTCGTCTGGAATCTTGCGGACACATGGACTTATCTGAATGCGTTCGCGCACGATGATCGCGCGATGTTGCTGGATGCCATACGTGCGCAGGTACCGGCGGACGCGACCATCGCGGCGGAGGAGCAGGCAGAGTTGCCGAATCCGGACCGGCCGAAACGTTTGGTTATACAACCGCTCCTGGCGCAGAAGGTTATGCGGGTGCAACTGGCTGCCGAGCTCGGCGATACCCCGGGCGCGCTCGCGGCGAAGGGGATTGACTATATCGTGATTTCAGAGAGCGATTACGGCCGCTTTTTCCGCAAGGCGGCTGCGCATCTAAAGCCGGATATGATGCGGAAGAAGGAATTTTACGAGACGCTCTTCTCCGAGGCCGCGCCGATGACATCCTTTCCCCGCGGAACAGTACTCTATTTGCATCCCGGCCTGCGCCTATATGCATTGAAGGGGCTCAAGTAGAGGGCGCCGGCAGCTTGTCATCCACCGCTCGCGGGCGGGAGATGAGCCGGCGGATGCCCGCTATCACAAAGACAATTGCTGCAATGGCATAAATATAACAGAACGGCTCGTAACCAAATCGGAAGCGCGCATTTGTCACGCCGACCATGGTGGCGCAGTACCATGTGAATAGCATCGTCCCAATCCACGCGGCCTGCACCCGGCGTAGCGGCGTGGGTATGAAGAAACTCGCCGCCATGCCCGCGAACGCGAGCAGGAAATAGATCGGGACACCGGGCTCAAACCAATAAGGATGTGGGATGGTGCTGATGAAATCGTGGACGGACCGTTGGTAAGTAAGGTGCCGGTCCGGGAGGCGGAGCGCGACGAGGCACCTGGCCCATGCATCCTGATACTGGTCAAACCAGGCGATTTTCGCCGGATCATATTCAGTATTGATGAATGTGGCCCATCCTGCCTTGTCCAATTTGCGGCCGATTAGGCCGCCGCTCATCGCATCGGTGCCTGAGAGGCGTTCGACAGCCTTTATCTGCACGGGGTGGAGGGCGGTTTCATCAAAGCGGGAGCCGCTCGGCCACGCATCCGAGGCGAGCCGGAATTTTATCAGCGGGATGATGGGAATGGCCAGCGGGTCGCGCGTCAAAACCTCGATGCAAAGTTTGCGATCCATGTCGGCGACCTTGACGCGGTCGAATGTTGCGACGCCCTGTTTGTCATGCTGGTAGGCCGCGACGCGGGCATTGATCTCCTTGGCAAGTGCGACGAGACCGGTGGAGTATTCCCCCTCCTGCCGCACCTGGTCGCGGAGCGGGATGAGATAGGGGGTAAGGCCGGGCTCGCACCGGAGCTCGTCCGGCGTAAGACGGAAGAGCGTGGCGTACAGGAGGGAGTAAGCGTGGTCGCCGCCTCCGCCGCTGCGATTCGCCGCGATGACCACTCCGGCCAGGGATGCAAGGCCGAGCGCCATCATTTTCCAATGACGCCAGTAAACCAGAGGGACAAGGGCGGCTCCGTAGAGCAGGATTAACTTCCCCTCCGCGCGCGTGCCGGAGATGAGAAACAGAGTAAGTGCGAAGGCCGCGAGGCGCCATCCATTCGGTCGCGCCGCCCACCAAGTGCCCGTTAGCGCCACGAGGAATAGAAAGAAGACGTAATTCGCCTCCCCCATGAGCGTCTGCTCGTACCAGAGCTGCCATGGATACGCGGCGATCAGCAGCGTGGCAGGCAGGATGATCCAGCGCCAAAACGGAAACCAGAGCCGGATGAGCGCGCCGGCAAGGACAACCTCCAGCAGGGCCATGAGATGCTGCGCAGTCGGGATGAATATCAGCGCTGGAATGTGCAGCAGGAACGGAATGGTGAAGAAGAGCGGCGAGAGAAATGCCTTCTTCGGGTGGATGACGTAATGGTGCTTGGTGAGAAACTTGAATGGCGTGAGCAGAAAATCCGCTGTGTCAAAGGCGATGTAGCCATACGGCAGGGAAATCTCCATGGCCACCCTCAGGGCGAGGCCCACGAGCAGCGCGGGCAGGCACCAGAGCAGAACTTCACGGACTTCCTGGGAAAATGAGATACGGATTTTCATCGGGGCGTCTTGATGGAGAAACAAACTGTCTTTCCAAAGCGGGCGCAAGCCCAGAGTCGGGCGGTAAGGGATTTACGCACTTGGCGTTTGACCGCGGCAGTCCGGATGCCCATATTTCGCGTCGCCATCGGGATGTCGCGATTTTTCTCCTTAGATTCGGTTGCGCGAGCTTTCCAGGATTCGCCCCGCCTCGCGTGGATGAGGGAATTGATGCAATTGCCGCCGGATCATGCGCGGGTGCGAATGGTGACGCGGCGATTGTGGATCGCATGGTTGATCGGAGCGATGGCACTGCTGGCGTGGGGCGCGTGGTTGCGGTTCGCCCTGCCGCAGGCGCCGGTGATTGATCGTGATGTCGAGGGATACCTTGGACCGTCGGTTTCGGCGCTCAGCGGGCATCATTTTGTTCACATGATTGGCCGGAGCTTTCCTTATCCGGCATTCGTCTATGGGATTCTGCGGGTGTCCGGCGATTTTCGGGCAATCGCGGTGATTCAGCACCTCATGGGTGTTGCCGCGGGATTGCTGATCCTGCTGGCTTGGAATGCCGCGGGGCGCATGGTGCCCGTCGGCGGAGTGCCGAAGCCGGTCTATCCGTTTCTTGGTTTTGCGCCGGCGTTTACTTACCTCGTTTCGCGGAGAATGATCCTCTTCGAGCATCAGATTCGGCCGGAGGCCATATTTTCCTTTCTCGGGATTCTGACGCTCTGGGTCAGTTTTCTGTTTCTCGAAGCACGGTTTGTCAGACCGAGGAAATCGGCGGCGTTTTGGTTTGGCGCCCTCAATGTTTTCCTTGCCTGCCTGCTCTATGAGATGAAGCCGAGTTTTGGGTTCGCGGCGCTCTTCTGCACGTTGCCTGTCTGGATTTCACTTATCGCTCCTGGGGTCGCGCCGAATCGCCTCGCGCTGCTTGCCGCCGCGATTCTGCCTGCGTTCGTTTTGCTCGTGTTGCCAGAGCGCTCTTTGAAGAAGAGCGACGGTCTGGCAGTTGTTTTTCTTCCGGAAACGCTCTTCACGATTCACGCTCCGATCATTGAAAAACAGATGGAGGAGGATCTGGCCGGAGGCGGCCCGTTGCCCTATCCACGCCAGTTTCTGCAAAGCGCGCACGATTTATTAAGGACGGAACTGGCAACGGCATCGAGGATGACCACGCCGAGGCCTTTCGCGTCGCTAGGGACCAATCCGGACTACCTGATGTATGAACACTCGTTCTGCTGGAAGCTTGTGAATGTTTACCATCTCACGCGTCCGCAGGTGGCGGCGTTTTGTTTCACTTACTACCGGCGGGCACTTTTGCATCATCCGGTCTGGATGATCTCAAAGGTGCTCCGGCAATTGCTTCTGGTCTATCAGCTCAAATGCCCCATTTACTGGACGGGACATATTACGGAATTGTCCAATGATCATTACGCGCACGTCGCGGAGTTAATTCAGCACACCGCCAGTGTTGGGCCGGGGCTTCCAATCGTGACGCGCTATGTCGATGAGTGCGTTCGGCTTGGAAAGGAGAAAATTGTCATGACGCAATCAAACGCCTTTGATCTCTGGTTGCGCGTCCTTGGCGGTCTGTACCTATTGACCTTCATTGTTGCGCTGGCAAGCCCATTCCTCCTGTTCCGGAGCGCGGAAATGCGGGCTCATTTCTTCTGGTTTATCGCTGCTCTGTGGCTGGCGTTTGGATTCAATTTTGGCAACTGCCTGACCATAGCAATCGTTCATACCCTGGAAGTCACACGCTATGTGCATGTGCAGTTGCTCTTTGCAGTGTTTGCGGAATGGCTGACCTTTTATTTTCTGCTGGAGCTGGCCGCTCTGCGCTTCCGCGCGCGGCTGGGCGCGACCGCACCACCCCACAGCGCTCCAGAGCATGCGACAGATTAATGTCATCTTCAACTACGCGGAGGAGATATTCCGCGCCGCGGGCTACGACATATCCAGCGTCGTTAAGGACATCGCATGGACTGGTTCGGTCAATTTGGTGTTCACATTCATTGCCCTCGGGGTTGTCGATAGGGGCGGACGCCGGCCTCTCATGCTTTTCGGCTCCGCGGGACTCGCCATTGCCTACGCTGTCCTCGGCCTTTGTTACTTCCGCCACGTCACTGGCGTCGCGGTGCTTGTCGTCGTCCTTGCCGCGATTGCCTGTTATTCCATGTCCCTTTTACCGGTTACCTGGGTTGTCATATTCCTTCCCGCTGGATAATGCCGGATGACTCGCGATATAGCCGTCCAGTTGCGCCTTAAGCTCGGTGGCCAAGTTGGAATTGCCCTGGACCTTCGCCAGTTCAATCTCACGCTGAACTGTTTGCGCTAATTCGGAAGAGTGTCCGGTCGCCGCATAGGCGGCGGCGAGGACGCCGAGTACCAACGGGTTGCTCCCGCCCGTTTGCCGATCGGCTCGTCGAGCAAGCTCCACCGCCCTGGCCCCATCTCGCAGCCGCGGGTCAGGCGAGGCTGCCAATAGATAGGCCAGGTTAGCCTGCACTTCCACATAGTCCGGTTTGATCTCCAGCGCTCGTTGGTAATGCGCAATCGCTTGCTCCAATTGCCCAGTCTCCTGAAGAGCAAGCCCGAGGTTATAGTGGGCTTGAACGAAATCAGGATTGATCTCCAGCGCCCTTCGAAAATGCGCGATTGCCTCGTCGCGCTGGCCTTTTTGTGCAAGAACACAGCCGAGCTGGACATGGGCGAGCGCGTTCTCCTCGGAGCAGGCAAGCGCGTGAGTCCAGAGAGCTCCGCTGTCGTGCCAGTAAGAAGTCTGCGTCCGCGCAATTATCATCAAAGTTACAATCGCCCCTGCCGCCGCCGCTCCCGCCATCCACCGCGGCCGGCGCAGCCTGGCACACAGCGCGCTCCCGGCCCACGCCACGATGATGTACAAACCGATCTGCGGCAGGTAGGTGTACCGGTCCGCGCGCGCCTGCCGGCCCGCCTGGATGATCCCTATCACCGGTAGCAGCATCCCCAAGTACCAAACCCATCCCACCGTCAGCCACGGATAACTTTTCCGCAAAACATACGACGCGGTCGATATCCCACCAAGCGCCAGCAGCGCCAAGCCGGCCTGCCAGAGCGGCAGCGCACTACCCGGATGCGGGTAGAATACCGACAGGCCCGCGGGCCAGAACATCTGCAATATATAAACCGCGTACGCCACTACCGCATTCGCCATCCGCCACGGGAAGGAAATCAATGCACCCTCTTCCAGGGAATGATTCTGGACAGCAAACGCCACGGCGCAGAAAATCGCTGACAGCAGGAACAGCGGGATTTTTTCAATGATCAACGGCTTCGCGCCGCTCCAGAGTTTCCGGCCATCCCCGCCCGTTTCCAGCCGATTGAGCGGCCACCAATCGAGCACCAATAACAGGAATGGCAGCGGCGCCGTCACCGACTTTGACATCAGGCTCAGCGAAAACAACACCGCTACAAGCCAGTTAAGAACAGTCGATTGCGGCTTCCTTGCATGGCGCGCATAAGCCACCAGCGTCAGCATGAAAAAGAAGCTGCTCAGCACATCTCCGCGCGCCGATACCCATGCCACCGACTCCACTCGCAGGGGATGGATTGCAAAGATCGCGGCGATAAAGGCGCTGCGCCACCTCGCCCCGGTCATCTCCTCGAGCGCGATAAACAGGATCATCGCCGCCGCGGCATGGAACAGCAGATTCGTCAGATGATGCCCCCCCGGCCAGAGCCGGTATAGCGAACAGTCAACCAGCCGTGAGATCACCGTCACCGGAGCCCACCGGCCCACTTGAGTGTGCGTAAACGCCCAGCCCAGGCCTCCCGGCGTCAGCCCCCCAGTGATGTGAGGCTCATCATAAACATTCGCATTGTCGTCATAATTGACGAAACCGAATCCGAGCGTCTGGCCAAACACCACGGCAACGATTGCCGCCAGGAAGAGACAAATGCCGGCGACCGCCCATCGCTTGCTCACAAAGCCCGCGCTGCGTTCTTGATTCATTGGCGAAGTGGTCGGGCCGAAGGCCATGAGCCCTTCGACATGCTCAGGGCGTAGCGAGGCGAAGGGCGCGTCGAATGGCTCTAGTGGTAGGATACAGTCGTTGTATCTATTTATTAATGAGGCATTTATAATGATTGCCAGCAGGGAAAACAAGGCAATTTGCTCGTGCTCGGGGCGTACCAAACTCGCCTCTTTCCCTCCTGCTTGCTGGCAGATTTGCCGACAATTTCGCGGCCTCGGGATCCAGCGGCGGCTTCCAAACCTCGACCCCGGCAAACCGGGATATTCGGTCTGTTCGGTGGGTTGATCTGCCGGAGCGGCGAATTTCCCCCGTCGAAATCGCGCCGAAAGTAGGATGAAATCTTACATGAATATCAGCGCCAGGTAACTCGACGGATTGGGGCGCGGCGCATAATATACCGTCATCGGCAGATTAGCTCCATCCGGTGAGTGAGACCCATGCGGGGCTTCACAGGAAAGGGCGATTACGCTGGAGAAACCTTATGGAACAGAACGAGAATACAAACATCAGCCAGGCGGAAGTATTGCCTGTCGTCCAGACCAGGAAAGAGAAGCGGGAATATTCAGCGCCCGTCGTCGTGGAATTCACCCCGGCGGCTTGGGCAAGGTTTTCCAGCTTTTAAGATGTTTTGATCGCGGAGCCGATCGAAAATAATTTGGCCGCGCGGATTTCAGCGGCACGGTTTGCTTGGCAACCCGGAACGGAAGCTTCGCGGGAGGTAAACCGTCTTTCGGTGGCGCTGCTGGCGGAGGCGCGGCGGGTGGAGCGGCGTCTCGATGTGCACATCGGCGGGTTTAGCATGGCGCCTTTTTTTGCGGAAGGGGTGGTGCTGACAGTGGACTGCAGCCGGGACTCAAAGATCGAGATAGGGGATGTGATTGTATTTGAGTGCAACGGGGTCGTCCTCGCTCATCGCCTGCTGGCAAGGAAATCACGGGCGGATGGAATTTGGTTTGTGGAAAAGGGGGATAACCAGATGGCGTTCGGATGGGTGGCTCCGGAGCAGGTTTTCGGTCGGGCGGTGGCCGTCAATGGGATGCCTTTGCCCCTTTCTGAAGGACTGGGTCCGCGGCTGGCGCGGGCGGTGTATGTGAGGGCGACATATGGTCTTGCGCTGGCCAGCAGAATGTTTTCGGGGGGGAGAAGGTCTGGCGGCGGAGCCCTGCGGCCGAGTCGATTCGCGAAATCTGCCGGAGCGCTCTCGCGCATCCTATTAAAGGGGCTGATGACGTTTTTCGAAGCAAACGCGGTATGCCCGCCGGCAGGCGCAAGTCCCGATGGACCCGAATAACCTGCGCTTCCAGCCGGCGAAAGATGTGACCGTGGCCGAACTCGAGGGAGAGATCGTGGCTTACTCGCCGAAATCGGCGAAAGGATACCATCTCAACGAGACGGCCGCGTGGATTTGGCGCCATAGCGGCGAGTGCGGCGGCCTGCCGGCGTTGGTTGCGAAAATGAGCGAGGAGTTTGATTGCGATCTCGTGCGGCTCCAGACCGATGTAGAGAGGGTGGTAAACGAGATGGCCGCGGCAGGTCTCCTGGTGAAATGCGGGAATGATCTAGCCGAGGAATAACAGTGCATTTCCGTTTCTTCGATATCCCCTTCGAGATCACGTGCGACAGCGCGAGGATTGCCGCGCAGGTCGAAGTATTATTCGACCTTTTCCGGGACGCCGGCGGGGACGAGCCGCTGCTCACCTATGAGATCGTCAGCGGGCACGAGGGCTTTGACATATTACGAGAGGGCCGAATATTGGAACCGTTGCCGGGAGTAACGGACCCCTTGGTGACACTCGAGGAGTATGTGATGCGGGATGTCATCGCGGAGCGGCCCGGGATACTCTTCATCCACGCCGCAGTGCTGGCGAAGCATGGCATGGGGCTCGTCCTGCCCGGCCAATCCGGAGCGGGCAAATCAACGCTCGCGTATGCGCTGGCGAGCCGCGGATGGATTTATTACTCGGACGAGGTGGCTCCCATCGAATTGCGCGGGATGGAAGTGCTTCCTTTCCCGCGAAGCATAAAGCTGCGGCCTGGTGCGGAGCGGATTTTTCCACACCTGGCCAGCCATTTTCGTGATGGGGACGGGTATCGGCATTATTGTGGGGTCAGGAAGCTTGGCGTGAGGATAGGTGAGAGTGCGGCCCCTGTGCGGCTGCTGGTTTTTCCGAGCCGTTGCGCGGGATTGGCTCCGCGGCTGGCGGCGATGTCGCGTTCGGTGGCCGTGACGATGCTGGCGCAGTGCTGCTTTTCATTCTCGAGGGACCAGGGGAAGGCGCTGCAACAGATAGCTGCGCTGGTGAATGGAGTGCAGTGTTACAGCCTGCAGACCGGCGATCTCGGGGAGAGCTGCGCGATCATCGAGAGGTTGGCTGAAGAAGCGGCGGCGCAACCCGCTTATGGCTGATGTATTCGAGTCGATGGCGGTGTGTGTGGGAAGTCTGCCGGCGCCGCGGAGAACCTCGAAGCTTGCGGCCTTCGGCGCCGAGGATTGGGCCGCGCTCTCCTCAATGGCGGAGGAGTTGGGGGTGCTGCCGCTCCTTTACTCCCGACTCAAGGAGATGGGAGCGCAGGCGCGTGTGCCATCAGGCGTCCTTCAGCGAAGCCGGCAGGCACAGATCGAGTGCCTCGGCGCCAATACGCGGGTACTTCACGACCTGGAATCAATTTTTTCCACGCTGGCTGCGCAGGGTCTGGGTTGCATCGTGCTAAAGGGGGCGCACCTGGTCTCGCACGCTTATGAAAGTATGGCGCAGCGCCGGCTGGGTGCCGATCTGGACCTGCTCTTGCGCCGGGAGGATATCGCTCCGGCGATCTCAACTCTGGCATCCTTGGGATACGAAACTGCCGAAGGGATGGACGGTGCGAAGGATGTGACACTGATCAATCAGACCGGCAGACTCCCGGTCGAGCTGCATTGGACGATCGAGCTTCCCGGGCAGGGCATCATCGTCGATCTGGACGGCCTGCGAGAGCGCGCAATTAGCTTTCAGATCGGCGGCATCGTGGCCGCCGGATTGAGCCTCGAGGACTTGGTCCTGCATCTCTGCCTCGAAGCAACCTACCATCATGGAAATTGGTTTCAGATGGGATTCCGGCCATTGTGTGACCTCGCGGCCCTGCTCGGACGGCAACGCAATGCGATTCAATGGACAGAGCTTTCCAATCGCGCCAGCGCCTGGGGAGCGGCCTCCCTGGTGCATATGGCCCTATGGCTGACGCACGCGTGGGCTATGGCAGATACGCCGGAGCCGATCTTGAAAGCCCTCGAGCCGCCTGGATTCAATCCCGCCGTGTTGGGAATGGCGCGAGATCTCATCCTGTTGCAGGGCCGCACATCTGATCAGCATCTGCCTTGGATTCTGGCAAGGATGCGCGCGCCAATGCCGCTCAGCGAAAAGGCGAAGATCGCCTGGCGGTCGAGGCGAGGCGTCCGGCAAATGGCGGCCTTGCTGCACAAGCACGGCGCAACCGCAATGCGCCTACTGCGTGCGGGTGGAGAAGTGGCGACCGAGGCAGACCGCATCAACACTCTAGTCGACCTGAAACAGAGGATGGAAGCGCACTGCGCGCCGGCCCGCCGTAGAGACTCGCCCGCCTCACCATAAGACTGAAGTGGCGCCAGCGGTCGGATTTGGCCTTTGTATCTACTTATTAATTCGACAAAAAGGATGGGTCAGAACGCGATCCAGGTTTCAAGGTAGACCGTATTGCTATCGCTCGCGTGCGCCTGGGTACCGTCAATTTGGTTATAGATCACATACTGAAGCGAGAATTTGACATTACTCTTCGGCCAGAATGCCGGGCCACCGCTCTTGTTCCACGGTAACCACACCAATTCCAGGATGAAGCCATTATTCGCCGGCGAGCCATTGGCGCTGGCCGAGTAGAGCGCATAGTCGCGCCGTCCGTTAACCAGGAAATAGGCGGCGTCAAAACCATAGGTCTTGTCGTATAGGTAATCGGCATTCAGGCGCAGTGACCAAAGATCGTCCGCCTTGTTATCGCTGTTGCCCAGCGGCTGGCTTGCGTTGAAATCATCCAATTCCCGCACGATGGAAGCCACACCGGTGACGTCGTTCTTGCC
>Ga0182024_10012259_pt1 | contig 16995 bp, 12 predicted proteins | sample P32metaG_FD_120480 | JGI IMG/M metagenome (GOLD analysis project Ga0182024, IMG submission 120480) | Permafrost microbial communities from Stordalen Mire, Sweden - P3-2 metaG (Illumina Assembly) | ecosystem: Environmental > Terrestrial > Soil > Wetlands > Permafrost | place: Sweden: Stordalen...
AGGTGACGCCCCGAAATTTTATTTTCCGCTCGCGCGAGTTCGAGCAGATGGAGATGGAGTGGTTCTGCCATCCGGATGAAGCGCCAACGTGGTATGAATTCTGGAAAGCCAAGCGGATGGAATGGTGGCTGTCGCTGGGCGTCGCGGCGGACAATTTGAAATTCCGCGATCACGAGAAAGATGAACTCAGCCATTATTCGAAGATGACGGTGGACATTGAGTATAAATATCCGTTCACTTCGCCGGATTTTGGGGAGTTGGAAGGGATCGCCCATCGCGGGTGTTTTGATCTGACGCAGCATCAGGAGCATTCCGGCCAGAAGCTGGATTATTTCGATCAGGAATTGCAACTGAAGCTGAAGGAGCAGGGGGCGACTCCCGAAGAGATCAAGGCGAAAAGCCGATACATTCCCAACGTCATCGAGCCTGCGTCGGGACTGACGCGCGCCGTGCTCGTGCTCTTATGCGAGGCCTTCACGCCAGATGAAACCCGTCCAAGCAAGATGTTTCTGAAATTCAAGCCGCAGTTTGCCCCGATCAAGGTGGGAATCTTCCCGCTCGTGAACAAAGACGGGATGCCGGAGGTGGCCGAAAAGCTATATCTCGATCTGCGGACAAAATTCACCTGCGAATACGACGCAAAACAATCGATCGGCAAGCGCTATGCCCGCATGGACGAGATCGGAACCCCGTTCTGCGTAACGATCGACGGGCAGACGATGCAGGACCAGACGGTGACGGTACGAGATCGGGATGCAATGAGCCAGGTGCGTGTGGGGTTGGACAAGATTCAGGGGTATTTAGGGGAGAAGCTCGAATGACGAAATTCGAATGATGAATGAAATTCGACGCTTAAAGCTCGGAAGTGGAGCATTGCACTTTTGCGTTTCTGATTTTTGATTTTGCATTTCATTCGAGGTTCGAATTTCGAATTTCGAGCTTTCACGTTATCCTCTACCGGCTATGTCCTCGCAGCTCGACATTCTCGCGCTCGAGCCGTTCTACGGCGGGGTTCGCAAAGCGATGCTCGAAACCGTCATGCGCTGCAGCCGGCATCGCTGGACGCTGCTGAAACTCCCGCCCCGGCGGATCGAGCGGCGGCTGTCGGCGGCAGCCCACTGGTTCGCCGAGCAGCTTTCCCGGCATTGGGCGGGGAAGGTCGATCTGCTCTTCACCAGCGAGGCGCTGAACCTGGCGGATTTGATCCGTCTCGTGCCGGAATTGGAAAACAAGCCCTCCGTCGTTTACTTCCACAACAATCAGCTCCCCGATCCCGATGGCGGCGAGAGCCGATCGACGCATGACCTGGTGAATTTGAATACAGCACAGGCGGCGCTGGAACTCTGGTTCAACAGCGAATTTCACGTCAATCTGTTTGCCTATCGTGCAGCGGCGATGGTGGAGCGGCACCCGGAATTATCGAGCCGAAATCCGGTGCCGGCCATGCTGGCGAAATCGCGAGTCATGCCGCCGCCGTTCGATCTGCATCTCGCGAGCAGCATTCAAACGTCCAACCCGGTAGCGCGGCAGAAGCGGACGATATTCGTCAGCACTCGGGATGCCAATATGGAATTGCTGAATTTGGGCCTTGAGACACTGTCCATGCGCGGCGAGCGATTCAAACTTCTCACCGTGGGGCCGGTGGAAAAATTATCCAACGCCTTCGCGCGGATGACGATTGACGAAAATGATGAATATGCCCAGACGGCCGGCATGCTCCGATCGGATATCTATCTAAGCACGCAGCGCTGGGCTCCCGTGGATATGTACGCGGTCCGGGCACTCACGGCCGGCTGCTGGCCGGTCTTGCCGGAGGATGGCGTTTACTCGGAATTCATTCCGAAGCAATTGCAAAGCCGGTGTCTTTACGACGCGACGCCGGATTCCCTGGCGAGCCGGATCCAGGATGTCTGGCACCTGAATCAGGATGAGGATGGCGCGGCAGCGGCGGCATTCCTGCTGTCAGTGAAAGGATTCGACGCGATATCCGCGTGTAAGGCGATAGATGAAAGGTTGAGCGCAATCGTGGCAAGGTATTCGGGGAAGTAACTGGCCGCGCAATAAGAAGCCCCAGGATGGCTATCCTGGGGCTTTGATTTGGATCTGAAATTCAAGCTATTACGGCCGCGAGCGAAGCAGCAGCGTAGCGCCGTCAGACGACGTTTCCGCGTCAAACCACGCCAGGTTGAGAATGTTCGCCAGTTCCGCTTCAACGACGCGGCGGCCCAGCGTGGAATCCGCTCCAGCGGGCAGGCGAGCGGCAAACGCCATGTTCGTGCATCGAATCGCGACATGCAGCGTCGGGGATTCCCAATGCGCGGCAACGTCGATTTTCGTATCTTCTGAAGAAAGCAGATTGGGCAACAACGCGCGAACCACGGCGCGGGCGGTGCCGGCGGTGCGAGCCGGAACGGCGGCAGATTGCAATCGCACGCTCAGCGACTTGATAAGCCAATCTGCGGCCGCCGCGGTCGCCGGGGCGCAATAACGCGCCGAGGGCAATCCGGTCACGCTCGGAGGGGTTCGAGCGGAGTCGAATTCGAACGTCTTTTCCGACGCCTCAATCAGATCGTTTCCGGCCGAGCCTTCGCTCACCAGCGGCGCGGAAGTTTGGGCCTGCAGCCGCTTGCAGAGATCGGAAGCGGCGGCGCCTCGGCGGAGATTGAGGAAAGGCCGGACGATCGTCAGCGGACGCCTGGTGTTTTCATCAGCATAAAGAATTGCCTGCGTGGCAGCCGTACGAACCTTGGTGTCGAGAAGCTGCGTCAGTGACCCGCGCGCGGAGAGCATCGCCATCGCCTCTTCCGTGGGAAGATCGATTTCCATGTCCTCCGAATACGAGAAGCAGAACTTGGCCAACTGATCGGCCAGATGAACCAGGTGCACGGATTTGCGCAATGCGGGCGGATCGGTCGCCTCAAAAGCGCTGGCTGGCGCGTGATGCCAACGGATCGCGGTATTCAGATCCGCGGGAAGTTTCCAGCGGTTACCCAGCATCGCTCCGACCGCCGCATGATCGGCGCCGAAAGCGGAAGCTTCACTACTGAGCAGCGAATCGCCCGCGCTGACCTTGCGCAGCGCGGCGACAAAATCCGGATGCTGGGAACAAAGCGCGAGCCGGCCAATATCGTGCAGGAGCCCGAGCGTCGAGATGAAACCTCGATCAAGCTCCGGCACCCGGGCCGCGAGGGCGGCGGCGACGTAGGAAACGGTGAGGGAATGGGTCCAGATATCTTCAGAAAGCGCGGCGGATTCAACGCCGCTTGCAGGGAGCATCGCTTCCAGGCGGAAACGCACCACCATGACCCGCACGGCGGCGAAGCCCAGCAGGCTGACCGCCTGCGAGACGCTGGTGACTTTGTGTGGCAAGCCGAAGGCGGCGCTGTTAACCGCTCGCAGCAGTGACGCGGCAAGACTGGGATCGCTGGAAGCGATTTCAGCGACGCTCGACGCCGTGGATGTGGTACTCTGAATTTCCCGAAGCAGTTCAAGCACGACGGTCGGCAGCGGCGGAAGCAGGCTGAGGCCTTCGCGAACTTCGGGAAGAAGATCGTTGAAGGAAGTGATGTTCATCTTCCCCGCCGGATCGACGGACTGAGGCCGGCGAATGCGGAATCCGCCGGGAGCGATGATGTAATCTGATTCCGATTTGGAATCGGATGCATCGCGCGCTTCGTAAGCGGTGGCTGAAGCGGAGGCGGCGGAAGTCGAGGAGCCTCCGAGCAGCCGGCGGACGAACGTGCGTAGCCAATCGAGGAAGCCGGGCTGTTGCGTGGGCAGATTATGTGAAGGGGTCGTGGTCGTCATGCTTGGATCACCTGCAAAATGGTTGTTTGACCAGCGGAAGGACGCGGACGGCTGACTGTGCGTGATGCCGCTAACGTTATTTTTCGGGTGAATTACAGCGTGAGTTTGGTGGGAAAAATCGGGGACAATCGGGCAAGGGGAATCATCGCAATTCCGCGGCGGCCTAACGAGGTGCAGGCAATAGGATTATCGGACAGAACTGTTGATTATTCGGATGAAGTTCCATTTCAGCCTTAACTATCGCTTATTCTCAGACGACTAAAGGGTTTAGGAGAAGTAGAATTTACATGGTCAGGGCCGGCGATGTGTTCTAGAATACGCGACCGCGATTTTAGGTAAATTTGAATCATTTGGTTTTCCGGCGCGTGACATTGGGTTAACCGACGCGCCGGACGAAGGAAGTTTTGTATGTCTGCGGTGATAACTCAAGCATCGACAGCACCGGGGCCGCCAGACGCCGCGGGACTGTTGGGTTTTTCCGGACGTCATCGCCGGGCGATGAAGGTGAGCAATCGCGTTCGCCGCGAGGGGAAATTCTTCCGCGTGGGCCCCGAGAAATTCTTCGTCAAAGGCGTCACCTACGGACCCTTTAAGCCCGACGCCGGTGGTTTGACGCTGCCCACGCCCGAGCAGGCAAAGCGCGATTTCGAGCAAATGCTGGATCTTGGGGCGAACTGCGTCCGGATTTATCACACGCCGCCGGTCTGGTTCATGGATCTCGCCGTGGAGATGGGGCTGAAGATTTTCCTGGACGTGGCGTGGGCGAAAAATCTGACGTTCGTGGGGGATGAGGCGCTGACGCGGGCCGCGCACGAAGCGGTGAGAACGGCGGCCCGGGCGTGCGGAAATCATCCGGCCCTCTTCGCGCTGAGTGTCGTCAACGAGATCCCATCGGACATCGTGCGATATGTCGGCCGGCGGAAAATCGAGGAATTCATCGACAACCTGGTTGCGACGGCCAAAGCGGAAGCGCCGGATTGCCTCGTGACGTTCGCGAATTTCCCGACGACAGAATATGTAAACCCGCAGGCGGTGGATTTCGTCTGCTACAACGTCTACCTGCACGATGAGAACGTATTCCGGAATTATCTGGCGCGGCTGCAAAACATTGCGGGCGATAAGCCGCTGATGATCGGCGAATACGGAATCGACACGCACGGCGAACATACGCCCGAAAGCCAGGCGACGATTCTGGCGAATCATGTGCGGGCCGTGTTCGACGAGGGCCTGGTCGGGACGTTTATCTTCAGCTTCACGGACGACTGGTTTCGCCACGGATATCAGATCGATAACTGGGCGTTCGGCCTGACGACGCGCGACCGCATTCCAAAGCCGGCGTTTGCCGCGGTGCGCGAAGTGTTGAAACGCGTGCCGCAGACGGCGGATGTCAAACTGCCGATGTGCAGCGTGGTGATCTGCTCCTACAACGGCGCGAGCACCGTCGAATCCTGCCTGAAGTCGATGGAACGGCTGCGATATCCGAAATTCGAAGTGATCTTCGTTGACGATGGATCGACCGACAATACGCAGGAAATCTTGCGGAATTTCCCCTGGGTTCGGAATATTCAGCAAAAAAATAAAGGCCTGAGCCTGGCGCGCAATGTGGGAATGAACGCGGCGCTCGGCGAAGTCGTCGTGTACACCGACAGCGACTGTGAAGCCGACGAAGATTGGCTGTATTACCTGGCATTGTCGCTGGTGCGCAGCGGCCACGCGGGCATGGGTGGGCCGAATTTGATTCCTGATGAAGGCTCATGGGTCGCCGACTGCGTGGGATTATCGCCCGGCGGTCCAACCCATGTCATGATCGACGATCGCCAGGCCGAGCATGTGCCGGGCTGCAACATGGCGTTCTATACGTCCATCCTGAAACAGGTGAACGGCTTCGACTCTCAATTCCGCAAGGCGGGCGATGATGTGGACCTGATCTGGCGAATCCAGAATCTTGACCAATCGATCGGCTTCGCCCCGTCCGCCCAGGTCTGGCATTACCGCCGGAATACCATCAAGGCCTATCTGAACCAGCAGCGCGGATACGGCGAAGCTGAAGCGCTCCTCAAATATAAGCACCCCGATCACTTCAACTCGCTGGGCGCCAGCCACTGGCGCGGAAAAATCTACGGCGGCGATCAGATCGGCGTGAGGCTCGGCGGCGATGTGATCTATCACGGCGTTTTCGGGACCGGCCTATTCCAAACGATTTATCGCCGGCCGGCCTCCCTCGGCGCGATGATGCTGATGAGCATTGAATGGCATCTTCTCGCGGGGTTCACGCTTGTTTTAGCGCTGGCGTTTTCGCCGCTGATTTATGTGGCGGCGCTGATGTTTTTAACGCCGCTTGTGCTCTCGGTAATAGCGGCGATGCAATGCCAGATGCCCCGCCGTCGCCATTGGCTGACTCGGCCGCTGATCGCCTATTTGCATTTGCGCCAGCCCATCGCGCGCGGTTGGGCGCGATATAGCGTTCGGCTCAAAGCGAAAGTCTTGAAGGGCGAAGCCGAAGGATATCAGCGGAACAAGATGCTGCCGTTTGATCCGGCCGAGCCGGGAACGCTGCGGTATTGGAGCCACAATCAGGATCGTTTGCCTCTTCTGCACCAGATCAAGGAGGAAGTGCACCAGGCCGGCTGGCGGGCGCGGCTCGACAGCGGCTGGCACGACTGGGACATGGAAATTTACGGCAGCCGATATGCGAAAGTGCGCCTGACGACGGCGACCGAATATCACGACGCGCAGGGAATGATGACGCGCGTGCGCGTCGAGTTGCGCCAAAGCCAGTTTGGCCAGGTGCTGATGGTCGGCACGATGGTGCTCGCATGCCTGTTGCTCGCGCATTTATGGCCGTTCAGCAGGCCGGCGGTACTCATTCCCGTGGCGTGGTGGGCCATGTACCTCGTCAACCGACGGAAGGTTTCAGCGCCGGTCCTCGGCCTAATCGACGCCGCTGCGGAAAAGGCCGGTTTCTATCCGGTGCCGGCGGAGTCGGGCAGGAAAAATACGGTAAACGACAACGCAGCCATTCCAGCGGTCGAAGAAGCGCGCAAACCCGGCGCGGCTGTCCCCGATCTTGATGCGGACGAAGGGGAACTGGCCGTCGGCTAAGATAGTTCCAGTCTTATGCGTTTTTACCTGCGAGCGATCGCCTATTTCCGCGAGGATTTGCCGCTCATCGTGGCGTCGCTGGGGTTGATTGCGCTATCGACGCTGGCGGGATTGCTTCAACCGTTTCTGGCGGCGATTCTTATCGACGGCATTCTCGGGAACAAGGGAAACACGCTTTGGGTTTACCGCGGATTTTTTCGGCTCACACGGGCATTTGGCGTTGATTCCCATGATTTGAAAGGCCAGATTATTGTCCTCGCGTCGTCGGCGGTGGGGCTGCGCGTGATGCAGGAATTGCTGGCGATGGCGCAACGACTGATCAGCGTTCACATCGGCTACAACGGACTCATTCGCGTTCGTTGTGATCTGTTCCGCAAGTTGCAACAGCTCAGCCTGGGCTATCACAAATCGCAGCCGCAGGGCGATGCGATCTATCGGCTGTCATACGACACCAGTGGATTTCAGACAATTCTAAGCGTCCTGCTGAACAGCGTTCTCGTCAGCGCGGTGACCCTCATCATCATGACGATTTTAATGGTCCAGATGAATTGGCAACTCACGCTGATTACCCTCTCCGTTGCCCCTATGCTCCTGTACACAACCAATATTTTTTCGGGCCCGCTGAAACGGCGCTGGCTCGAAGCCAAGGAAGTGGACACCCGGCTCACAACAGTCATCCAGCGATCCGTCGCATCGATCGGCCTCGTCCAGGCGTTCGGCCGCGAGGCGGATGAGTTCAATAGGTTCCGAACCACCGCCATGGACAGCAAACGCGCCAACGTGCGGCAGTCGTGGCAGGATTCCTGGTATTGGCTGATGGTCGGAACCATTTTCGGACTCGGCTACGCCGCGATTTTCGGCTATGGCGGCTGGATGGTTGTCACGCACCACAGTGCGACGCTGACCGTCGGCAGTCTGTGGATATTCCTATCGTTCGTGAATCAGGTTTATGCGCCGTTGCAGGCACTGAGCGGCAGCGGGGCAAATATCCAGGGCGGCGTCGCCAGCGTTCAGCGGGTTTTCGACGTGCTGGATCGCGATGCAATCATCAAGGACGCACCCGATGTGGTGCATCTGCACAAGCAGGCGCGGGTCTTGAAACTGGACAAGGTCAGCTTCGAATACCGTCCCGGCGATCCGGTTTTGCGGGATGTTGAAGTAACCGTAAAACCTGGTCAGATGGTGGCGTTTGTCGGTTCGAGCGGCGTGGGAAAAACAACGCTGCTGAATCTTCTGCCGAGATTTTATGATCCAACCTCGGGCGCGCTGATGCTCGATGATATCGATGTTCGGAAAGTGAAGATCAAGGATTTGCGAGCGCATGTCGCGCTAGTGCTGCAGGAGAATCTGATTTTGCCGACAACGGTGGCCGAGAATATCTCCTACGGCCGGCCCGATGCCAGCATGGCGCAAATCGCGGAAGCGGCCCGTCTGGCCGGAGCGGCGACATTCATCGAGAAGTTGCCGGAAAGCTACGAAACAGTCGTAAGCGAAAGCGGTGGGAATCTCTCGGGCGGCCAGCGCCAGCGGATTGGAATCGCCCGGGCGATCCTGACCGAGGCGCCGATCATGGTCTTCGATGAACCGACCAGCGCGCTCGATCCGCATCATGAGGCCATGATCACGCAAACGCTGCGGGGCCTGAAACGGCAACGGACGATCCTGATTGTGAGCCATCGATTGAGCACGGTGATCGACTGCGACCAGATTTTCGTGATGGACGAAGGCCGCATCGTCGAGCGCGGCACGCACGACGAGCTGATTCGCATGGGCGGCTGCTACGCGGCGATGGCGCGGCAGCAATTGAAGATCGAAGAGGCATCGCCCGCGTAGAATGGTATGATGGGATTGGGAATTTTGGGAATGACAACCGCCGAATCGCTTCCGTAGCGCTCATGCCCGGGCCAAATCAGAAACTTCGCATTATTGTCGGCGGAATGGTGGGGCAATTCCCGCTCGGGGGCGTCGCGTGGGATTATTTTCACTATGTGCTGGGCCTCGCCGCGCTGGGCCATGATGTTTATTACCACGAAGACACCTGGATCTGGCCGTTCCACCCGGTGCTGCAATATCCGACCGCCACTGCTGAGTATTCATTGGATTTCATCGGGGATTTCTTCAAACGATATGCGCCGCACCTTCAGGACAAATGGCATTACGTGCTGGTGCACGACAAGCATTTTGGAATGTCCGCCGAAAGTTTTGCCGAGGTCGCGCGGACAGCGGACATTTTTTTGAATGTCAGCGGCGCGTGCTTCATTCCCGAAGAACTGGGCAGCAATTGCGTGAAGGTGTTCGTGGACACCGACCCGGGATACAACCAGATCATGCTGCGCGAGAAGTTCGCCTGGTCGCAGAACGTAGAACGATGGTGCCAATCGGTGGCAAATCACGACCGTCACCTGACCTATGCGGAAAATATTTACGGGGCGGATTGCCTGATCCCGCGGATGGATTTTGATTGGCGGCCGACGCGATGCGTGGTGACGATGCCGCAGTGGGAAACCGTGCGGAAAATGCCGCTGCCGACCGATGGGGAATTGACGACGATCATGACGTGGGATTGGTTCCGCGGAAAGCTGGAGTATGAGGGCCGGGAATATTTTCCCAAGGGGGCGGAATTCGAGAAATTCTGGGATTTGCCGGCGCGGGTAAAGACGCGCATTTCATTGGCAATCAACGGAGTTAAAGCCCCACTGCCGAAGATTCGCGGACATGGGTGGTGCGTGCAGGATGCGCAGGAAGTAACGCTGACGCCTCAGCGCTATCAGAAGTTCATCGCCGAGAGCGCCGGGGAATGGTCCGTCGCGAAGAATGTATATGTCGCGATGCGGACCGGCTGGTTCAGTTGCCGCACGGCGTGTTATCTCGCCGCCGGCCGGCCAGGCGTGGTGCAGGACACCGGCTGGAGCCGATTTGTGCCGGGGGGTAAAGGGCTGATTCCATTCAACACAATGGCCGAGGCGGTCGCGGGCGTGGAAGCCCTGGCGGCCGATCCAGTGGGACATCACGAGGCGGCGTATGAGATCGCGAGGGAATATTTGGCGCCGGATCGAGTGCTTCCTGGCATGATTGAGGAGATTTATTCGCAGAGTACGTTCCGGAGTGAAATGATGAAAGCAAAGCCCTCACCCCAACCCTCTCCCGGAATACCGGGCGAGGGAGCGTGAGATATGGCGTCGCGCCTCACCATCGTTGTCGGCGGTTATATCGTTGCTTATCCCCTCGGCGGGATGACCTGGCATCACCTGAATTATTTGCTCGGGCTCCATGAGTTGGGCCACGACGTCTGGTTTCTTGAAGACAGTGGATCCTATTCCTACCCGTATAATCCGGTAACCTGGCAAAGCTCGGCGGATTCGACGTATGGCCGGGACTATCTGGAACGGACATTCGCGCGATACGGATTCCCGAAACAATATTGCTATTACTCGGAATTCGAGGATTCGCATTATGGTTTGAAGCGGGAGGAATTGAACGATTTACTCGATCGCGCTGATCTGCTGCTCTGCGTCAGCGGCGTAACGCCACTGCGGAACGATCGTCCTCGCCCGCGACGAACGGCGGTGATCGATACCGATCCGGTGTTCACGCAACTCCGGATGATGCACGATCCGCAATTCATGGACTATTACCGCCAGTTCGACGCAACGGCCACGTTCGGCCGACTGATCGGCACGCCCGCGTGTCCGTTGCCCACGCATGGTTTTGATTGGATCGGAACGAACCAGCCAATCGCATTGTCGCATTGGCCGGTTACGGCGACGAACGGGTCGGCGTTTACCACGATCGGCAAATGGGAACACACGTCCGACCGCAATCTGGAATTCAACGGCAAGAGCTTCCGCAGCAGCAAGGGCGTGGAATGGATGAAGATGATCGACCTACCAAGCCGGGTCCCGTGGAAGATGACGATGGGGATGCTGTCGATGCCGGGTGAGACATCGAAAAAGTTCGAAGAACACGGCTGGACGGTAGTGGATCCAGAGAAATCGACCCTGAGCTGCGAAGCGTTTGGCGATTTCATTCGCGGCAGCGCCGGTGAATTTACCGTGGCCAAGGAAATCTATGCGGGCCTGCCCAGCGGCTGGTTCAGCGACCGCAGCAGTGCATATCTGGCCAGCGGCCGGCCGGTCGTGACACAGGCAAGTGGCTTCGATCAATGGCTGCCGACGGGGGATGGCCTGTTTTCCTATCAGACGGCGGACGAAGCGGCAGCGGCGTTGAATACGGTCGCAAAGGACTATTTGCGCCATACACAGGCCGCGCGGGATATTGCCGGGCGTTATTTTGATTCGAAGAAGGTGCTGGGAGACTTACTTTCCCGTGTCATGTAATGTTGGCTGTTTAGGCGTTCGGAAAAGGTGGGTGGGGAACCTAGAATGGGCGAATGATGTTTCGGTTCAATCGTTGGACATCGGGCGGCATCACGGCCTTGCTGACACTGGCTGCCTGCTCAGGCCAGCACGGTGCAACCTCCTCCGATCAATGGGCCGGGCCGACGGTAATGGCTTCCGTCAGCGTCGAGGATGCCTCGCCAACGGATCAGGCCGTCAAGGTCGTCCGGTCAGAGCATTACGAGATTTATTCGACGATTCAGGACCGGCCGGAGATGCTGAGCCGGTTGGCCCAGTTGATGGAGGGCGCCTTTGGGATGTATAGGATGCTCGCTCCCACGGTAACACCCACCGATCATCCGATGCGGTGCTATATGTTCGATAACCGCGTGCAGTGGATGGATTTCACGCGAAAGCATACGGGGATGGATGCCAATATTTACCTGCAAATCAGCCGGGGCGGCTACACCATTCACGACTGGTATGTCGCGTATTACATCGGAGACGTGGCGACCTATTCCGTGGCCGCGCACGAGGGCTGGCATCAATTCGTCGCCCGGCATTTCAAGGGCCGGCTCCCGCCGTTCCTGGAAGAGGGGCTGGCCTGCATGTTCGAGGATGTCACCTGGACCAACGATAATCTGCCCCGGTTCAATCTCTCGCTGAATCCCGAGCGGGCGTTATCCCTTCGGCGGGTGGTGGATGCTAATGAGCTTTTCCCGCTGAGCGAACTGATCACGCTGCATGCCGGCAACATTGTCGGCCGGCCGGGAATCCGTATTGAGGCGTTCTACGCCCAGAACTGGGCCTTCGCCCGATATATGTGGGAAGGCGAGAACGGCCGCAATCGGCCGGCGCTCCAGAAATTATTGGCGGACACCGCCGCCGGAACCGTTTATGACCCGACCGGTTCGTTGCGGCTCTCGTATCTGGAATGGAATCCGGCCGGTGTAAAGCCGCTGCTCGAACATTATCTGGGCGAAGATCTCGGCACAATCGAGGCGGGGTATAAGCAATTCATCCAGAAAGTTGCATACGACGAAATGACGGAACAATTTCAGATGCATTGAATAAATTCCGAATAAATGATCGTTGGTATGAACACGCCCCCGCGTTATATTTGCACCATGCAGCCGACACATTGCGAACAGCATAGGCGAGAGTGCCGGTTTACGGGTCGCGTTCAAGGCGTGGGGTTTCGATACATTGTTCAGAATCTTGCGATGCAGTACAACGTGCTGGGGTTCGTGCGTAACTTGCCAGATGGGCGGGTTGAGATTGTAATGGAAGGCCCGGACAACGAGATGGACGGTCTTCTGGAAGACGTGAACCGGAAGATGAACGGATATATCAAGGGGCTCGACCAAACCGTCGCGAGCCCGACCGGGGAATTCGATCAGTTTGCCATTCGGCACTGATCGCCGGCGATTACACCCGCCATTACAATCGCAACGATGTACCGAACGCTTGTCATCATTCGATATACCTTCCTCGAATCGGTTCAGCAGCCGATCTACTCACTGCTTTTGACGCTGGGCGCGGCGATCCTTTTCATCTTCGGCCTGTTGCCATTCTTCACCCTTGGCGAAGACGTGAAGATGTTCAAGTCGGTGGCGCTGGATGTCATCCTGCTGCTGGTTCTGCTGGCCACGCTGTTCGCGACGAGCAAATCCATCTTCGAAGAAATTGAAGACCGCACCATGCTCACCCTGATGAGCAAGCCGGTGCAGCGCTGGGAAGTGATGCTGGGCAAATACCTGGGGATCATCCTGACGGCAGCCCTTGGCGTAGCAGTTTTAGGGCTCGTGGTGATTCTCGGAACCTGGCTGCGAATTCCGACCGACTATCTCTTGAACGCCAATTCGCTGGACGATCTGGTCCGCAAGCAGATCTGGGATTACCGCATGATGCACATCGCGGGCCTGCTCCCGCAACTGGTGCTGACCTGGCTGCAGATCAGCGTTCTGGCAGCGGTGGGTGTGGCGCTTTCTACGCGGTTTTCGCTGGTGGTGAATTTGCCAACTGTGATCATTCTCTACATTGCGGGGAACCTGACGCGGTTTCTGTTTCCGATCGCGGGCGGACCGCTGGCCGATAAGCCCGAGTTGGTGAAGTTACTGGGCCGCGCGGTAGGGCTGGTGCTTCCGTATCTAAGCACATTCGATTTGAAGGACATGACCGTGCTTTCGACCATCAAGGTCGGAAGTTTCGCCAGGGATAACGAGGCGGTCGCCCTGGCGCCTCTGTGGGGATATGTCGGACTGGCAGCGCTTTATGCCATTTCCTATTGCACGTTTGTGCTGTGCGCCGGCATGTGGAGCTTCCAACGCCGTGAGTTGGGTGGCGGCGAAGGCTGACGCGCAGATGGCAGGGCGTCGAACTTTTTCCGCCGCGAAGCATATAATCGGTCATGAGTACTCCCACGCGCGAGCAGTTTGTTAACGAAGTCCTCCAGTTGGTGGGCGACAAATTTCCACTGGTTAAAATCTCCCGTGCGGACAAAGCGTTTTCAATGCGCGTGAACGGGCACGTCGCTTCCCTGGAAAATCTGTATCGGATGTCGCTCCTGCGGCCGGAGTCTACACGTCGACAGGTCGAGCGATGGATGGTGGAATTGTTGCGGGCGGCCGAGGGCAGCCCGGATCTGGATGGCACATTCGAGGAGCTTCAGCCCCGCATCATGCCGATGGTAGTTGCTGAAAACGCTGATCCGCGGCACATCGCGGTCATGCAGCCGCTGATCCCGGGTCTGTCGATTGCCTATGGAATTGATAACGATCGAACGATTTCCCATGTCACCAGGAAGCGGCTGCAAAAATGGAAAGTGACTGTCGAAGAGCTTCACGAAACAGCCATCACGAATCTAACCGCCAAGAGCCAGCCCATCGCGGCGCATGCGGCGCAGGATGACCAGGGTAAAATGGAGCTGATTCTTTTCCAGACGATGGACGGGTACGACGCCAGCCGAATCCTGCTGCCGGATTTGAATCAGAAATTGCGCGAGCATCTGGGAAGTCCTTTCGCGGCTGCGATTCCCAATCGCGATATTCTGCTTTGCTTCCGGGATGATGAAGCGACAGTGGCGCATTTGCGGCCGCAGATCGCCAAAGATTTCGCACAAATGCCGCACCAGATCACCGATGAGATATTGCTGGTAACGCCGGATGGAATTGCGGTGCGGGCTTAAGGGGCAAACGGGACGGATTTCAGCGGAGCTATCTGCGCATCCGGGCGCGTTGTAAAACGCTCGGTGCGCACTAGAATCGAATCATGCGCTTTGGCATCTGTACGAAAGCCCAGCGAGCCCCGGAATTGCGTTTGGCGGGGGCTGATTTCGTGGAGGAGAACGTTCAAAGTTACCTCCAGGGATTGGTGGACGATGCGCAGTGGGAAGGCTTGAAAATCGCCCGCAATTCAACGCTGCCTATCCTGGCCGCGAACTCACTGTTGCCGGTGGATCTGAAAATTGTGGGCCCTGAGGTCGATTTCGAGAATTTGCGCGGATATATCGCCAAAGCCGTCGAGCGCGCCCAAAAAGTCGGGATGAAGATTCTCGTGTTCGGCAGCGGTGCAGCGCGTAATGTGCCGGAGGGATTCGATCGGCAACGGGCGATCGGCCAGATCGTCAAATTCTGCGGCATGGCTGCGGAACTGTGCGGCCGAGCCGGATTGACTCTGGTGGCCGAGCCCCTCAATCGCGGCGAATGCAATATCATCAACACCGTTGCCGAGGCAATGACATTTGTGAAAGAGGTCAATCAGCGGCATTTTCAGTGCCTGGTGGACAGCTTTCATTTCTGGATGGAAAATGAATCGCTGGAGGTCCTCGAAAAAGCGATGCCCTCGATTCGCCACGTTCACGTGGCCGACAAGGACGGACGCGTCGCGCCGGGAGAAAGCGGGACGGCAGATTACCGCCCATTTTTTGCGGTGCTGAAGCGGGCGAATTATCAGGGCCTCGTTTCGGTCGAAGCTCTTGAGTTCAATGATTTTGAGACGATGGGAAAGCGCGTGATCACCTTCCTGCATCGTCAATGGGATGAAGCTTGAAGGTCGTTCAATAAAGGAATGAAGCTATGTCAAATCGGATATTCAATTTCAGCGCCGGACCGGCAATGTTGCCAACGGAAGTTTTGGAGAAATCCGCCACGGCCCTGTTGGATTATCAAGGCAAAGGATACGGCATCGCCGAGGTGAGCCACCGTGGCAAGGAATTCGAAGCGGTCAATGATGAGGCCATCACCCGCTGCAAGAAGCTCCTGGGAATTGGCGACACGCACGACGTGGTATTCTTGCAAGGCGGCGCCACGCAGATGTTCACTCTGATCCCGATGAATTTCCTGCACAGCAGCGCGGATTATCTCGTCAGTGGCGAGTGGAGCAAAAAGGCCGCTTCCTTTGGCAAGGAAGTCGGCACCCTGAATGTCGTGGCCAGCAGCGAAGCCAGCAATTTCGATCATTCCCCCGCATCGGGCGAGTGGAAGCTGAATGACAAGGCCGATTATTTTCACGTCTGCTCGAACGAGACAGTGCATGGCCACCGGCTTCCGACCTGGCCGACGCATAAAAATCTGATTGTCGATGCCAGCAGCGAATTCATGTCCCGCCCGCATCCGGTAAACGACTGCGCCATGGTCTACGGCGGGGCCCAAAAAAATCTCGGCCCCTCCGGCGTGGTGCTGGTGATCGTGCGCAAAGACCTCTATCCGAAGCAAAAGAAAGTCCCCACCAAATTGTGGAGCTTTAAGGATCAGGCGGAAAACAAGTCCATGATCAACACGCCGCCAACATTCGGCGTCTACATCCTGCTCGAAATTTTCCGCTGGCTGGAAGCGCAAGGAGGATTGGCCGCCATGGAAAAACGCAACGCCAATAAGGCCGGCATGATCTACGGCGCAATCGACAACAGCAACGGCTTCTACAAAGGCACCGTGTCAAACAAAGAGCAGCGATCCCACATGAACGTGACGTATCGCCTGCCCAGCGAAGAACTGACGGAGGAATTCATCAAGACCGCCGCAAAGAACGGCATGGCCGCGCTAAAGGGCTATCGCACCGTCGGTGGAATTCGCGCCAGCATCTATAACGCAATGCCCGTCGAGGGCTGCGAGGCGCTGTCGCAGTTCATGAAGGACTTCGCGTCGAAGAAGGCTTGAAATCGCCGGCGAAGACGAGGCGGCGACAAAAGATCAGCGCGAATTCCTGGCAGCTTCCGAAGTCGGCTGGCCGGTGGAGGATTCGCCATGGAATCAATTCGTACAGGCGGAAGGTAATTCATGTCCGACCAATCCATCGAATCAGCAATGAAGGAAAACCGCCTCTTCCCACCCTCGCCGGCGGTTTCCGCCAAGGCGTGGATCAAATCGCGCAAGCAATACGACGAGATGTACCGCGAGTCGATCGACCTCCCCGCAGATTTCTGGGCAAAAATCGCGTCCGAGCTTCACTGGTTCAAGAAATGGGATCAGGTGCTCGATTGGAAGCTTCCGAATGCCAAATGGTTTGTCGGAGGAAAGACGAATCTTTCATACAACTGCCTTGATTACCAAATTGAAAAAGGCCGCGGCGGCAAGACCGCGATTTTGTGGGAGGGCGAACCCGAAGCCGTCGCCGGCAACGGCGGCGAAATTCGCCGAATCACCTTCGAACAACTGCGCAAGCAGGTCTGCCAGTTCGCCAACGGATTAAAGAAACTGGGCGTAAAGAAAGGCACGCGCGTCACGATTTATATGCCGATGGTCCCCGAAGC
>Ga0182024_10012260_pt1 | contig 16994 bp, 14 predicted proteins | sample P32metaG_FD_120480 | JGI IMG/M metagenome (GOLD analysis project Ga0182024, IMG submission 120480) | Permafrost microbial communities from Stordalen Mire, Sweden - P3-2 metaG (Illumina Assembly) | ecosystem: Environmental > Terrestrial > Soil > Wetlands > Permafrost | place: Sweden: Stordalen...
CTTCGATGAATTCGCCGAGGCCAAGCAGTTGCGACCAGCCCTGGCGGGTGTGCCGATTGAGCGAAAGCGCTTTGTATTGCGTCAGAACGAAGACGCGACGGAGGTCGCTGTTAATGCAGTTAGATAGGGTTACGTCGATAATGCGGTAGACGCCACCGAAGGGCACAGCGGGTTTGGCCCGGTCTCGAGTGAGCGGCCACAGCCGTTCACCCTGTCCGCCCGCCAGCAGAACGCCGATCGCATCGCGCATCAGGGACATGAGCGCATCTTTCTGCCCTGCCCAGACTTCCTGGGGAGGGGCCCCGATATTCTAGCAGGTAGACCGGAAAGTCCCATACTCGCCCGTCGGGAACTCTACTTAAGCGAGGGCCGAGTCCGAAAAACAGTGCTTGACTTCGGTGGGCAGGTCCGCTAGAAGTGAGTGCCAATAGGCTGTTTTTTATACGAGTGGACCTCTCTTAGTATTTATGGTTAATAGCCATTATTGCCACATGCATCGGAAGGACGGTGAAGTCTAAGTGGCTGAAGTCAGCATTCAAGAAGGTGAGTCTCTGGAAAATGCGTTGCGGCGGTTCAAGCGCAAAGTGCAACAGGAAGACATCATCAAGGAAATCAAGAAGCACAGTTATTACATGAAGCCTGGTGAGAAGCGCCGCGCGAAACAAGCGTTATCGCGCAAGCGGCTCCGCAAAAAGCAGCGGCGGGAGCAGGATTAGTCTCCCCCAGGCAGGCATGACGACCCGGGATTTTCCTAAGCACCCTCGGACCAGTCGGAATTGGGACCCACGTTCAACCCTGGCGTATCCCAGCAGGATCTGACAGAGCCGGGGTGCCGTGGGCTCTCCAACCAGCGTGGAGCCTCGGAGACGCGTATGGAATATCACGATAAGGTCCTGAAGTGTGGTGAATGTGGTCAGGAGTTTGTCTTCACCGCTGGCGAACAGATGTTTTTCGCCGACAAGGGCTTCAAGAACGAGCCCAAGCGGTGCAAGGACTGCAAAGCCAAACGCTCTCAGAGCCCTGGTCCAAGTGCAGGCGCCAATAACTTCCAGCGGGCGGAAACCAAAACGACCTGCTCGCAGTGCGGAAAGGAAACTACAGTTCCTTTCCGCCCGACGCGGGGACGCCCCGTGTTCTGCCGCGAATGTTTCCAGCAGCGGCGGTCCATGAGCTCACCGGCATAGATCGAGGGAGAGCATCGCTTTTGCCCCACGCTGCCTGATATGGCGGCGAAGCGAAGTTCTCCCTCTTTTCATTTCCGGATCGTCCGAGTGGTTCTCCGCGCGACGATTCTGTCCGCATACCGTATTCCCGTCCCGATATTTTTGTCTGTTTTTCTCCCTCGAATGTAATTTTCGGGAGTATGTTTTCGGGTCGCTTCCAAATTGAATCTTACGTAGCTCGCGTTTAAGATGGGCGTCGCGCCCCGGGCAGGCGCTTGTAAGTCTGCACGCTTGCTTGCACCAAAATTTCTGAAAGATCGGGAAAATGAAAACATCATTGTCGGACTCGGCTGTTCAATCTGTATTGCGAATCTTGGAAGGGCCATCCGCCGCGTTCGCACGACGGTATCCTGGCGAAACGGGACGCCGCCAGCCGGTTCATGTTGTCTATGGCGGGGCGCATTTGTTTCGAGCCGGAATTTCCAGGCGGCTTGGCGAGGTGGCTCTCGCGACCCTTGGAGAATTCGCGCCGGACGCGTTCACCTTCGCGCGCGCGGTCGGATTGCCGGGAGCAGAGGGGCTTCCAAAACCCGGAAAGCAAGCGGCTGCGGCCGAGCGGCAATTCGCAAAATCACCGGAAAAACTGCGACTCGAAAATCGCGCGGCTTGGATGGCGCTTGCGGTCTACAGCCGAGTGCTCGAGAAATTACAGCGCGAGCCGGTCGAGGACTTCCGGATCGACTTCGAGGACGGGTACGGAAATCGTCCCGATGCGGAAGAGGATCAGCACGCGAAGCTCGCCGCCGAGGAAGTGGCCAAAGGGTTCAGCGAGGGATCGCTGCCGCCGTTTATCGGGATCCGCCTGAAGCCGTTCTCGCCGGAATTGCGCGACCGCAGCATCCGTACGCTTAATCTTTTTGTGAGCGCGTTGTGCGAAGCTACGGTCGGCCGCCTTCCCGCAAACTTCGTTGTCACTTTGCCGAAAGTTGTGATCCCGGAACAGATGGCAGCACTCGCGCACCTGCTCGAAGCGATGGAGCCGGCGCTGGGTCTGGAAAAAGGTTCGCTGCGATTCGAGATGATGATCGAAACGACGCAGGCGATCCTCAACGAACGCGGGGAATCGAACTTGCCTTTGTTGCTGGATGCGGCGGGTGGCCGGTGCATCGCCGCGCATTTTGGAACTTATGATTACACGGCGAGCTGCAGTATTACCGCGGCATACCAAGTGATGGACCACCCTGCCTGCGATTTTGCAAAGCACATGATGCAAGTCGCGTTTGCGGGCACGGGCATCTGGCTTTCTGATGGCGCGACGAATGTTCTCCCGACGCCGCCTCACCGTGCGGAAAAGGGAAAGCGACTCACGCGCGCGCAGCAAAATGAAAATCGCGAAGCCGTGCATCGCGCATGGCGGCTTCATTACGGACACATCCAGCACTCGCTTGTTTCCGCGTACTACCAGGGGTGGGACCTGCATCCGGCGCAACTCCCCACGCGTTACGCAGCTGTGTTTTCATTTTTTCTTGAAGGACTCGATTCCTCCGCCGCACGGCTCAAGAATTTTGTTGAGAAAGCGGCGAAGGCCACGCTCGTCGGCGATGTGTTCGACGACGCCGCCACGGGGCAAGGCCTGCTGAATTTTTTCCTGCGCGCGATTAACTGCGGAGCGATCGGCGAAGCGGAAGCGGAGCGGCTGACGGGAGTGACAATCGAGGAGTTACATTTTGGCTCGTTCCTGAAAATCCTGAAGAACCGCACCAAATAGTGGCGCAGTATTTTTACCTGTGCTTCAACTGCCACGGTACGTGGAGTAACCAAACGGGCTGATCAAGAGCGGCACGTGGTAATGCGCGCTCGTCTCGCGCAATTCAAAAATAACAGGAATTTCGGAATAAAAAGTTTCCGTGTGAAGCGCTTGATAGTAGGCCGCTGCATGAAACACCAGGCGGTATGTTCCGGCCTCGGGTTGGCCTTCTCCCATTAGATTATTGCAGCGCCCATTTGCATCGGTCTGGCCCTCGCCGACCGGTTTCCAGTTCTCACCGGATTTGCGATGCAATTCAATTTTGATCCCGGCGGCGGGGCGGCCGCGTGAGGTGTCGAGAACGTGGGTCGTGATAGCGCTCATGATTTGATCTGCTCGCCGGTCAGGAGTTTGTCCAGGCGAATGCGCGTGATCAGTCTCTGCTGCTCCGCGGCAATCGAGAGTTCGCTCGGCAAATCATTCTGGAGGCGTTGATTCAGAATCGCAAGCATTCCTTCGGCGGTTTTGCCGGTGGCGCACACGATGTAGATGTAGCCGAATTTTTCAAAATAGGCGCGATTGGCCCTGGCAAGGCGCGCTTTCACATCGTCGGCCGCGATGCGCGCGCCTGTCTGTTCGCCCGCAGCCCACAGGCGGGCGGATTCGGAGCCGCTCGCCGGCTTGTCGCCGATTTGCGGGTGATGGCTGAATGCTTCGAGCCAGTCGGCGCGCTCGAGGTTCCACCAGATCGAGTCGGCGGTTTTGTGGAGCGATTCAGCGTTCAGATAGGGACGCCTTGAGGCCACGCTCGCGGCCCAGCGCGCGGAACCGCAACAATCGATCAGCGCCAGTTCCGCCTCAGCTGAGGGCAGCGCATTGAATTCCGCGAGCGTCATGCTAGGGAACCCTTTTCGCTAAAGTTCCAAAGATGCGCAGCCTCGCTACGCCGCCATCGGGGTAAATGTGAAAGCGCGCGTGCGAGATTTCACCCGTATCCTGCAGCTCTTTTTCGTAGACGTGGCGGGAATCTGCTTGCAGCTTCGTCCTCGTCAAAATTTCCTGCCAGGGAAGGGCGCCAAGCGCGCTCGGATCGATGAGGCCGTGGGGAGCGGTGCAAACTTCGAGCGAGCAGCCCTCCGGGAAATTGCCTTTGAAATGAGACGTGTCGACTTCGACGCGGGTGATTTTTCCGGGAGCACCCAGGCGGACGATGCACCAGTCATGTCCGGGGCCGCGGCGGCGGCGCGTTTCCCAACCGTCATGCATTCCGGTCGAGCGACCCGGGAGGATGAGGTTGTTTCGCGAGCCGAAAAACATGTCGCTCGAAACAATGATCCAGCCGCCGTGCTCGACGGCGGCGAGGTCGATCTCGCCTCCCGTACGGGCAAGTGACGGCCAGTCCGGGATGACTTCGCCGTGGACGCGAAGGCGCGCCACGCCTCCGTCCGGGTAAATATTGAAACGCAGATGCGTGACCCTTCTCGAAGGTGTGAGCGGAAACGGATTTTTACTGTCACCGGCAAGGGGAGACTTCGCGAGCAAGCTGAACCACTTTGTGGCGTGGTCTTCGAGTTGAGCAACGCTCGGATCGCCATCCAACGCGCACGCTTCGATTTCGCAATGTTCCGGAAAATTTCCTTTGAAATAGGCAGTATCCACCATGACGCCGTGAACGACCCCAGGAAGGCCCAATTTCACGATGCACCAGTCGTGGCCCGGCGTTCTGCGGCGGCGCGTTTCCCAGCCATCCATCCACTTGCCAACGTCTGTGTATTTTTCTTCGATCCAGACGGGCGAGGACGCCTTCAGCAGGTTTTCCTTCGGCGCGAAAAATTCATCGTTGGCGGCGAGCACTCGGCCGCCGAGCCGCTCGGCGGCAAGATCGATATATTCGGTGAAATCCATCAGCGTTCGCCTCGCCGCAAGAGCGCGCCCTGCGGCGTGCCAAGGAAGCGCCCCCGATCATAGATCATTTCGCCACGCAGAAACGTGGCCTCCACAATGCCGCGCAGTTGGTGTTTTGCATACGGCGTGAGCTTGTGCCGGTGCTGCAGCATCTTCGGCCGCACTGTGAAACGCTTTTCCGAATTCCAGACCACGATGTCAGCATCGTATCCAATCGCGATCGCGCCCTTCTGTTTTTCGAGGTCAGCGAGCCGCGCCGGTCCGCCGCACATCCAGCGCGCCAAGTGGTTCAGAGAATCAGTTCGCGCCCTCATTTTCGTCCAAATGGCGGGCAACCCAAGCTGCAAGGAAGCGATCCCGCCCCAGGCTTTTAAAAAATCGCCCGTTTCGAGACATTTCATTGCAGGGGGAGAAGGGGAATGATCGGAAACAATGGAATCGATGATGTTTTTTGCCAGAGCAGTCCAAAGCTTCTTGTTGTTTTGGAAGTCCCGGATGGGCGGTGCGCACTTGTATTCCGTTCGCCCGTTCCGGATCGAGCTGGACGCGAAAAAAAGATAGTGAGGGCATGTTTCCACTGTAATCCGCACGCCTTCTTTTTTTGCGCGCCGGATCAGCGGCACGGAAAGCTCCGAAGTGAGATGAACGATGTGGACTCGGGCTTTGAATTCACGTGCGAGGCGGATCATCATCTCGATCGCCTTCGTTTCCGCGCTTGGAGGCCGTGACAGCAGCCATGTCTTGTATTTAGCGGGATTGGCTTTCCCAAGCTTCCTGTTGGCATCGTCAATCGGCCCCGGCAATTCCGCGTGAACCAGGAGTGGTGTATCCAATGCGGCAAGAGTGGGCAGCGATTCACGGAGATCGTCTTCGTTGACGTTCGCAAATTCCGGCACGCCCGAGGGCACAAGGAAACACTTGAAGCCAAACGCTCCCGCCTGATGCAAGGCGCGTAGTTCGCCTGCATTGCCCGGCACGACGCCGCCCCAGAAGCCCACGTTTACCCAGCATTTTTTGCGAGCCGCGGTGCGCTTGGCTTCGAGTGCCGCAGCCGTAGTCGTCGCGGGAATGCTGTTGAGCGGCATGTCGATCAGCGTAGTCACTCCGCCCGCAGCCGCCGCGCGCGTCGCCGTCTCGAATCCTTCCCAATCGGTGCGTCCAGGCTCGTTGATGTGGACGTGCGTGTCCACAAGGCCAGGCATGACGACGGATTCTCCGGCGTCGTAAATATGTTTGCTTGATGGAAGATCGTTGTAGCCGGAGATCGCCTCGATGACACCGTCGCGAATGTGGACGGTCGCCGCCTTAACTCCTTCCGGCGTCACGACGCGTTTGCTGCGGATCGCGTGGATGGTTGTCATTTCGCGAGCTGCGAGAGAAATTCTTCGAGCAGGTTTTGCGCGACGCGCAGGCGATAGCGCGCGGTCGAGCGAATGTCATTGATGGGCGCGATTTCACGCGCGAGCGTTTCCTTTGCGGCTGCGATGACCGTCGGCGTGGCGATTCTGCCCCGCATCGCGTCCTCCGTTTCCAAGGCGCGCAACACGATGGGAGCCACGCTTCCGAGCGCGATGCGCAAGTCGCGAATCACGCCGTTCTCGACGAGCGCCGTGCCTGCGAAGCACACTTTGGAAATCGCCTGCGCCTTGCGCGTGCCCACTTTCCGGTAATACTGCCGCCACGGTTTTGCGCGGCGCGGCAGACGGATCGCACGCAACAATTCGTCGGACGCAAGTTGCATCTTTTTGTAGCCGGAGTGGAATCCGTGATACGGCAGCCAGCGCGCGCTGCGCTCGGAAATGAGCTCGATTTCAGCATCGTAGACGAGAAGCGCCGGCGGGGAATCGGCCGCCGGCGAGGCATTCACAATATTTCCGCCCAGCGTGCCGCGATTTTGCGTGGCGACGCTGCCCGTTTCGCGCGCCGCGGCGCAGAGCAGCGGGAATTCCGCCTGGAGCACGGGATGCTTCTGAACTTCCGCGTACGTTGTCAGCGCGCCGAGTGTCACGTCAGAGGCTGTCACTTCGATGCCGCGCAAATCGTCCAGCTTCGCTACGCTCAGGAATTTCTTGTGAGGGAGTTTTCCTGCCTCCAGCAGCACCATCAAATCGGTGCCGCCTGCGAACGGCTGCCAAACTCCCGGTTCGCGTGCGAGCAGCCCCAAAGCCTCCGAGAGGCTGCCCGGGACGCGCAAATCGTAAGCGGGAATGTAGGATCTCATGGGCTCCCGAGCCCTTTTTCATTCGGCAATTCGCAAGCGCGAACTACGGCTGAAAAAATCTTCTGATAGCCTGTACAGCGGCAGAGATTTCCCGCCAGCCCTTCGCGGATTTCTGCATCGGTGGGATGAGGATGCCGTTCCAATAGGGCCACAGACGCGATCACCATGCCTGGCGTGCAAATGCCGCATTGCGCTCCGCCGCATTCGAGGAACGCTTCCTGCACGGCGTTCAGCTGCTCGCCCCGAGCAATTCCTTCGATCGTGCGAATGTCTGTCCCCTCCGCCTGGATGGCGGGGACGAGACAACTATTGACGATGGCGCCATCCATGAGCACCGCGCACGCGCCGCATTCTCCTTCGCCGCAGCCCTCTTTCGTACCGGTCAGATGCATCTCCTCGCGCAGAACATCCAGAAGACGGGCCATCGGAAACGCTTGCACGCGGCGCGGCTCGCCGTTGACCCTGCACGCGATGCTGATCCGGCTGACCGTCTCAGACAAGCGCGCCCGCTTTCTCCGTCATGGCTTCCATCAACACTTCCGGCGTTGCGGGAATTTCACGCACGCAGATTCCCGTCGCGTTCTCGATGGCATTCACAATCGCCGCCGCCGGGCCGTCCATCGGCAACTCGCCGATGCCTTTTGCCCCGTGCGGGCCGAAGGGGTACGGGTGCTCTTCAAAAAATACGCGAATGGGAGGAATGTCCGCGGCCGTCGGCATGATGTAGTTGGTCATCTGGCCGTTGGCCATGCGCCCTTCGCGCCAGACAACATTTTCGTAAAGCGCCATACCGATGGCCTGCGCCACGCCGCCTTCGATCTGCCCTGCGGCGAGCACGGGATGAATGACTTTTCCGATTTCCTGCAGCGCGACGAAGTCCGTGACGCGTGCCTCGAATGTAACCGTATCCACCGCGACTTCGGCCACGTACACAGCCCATGCGTAAGTGCCGTATGCGTCGCCGCTGTATTTCTTATCGTCCCAGAACAAGCCGGGAGGCGGCTCGTACTGCGTCCGCGAACGCAGCGGGCCGCGCGTTTCGATATATCGCCGGCACGCGCGCACAAATTCATCCTCGGTGCAGGCGTCGCACAGCAAGCCGCTATCCACCAGCGTCCGTTTGATATTGAGCGCGGCGGTTTCCACCAGGTGGCCTACGACCATGGAAGTGCGCGAAGCGACGGTTGGTCCGCTGTTCGGCACCGCGCCCGTATCCGGCTGAGCAATTTCGATTCGATCGTAACTGATGCCGAGCGCGTCCGCCGCAATTTGCGAGAAGACGGTGTTTGTCCCCTGTCCGATTTCCGTGCTGGCGGCAAGAACGCGCACGTTTCCTTCCGGCGTCGCTTCGAGTTCCACGACGGATGCCAGATACACTTCTCCGGAACCGGTAAACCCCGCTCCGTGCATGAAGGTGGCAAAGCCGATCCCGCGCTTCACCGTCGCGCCTGGATTTTCCCGCGCGAAGCGTTCGCGCTTGGCATAGTAGTCGCTTTCGCGGAACGCGCGATCGAGCAAGCCGTCAAGATTCACATCTTCGTGGATCAGTTGTCCCGTGATGGTTGTCTGGCCCTGGTGAAGAAAATTTCGCCGCCGGAATTCCTCCGGCGTCAGGTTCACGGCGCGCGCCACCTGATCGACGTGGCGCTCCACCGCGAAAAGCGCTTGCGGCGCGCCGAAACCACGAAACGCGCCGTGTGGCGGAGCGTTGGTCGCCATGGCCCGCGCATGGACGCGCACATTGGGGCAGAAGTAGGGCCCCGCCGCGTGAATCGTTCCGCGGGAGAGCACGACCGAAGAGAGCGTCGCATACGCGCCGCCGTCCAGCACGAAATCGATGTCCATCGCCACGAGCTTGCCGTCGCGCGTTACGCCGGTGCGGTGCCGCGTGCGCGATGGATGGCGCTTGGTGGTCGCCACCATGTCTTCCGCGCGGTCGTAAATAATTTTCACTCGCTTCCCGGATTTCCACGCGAGAAGGGCGGCGTGTCCCGCGATGATGGAGGGATATTCTTCCTTGCCGCCGAAACCGCCGCCCGTCGCCGCCTGGATGACGCGAATTTTTTCCGCGGGGAGATTGAAGAGCGGAACAAGCGCCTTGTGCACGTAATAGGGACACTGCAGCGATCCCCAGATCGTTACTCCGTCCGTGGGATTTGCGGTCGCGATCATGCCCTGATTTTCAATGTAGAGCTGTTCCTGGGCGCCGGTCCGGTATTCGCCCTCGACGATGACGTCCGCCTGCGCCCAGGCGGCATCGACGTCGCCTTTTTCCAGGTGATACTCCTTGAAGATATTGTCCTCTCCAAAAAGTACGGCGCGTTTGGCGATGGAATCCTCGATCGAAAAAATGGCGGGGAGCGGCTCGACGTCGATTTGCACGGCGCGCCGAGCCTCCTCGAGCAAATATCGATCCGGATGGGCGAGAAGAACGATGGGCTCTTCGGGATGGTTGATCACTTCCGCGGCAAGGCAGGGCTGGTCGTGTTCGATCAATGCGATTTCGTTCTTGCCCGGAATGTCAGCGGCCGTGACGATCGTAAATTCGTTCCAGGGGATGCCCTCGCCGAAGCGGATGCCGAGGATGCGCCCACGCGCGATGCTGCTGCGCACGGTCACGCCATATAGCATTTCCGGAAAGGCGAGGTCGTCCACGTACTGGGCGCGGCCCGTCACTTTTTCCCGGCCCTCTTTGCGGGGGACGGAATGTCCGAAATATTTTTCTTCCATATTGTGCCGCGCTTTTTCCACGCTTGTGTAGCGCCCGCCTTCAGGCGGGCATCCGTTTGAAGCTGCGATGCCCGCCTGAAGGCGGGCGCTACAGATTATTCAGTACCGGATCCGGTCGTTCCTTTTTATCCATTCGCGAAACGGTTCGAGACCCGCTTCCCGCATGATCGGCTCGAATGGAATACTGCGCTCGATATGCGGACGCTTTAATTCCGCGTAGATGAAGGAATCATCAAACCCCGCTTCCGCGGCATCGTTCGCCGTAGCCGCAAAATAAACGCGGTCCGGCCGCGCCCAATAGATGGCGCCCAGGCACATCGGACATGGCTCGCAACTCGTGTAGATCTCGCAGCCGGTCAGTTGAAACGTTCCCAATATGCGGCAAGCTTCGCGGATGGCGTTCACTTCCGCGTGCGCCGTGGGATCGTTCGCGGCGGTGACTAAATTTATCCCAGTCGCGATGACGCGGCCATCCTTCACCACGACCGCACCGAATGGCCCGCCTCGTCCTGAGCGGACGTTGTCTACCGCCCGCTGGATCGCCTCTTGCATGAAGGAGTTGCTCATATCGCGTTACGCGCCCCCTGCGCAGGCACCGCAAATTGTACCGGAAAAGCCGACTCCGCCGTTTACAGTTTTGTGATGTGCCCAATCGGATTTACGCATTGCCATCTTCGATTGGACTTTCGCAAGTTTGCATGTAAAATCTGTACTTTAGTGTGCCGTTCTGCAGAAAATAGAATGCGTGGTTGCGTTGCGATTGCGCCCAGCGCAGCCGGTTTGGGAACTATGCCGGCCGCCATCTTGAAGCCATTCATTTCCTGGCGTGGTCCTCTCGAAGAAAATTCTCGAATTTGGCTAGGGCGGTTGGACCGTTTGTCTCAGATTGCCGATCCTGCGTGTGTGCCGCGCCGCTGGGAACAGAGGGAGGAAGCTGAATGATTGTCGGTGTTCCCCGAGAAACGTATCCGGGGGAGCGGCGCGTGGCGCTCGTGCCCATCGTCATTCCCAATCTTGCGAAGGCAGCGATCGAAGTGATCGTCGAAGCCGGGGCCGGCGTCGCGGCGGGTTTTCCGGACGCCGAATATGCCGCCAAGGGCGCGAAGATCATCGCGGATCGGGCCCAGTTGTTCGCCACGGCGGATATCATCGTCCAGATGCTTTGCTACGGGTCGAACGATCAGACGGGCCGCGCCGATTTGCCGCTGTTTCGCCGCAACCAGGTTCTGATCGGATTCCTGCGCCCCATCGGGTCTCTCACGACGGTTCAAGAGATCGCGGATGCGGGCGTGACTTCTTTTTCCGTGGAATTGATGCCCAGAACGACGCGCGCGCAAAGCATGGACGCGCTTTCTTCCATGGGCACCATCTGCGGCTACAAAGCCGTGCTGATCGCCGCGGACACGCTTCCGAAAATTCTTCCGATGCTTACGACAGCCGCGGGCACGATCACTCCCGCGCGCGTTCTGGTCATCGGCGCGGGCGTGGCCGGGTTGCAAGCCATTGCCACGGCGCGGAGGCTGGGAGCGGTGGTCTCCGCTTACGATCTTCGTCCCGCGGCCAAGGAGCAGGTACAAAGCCTCGGGGCGCGCTTCGTGGAGCTTCCTCTCGAAGCCAAGGACGCGCAGGATGCCAGCGGGTATGCCAAGGCCCAGGATGAGGAATTCTACCGCCGGCAGCGCGAGTTGCTCGGCAAGGTTGTCGCCGAGAGCGACATTGTCATCACGGCTGCCGTCGTTCCGGGAAAGAAGTCGCCGGTGCTCGTGACAGCGGAAATGGTCAAGGGCATGGCGCCGGGCTCGGTGATCGTCGACCTGGCCGCCGAACGCGGAGGCAACTGCGAGTTGTCCAAGGCCGGCGAAAAAATCGTCGCTGACGGCGTCACGATCATTGGATATTTCAACTTCGCATCGACCGTGCCGCATCACGCCAGCCAGATGTACGCGCGCAACATCGCGGCATTCCTCAATTTGCTGGTGAAGGACGGCAAGCTTAACATTAACCTAAAGGACGACATTATTCAGAGCACGCTGCTGACGATGGGAGGGGAAATCGTTCATCCCCGCGTCCGCGAATTTTTCTCCCTCCCGCCGCTCGTGGCCGCACAGAAGGAGACCGCCTGACGATGAAAATGGATCTGTTCACCAGCGCCTATGTATTCTTGCTCGCCGCTTTTGTCGGCCTGGAAGTGATTCGCCGCGTGTCGCCGCTTCTGCATACGCCGCTGATGTCGCTTACGAATGCGCTCGATGCGATCGCCGTTGTCGGTGCGATCCTTTTGGCAGGCGAGCACAAGACCACGCTCTCCACCGTGCTCGGCACGATCGCGATTGTCGCCGCGACCAGCAACGTCGTGGGCGGCTTTTTCATCACCGACCGCATGTTGAAAATGTTCAAAGCGAGCCGCAGCCCGAAGCCATGACTCCATTCCCCGGCACGGACACAATTATCGAACTGACATACCTCATTGCCACGGCTCTGTTCGTGATGTCTCTCAAGTGGATGAGTTCGCCGACGACAGCGCGCCACGGCGTGTGGGCGGGCGAGCTCGGCATGCTCCTCGCGATCGTGGGAACTTTGCTCAACCGCAGCATCGTCGATTACAAATGGGTCGTGATCGCCCTGGTGCTGGGCACCATCATTGGCGTTCCGCTCGGCAAAGTGCAGATGACGGCTGTTCCGCAGCGGACGGCGCTCAGCCACGCGTTTGGAGCGTGTTGCGTCACGCTCGTTGGCACGGCGGAATTTTATTTGCGCGCGCCCGCGGTGCCCAAGTTCATGATGTCCGTTCTGTCGATGGAAGTGATTCTCGGCTCGCTCACGTTCACGGGTAGCCTGATGGCCGCGGGAAAACTCCAGGAAATCCTGCCGCAGCGCCCGATCACGTTCAAGGGCCAGAACATTGTCAACCTTGGCATGCTTGTCGTTGCCATTGGCGTGGCCGTTTATCTGGTCATTCATCCGGATCACATGTACTTGTTTCCACTGCTCCTCGCGATTCCGTTGTTGTTCGGCGTGATGATGATTATCCCGATCGGCGGCGCGGACATGCCCACGGTGATTTCGCTGCTCAACGCCTATGCCGGGCTTTCCGCCTCCGCGATGGGATTTGTGCTCGACAGCAAACTCTTGATCGTCGCGGGCGCTTTGGACGGTGCTTCCGGTTTGATTCTTTCCGTGAACATGTCTAAGGCAATGAACCGCTCATTCTCGAATGTGCTGTTTGGCGGGTTCGGCCAGGAGCAAACTGCCGCGAAGGCCGATAAAGACGCGCGGCCGGTTCGCAGCGCTTCGCCCGAAGAGGCAGCCGAAATTCTCGCCGTGGCGAGCAAAGTCGTCATCGTGCCCGGCTACGGCATGGCCGTGGCGCAGGCGCAGCACAAAGTCCGCGAACTCTACGACAACTTGACCAAGCGCGGCGTCGACGTGAAATTCGCGATCCACCCGGTTGCCGGCCGCATGCCCGGCCACATGAACGTGCTGCTTGCCGAAGCGGACATTCCCTACGACAAGCTGCTCGACATGGACGAAATCAACGGCGAATTCCCGCAGACCGACGTGGCCCTGATCATCGGCGCAAATGACGTCACGAACCCCGCCGCGCGCACCGACGCGTCAAGCCCCATCTTCGGCATGCCGATTCTCGACGTGGACAAGGCGCACACCGTAATGGTCATCAAGCGCAGCATGGCCGCCGGCTTCGCCGGAATCGATAACCCGCTCTACTACCTCGACAAGACCCTGATGCTCTTCGGCGACGCCAAAAGCTTCGTAGGCTCGATCGTCCGCGAACTCTCCGGCAGCGGCAGCCACGGATAACAGCTATTCTGGGAGTGTACCCGCGTCAGAGTGCACGAGTTTGCGCGTAAGTGGAGCATGTGTTACATACACCAGCAACGCCGCCGATTAAGCTTTTCCTTAAACTCATGCAAAAACGAGTAGTTAGAGAGGGGAAACACATGGTATGCAAAATGCCCTTCGACGATAGACCCCCATTGCGCTCAAAATTGGGGTCACATCATGACGTTCCACTGCCTATTAGCGGTACTGGCCCTCTGCGGCGTGTTGCGGGACCGCCCGGTCATAGCGTTGGCTGGTGTACAAGCGTCAGTTGCAACCTGGGATGGGATTGAGACTCACTACGGAATCAATGCCGGATGGGCAGAGGCTGACCCGCTCGGCCGGCCATTTGTCCACAGCAGCGCGGCGATGTTAGCTGCAGGGATTGTGGAAGTCGCAGGCTGTGCGATTGTTGCAGACAAGATGAGGCATTCGCGGCATCGAGTGCTTCGAGACACGTGGTTTGTCTGGCAATCTGTGCCGATCGTAGCGCATACAGTGAGCGGTTCTGCCTGGGTAAGAGTGAGGTAAGCAACTCTAAATTTTGGATGAAATAAATCCGGACCAATGAACTAGCCGGCGTGCCACTCGCCGCACAATTACCGATTGTCGAAGACTCTCCCGCCGGGTGCCCCATCCTTGCGAATTTCGCAGAGGTGGGGATTTTGATTCACGTGGCGGCGGGAGTCTTCTCCTGAACGGGGCCCAAGCGATGTCCGCTGACATCCGCGCCCGCCTCCTGTCCCAGGGTGAAGCAGTCGAGGGTCGCTAGAATGGTCAGACCAGCGACAAATACAAACGCGAGATGGAAATCTCTTGTGGTCGGAGTCCCGTGCGCGTTGCCGTCCAGCAATCCGGCCACTCGAAGGAAGATGGCGCCGACAGCCACTCCCATTCCCATCGACATTTGCGTGATCATGCTGAAGAAACTGGTGGCCGAACTGAGCTCCGGTTTCGGAATGTCCGCGAAGGCGAGCGTCGAGAGGCACGTAAACTGCATCGAGCGGCAAAGGCCGTTCACGAAAAGCACCGCGAGAATAAAGGTCCTCGCCGTTTGTGGAAACAGCACGGCGCAACCCAGCATCAGGATCGCGGTCAGAATTCCATTCCAAATCAGCACGGATCGGAATCCGAACCGCCTGAGAACCCAGGTGGTGGCGGGTTTCATGCTCAAATTGCCGACAAATAGCCCCAGCATCAAAATTCCCGATTGAAACGCATTCAGGCCAAATCCTACCTGAAACATCAACGGTAGCAGGAAGGGAGACACGCTAATTGCAATTCTGAAAAGCGAGCCGCCCTCGATCGTGATCGCGAAGGTCTTGACCTTGAGCAAGGCGAGACTCAACAGCGGCGTCGGCGTGCGCCGGAAATGAAGGACGGCGAGCGCACCGAGCACGCATCCACAGATCAAGTAAGACGAAGTCGATCCCCACGTCGCGTTTTCGCGGCCGACAAGCTCCATGCCGTACATGAACGTCACGCACGCCGAGCTGCTCAGTAAAAACCCGATCCAATCGAATGGTTTCACTTTGTCTTCCCGCAAGTTCGGAATCCAGAGAAGGGAGAGCGCGATCCCGATTATGCCGAGCGGCACATTGAGGAAGAAAATCCAGTGCCACGAAAAATACGTGGTGATGAAGCCCCCGACGGGAGGCCCCACTACGGGCGCGACGAGTCCCGGCCACGTGATGTAGGCGATCGCCTCCATCAGATTGTGTTTTTCCGTCGTGCGCAACACAACGAGCCGCCCGACGGGAACCATCATCGCTCCCCCGATTCCCTGAATAATGCGAGCGGATGTAAACGCCAGAATTCCGTTGCTCAATCCGCATAAAATAGAAGAGACGGTAAAAATCGCAATGGCAGAAACGAATACGGACCGCGCTCCAACCCGGTCCGCCACCCACCCGCTGATCGGAATAAAAACCGCAAGCATCAGCAAATAAGCCGTCATTCCGATATTGAGATCGACAGGGCTTACATGGAAGGATTTCCCCATCTGCGGCAGCGCCGTGGCGATGACGGTACCGTCCAGATTTTCCATGAAGAATGCCGTGGCGACGAGAATGGAGATCGACGTGGATTTCTGAAAGAGTGACGACATTATTTCTGATGGCCCTCGGAAATTTCCTTGCTGGTCCGTTCGCCAGAAGGCACGGGCCGGTGCCGCGTGGACGGTCAAACTTTACGTGTCCTGCTTATGTTTGTAAAGAGATGCGGAAAGAGCAGGTAGGCCACAAACCAAGAAGCCGATTTCACGGGCTTACGCGGACTAAACTTCCGGCGCTCCTTTGCACAACTCGATTTACGAGCCTTCAGATTGCGTAAACGAACGAGTAACCATGTTCTTGCGCGCGATTCACGGCCAGGATCCCCGCGGGAACCATATGCGCGTTCCCGATAAGGTTCGAAGTAATTTCCTTGAAAACGGCGTCTACCTCCAGGCCGTTGGCCTTGGCGATTCTTGTGGAGATGCCTCGAGTGGACATCGAGCACACGGCAATCTGCACGCCCTTCTTGATCAACTCGTCCATTTTGCCCGCTTGCTGCGTCTCGCCCGCCGGGCCGTACACATTAATTTTGGGCGGTTCCTTAGTTTTCGGATCCATGAACTCGGATTGCTCGGTGATGGTCTTGCCATACTTTGCCCAAATCGCGTCGTTGTAGGCAAATGATGTGGACTTGTGCCGTGCAACGATGATCACGGCAAGGTCACTATCCTTCAGGCCATAAGCGTTCTGATTCGCCGTAAAGTAGTTGGAGGCGAACTGGAGCGCCCAGCCCATGCCTTCCCCCGAAGTGGAATCAAATAGATAGCGGTGCACGCCGGGAATCTTGTCGTACCAATCGTCCTGCGCGTGGCGAGCGGGCCGCCACGACGCATCCGCAGCGCCCTCCGCAGCGGCCGCAGGAGAGCTGATGACGCTTGCGCCCACCGCGCCCGCCCCCGCGCCCAGCCCGGCAAGAAACAATCGTCGCGCCATCAAGGATCGAAACCCTTTTCCGTTCATACAATCCTCCGGTTTAATCTTCGCCCAACGTCGAAGAGCGTCCAAATTGTAACTCGGTTTTGGTTCGTGTAGCGCCCGCTTTCAGGCGGGCATCTTGGAGTCGAGTGGATGCCCGCCTGAAGGCGGGCGCTACAGAATCATGCGTTCATTCGCCCGCGGCCCCGGCTCCCTTGGCTGGATATTCCGGCAACGTAACGTGATCGCCAAACGTCGCCTTCAGTCCTTCCATGGCGCAATTCTCGTCGCCGCCGCCCGCGCCGCCACCGACGCCGATGGCGCCGATCATCTGGCCGTCGACAACGATCGGGAGGCCTCCCGATGTGCCATAGAAATCATTCAAAAAGACGGAACGTATTACTCCGTCCGGATTGTTC
>Ga0182024_10012261_pt1 | contig 16992 bp, 14 predicted proteins | sample P32metaG_FD_120480 | JGI IMG/M metagenome (GOLD analysis project Ga0182024, IMG submission 120480) | Permafrost microbial communities from Stordalen Mire, Sweden - P3-2 metaG (Illumina Assembly) | ecosystem: Environmental > Terrestrial > Soil > Wetlands > Permafrost | place: Sweden: Stordalen...
CCTTCCAGGACGTCGACACCGAAAATCCATCCCCGCAATCCAATAACCAGTTGAATCTATTCGATTCTTAACCGGACGGCAGTGAGTCGATATTGAAATCTACGATGGCGCCAGCCATGCGTTCGAAAATCCCACCAACAAAAGGGGTTATCGGCCAGCGGCCGCCGCCGACGCATGGTTTCATACGCTCGAGTTTTTCAAGCAAGCGAAACAATCAAGATTCGGTGTTCCATAGGCTTCTTGTTCCTGCGAATGACAATATCTATGAGACCTGACGAAATCACTGACAGGGCAAGATGTGCGACACGGATGCGCGCGATATTCATTCACGCGGAGAGCTTTTGAATGTCGTTGAAACGCATATTGCGCGACATTCGTGCTTGTCGGATCTGTGAGGCAGAACTGCCGCTCGGTCTCCGACCCGTTGTGCAGTTGGCGAGCACAGCCCGGCTGTTGATTATTAGTCAGGCGCCAGGGAGCAAGGTCCACCGGAGCGGAATACCTTGGAATGATGCAAGCGGCGATCGCCTACGTGACTGGCTGGGGATGGATCGTTCGACCTTCTTCGATGACGCAAAGGTAGCGATCCTTCCCATGGGATTTTGTTATCCGGGGGCCGGAGAGAACGGAGGTGACAATCCGCCCCGTGCTGAGTGCGCGCCGCGCTGGCACGAACGCTTGCTCAAGCATCTTCCGGACCTGCAGCTGACGCTTTTGGTCGGTCAATACGCGCATCGATATTATTTAGATGCGGGGCGGAAGGCCTCCGTGACCGAGACCGTCAAGACATTTTCAGAACACGGCCCGGAATTCTTCCCGTTGCCGCATCCGAGTTGGCGTAGCGCAATTTGGATGCAGAAAAATCCGTGGTTCGAGGAAGAAGTAATCCCTGAACTGAGGAACGTCGTGCGAAAGTTGGTCTAGTAGCTTATTATCGATCGCCGAGGGAACGATCTCCTTGACAGATCCTGGCGAAAAAATGTCGTGCACTAATCGCGGCGGTTTTCAAGGATTGGAGATGATCTGAAGATCGGCAGGACGAGCACGCCGAACTGGCGGACGTTCAAAGCCGCCTGTTCCAACCGGTGCCCGTCGCGAGGCAACGGGGGCGACCTCATAGAGTTACCCCCAACAAACTACTTGGTAGCGCGCTACAGCCATCGCGTGGTGGCTGTGGCGTAGCTCTTCTGGACGACGGTCGCCGGATCGCCTTTCAGGGTGTCGAACCGCGTAGCATCGCCGTCGCGCCAGAATCGCAGATCGAAGACGTTTTCACCGACCTGAAGATCTCTGATGGTGAGTTTCGGGAGCCACTCAGGCAGATCGGGATCGATGTAGAGCTTGCCGGCCGGCGCGTCGGGCTGAAAGCCGACGATCATCTGAAGCATGGTGAAACACGATCCCGCCGCCCAGGCCTGCGGCACGTTGGCGCCCAGATACTGGACGGGAAAGTCGGTCGGATCACGCTGCATGCCGGAATAGAGTTCCGGCATCTGGTGGCACTTGAAATAGCCGGCGGCTTCGCTGATGTCGCGAACGATGCGCGCTGCTTCCTCGGCGAAGCCGTAGCGGCGGAAGCCCATGGCGATGATCCCGTTGTCGTGTGGCCATACCGCGCCGTTCTGGTAGGAATTGGGATTGTAGGAGGGGTTGTTGGTCGAAAGTGTCCGGATGCCCCAACCGCTCCACATGTCCGGTTCCATCAGCCGCTTGACCACCTTGGCGGCGCGGTCAGGAGACACGATGCCCGACCACAGGCATTGGCCAGGATTGGAAGCGACGCTCAACACCTGCTTTTTGTCGCCATCGAGGCAGAAAGCGTAGAAGCCGGACTCTTCGTCCCAGAACGTGTTGTTGAAGTGGACGAACAGGGCCTCGGCCTTTTCACGCAGAGTCTGGGCACGGGCTGATTTGCCCAGAGCGTCGTAGATCTGAGCCATGCGCAGCCAAGCATCATAGACGTAGCCCTGAATCTCCACGAGCGCGATCGGCGTTTTGACGATCGACCCGTCGGTATTGACCAGCGCCTGGCCTGAATCCTTCCAACCCTGATTGTAGGCGCCAGCCTTAGATCGGGTCTGGTATTCCTGGAAGCCATCGCCGTCGAGGTCGCCGTATTTGTCGATCCAAGTCAGGCATTTCTCCGCGACAGGCATATACCGAGTCAGCAAATCGGGATCGCCGGTGCTCCGCCACGCGTTGTGCAGCACGATCAGATAGAGGATGGTGGCGTCGGCGGTCCCGTAATAGGGCGTGTGCGGAATGAGCTTGAAATGCGCCAACTCCCCGCGACGCAGTTCGTGCATGATCTTGCCGGGCTCCGCGTCGCGATAGTCGTCGCGCCTCTTGGCTTGGTGGCGGCTCAGCACCTCCAGCGCGCCGCGGGCGAAACCGGGATGCACCATGGCGTTCTGCAGCGAGACGATGAGGCTGTCGCGCCCGAACAGGGCCAGGAACCAGGGAACCCCGGCGGCCGGCACGAATTCCAAATGGTCGGTGCCCTCGATGGGGAGTCGCAGGGCGGCCATATCCTCCAGCGACTGGTGGTAGAAGCGGTAGAACTCCTCATTGCTCGTCTCGATCTTCAGCGCAGCTTCCTGCCACTGGCTCAGCTTGCGATGCGCGCCAGCGCCACCCGTCTGAGCGATGCAGTGATCTGGTGCGTGATCGATGGTCTCCCCGTCGCCGATCGCATAGAGCAGGCACGAGTGCCATGCTTCGCCGGGCTTGAGTTCGAGTTCGAAACTGATCCGGCCGTTGGCATAGACGGGCTTTGAATCCCACTTATGCGCCGTGACGGTGACCCGGCGCTCGAAGTCCTTGTTGACATAGGCGATCGTGAGACGTGCAGCGCTTTGCGACCATGCCGACGCGATTCGGCCGCGCCTGACGATACTGCCGGACTTCACTTCGAAGATATCGGCGAAGTCGCTGCGTACAGCGATCTCGAGGTTGAGCTGCACCTTACCCATACCGTGATTGACCAGATCGAGATCCTCATGGATTCCGCCGTCGATGGAACGGCTGATCGACAGGCCGAGGGTATGTTCTGGGACCTCGCCGATTTCGGTATGAATGATTGGATTGGTGAGGAAGATGCGGTTGGCGTAGTACGCGATGTTTCCGCTGTTCAAGAGTTTCCACGGCTCGCCGTCGGCGAAGATTCGCCATGACGAGATGACCCGGGTGTCGGAATGATAGAAGCCCTTATCTGTCGGCCAACGGATTTGACCGTCCTGGTCCGTGATTAAGACGCCGTAGCCCTGGTTGATCGCCAGCCTCGGCGGTCCGACGGTGATCTCAAGGGCCATGGATGACTTCCGCGCCAACGCTCGGTGACCGCTCAACTTCAGACTCGGCGCCGCCGTTCCACCGCAGGGTACGGTCAGTCGCCTAAATGTGCGATTTGTCACGATAACGTCTGATATGTGCGGTCTGTCAGCCTCGGAAACTACGCAGGAAATCGACGGACCGGCGGCGTTTTCGATTAGATCGACTGACTAAGAGGATGCGACCGCGGCGGGCGCTCAGTAGTTTCCGAGTCTACCGGCACAGATCAGTCGCCGTCTATCGTAAGGCCATAACTCGCCGTGACTGTGACAGTTTGCCGGGCATTGCCTTGGTGGCGCTTCGAGTTGCCTCTGCGAAGGCGACACGCTCGCAATCAAAAACGTTCGGTTTCAGGGCGGAGAAGGCATTCCACGTCCAACTAAGGAGAATGCGCCGTGAACAAGCTGAAACAGCTCGAAGCGTGCGGCCAATCGCCTTGGCTTGATTATCTCAAGCGCAGCCTGATCGAGAAAGGCGAGTTGCACACGCTCATCGAGCGGGACGGATTGAAGGGTGTCACCTCGAACCCTTCGATCTTCGAGAAGGCGATCGGCGAGACCGACGAATATGCGGGTGCCCTGAAACAGTTCCAAGCGCAGGTCGACCACGGGATTTCCGAGATCTACGAGCATCTGGCGATCGCCGACATCCGTGCCGCAGCCGACGTCCTGCATCCCGTCTATGAACAGACGCAGGGTCGGGACGGCTACATCAGCCTGGAATGTTCGCCTTATTTGGCCAACGATACCGAGGCGACCATCGGCGAGGCATTGCGGCTTTGGGCGGCGGTGGACCGCCCCAACCTGATGGTGAAGGTACCTGCGACGCCAGCCGGCATCCCCGCAATCCGCCAGCTGATTGGTCGCGGGCTAAACATCAACATCACCTTGCTCTTCGCCGTGAGTGTCTACGAGCAAGTGGTCGAAGCATACCTTGCGGGGCTCGAAGACCTGAATCGGTCTGGGGGCGATCTGTCGAAGATCGGCAGTGTCGCCAGCATCTTTGTCAGCCGCATCGATGTCGCGACCGACAAGCGACTGGACAAGCTCAGCGACGAAAAGCTGGCGGATCGGTTGTGCGGGAAAGCGGGCATCGCCAACGCGAAAATCGCATACGATCGCTACAAAGCGCTGTTCTCCAGCCCACGCTGGCAGCGCCTTGCCGACGCCGGCGCGCAGACGCAACGCCTGCTCTGGGCATCCACCAGCACCAAAAGTCCTGCCTACAAGGACACGATGTATGTCGATGCGCTGATCGGCCGTGACACCGTGGACACCATCCCGCCGGCGACGATGGACGCGTTCCGCGACCATGGGGAGGCGAAGCCCGACGTCATAGAACAGGATGTGGCGGGTGCCCGCGCTCTGCTCGGCGAGTTGGAGGAGAACGGTGTCTCTCTGAAGGAGGTCACGGACGAACTGGTTAAGGAGGGTGTGCAACAGTTCGCAGACGCGTTCGACAAGCTGTTCAACACCATCGCGAAACGACGCCGCGCGCTGATCGAGGGCGAGCGCATCTGCCTGGAGATCGCGCCGGGCTCACCGGAGATGAAGACCGCCGTCGACGCGGAAATGGAAGCCTGGCGTGTGGATGGGCGCATTCGGCGGCTATGGGCGGGGGACAAGTCGCTGTGGGCAGGGACTGACGAGGACAAGTGGGTCGGTTGGCTGCACATTGCCGAGCAGGAATTGGCCGACTTGGACCGACTGCGCAGCTTCGCCGAGCATGTGAAGCAGGGCGGGTTCACCGACGTCGTCCTGTTGGGAATGGGCGGTTCGAGCCTGGGACCGGAGGTACTGGGCAAAACCTTCGGGCGGCAGCCTGGCTGGCCGCGTTTCCACATGCTGGACAGCACGGATCCGGCGCAAATCAGGACGATCGAGCGGACGGTCGATCTCGGCAAGACACTGTTCATTGTCTCCTCCAAATCCGGCAGCACGCTGGAGCCCATCATCTTCTTGGATTATTTCTTCGACCGCGTCGGTGCAGTGAGGGGTAAGGGCAAGGCCAGCGAGCACTTTATCGCGGTGACCGATCCCGCTTCCCCATTGGAACGGCGCGCCAACCAGCTCCGCTTTGCTGGTGTCTTCCATGGCGCGCCATCGATCGGCGGCCGCTACTCCGTGCTGTCGAAGTTCGGCCTGGTGCCGGCCGCGGCCGTGGGTCTTGACGTCAGGCGTCTGCTTGAGACGACGCGGACGATGCAACGATCCTGCGGCGCCGATGTGCCGCCCTCTGAAAACCCGGGTGTGCAACTCGGCGTCGCCATGGGCGTCGCGGCAACCCGCTTCGGACGCGACAAGGTGACGATCATCGCCTCGCCAGGAATCGCCGATTTGGGCGCGTGGCTGGAGCAGCTTCTGGCGGAAAGCACAGGCAAGCAGGGACACGGGCTGATCCCGCTAGCCGGTGAGCCGCTCACCGTGCCCGAGTGCTACGGCAGCGACCGATTCTTCGCCTATCTGGAACTTCACGGACAGATCGATCCGTCGCAGCGCCAGGCGGTGGAGGCGCTGGAGCGGGCCGGCCACCCGGTCGTGCGGATTCGCGTGAAGGATGCCTGGCACATCGGCCAGGAATTCTTCCGCTGGGAGATCGCCACCGCCGTCGCAGGGTCTATCATCGGCATCGACCCGTTCAACCAACCGGATGTCGAAGCGAGCAAGGACAAGACGCGCGCGCTGACCGATGCCTATGAGAAATCGCATCGTCTGCCCGAAGACGCGCCGGTGTTTCGCGAGAACGGCGTGGCTCTGTATGCCGATCCGCGCAATGCGGCCGAGCTCGGCCGGCACAACACGTTAGTCGGTTATCTGAAGAGCCATTTCGACCGCGTGCATGCTGGCGGGAAAGGCGGCGATTACGTGGCGCTGCTCGCCTATATCGAACGCAATGCGGCGCACACGCGAGCCCTGACCGCGATGCGCACCCGCATCCGCGACAAGACCCGCGCGGCGACCTGTCTCGGCTTCGGACCGCGCTTCCAGCATTCGACCGGGCAAGCCTACAAAGGCGGCCCGAATTCCGGCGTGTTCCTGCAGGTCACCTGCGACGACCCGGCTGACATCGACGTGCCCGGCCATTCCTACAGCTTTGGGGTGGTCAAGACCGCTCAGGCCAGCGGTGACCTCGCAGTGTTGGTGGAACGCGACCGCCGCGCGTTGCGCGTTCACCTTAAGCATGTCGATGCAGGTCTTGAGGAGCTGTCGCACGCAATCGACGCGGCGCTCGAATAGCGTTTTGTCATAAGGAGTAACGCAAAATGCAGATCGGCATCATTGGATTAGGCCGTATGGGTGGCAATATCTGTCGCCGCCTGATGAAGGCGGGGCACCATTGTGTGGTGTTCGACACCAACGCCAAGCCGCGCGCGGAGCTGGCGAAAGAGGGGGCCACAGCCGCCGGATCGCTCGCCGAGATGATGAAAACGCTCGCGGACAAGCCGCGCGCCATCTGGGTCATGCTGCCCGCTGGCGAGATTACGGAAGAGACGGTCGAAAGTCTCGGCGGCCTGCTTGAAGCGAATGACATCATCATCGATGGCGGCAATTCCTTCTACAAGGATGACATCCGCCGCGCCAAGAAGCTATCGGAGAAGCACATTCGCTACGTCGATTGCGGCACGTCCGGCGGCGTCTGGGGTATCGAGCGCGGCTACTGCATGATGATCGGCGGCCCGAACGAGGCTGTGGATCATCTCGACCCGATCTTCGCGGCTCTCGCCCCCGGCCTGGGCGATATTCCGCGCACGCCAGGCCGCGAGAAGGCCCCATCCCGCGCCGAGCGCGGCTACATTCACGCCGGACCATGCGGCGCCGGGCACTTCATCAAGATGGTGCATAACGGCATCGAGTACGGCCTGATGCAGGCTTACGCCGAAGGCTTCGACATCCTGCGCAACAAGGACTCGAAGGATCTGCCGGAGGACGAGCGCTTCGTTCTGAACATGCCTGATATCGCCGAAGTCTGGCGGCGCGGCAGTGTCATCTCATCCTGGCTGCTGGATCTCGGCGCCGCCGCGCTGATCAAGGATCCGCAGTTGAAGGAGTTCTCTGGCTACGTCCAGGATTCCGGCGAGGGTCGCTGGAGCGTCGAGGCGGCGATCGAAGAGGCGGTCCCGGCCGACGTGCTCTCCGCCGCGCTCTACGCTCGCTTCCGCTCGCGGCAGCAGCACAATTTCGGAGAAAAGATACTCTCGGCCATGCGGTTCGGCTTCGGCGGCCACGTCGAGGGGAGCGAGTCCATTGATCCGGAACCGAAGCCGAATGCGTCGCAGGGGCATACGGCGGCACAGAACGCCGCGGAGTAGCGCCGTGCCGGACAGTCACCCGCTCGGGACAACTCCGAGCCCGCATGCAGTGGAGTCGCCGCCGCGGCAGGTCCCTCCGGCCGATCCCTGCGCCATGGTGGTCTTCGGAGCCGGTGGCGACATGGCCAAGCGCCTCCTGATCCCGGCTCTCTACAATCTCTCGCGTACCAAGGTTCTGCCGGAAAAGTTTGCGTTGATCGGCGTGGATCTGGCCGAAGGATCTACGGAAAGCTGGCGCGACCATCTCTACGACATGCTGAAAACCTTCGTGGGGAATGCGAGCGCAGAGTTCGACATCGATCGGATCGACGAGGCGGCATGGAAGCGACTCGCGGAGAAAATGTCCTATCTCCCCGGCGATCTGACCAAGCCCGCGCTCTACGACAAGATTCGCGGCGCATTGGGTGACGCAGAGAAGACCTATGGCACACAGGGCAACGCCATCTTCTACCTCGCAGTCGCGGATCGCTTCTTTGGCACCGCGGTCGAACAACTCGGCAAAGCGAAGCTCATCGATCAGGGCGAGGACAAGAATGGGAAACCCCGGTTCTGGCGCCGCGTCGTAATCGAGAAGCCGTTCGGCCACAGCCTGGCCTCAGCACGCGAACTGAACGCTCGCATTTTGCGGACGCTCGACGAGGACCAGATCTTTCGGATCGATCACTTTCTGGGAAAGAGCACGGTCCAAAGCATCATGGCCTTCCGTTTCGCCAACGGACTGTTCGAGCCGATCTGGAATCGCGACAGGATCGATCATGTGCAGATCACCGTGGCGGAGACGGTGGGCGTGGAGGAGCGCGGCAAATTCTACGAACAAACCGGTGCACTCCGCGACATGGTGCCCAACCACGTGTTCACGCTCCTTTCGATGGTGGCCATGGAGCCGCCCACGGGATTCGACGCCGCTTCGATCCGCACCAAGAAGGCCGAGCTGTTCGCAGCGATGCCGGCCGTCGAGCCGGCTCGCGCGGTGCGTGGCCAGTATGGCGCTGGCACGGCCCTCGGCAAGAAGGTGAAGGCCTATCGGGAGGAGGCGAACGTTGCCGCGGATTCGAACGTCGAGACCTATGTCGCCATGCAGCTCGAGATCGACAACTGGCGCTGGGCGGGCGTGCCTTTCTACTTCCGTACAGGCAAGCACATGTCGCGGCGTCTGACGGAGATTGCGATCCGGTTCAAGCAGGCGCCCTACACCGCGTTCCAGAATACCGTCGTCGATACCTTGCGGCCCAATTGGCTGGTCCTGAACATCGCTCCGGATGAGGGCATTTCCCTTCAGTTCGAAGTCAGACGTCGAGGTCCGGTGGTCGACCTGGCGGCCGTAAAGATGGACTTCCACTACGATGACTGGTTTCCGAAGGAGCCGAACGTCGGATACGAAACGCTGATCTATGACGTCATGATCGGCGACCCGACGCTGTTCATGCGTGCCGACATGGTGGAGCAGTCCTGGCGCATCGTGCAGCCGGTGCTCGACGCTTGGGCGGCCAAGAAGGCTGATTTTCCTGACTACGACTCCGGCAGCGATGGCCCCAAAGCGGCTGACGAACTGCTGGCACGCGACGGGGAACGGGCCTGGCGTTCCGTGATCCCTGCCCAGGAGAAAAAGCAATGACGGCTCAGCATGACATTCGTCTGTTTCTGGCCGATGTGGATGGTGCGCTCGTCACCAAAGACAAGGTGCTAACCGAGGCGGCGAAGGCGGCTGTGCGCGAGCTGGATCACGCCGGCATCGCATTCGCCATCACCAGCGGGCGGCCACCCCGCGGCATGAGCATGCTGATCGAGCCGCTGGCGCTACGGACCGCCATAGCGGGCTTCAACGGTGGTGTACTAGTCAATCCCGATCTCTCCGTCATCGAGAGCCACACGCTCGATCCCGCCGCGGCCAAGCAGACCGTGAAGCTGATTCTCGACAAAGGGCTGGATGCCTGGGTCTACACGGAGACGGAGTGGCTGATCCGCGACAAGGATGCGCCGCACGTCGCGCGCGAGACCTGGACGGTGAAATTCGACGCCAAAGTCGTGACGGCGTTCACCGACGCGCACTTGGCGCACGCGGTGAAGATCGTCGGCATCTCGGACGATCTCGACCTGGTCGCCGCCTGCGAAAAGGCGGCGCAGAAGGCGTTGGGTGAGAAGGCGAGCGCGGCGCGCTCGCAGCCCTATTATCTCGACGTGACCCACCCACTCGCCAATAAGGGAACAGTCGTTGAAACGCTGTCCAAGCTTCTGAACATCCCGCCCGCGCAAATCGCCACCATGGGGGACATGCCGAATGACGTCCTCATGTTCCGCAAGAGCGGGTTCTCGATCGCGATGGGTAATGCCAGCGACGAGGTGAAGGCGCAGGCAAGCGCGGTGACCGACAGCAACGAGAACGAGGGGTTCGCAAAAGCGGTGCGGAAGTTCGTTCTGCGGTCGGGCGCGGCATGACCATGGTGGCGCGGACCCGCTGGCGTCATCGGGAAGGAGCACATGATGCGACGTGATAGCCAGCCTCAGCGCGTGTGGGCCGCTGCGCTCGCACACACCATCACCGAGCCGGTGGTCGCCGTTGTGATGGGCGTCTCCGGATCCGGCAAAACCACGGTGTCGGCCCTGCTCGCGACCGCGCTCGGCTGCCAATTCCAGGAGGGAGATGATCTGCACTCGGATGAGAACGTGGAGAAGATGCAGAGCGGCACGCCGCTCACAGATGCGGATCAGCTGCCCTGGCTTCGTAAGATCGCAAAGGAAATCGATAACTGGCGCGGGCGGGGCGAATCCGGCGTGCTCGCCTGCTCGGCGCTGAAGCGATCTTACAGAGACATCATCATCGACGGCCGCCCCGACGTGTCGCTGGTCTACCTCAAAGGATCATACGGCCTCATCCGCCGGCGCATGGCCGCGCGCCACGAGCACTTCATGCCGTTGGCCCTGCTCGATAGCCAGTTTGCGACACTGCAAGAGCCCACACCGGACGAGCATCCGATCGTCGTCGATGTCGGCAGCCGACCGGCTGAAATCGCCACGGAGCGCGACGAAGCCTCCACAGGAGAGCGACAATGACACTGCGGGTCAAAGAGATTCTGAGCTGGTATGGCGCGGATAGTGCCGGCACACTGACCAATCTGGCCCGACTTTTGAACCACGGTCGGTTGGCGGGAACGGGCAAGCTGGTCATCTTGCCGGTCGATCAGGGCTTCGAACATGGGCCGGCGCGTTCGTTTGGGCCCAATCCGCCGGCTTACAATCCGCATTATCATTTCGGACTCGCGATCGAGGCGGGCTGCAATGCGTATGCCGCCCCGCTGGGCTTCCTGGAAGCCGGCGCCCGCGATTTCGCCGGAGAGATTCCGCTCATTCTCAAGACCAACGACAATGACGTGCTGCGGGAGGAGAAGGATCCGAACCAGGCATTAACCGCCAGCGTGCAGGACGCGCTTCGCTTAGGTTGCTGCGCGGTCGGTTTCACGATCTACCCGGGATCGGCACATCAGCTTGAAATGTACGGACAGTTCCGCGCTTATGCCGAGGAGGCAAAGCGCAACGGGCTTGCGGTCGTCATCTGGTCCTATCCGCGCGGATCGGGTCTGAGCAAGGAAGATGAATCCGGGATCGATGTTGTCGGCTATGCCGTCCAGATCGCGGCTCAGCTCGGCGCGCACATCATCAAGGTGAAGCTGCCCACGGCGCATATCGAGCAGGATGCTGCCCGCCAAGTGTTCGAGGAGCAGCACATTCCCATTGCGACTGCGGCGGAGCGAGTCCGTCACATCGTTGATTGCGCGTTCGCCGGCCGCCGCATCGTCATCTTCTCCGGCGGCGCCGCGGTCTTCGACGACGACAAGCTGCTCGATGAGATCCGTTCGATCCATGGCGGCGGCGGGTTCGGTTCGATCATCGGTCGCAACTCATTTCAGCGTCCGAGGCAAGAGGCGCTCCGGATGCTTGGCGCGGTCATGGACATTTATGCAACTGCGCCAGACCGGGATGGAACGCATTGAGCGCCGGGACCGCCATGCCGAATGCCACGCTGCGCATGCCCATCATTGTCGCGTCGTCGATCTTGTCGGCGGATTTCGGACGCCTTGCCGAGGAGGTTCGCGTTATCGATGCGGCGGGAGTCGACTGGATCCACATCGACGTCCCGGACGGTCGCTTCATGCCGAACATCACGATCAGGAACCCCTTCATCGAGGTCGGCGGCGGGCAAAATTGTGAACGCGCCGGAGAGGCAATCGGGGCGGGCGCGAATGCCATCGTTGTCGGGTCCGCAATCTTCGAGTCGTCTGATTATGCCGCGCCGATCGCCGCTGTCAGGCAGCGCTCCCGACCATCGGCCAGAAAGGCACGTTCATGACTAACCCGTCCGAGGCCAGATTGGAAATCCTCTCCGATGCCGAATCCTTGGCGCGTCGAGTCGCGGATTGGATGCTCGAAGTGGCGGCGACGAAGGACGGCGTGCTTTCCGTCAGCTTGTCCGGCGGTTCGACCCCGCGGCGGCTTTATCAACTCCTGGCTGGATCGCCCTATCGCAATAATTTTCCCTGGTCCCGCACGCATTGGTTTTGGGGGGACGAACGCTTCGTGTCGCACGATGACACGCTGAGCAATTATCGCATGGTGCGCGAGGCGCTGCTGTCGCATGCGCCGATCCCCGCCACGAACATCCATCCGATTCCAACCGAAGGGGTCACTCCAGATGAGGCGGCGTCCGCTTATGAGCGCGAGCTCAAATCCTTCTACGGCGCGGAGCGCCTGGACCCGGCACGGCCACTGTTCGACGTCACTCTTCTGGGGCTCGGGCCAGATGGCCATACGGCCTCACTGTTCCCTAACACCGCGGTGCTCGCCGAGCGCGACCGTTGGGTGGCCGCTGTCGTCGGCGCCAAATCCGAAGCGCGCATCACGCTGACCTATCCCGCACTGGAGAGCAGCCGGAACGCAGCCTTCCTGGTGTCTGGGGAAGAAAAGCGCGCGGCGCTCGCGCTCCTTCGCGGCCGCGATGACAGTCTGCCGGCGGCGCATCTTCATCCGACGGGCGCGCTGTGGATCTTTGGCGACGCCACAGCGGTCAGAGCGACCACACCGTTATGACTTAAAGGAACAAATGCCCATGTGACACCCCCGCGAACGTGGCGATACTCAAGGCCGCGGTACGATAGAGCATGGCCGCGGACGACAAGCAGGGGGCTCTGCACGGAGATCACGATGTCAGACACGTTGTCGCCCGAACTGCTTCAGAAGATGGACGCCTATTGGCGAGCGGCAAACTATCTGACCGTCGGCCAAATCTATCTGAAGGACAATCCTCTGCTTGAGGTTCCGCTTCGGTTGGAACATCTCAAAACGCGCCTGCGTGGGCATTGGGGCACCACGACGGGATTGAATTTCATCTACGTCCATCTCCATCGCCTGATCAAGCTGAATGACTTGGACATGATCTACATTATCGGTCCGGGGCATGGCGGTCCGGGCCTGGTGGCGCACACCTACCTGGAGGGATCCTATTCAGAGATCTACCCGAATATTGATCGTAGCCGGAACGGGATGCAGCGGTTGTTCCGCCAGTTCTCCTGGCCCTACGGCATTCCAAGTCACGTCGCGCCGGAAACGCCAGGGTCGATCCACGAAGGCGGCGAGCTCGGCTATTCGCTGGCCCACGCTTATGGGGCCGCGTTCGACAATCCCGACTTGATTGTCGCCTGTATCGTCGGCGACGGCGAAGCTGAGACTGGTTTTGGAGTCGGCGCGAAGTCTGCCGATACGAACAATCGCTTCCCGTTGGCTGGGAATAGACATGGTCTCGGAGAGCAACACATCGTTCCGCGAGTCCTGTGCGAAGAATTTACCTTCTCTGTCGCCGATCGACTCAGCCGCTCCGGAGAGCAGAACGTCGGTCCGTGCAGATCCGACGCGGTACAATCCGAATTTCAGCGAGGACGAGCCGCTGTTCAGTGCGAGAATAGTCAATTCTGGTTCAGCGTCTGTCATGCCACACCGGCCGAAAGATCGAACTCACAAGCTCCAGCGCCAGTCGCGGACCTCCGGCATGTCGTCACCATGCTCGCCGACATAGAGCTTGTGACGCTCCATCATGGTCCAATAGCGGTCGCTCGCCTTCTGCACCTGATCGACCAGCCGCGGGATGCGCCGGATGGCGTCAAAGGCAAGTTGGTAGCGATCGAGATTATTGAGCACCACCATATCGAATGGTGTAGTCGTCGTTCCTTTTTCCTTGTAGCCGCGCACATGAATGTTGTCGTGATTATGCCGCCGATAGGTCAGCCGATGGATAATCCCAGGGTACCCGTGAAAGGCGAATATCACAGGCTTGTCGCGAGTGAAGAGTTCGTCGAAATCCCGGTCTTCGAGTCCGTGCGGATGTTCTGTCTGCGGCTGGAGCGTCATCAGGTCAACCACGTTGACGACGCGGATGCGAATGTCCGGCACATATTCCCGCAGCAACGTCACCGCTGCGAGCGCCTCGAGCGTGGGCACGTTGCCAGCGCATGCCATAACAACATCGGGGTCGCCCGCATCATTGCTCGCCCACCGCCAGACGCCTATTCCCGCTGCGCAATGGCGGGCGGCCGATTCGATGTCGAGCCACTGCCATTCCATCTGCTTGCCTGCAATGATCAGGTTGACGTAATCCCGGCTTCGGAGACAGTGATCAGCCACGGACAGGAGACAATTGGCGTCTGGCGCCAGATAGATGCGAACGATATCGGAGCTTTTGTTGGCCACATGATCGATGAAGCCGGGGTCCTGATGAGAAAATCCGTTGTGATCCTGCCGCCACACCAGCGAGGTAAGCAGATAGTTGAGCGAAGCGATTGGCTTCCGCCAAGGAATGTCCCGGGTGGTCTTCAGCCATTTCGCGTGCTGATTGAACATCGAGTCGACGATATGGATGAATGCCTCGTAGCAGGAGAACAGGCCATGGCGCCCGGTGAGCAGGTAACCTTCAAGCCAGCCCTCGCACATGTGCTCACTCAGCACTTCCATGACACGGCCGGTGGTGCTGAGGTCAACGTCAACGTCCTCCACTCGAGCCATCCATTCCTTGGGGCTGACTTAGTAGACAGCGTCGAGACGGTTCGACGCCGTTTCGTCCGGCCCGAATAGCCGGAAGTTCTGCGAGGCCAGATTCAGCTTCATCACGTCGCGCAAAAATGTGCCAAGAACGCGCGTATCCTCGGCCTTGACGCCGCCCGGGCTGGTGACTTCGACAGCGTAATCCCCGAAATGCGGCATCGACAGCGGGGCCAGAAGCTCACCTCCATTGGCGTGCGGATTGGTTCCCATGCGACGTCGACCCGTCGGCGCGAGCGCAGCGAGATCCTCTCGGAACTTGCCATTTTCATCGAACAGTTCTTGCGGGCGATAGCTCCTCATCCATTTTTCCAGTTGCTTGAGATGCTCTGGGTTTTTGAAGTCGGCAATAGGCACCTGATGGGCGCGCCACGTTCCCTCGACCGGCTTGCCGTCGACGAACTTGGGACCCGTCCAGCCCTTCGGGGTCTGGAACACAATCATCGGCCAACGTGGGCGCTCCGGGCCTTCCGCTCCCGCCGAGGAGCGCGTGGCGCTTTGGATGCGGCGGATATTCGCAAGCACGCTATCGAGCGCCGTAGCGAGCAACTCGTGCACGGCGGCGGGCTGGTCACCCTCGACAAAATGAGGTTCGTAGCCATAGCCGTGCAACAGATCCGTCAGCTCCTGTCGACTGATTCTGGTAAGCACGGGGGGGTTGGAAATCTTGAACCCGTTCAAGTGGAGGATCGGCAGCACCGCGCCGTCGCGCGCCGGGTTCAAGAATTTGTTGGAGTGCCAGCTCGTCGCCGCCGGCGCCGGTCGCGGTCGGGCATCGGATCGTGCACGGCGGCCCAAAACTTCGGCGCCATTGCCTCATTGACGATGAGGTTTTACGGCAACTTGAAGCGGCGAGTGTCTTCGCGCCGCTGCATATTCCATCGGCTCTTTCCGTCATTCGCTTTGCACGGGAGCATTTTCCTGCAGCAACGCAGGCAGCGTGTTTCGACACCGCCTTTCACGCCGATTTAGCGGAGGTCGCGCGGGTCCTTCCAATCCCCAAGGAGTTTCAATCAGAGGGGGTCCAACGCTACGGGTTTCATGGTCTATCGTGCGAGTCGATCGTGCGCCAACTTGCGGACGATCTGCCCGATCGCCTGGTCATCGCCCATCTCGGCAATGGTGCGAGCGTCACCGCAGTCAAAACCGGTAAATCGATCGACACGAGCATGGGCTTGACCCCGAGCGGCGGCGTGATCATGAGCACGCGTAGCGGCGATCTCGATCCGGGCGTTCTGGTTTACTTGCTGCGTGAAAAAAAGTTTGATGCTGCCATGCTCGAAGAGCTGATCGACGGCCGTTCCGGCCTTCTGGGAATTTCCGGCGTTGGCGGCGACATGCGACGCCTTCACAAAGTCGCGTCGTCAAACACCGACGCGCGACTCGCGATTCAAATGTTTTGCTATTCCGTGCGTAAGCAGGTGGCGGCGATGATCGCTGCGCTTGATGGAGTCGACCTGGTCGTTTTCACGGGCGGCATCGGAGAAAATGATGACGAAGTACGCGCTGCGATCTGCCGCGGCTTATCCTGGATCGGCGTCAGCCTCGATGAGGCTAGGAATGATTCCGCGAACAATCCCGTCAACCATCCCGCGTCGCGCTGCGCAGTGCTCATTCTTGCCTCGCAGGAGGACGAGCAGATCGCGAGGCATACTTGGGCTTTGTTTCCAAAAAGCCTCTGCTGATAGCCGCCCCGACGTGCAGCGTGTGGCCGTCGTTTTCTTCATTGTAGCCACACAGTTCGCGATAAGAGCTTTCGTCAACTGCCGGCGCCGACTTCTTATCTGCCCGTCATCTGCGCCGCGGTTACCTGGATAAGATGGACCAGCGGCGTTGGATAGACTCCGAGTCCGATCAGCATCAAGGTGAGTGCCGCGAGTGTCGCGCCGCCAACCATTGGGACGGCGCCAGCATAGGTGGTCGCGCCTTCGGGAGCTGGCGTGCAGATCGCGACGATCACTCGGAGATAGTAGAACAAGCCGATAATGCCGCCGACGATGAGAGCAATGACAGCCGGCCACATCGTGGCGCTAACCCCGGCAGCAATCGCGTAGAACTTGCCAATAAAGCCCATTGTCAGCGGAATGCCGGCAAGCGATAGCAGCATCGCGGCAAACGCGCCGCCGAGCCATGGGCATCGCCAAATGAAGCCGCGATACGCATCGAGGTCCTCGATCTCGGCATCAGCGCTCGACGCGGAAAGCACCGTGATGATACCGAACGCCCCCACGGTCATCACCGCATAAGCCACCAGATAATAGGTTACGGCC
>Ga0182024_10012262_pt1 | contig 16991 bp, 13 predicted proteins | sample P32metaG_FD_120480 | JGI IMG/M metagenome (GOLD analysis project Ga0182024, IMG submission 120480) | Permafrost microbial communities from Stordalen Mire, Sweden - P3-2 metaG (Illumina Assembly) | ecosystem: Environmental > Terrestrial > Soil > Wetlands > Permafrost | place: Sweden: Stordalen...
CGGAATTTATCGATGACGCGCGCCATCTCGAAGTCATCGAGAATCCGTACGTCGCCGAGCATGAGCGCCGCGCAGTATTTGGCGGCGAGATCCTCGACCTCGCCCGCCAGATCAAGGGCACCCTCGAGGTCGCGCCCGAGGGCAATGACGCCGTGATTGGCCAACAAACAGGCAAGGCGGCCTTGCAGCGCCTCGACGGCACCGTCCGACAACTCCTGGGAGCCAAACGTATGGTAGGGCGCACAGCGGATATCCGCGCCGCCGGCGACTGCGACCATGTAGTGGAATGCGGGAATTCCACGGCCGGTGCAGGCGAGAGAGGCCGCCTTGGGCGAATGGGTGTGAACGATGGCGGCGATTTCACCTCGCGCCTTCAAGATGTCGCGATGGAAGCGCCATTCGCTCGACGGCCGGCGCCGGCCGAACCATCGGCCCTCCCAATCCACCAACGGAATGTCGTCGGGGGCAAGGGATTCATAGGCCATGCCGGTGGGACTCACGAAGAAGGAGCGCTCATTGCGGCGTACGCTGATGTTGCCCGATTTGCCGTAGGTCAAGCCGCGGCGCGCCAGCTCGCGGCAGCCGCCGACGACGGATTCGCGCAGCGTCTCGTCCGCCACCGCTCGGTGCGGAATGCTCATGAGATTGCTCCGCGGCCGGGGTAGAGGGTCATGAGCCCCGATCGGCTCGCCGGACAGACGCCCCGCTCCGTGATCAGCCGCGTCACCAGTCTCGCCGGCGTCACGTCGAACGCCAAATTGAGCGCGGGGCTCGCATCGGGCACGATTCTCACCGTCTCCAGAGCGCCGGCCGCGGTTTTGCCCGTGACGTGCGTAAGTTCCATGGGGGACCGCTCCTCGATCGGGATATCAGTGCCTTCATCGAGGGACCAGTCGATCGTGCTCACGGGCAGCGCCACGTAGAAGGGCACGGCATTGTCCCGCGCAGCCAGCGCCTTGAGGTAAGTACCGATCTTGTTGCAAACGTCCCCCGTCGAGGTCGTGCGGTCGCTGCCGACCAAGACAAGGTCCACTTGGCGCCGTTGCATGAGATGGCCACCCAGATTATCGGCGATCACCGTGTGCGGTACGCCGTGCGCGCCCAATTCGAATGCCGTCAGCGAGGCGCCCTGGTTGCGCGGCCGCGTCTCATCCACCCACACGTGAATCGGGATCCCCGCATCGAACGCCATATAAACGGGAGCGAGCGCCGTTCCAAAGTCCACGCACGCCAGCCAACCGGCGTTGCAATGCGTGAGTATGTTCAAAGGACGGCGGAGCGAAGCGGCGGCCTCGCGGATGAGTCCGAGGCCGTGCGATCCAATCGCCCGGCATTGATCGACGTCGTCATCGCAGATGCGAGAAGCTTCCCGAAGTGCCGCGTCCGCGCGCTCAGGCGGCGCCACCTCGACGAGCGCACGGCGCATCCTCGTCAAGGCCCAGGCCAAGTTGTGAGCGGTGGGGCGCGTCGCCTGAAGCGTTTGCACCGCGTGGTCGATATGGGCATCGGACGAGTTCGATCGCATGGCGAGTGCCAGCCCGTAGGCGGCGGTCGCCCCGATCAGAGGGGCACCACGCACGATCATGTTTCGGATTGCTCGCGCGGCGTCATCGAGACTGTGCAGATCGACCGTTCTGAACTCGAACGGCAGGCGCGACTGATCGATGACGCGCACGGACGCCGTATCCGTCAGCCAGATGGTTCGATAGTGCGTGCCCGAGATCTTCATGGCGTCTGTCCTGACGGTCTACGGCTCGCTTTCCTGTACGACGCGCCCATTGAGAGGCTGAACAGGTCGGACATCGTCGGGGTACAGCCTGGCGAAGTCATCGATCTGCGCTGCGGACACTTCTACCGGAGTTTTCAGGACGATCCACCTCACGCCCTCGGTGCAGGGCGGAGCGGTCACCGATCCGATATACATGTAATAACCAAAGCTGGAAGGAAGCATGTCGGCGGGGTTCACGGTAACCCCCTTGGCTGGCTGCTGGCCTTCGCTCTGCGGCATATTGGCCCAGACTTTACCTATCGCGGGGTTCGCATGTCCCGTGGTCAGGAGCACAGCCACTCCGAGCTCTTCGCCGTCAGCCGATTTGTGCATGAGATGCAGCACCATGTCGTACTGCTTGCCGCGGATGTACTCTTCGCTCCGACGATGAAAATGAAATTGCGTCAATTGATAGCGCTTGTCACCCACCGACAAGAAGTCTCCTGCCGGCGCGACATCGTGGTAGTTGACACGAATAGTGTGCCCATTGTTGATGATGTACTCCAAAGGAGCGCTGCGGTATTGAAAGTGAAGTGCGGGGAGCGCGAGCTTTTGAGTATCGCGAATGTCGATCGGCGACTGCTCCTTGCCGCTGCTGCAAAGAGCATAGGCCGGATCGAGACTTCCCCAATGTTCCGCGCCTTTCACTCCCGCATAGTCCCATGGAGTCTTCCATGGAGACACGTAATGAGAATAGTCGATGCTCTGCGCACGTGTGCCAGCCACTAGAAGTGCCGCGATTGTCGATATCAGAAGTCTTGACGAAGTCATGTCTGCTTCTCCGTGGTGTCCGCCGCCAACAGTTGCGTGAGCGCCCGGTAATCGGTCTTACCGGTACCGAGAACTGGAATCTCTGGAATCTCCCGCACGATACGAATGTTGTGCAGGCCGGAGAGCCCGGCCTCCTGAAGGGTCTTGTTGACTTGCGCCCGGTCCAGCGGCCGAATCGTGAACAGCACCAGTTCCGGATGGCTGTCATCCGGCGTGGGCAGCACGGCGAGGCACGGACCTTTATCGTCCGGCCGCGCATAGGCGCTCACCAACACGTCCTCGATTGCCGGCAGGGAAACCATTTCGCCGCCGATTTTTACGAACCGTTTGAGCCGACCCATGAAGGTCAATCGGTTTTGATCATCCGCTTTGACCAGATCACCCGTGCGGTACCAGGCTTCACCGCGGAATGTTTCAAAGGGCGAGGGACCGCTGTAATTCAAATAGCCCTTGAAAATGCTGGGTCCGCGAAGCAGCAACATGCCGGTTCGCCCGGGCGCCGCCGGCTCCTGAGTCTCCAGATCGACGATCATCGAGATAACCGAAGGCAGTGGCTTGCCGATGGTTCCGGGCTGGACGTCATCCTCGCGCATGACCGCTACCACCGGTGAACATTCGGTGATGCCGTAACCTTCGAGGATGACGGCGTTCGGACAGCGGCTTTTGACGGCGTCGTAAATCTCCCGGGAACACTTTTCTGCGCCGGTTACGCAAAGGCGAAGCGAGGTCAAATCGCTCCCGGCACTGGCACGAACGATGTTGGACATGAAGGTCGGCGTGCTCAGCAAAATGGTCACCCGGTATGCCTCGATGATCTTGCCGAGCGTCGCTACTTCGTTCGGATTCGGGTGATGCACTACTTTTATGCCCGACAGAATTGGCAAGAGCATCGTTCCCGTCATCCCAAACGAATGGAATGGGGGCAGCAGGCCTAGGAGACGGTCGCTTTGAAGGATCTTGAAGCTGGACAGCGCATCGCGGAGATTGGTCAGCAGATTGTCGTGACTCAAGGGGACCGCCTTGGGCAGCGACTCCGAACCGCTGGTAAAAAGCACCACGGCGGTATCGTCCGCCTCGGCGCGCTCGAGACTGCCCCAAGAGAGTCGAGCACGAATTGCCGCTGAAAGCTTCTCCGTCCAACGGAGCGTCCCCGCGAGCTTCTCCAGCGGCACCAGCCGCTCCCCGAGCTCTGCAAGGTCGATACCTTGGGAGGACAGCCGGCGAAGAAGCAATTCCGCGGTCACTATTTTCTCTATACCCACCATGTCGAGGCCCAGTTGAACGACCCGTGGACCGGCCGTCCAATTGATCATCACCGGCGTCTTGCCTGCGAACAGAGTCGCGAAAAAAATCGTGTCGGCGGCAACGGAGGCCGGCAGCAGGATTCCGACGTAGCGCCCGGGAAGGGCGGCAATTTTGGGTCGCAGGGCGAAAATGGCGGTGACCAGATCGCGGTAGGTGCGGCTCCCCTGCTGCAGGTCCGCAACGATGACTCGACCGGGGGAACGACGAGCCTGCGAGAGAAATACTTGCTGCAGGGTGCGGCCGTTTGGGATTTGCGCCCGCGCTTCGCCGCGGTTTTTCAGCCAAGCGGCCGATGGCGGGCGTATCCGCACATCCGTCGATTCCGCCGACGCGAAGCCGGAGGCCGCCATGACCATATCGCCCACGGTGCGCACCGCTTCAACGCCGGGCACGGATACGGCAAATTCTCGCTCGAGCCAAAGAAGAATCTCCGTGATCGCCAGACTGTCGAGGCCGAGATCCCTTGCCAACTCCTGATCATCTTTCAGTGTCTCGATGCCGGTGGCGTCGCGTAAATGAGCCAGCACGATCTGCCTGGTGGCCGCAGGCGCATCGTAGGCGGATGGCGCCGCTGTCGACTTCGGCTCTGCCAACTCGCGAGAGCCGCCTTTTTCCCAAACGCTGTAGGGAACGTAGAGCGCGGCCGGCGCGTCATGGTTGTAGAAGCCGTCCAGATAGGCATTGAGCTCCGCGCGCTCGCCCCCGCGCGGAAGATCGGCAGGTTCCGCAAGTTCGATCCGCACTGCCCGCTTGGGTACCAGAAATATCCCGCTCGCCAGTACTGCACCAAGATGACCCAGGAGCCCATCCTTCAAGCGCGGCGGGGTGCCCGAGGCCCATCCGAAGGAACTTCCCCAGAGGCCTGTGGTTCTCACCAGCACCACCCGGATGTCCGGCAACTCCGAGATGATGCGATGGGCCGCGCTCACGCCGCTCAGGGTTTCCAGCCGATGCCGCATCAGGCGGCCCGCCGGGTACAGCAAGACGTTTTCGCCCTGCTTCAACGCTTCTATGCAAAGGTCGATCGAACGTTGCACCGCCTTCACGCCGCCTGCGTCGAGCTCGGTAAGCACCGGGACCCTCAAAACGCCAAGCAGACTCGAAAGCTCGCGAATCACGGGCACGTCGATCTGGTTTTCCAATGCCAGCGGCCGCAGGCCATATTTTCCATGTAGGTGGGCCAGAAGAATGACGGGATCTATCAGGGCGGGGTGGTTCGGCAGGAAAAGAATGCCTTGCGCACCGCGCTTGCCCGCCATGTCGGCGCCCTTCAGGCTTACTCGGTACCTCAGGGCGAGAATGCACCTCGCCCCCCAGCCCAACAGCCTTGCGGCCCAGGAAGGCCGTCCGGGGCGGCGGCGCGCGACAGCTAGGGCCATGGATCAGGCAACGGTGATATCAGAATGCCCCCTTTAAGATCGCTGAAGTTGCGGGCTGCTCCTGCAGTATAGAAGAACTGGCTTGCCAACCCGACATCCAAGGACTAGAACGCGCGTGATGAAGCTACGGGTTTGGCGCGCAGCCGTACCGCTCGGGGTGCTCGCCTTCTGGGGCGGCTTGTGGATGGCGGCCCACCACTATCCTTCGAGTTACGACTGGCGCTACATGACGATATCGAGCTTGCTTTACGTGGACCGCAACCCGGATGGGTTTCGGTGGGCATGGGGCGGGCTCATGTTGTGTGCGCTGGGCGGCCTCAGTTGGACTGCCGTGCTGATTCGGATTTGGAGACGGGAGGGCGGTACACGCCGTCCGGTCGGAATCGGGGCCCTGGCCGCGGGCTACATCTGCATGGTTTGCGCTTTAATGCCCGGGCGCCTCGTGCCGGTCCCCAAGGGTCACGAAATCCTCGCGCTCTCGGCATTCATCGGCTTGTGCTTCGGGATTGTAAGCCTGACGCTTCAAACGGCTGAGCGTCACCTTCGGCTGCGGAGGCCCCAACTCTCCGTCAAGCCTCGATGTTATGCCGTTTTGCTGGCGGGAGCCGCACTGTCGCCGGTCTTGTTGGCGGGCATTGCGCCAGCCTATGTCTCGCAGGCGCTGCCGGACTTGCCCTGGGTAGGCATCGAATGGCGGGCGCGGGGGGTGCCCATATTCTTGAGTTTTGCATTTTGGGAATGGATAACCTGCGTCGTTTTTTCCGCTTACACGGTGAGTCTTAGTTTGATCATCGAGGGCCCGTGATAGTGAGCACCGCAAGCGTGTCACTGCCACACTCCGCCACAGTTGCCCCACGGTCTCGCCACAAAGGACTGAGAGACTGTTCCGGTCGAGCCGATCCGGCTCTGGAATGGGAGAGTGGCAAAAATGTCCGGTCGCTTGGATGCCTTGTTCGAGTGGGTGATCGCAGCCCTCGGGTCCCTCAGCCCGGGTCTGAGACGTTTTCGTTGGCGCGTGGTGATCAGCGCCGTCCTCATCTTGATCCTCTATGCGCTGTGCATTCATCCGCCATTCGTATCCGTACGCCGTGGCGAGGTCCTGGCGCGCACCGATGCGCTCGACGGATCCGTGAGCGTCTACAACGGAGGCACCGTTCTCGTGCTGCCCGGAATCCATCAGGTGCGACGCTACTCGATTCGCGATCAGGTCTATCGGCCGACCGACAGCGCGAGCGCGACCGGGCCGGCCCCTTTCCAGTCGGTCGAGGGTCTGTCGATCGGCGTCGATCTTGCGGTTCGTTGGACCGTCGACCGTGCTCGCCTCGCACAGATGTCGAAGGAATTTCCGGACGACATCAGCGCGGATCTCGTGGCGCCCGCCGTTCAGGGAATCGTCTACCCCACCTTTGCCCGCTACTCCGTGCGGGAGATCTTCTCGCAACGGCGGACGGAGATACAACGCGAGCTCATGGCGGAGCTGCGGCCAAAATTCATGGCCATGGGGCTCGTATTGCGCGCGGTCGATATGGGCAAGGTCGACCTGCCCCCCGATTATCGAGCCGGAATGGAAAAGCTCCTCTCCGAGGAGCTCGAGACGGAGAAAATTCATTACTCCCTGCAGCTCAAGGAGGCGCAGGTCAAACAGCAGCAGGTCGAGGCCGAGGCCGACAAGGTGCGGCGGCAAACGGCCGCGGAAGCCGCCGGCCAGGAGCAGGTCATCGCAGCGCGCGCGCAGGAGGAGACCATGAAGCACATCCTGCCCTTCAAGCAGAAGCAGATCGAGCAACGGCAGCTCGAGGCTGAAGCGGAAAAGGTCGCGCGGATTCGCACCGCGGAGGGCGCTGCAGAGGCGCGGCGCATCGAGGCCAGGGGCGAAGCCGATTCGCGGCAAAAACTCGCGGACGCGGAAGCCTATCGACTCGATCTAGTGGGCAAGGCGAACGCCGGCCAGATGGAGCGCGAGGGCGCGTTGGTGGCGCGGTATCCGCTGCTGATTCAGAAGACGCTGGCGGACAAGCTTTCCGATAAGGTGCAAGTCATCATCGCACCGCTTCCTGCGGCGGGTAAGTTCCTCGGCTCAAATCTCATCGGCGACCAGAGCGCGGTGAGCCCCGTGGCCGACGCGGCAGCGGCCGTGACCTCCCAGGGAAGAGGCTCCCCGTGATTCTCTCCCTCGCAGCGACGCTCGCCATCGTGGTCCAGGACCACGCCGCACTGCGCGCGGCGCCGCGCTCGGGCGCCACCGAGCTCGCGCGGCTATGGCAGGGAGATGTGCTCGAGGTCCGCGGCGAGCAGACCGGGTACCTGAAAGTCTACGACTACCATCGCGAGCGCGGCGGGTATCTGCGAGAGGACGCGGCCCGGCCGGTCGAAATTTCCGAGGCCGCGGCCCCCGAGCTTCTCGCCGTGTTGCGATTCCTCCGCGAGACCCCGGGATCCGAGGCCCTCGGCATCAGTTACGGTGCGGCATACGTCAAGGCCGTACCGCCGCGAGCCCTAACTGCCGAGCCGCTCGACGCCATTGCCCAAATGGCCGAGCGGCTCGCCGATCAAGCCTCAGGCGGCACGGAGCATACCGCCGAGATCGCCCGTCGCTTGGAGGTCGTCGAACAGTTCGGCGTTCGCATGCGCAATGTCGAGCGCAACGGTCGGATGCGAGTCTGCTACGACGGCGAATTGTTCCATCGGGTTCTGACGCTTGCCGGGGCGCAGCCGGAGGAGCGCGCACGCGCGGTTCTCGGACTCACGCGGCCTGATTGCATCGATCCGGATTTGGGTCCCGTCCCACGCGCATCCGTCGATGCGGAACGCTCCCAACTGCTCGAGCAGATCAAAGACGGCGAATTGAACGCGATGACGCGGAGCCGCCTGCACGCGCGCCGTGCCGGCGTTTGGGCCTCGCTTGCCTACGCCCAAGACCGCCGCCGCGAACCCGCCGGCGCCGCGACGGAGCGTGCACTCGAGGAGCTTCTCGCCGTGCATCCGGATGATCTGGGTGAGGACCGGCGGCCGGAGTACGTGGACGCCGTGCTCCGGGTCAGTGCCGTCCGCTGGTCCGGAGCGCTGCCCGCACCGCAGCCCGGACCACTGACTCTTACTGCGGCGCCTGGAGATCCGGGCCAGACGTGTGTTGCCCTGGAGGATGCGCGCCGGCCGCGCGCCGCCGCGCTCATCCGGCGCTGCACCTACGGGGTCGTCAGAATGGCTTCGATACGGGCCATCTCTCAAGCTCCGCTGCTGTTGCTCGCGGTGCAGCCGCTCGAGAGTTGGCGCGAGCTCTGGGTATTTCACGAAAGGGCCGGAGCCTGGACCATCGATGTGCTGTCGCCCGGACTGGACAATCCCGAGGAGGGCTACGTAGATTATGCGGGCTACGCGCCCGGCACGAAGCGCCTGCTGATCGCGAGAGAGGTCAAGGTTCAGGGGCGATTCCGTCGGAGTTTCGAGGAACTCAGGCTCGAAGACCTCGCCTTGGTGCGGCAGGCGAGCAGCCCTGAGCTCTTGCGCGACTTCGGTCGCTGGCAGGACGTGGCCTGGCGACGGGACACGCTGGCGCTGCATTAGCGATTCGAGGGTCCAAACCGCCGGCGTTACTTCGCCTCGCGCGAGATTTTACTCAATACCTAACGCATTCGGCCGACACAGGATGGTGGAACTGCCGAACGTTATCCCAGGTATTTGCCTCATTCACAGTCATCGAGTTGACTGCAGAGCGCGATGGAGAATTAGCGTGAGTAGAACGTCAGAATGAGCGGCACGTCACAGTTCGCGCGGCGGCCTGGCGATTCGAGTTTCGAATCCTATGTTGCACTCGCGAATGGCCTGGTCGGAGACCTCACTGGGATTTGTCTTTTCGATAGCTCGCTCAAGCCACGGGGTCAATGCGGCGAGTTGACGGGCAACTCCATCATGGAGTGGGTTCGCTCGCTCGAATGGACGGAATCACATGACATGCAAGCCCCAGCGGGCATACTCGTATCCCATCGATGGTGGGCCGCTATGGCCCTTCAGCAAACCGACGGTTCTCTTCTCGGCGTCTTCTGCGTCAGCCGGCGAATCGGCGAGTCGCCAATGCAGCCTGCACGTGTTGCGGCCGATATCGCGCTTCAGCTGAGGCCTCTGCTCGATTGTATCCACCGGGAACTATCGGCCGCGGTGCCGGCACGCGCCAGATTGGAGGTGCTTACGGGCAGAGCGGCGGAACTCGAATGGCTGTTCAACCTCACGGCCAACCTGAAGGGGGCGGTGGACGATGAGAGGATACTGGAGCAATTGGTCGTGCAGGCTACATCGCGGCTCAACAGCGCATTGGGGGTATTGTACGTACCCGAGAAACACCTGACGATCAAATGCGAGCACGACAAGGCCGCGGCGGTCCCGCTGCTCGACGTGTGGTCGCAAACGCGGGAACACCTCATTACCTGGGCTCAGCGGCAGCGTCGTCCGATGGTGGTCAATGGCGGAGGCCGTGCGGAAGGCCATCTGGCCCGGTGCAAGGTGCTGTGCGTCCCCATGGAGCGCAATGCGGGGCATGTAAGCGGGGCACTGATGTTCTACAACCCGCCCCATGCGCCCAACTACACCAGTCGGCAGATATTTCTAGCGCGGCATGTCGGGAGGCAGGCTGCAAGCCTGGTCGAGGCGCAGTTCGATCTGATGACCGGCCTTTATACGCGTGGCGGCCTCGATCAAGTGTATTCGAATGCTTCCGGAAGGGAGGACAGCAGTGAAGGCAGCGTCCTTTATCTCGATATCGACCATGTGCGCGTGGCGAACGAGCTCCATGGATTCGAGCTGGGAAACGAAGTCATCGTCCGCGTCGCTGAATTGCTCTCGACGCCGTTCCTGCCGGATGGCGCGCTGGCCGCGCGCGTTTCGGGGGATCGCTTTGCCGTGGTGCTGCCCGATACGACGGCTGCTCACGCGTTGAAGGTCGCCCAGTCGCTGCAAGCCGCAGCTTCCAAGCTCGCCATTGGTCCCTCGACAGAACGGTTCGATGTGTCGATCAGTTGCGGCGTATCCTCCTTGGTGCCGATGCAGGACGGTCTGGCAAGGGCCATCGCGGCGGCGGAGCTCGCGTGTAAAGCCGCCAAAAGCCACGGGCGGAACCGGGTGCAACTCTATGCCTTCGAGGACGGAAGCATGATGCGCCGCCATGCCGACATGCTGGCAGTCGGGCAGTTGCGCTCGGCGCTGAAGTCCGACCGGCTGCTCTTGTACGCGCAGCGCATCGTGCCGCTGCAAAATCCCAGCCTGCCGGGCGGCTACGAATTTTTATTGCGCCTGCGGGATACGGACGGGACGCTCGTCTCCCCGGGCCCATTGATCGAAGCTGCCCAGCGCTATCAGTTATTGCCGACCATCGATCGATGGGTGATGAAGCGAGCGATACAACTGATGGCGCCTTATCGCGGAATGCTGGCAACCCGCGGCCTGACGATGTCCGTCAACGTGTCGGGCCAATCCATCGGGGATGAAACGTTCATGCAGCAATTCACGCAGCTTCTGAAGGGCGCCAACCTGCCCAGACATTGCATCAGCGTGGAACTTACGGAGCAGGCCGCGATCACCAATTTGGCGAGCGCCAAGAGCATGGTCGTCCGTCTCGGAGCCTTGGGGTGCGGGTTCGCACTCGATGATTTTGGCACCGGTACGAATTCTCTGAGCTACTTGAAGGCATTGAACGTCAATCGAATCAAAATCGACGGCAGCTTCGTGCGCGATGTCATGTCCGACCGAAATTCCCAAGCGACCGTGAAAGCAATCGTCGAGCTGGCCAAGGGCCTGGGAATCGAAACCGTCGCGGAATATGTCGAGAACGACGAGATTGCGTCCGAGATCCGGCGCCTAGGGGTCGACTACGCGCAAGGATATGCTTACGGGAAACCGGAGCCCGTCACCGATCTATTGCAGAGCCTGGCCCAGCATGAGTCAAGGCGGCTTCATAAGCTATATCTGGAGACGTAGAGTCACGCAGTTGCGGTGAATCTTACATGGAAAGTTGTGATGCGCTCCGCGGCAAGGAGCGTTGGATATCTCCAACATAGCCTTCAAATGCACTCCCATCTACAGCTCGCGCGAGAATCGCTCCAATGACCGTAGTGCTTGGAGCCTCCTTGCCCCCCGAAAATACGCCCATGAAGTCCGTCAGATTGAGAGAGGGCGCCAATCTTCGTGCCGTCGAGACGTGGTTGGTGGGCTTCATCGGACCCGGGACGTCGGGCGACTTTCATCGACGAGGGTCGGGTGACCAGTGGTTCTTGGGCTTCGATCGGGGCCATCCGACCATCTGGTTCGAGGAGGAAAAGCATTTCAGTGCATTTCTCATCGAGCTCATTAACGGCGGTAAGGGTTCCACCGTCCGACACTAGACTAGGTAAGGCGCTCCCAACCGTCTCGCGCCTACAAGTCCCTCGGCTGTACCGTTGGTCTGGGTCCGGACTGAATGATTCCCCGCTTAAGAGCGAGTCGACCGCTGCGAGGTATTCCCTGTACCCAGCTCGCACGATTGCATAATCGTCCACTTGAGATTCGGCTCGACTCTAGTCTCCGGGGTGCTTATCCATATCGTTGAAGGCGGACAGTTTGTGGACGCCGAAGGCATCCCGCAGCGATCTCAATTCGTCGCGATGCAACATCGCTAATTTATTCAGGGTATTCGTACCCTTCGCCGATAATTTCACGTGTACCTCACGACGATCGGCGCGACCACGCTGTTTGGTCACCAGACCAAGTTCCTCGCAACGTAAAACCAGCGCGACCACCCCGTGATGCTTTGCCTGGAGTCGCTCGGCAATTTCCGCGATGGTCGCCCAATCGCGCCCTGGAAACCCGCGCAGGTGAAGCAACAGCAGATACTGCAGCGGCGTGATCCCCGCGCGGCGAACCGCGTGTTCACTGAAACGCAAAAAGCGCCGTATCTGGTAGCGCAGCTCCGAGAGCGATTCGAAGTCCTGCTTGGTCGGCTGTTTTTTCCCTCGCAAACTCATCAGCGCTCCGCAATGCATTTCGGTTGAAATTCGGCCGGAACGGCGTGGTGAGTACCGGGCTGATAATCATATCATCATGTGATATGGTGGAAAATAATTATGAGAACAATTCTCAATAAATCAACCAAGTCACAGGCAGGCGGGACTCGTCCACGCGTGCCGTCGCGTCTCGGGGATTACTCGGTCACGCCACGTATCGTGTTCATCGGCGCATTGGCCGCGGCGGTAGGCGCCGTGGCGGCGGTGGTGGCGGACGGCCTCTTGAAGCTGATTGGATTGATCACAAACCTCGTTTTCTATCAACGCATCGCGACCACTCTTATCGCCCCTGGCGCGAACTCGCACGCGTGGTGGCTGATCATCGCTGCTCCCGTGGTCGGCGGCCTGGTAGTCGGTGTCATGGCCCGCTATGGCTCCGAGGCGATCCGCGGTCATGGCATGCCGGAAGCAATCGAGGCAATCCTGCGGGGCGGGAGTAAGATCAAACCGCGGGTGGCGTTACTCAAACCGATATCGGCCGCCATCGCCATCGGGACCGGAGGTCCGTTCGGTGCCGAGGGCCCGATCATCATGACCGGCGGGGCGTTCGGTTCTCTGATGGCACAAACCCTGTCCCTGACCGCCGATGAACGGAAGACCCTTTTGGTCTCCGGCGCTGCCGCGGGCATGGCGGCGACCTTCAATGCGCCTCTGGCGTCGATTCTACTGGCCGTTGAACTGCTGCTGTTCGAATTTCGGCCGCGGTCCTTTGTGCCGGTATCGATTGCGGTGGTGGTGGCGACGGGGCTGCGCTGGCCGCTCTTGGGCACTGCGCCGATCTTCGCGACGAATCATGTGCTGCCGGCGCTCGGGCTTCTGGATCTGCTTTTATGCGCGGTGGCCGGTTCCGTCGGCGGATTCGTCGCTTGGATCGCGAGCTCCCTGGTGTATCTGTCCGAGGACGCATTCCGAAAGCTTCCCATTCATTGGATGTGGTGGCCGGCGATCGGCGGTCTCATCATCGGGATTGGCGGGTTATTCGAGCCGCGCGCACTCGGTGTCGGGTACGACGTGATAGGCACCTTGCTTTCGGGCCATGCGACGCAGGGGCTGATTATCGGGATCCTGGTCGTCAAGACCTTGATTTGGAGCCTGTCGCTCGGATCGGGGACATCGGGCGGCGTTCTGGCGCCGGTCTTCATGATCGGCGCCGCGCTCGGGTCGCTCCTTGCGTATGTGCTTCCCCCCATCGCCCCGGGATTCTGGGCATTGATGTGCCTGGCGGCCGTCGTGGGCGGCGTTATGCGCAGCCCATTGACCGGCGTCGTGTTCGCGATGGAGCTCACTCATCAGTGGGATGCGGTGATGCCTTTGACAGTCGCCTCGACGGTCGCATTTCTGTTGTCGGTGTTGATCCTCAAGCGTTCGGTGTTGACCGAGAAAGTCGTCCGTAAGGGAACTCATTTGACGCGCGAGTACTCCATCGATCCGTTGGAGGTTTTTCTGGTCGGTGAGATCATGCCGCAGAGTTTCCTTTGCTTTCGTCCGGACGCCACCCTGGAGGATGCCGTCAAGGAAGCCAGCGGAAGTTGGAGCGGTTCGGGTAAGCGAAAGCTCGCCCGTAGTCAGCGGCTTTACCCCATTCTGGACGGTGAAGACCACCTGGTTGGGCTTCTCACGCAACACCAGTTGATGGGTGCGGCATCGCGGTCTGCATCGCAGCCACACGTGCTTCTCGCCGAGCTGATGGTACGCGAGCCCATCGTCGGCTATTCGGATATGACTCTGCGGGAATTGGCCAACCTAATGGCCCAAAATCAAGTTTCGAGCGTGCCGATCGTAGACCGCGATGATGCCAGGAACGTGTTGAGCGTGATGTCGGTGGATCACGTGCTCGAGGCGCGTCTTAGGGACGTCAATGAAGAGCATAAATACGAGCGGGTCTTGGATCTCATGCAAATTCGTGCGATCAGCGGTGGTCGCGTTCTAGTCCGAAATCAATCCCACGCACCACGTGACGAGGTGTAAACCATGAGTGTGAACCGTGAGTCCGTCCCCGAATTCAGCTCGCCCGCATGTTCAATGCATGAAGTCAGCGACGCCTATATGGGTTATGCCGGCAAGGCCGAGCTGGCCGCCGTTCTCAATGAGCTACTGGAGGCGGAGCGTGCCGGTTCTCGGGTTACGCTCGAGAGCGCACGCGCGGCCGGCTCGGGACCGCTAGCCGACTTGCTGCGGACGGTTCAGCGGGACGAAGCGCGATGGTGCGCCATGCTGCTTCTTCAAATCAAGGGTCTCGGCGAGAATCCCTCGTCGGAGACCGGCGCTTTTTACGCCAAGGCGATGGCAATCGCCGATCTGGGCGAGCGCATTGCCTTTCTCGATCGCGGCCAGCGCTGGGTGGCGAGGAAGCTGCGCGAGATTCTGCCTCGAGTTCGCGACAGCGGACTGCACGCCAATCTTTCCGATATGTTGCAATCTCACGAAGGCAATATTGATCTCGTGAATGGTTTCGAGGCTTGCTCGAAGGCGTCTCGTCCATAGGTGTTGGCCAATGCCTACTCAGATTGAGGCGCTATCGCCGTCCGCCGGCTGGGAAGAGATTCGGCAGTGGCGCAAGCTCGTGCGCAACGAGCTTCTCGAACGCAGAACCACCTTATCGGTCGAGGCGCTTCGAGCGTTTAGCGAGCGCGCGTGTGCTCAATTGTTGCGGGCCGTGGACCTCAGGAAGTACAAGGTACTCGGCTTCTGTTGGCCGATCCGCGGCGAATTCGATGTACGAGGCATTGCCAAGCAACATCTGGCCAACGGCGGGCAGGTGGCGCTTCCCGTCATAGTCCAAAAATCGGCCCCCGTCGAGTTCTGGAGCTGGAGCCCAGGCATGCCCATGCAAAAGGGAATCTGGGATATCCCGACCCCTAAAGAGCGCGATGTGCTGACGCTCGATGCGGTCCTCGTACCCCTCGTCGGCTTCGACAAATCAGGATTTCGCCTGGGGTATGGCGGCGGCTACTTCGACCGGACGCTAGCCGCCGCGGCCCGGAGGCCGTTTGCGATTGGACTTGGCTATGAAGAGTCGAGCTTGCAGACGATATACCCTCAGCCCCACGACATTCCGATGGATCTGATCGCGACGGATCAATCCGTCCATCGGAGGCACCCCGCCGAGGGGTGCTGACAGAAGGCGTCGGATATATCCGACAGAATTTTACAAGCGGATTCAGTAAACGTGGAGACCATAACAACTCGGCTCATCTCCATTCCGCTCAATCCAATCCGGGGCCATCATGGCTGCAATTTTCGGACCAGCCGCTAACCTCGCCTCGAAAGTGGCGCTGCTCACCGCGGCATCGATAATCCTCGGAGGGTTGCTCGTCTGGTGGTTATGGCCGCGCACGGACTACATGCGTCACGTACGCTCGGTGGTGGCGCAACCGGTTCCCTTCAGCCATCAACATCATGTGGCCGGTCTCGGCCTGGACTGCCGCTTTTGTCACACCTCGGTTGAGACCTCCGCCGACGCGGGACTGCCGCCCACCACGACGTGTATGACCTGCCATTCGCAGATCTGGACCAATGCCGCGCTGCTTGCTCCGGTTCGCGCGAGCCTCGCCGGTAACACCCCGATCGTCTGGCACCGCGTTACGGACCTGCCCGGATATGTATATTTCAACCATAGCATCCATATCTCCAAGGGCGTAGGTTGCGAGAGTTGTCACGGCGCCGTTGACACGATGGCGCTCACCTATAAGGCAAAGACGCTCACCATGGAGTTTTGCTTGGATTGCCATCGGAATCCCGGGCCCAATCTGCGGCCGAAGTCCGCACTGTATGACACGAACTGGCATCCGACGGCAGACACGCCTTCAAAGGCCGCGCTTCTGGCGCTCTATCACGTGCCGGACCGCACCCTCACCGATTGCTCCTTGTGCCACCGATGAAACATCAGGGCAAGTTGTGGCGAAATCTCGAGCAAGCCGCGGAGGATCCGCTCTTTTTGGCCCGAGCGGCCGAGGAATTCCCGGGACTCGCCCGAGCGCTCGCAGAACCTATGGAGCGGCGTGCGATTCTGAAGCTGATGGCCGCGTCTTTCGTTCTGGCAGGGCTTGGTGGGTGCGATACGAAACTCGGGGAGAACTTGATTCCGGCGGTCAAGATTCCCCCAAACATTATCCCGGGGTTGCCCAACTTCTATGCGACCGCGCACGTACTCGATGGGCTTGCCACGGGAACCGTCGTCAAACATGTCATGGGTCGGCCGATCAACGTCCAGGGAAACTCCAAGCACCCCGCAAGTCTGGGAGCAATCGGGGTGTATGCGCAGGCGCAACTCCTCGATTTCTACGACCCAGACCGCGCCTTGCAGATCGATACGCGAGGCACGCCGTCCGACGGGGCGGCCCTGCGGACCGCACTGGTCGGCGAGCGCACGCGTCTTGCAGCGAAGAATGGTGAAGGACTGCGGGTGCTAACCGGCACGGTGACGTCCCCCACGCTCGCGCGACAGCTAGATGCGCTGCGGGAGCACTATCCGCAAGCCCAATGGATTCAGTGGGAGCCCATCAACCGCGATGCCGTGAGGGCAGGTGCGAGAATCGGGTACGGGAAGCCCGTCGAAGTCATTGCACAATTGGAGCAGGTGGACGTGCTTCTTGCGATCGAGAGTGACCTCTTGAGCACGGCGCCGGGGCACCTGCGGTATGTGCGTGACTTCGCGAGCCGGCGTAATCCGAGCCGTGCGGCGGCCATGAGCCGAGTCTACGCAATCGAATCCACGCCCACCCTCATCGGATCAGTGGC
>Ga0182024_10012263_pt1 | contig 16991 bp, 15 predicted proteins | sample P32metaG_FD_120480 | JGI IMG/M metagenome (GOLD analysis project Ga0182024, IMG submission 120480) | Permafrost microbial communities from Stordalen Mire, Sweden - P3-2 metaG (Illumina Assembly) | ecosystem: Environmental > Terrestrial > Soil > Wetlands > Permafrost | place: Sweden: Stordalen...
AGCCGCGCGCCGTCGATGATGCTGGCGTGGTTCAGCTCGTCGGAGAGGATGAAGTCCTCCTTGCCCAGAATCGAGCTCACCGTGCCGGCGTTAGCCGTGAAGCCGCTCTGGAAGACCACGCACGCCTCCACATTCTTGAAGCGGGCAATCTTCTCCTCCAGCTCCAAGTGGATGCGCATGGTCCCGGCGATGGTGCGCACCGCGCCCGAACCCACGCCAAAAGCCTTGGTCGCCGCCAGCGCCGCCTCAATCAATTTCGGATGGTTGGCCAGGCCCAGGTAGTTGTTGCTGGCCAGGTTGATCACCTGCTTGCCGTCGTAGTGGCACACCGGCGCCTGCTGGTCGTCAAGAATGCGCAGGTTGAAGTGCGTCCCCTTGGCGCGCAACTCGTCCAGTACGGCAGTCAGATGGGCAAGCTGGGGGCGCGTGGCGGTCTCGGTCATGGCGTTCACCTCAAAGCAAAAGGATAACGCGCGCGGTCAACTTCCACCTTTTGGCTTTCAGCCTCCAGCCCTTTTCCTTGGGCTTTGATTGCCCCCGGACCTTCTATCCGGCGCACGGAGCGGGATTGACCGATTCGGGCCCCCCACTCTCCATTCCCGCGGCCAAACGTCCAATCGTTGTCGTGCCCCGATGCCGGGTGTCGCTCGGCGAGCCGTTTGCCAGGCGCGGGGTTGGCTCCGGCACGCCCCCGCCAGCTACAATAGGGTTCTACGCTACGGCAATTGGGTGGTACACAACTTTTTCTTGAGATTTGGAGCAGGTGCACGTGAGAGGTATGATCCGCCGCGGTCTGCGGCTTGAGTTGATTGCAGGATTGGGCATTGCGCTCGGCATGCCGGCGCTGGCCTTTGCGGGGCAAAATGCGCAAGGCATCTCCACGCAAACCGCGCTGCAAGAGGAGACGCACGACCAGGGTGGACACACGCAGGCCAACCTCACCGTGACCGTCACCGGGGAGGATGGCCTTGCTGCGACCGGCGCCGTTGTGGTGAGCGACCAGGGCCGGCCGATGGCCGGTGCGGCGCTGAACAAGCAGGGTCAGGCTACGCTGGTTCTCGATCTGCTCCCCGGAGACCATTCCTTCACTGCTGCCTATCTCGGCGACGCCGCCCATCGTGCGTCTATCTCCGACTCGGTTGGCTCCGACTCCGCCGGCGCGCAGGCCCAGACCAGCACCACCCCCGACTTCCAGATCTCCGTCGCCCCGGCCACACTTTCCCTCGGCCTGGGGCAATCGGGAACGGTCATTACGTCCATCACTCCGGTGAACAGCTCGGCGCTCACGGCGCCCATGTTTATCACCCTCTCCTGCTCCGGACTTCCCGATCAGTCTTCCTGCACATTCAACCCGGAGAACGTCGAAATTCTGCCCAACGCTACGGCCGCGGTTACCAGTTCCGTCGTATTTACTACCCAGCTGCAAGAAGGCTCGATCGCCCGGCCCGGCTCCAACGGAGTTGCCCTGGCCATCCTGCTCCCCGGCGCTCTCGGCCTGGGCGGGCTGGCGTGGTCGGTCCGCCGCCGGCCGTGGCTGCAGCGCCTCTCGCTGCTGGCCCTGGTTGCCCTGGTCACTCTGCTCGGCACCACCGCCTGCAGCCCGCAGTACAACTTTTACAACCATGGACCGCCCATCAACCCCTCCACTCCGCCGGGTACTTACACCGTGAACGTCACCGCTCAGTCGAGCAACGGCGTAACCGCCACCACGCATTCCACCACGCTGGCGTTTACCGTGCAGTAAGCGCTCCATGAACCGCTGGCATTCCCCTCCCGCGGAGCTCTACGAGCTGGTTGAGCACACGCCGGCAACCGTCCTGCTGGAGTCCGCCAGACCCGCACCAGCGGATTCTGAGCTGGGGGCTTCTCCATCCACAGCCCCAACCCGCCTCTTCACCGAGCCGCTGCGCGTCTGCGTAGCCAATTGCCCGGCTGAACTGCCAATTCTTTTCGAGGAAATCGAGCGCGCCGTCGCTGCGGGTCACTATGCCGCCGGGTATTTCGCCTATGAATGCGGAGCATTCTTTGAGCCCACCGCCGCCGCACCCGTCAAGCCTTCCGGCCAACGCGCAGCCGAGCCGTTAGCCTGGTTCGGCATCTACCCGCAACCACACCTCTTCGACCACCAGACCGGCGTCTTCCCTGACGCCGACCCATCCGGCCTCGCCCAGTTCCGCGCTGCTCCGGACCACGAACCACCTGGCAATTCCGGCGTCGAATGCACTCTGGCAATCACAGAAGAGCAGTACGCTCAGCGCATCGCCGCCATCCACGAATGGATTCGCGCCGGCGACGTCTATCAGCTCAACTTCACCGTGCCCCTTCGCGTCCACGCGCAAGGCAGTTCGGCAGCCCTCTATCGCCGCCTGCGCCGCCTGCAGCCCGCGCCCTACGGCGCTTTCCTCCACACGCAGCCAAACCGCCGCATTCTGTCCTTCTCGCCTGAGCTCTTCTTTCGGCTTGAGCATCACGGCCCGCACAAAAGCTCCGTGCCCCATCCTTGCGATGCACTTCCGTCGCAAGGTTGGGAAAGCAGGAGCCCTTCCCGCCGCATCACCACCCGTCCCATGAAAGGCACCGCGCCGCGCGGCCGCACCACCAGCGAAGATCGCGCCCTGGCCGGCTGGCTCCGCAACGACCCCAAGAACCGCGCCGAAAACGTGATGATCGTCGACCTGCTGCGCAACGATCTCGGCCGCCTCTGCGCCTTCGGCTCCGTCCGCGCCGCTAATCTCTTCGCTGTCGAGCGCTACCCAACCCTGTGGCAAATGACCTCGACCATCGCTGGCGAACTCCGGCCGGAAATCGGCTTTCAGGAAATTTTCCGCGCGCTTTTTCCCTCCGGTTCCATCACCGGCGCGCCCAAAATCCGCGCCATGCAACTGATCGCACAACTCGAACAGCAGCCAAGAGGCGTGTACACCGGCGCCATCGGCTTCTTTTCGAATCAGGAGACCGTCTTCAATGTCGCCATCCGTACTTTGACGCTCCACGGCGACAGCGACGGCCAATCCGGTTCGATGGGCGTCGGCAGCGGCATCGTCATCGACTCGAACGCTGCAGATGAGTTCCGCGAATGCCTGCTGAAAGCTGAGTTCCTCACCCGCCGCGCCCACGGCCCCACGCGTCCGTCTCCGGACAGTTTCTCGCTCGTGGAAACGCTGCTCTGGCGCGGCGAGTATCCGCTTATCGAGCTGCACCTCGACCGCCTGGAGGACTCCGCCGACTACTTCGCCTTCCCCTTCAACCGCGCCGAAACCAAAGCCGCGCTTGAAGTCCACGCTGGGAGCTTCGCCAACATGCCTGCTGGGAACCCGCCCCAAGAGCCCCGTGCCCCATCCTTTCTTCTCTATTTTCCTGGCGAAAGGGTGGGAGATCCCCCGGCTTCGCCACCCCAATCGACCGTCGCTCCCTGCAAAGTCCGGCTCCGGCTCGATCCCAACGGCTCCCTGCACATCGCTTCCGAGCCACTTCCCACTCCCGGAGCAGAACCGCTCCGCGTCCGCATCGCCGCCCAGCGCACCGACCCCAACGATCCCATGTACTACCACAAGACAACCCACCGCCCCCTCTACGCGCAAGCCTTCCAGGACGCAACGCAATGTGGCTACGACGATGTGCTGTTTCTCAACCAGCGCGGTGAGATCACGGAGGGCGCCATCCACAACATCTTCATCGAAAAGGACGGTCGCCTCTTCACACCGCCCATCGATTGCGGCCTGCTTCCCGGCGTGCACCGCCGCCACATCCTGAAATCCACCCCCAACGCGCAAGAGTCCGTCCTGAAAATCGAAGACCTGCGCCAAGCCGATGCCGTCTATCTATCCAACGCCGTCCGCGGCCTCCGTCAAGCCATAATCGATTGGAAAGCCGGCTGAACCGGCCCAAAATGCCCCGTGCCCCATCCTCTCCGCTTTTTTCTGCGGAAGGGTGGGGACCACGCCCCCCGCTGAATGGACGAAGATTTACAGAGGGCTTCAGCCCCGGAGAGGGAATTTCTTGGCTTCTTGGCTGACATAGCTTGCTTCAGCCGGACAAAGGAAAGGCCCGTGGCTAAAGCGCCCCTGATTGAGACGGAATTTCAGGGGTCTAACGACTCCTGCTCCCTTCACAAAGGCAGCTCGACTCCTCGGGAAGGGTGCGAGCGGGCCCTAGAAGTCTTCCAGCAGCGTAGAAACCAGCGCAATCGGCAATCCCACCACGTTGAAGTAGTCGCCTTCGATCCGGGGGATCCATCGTGCTGCACGGCCTTGAATCGCGTAAGCCCCAGCCTTATCCATGGGCTCGCCCGTCGCAACATACACCGCAATCTCCTCGTCACTAAGCGTAAGAAATTTCACCGCCGTAACTTCCGCCGCCACCTCGGTGCGCGCCGCGGAGACCACGGCGACGCCGGTGATGACGCGGTGGGTGCGGCCCGAGAGGAGCCGCAACATCCGCGCCGCGTCCGCCGCGTCTTCCGGCTTGCCCAGGATTTGGTTGTCGAGGACGACGGTGGTGTCGGCGCCCAAAACGACGATGGGCTCTTGAAAAATTCCCTCAGGGGCTAAAGCCCCGGCTTCATTTTGAGGCATTTGCGGCACGACTGAAGTCGTGCCCTGACACAAAGCCGACTCGCCAGCAGAGTGGGTGGGATCCTGAGTCAGCTGGCTAAAGACTGCCTCAGCCTTTTCCCGCGCCAGCCGCACCACGTAAGCGATGGGGTTTTCGCCAGGGCGGGGGTCTTCGGGAATGTGCGCTGGGTGGACCCGAAACGAGTACCCGGCCTGGGCTAAGAGCTCGCGGCGGCGCGGAGATGCGGAAGCGAGGACGAGGTTCAGCATATTGACTTGTCTTAGGTTATCCTCTCGCGGCCGAGCGGCGGGCGGCGGCGGGTTGGGGTGAAAGTTGCTCGCCGTGTGTAACATCCCATATGTAACATCAGAGACATCATGATTTTCTCCGATTTGGCACTGGCGCGGCGGTTGGAAAGCGCGGAGGCGCATGCGTGCTCCCAGTTTGCCGAGGCGCGCAGACGTTTGCTTCCGGAGTGCGGATCGACATGGACCAAGCGCGCCGGCGCCACGCTCGTCTTCGACGGCATCGATGCACCCACTACGCAAACCTTTGGGCTGGGGTTGTTCGAACCGCCGGCGGCGGGAGATTTGCATGAAATGGAAGAGTTTTTCAAGAGCCGCGGCGCCCAAGTGATGCATGAGGTGTGCCCCATGGCCGGCGCGGCGGCACTTGACCTTCTGTGCGCTCGCGGTTACAGACCGTTCGAGGTAAGCAGCGTGCTCTATCGGACCGTGGAGAAGGCTTCCCAGGAACTCCCTGCCAATATCGTCGTCCGCGCGGTGGGGCGTGAAGAGGCGCCCTTGTGGGGAAGCGTGAGCACCAGAGGCTGGACGCACGAGCATCCGGAACTGGTGGAATTTGTAGGGCAGATTGGTGCAGTTTGCGTTGCTCGTGAGCAGAGCCCGTGTTTTCTTGCCGAGGTGGATGGGGAACCGGGCGCCGCCGGAGTGCTGAGCCTGCATGAAGGCGTGGCGTTGTTTGGGGGTTCCGCAACTGTGCCGGAGTTACGGCGGCGCGGGCTGCAGGCTGCACTGCTCGATGAGCGCATGCGCTACGCCTTCGAACACGGATGCGACGTGGCCATGATGGTGGCCGAGGCGGGAAGCAACTCGCAACGGAATGCCGAGCGCAAGGGCTTTCGCGTCGCGTACACCAGGCTGAAGTGGCGGCTGGGCGGCTAAACGTTGAGCCCCGTTTGAAGCCCACCCGGCGTAGCCAGTCCCCAGGCCATGGCCGGCGTGTTGTGCGCCAGCCCGAAGCGCCCATCCGGCCCGAGCAGAATAATTCCCCCGTGCCCGCCCAGCCGGTTGTAAAGGTAAGAGATGGCTTCCCGCGCAGCCAGCTCCGGAGGCGTACCGCTCGCCACGCGGTCCGTGGCCCACTTGCCCAGCACCAGCTTCATGATCGGTTCACCCCAGCCGGTAAGCGAAACAGCCGCCGACAGATTATCCGCATAGCAGCCGCAACCGATCAGCGAAGAATCGCCCACGCGGCCGGGAGTCTTGTTCAGCGTTCCACCGGTCGAGGTCGCGGCGGCCAGGTTGCCGCGGCCGTCCAGGGCCACCGCGCCTACCGTGTCGTGCGACCAGTTCGTAGGGTCCTCGGATGGCGGCTCCGTGAAGCCTTCGGCGTCAGCGGGAAAGGCCGTCTCCGGGCTCTTGTCGTCGCGCAGAATGTCGCCGGCGACGGTCTCCGGGCCGGAAAAGGTTTCGTCTTCGAGGCCAGCGGCTTGGCGCGCCTTTGCCTGCATCAGGCGGTGGCGTTCGCTGTCCAGGACCAACTCTGCGTTATCGATCAGCGCCATGCCATGCGCGGCGGCAAACTGCTCCGCGCCGGGGCCGACGAAGTAGACGTGCTGGCTTTTTTCGAGCACCAGCCGCGCCGCCTGAATGGGATTGCGCAGCCGCTCGACGCAGGCCACGCCGCCGGCCTTCATGCGCCCGCCGTCCATCAGCAGCGCATCCAGCTGCACGCGTCCGTCGGAGGTGAGAAAGCTGCCTCGCCCGGCGTCGAAGGTGGGGTCGTCCTCAAGCACGGTCACAGCGGCTTCCACCGCGTCGATGGCCGAGCCACCCAGAGAAAGAATCGCGTAGCCGGCTTCGAGAGCGGCGCGGACGCCGGCTTCGTGGGCGGCTCTGGCGTCGGCGGGGATGGCCCAGGCGCCGCCGTGAACAAGGAGCGTTGGATCGTGTGTGGCAGGGATGGTCACGGGTGTCATGGTAGAGCATTTCGCTCCCCCGGCGGAACTCGTGTCAAAGAATCGCGCCCAGTGAAGCCGCAATAAATCATTGAAAACACGAGGATAAATGGTCACTTTTGCATTTGCGTGCAATTCCATGGCAATCCGGTAACCTAAGTAAAACCAAAGCGAAACAGCTCGACAGGCGCATGATGCGCCTGATCTCCTCGGGCCACTTTCCGCAGGTTCGGCAAATAGGGATGTTGAGGAAGGGGCGATTCCGATGAGGAGTTGCCCCTTCCTGTTTCTGCACAGAAGACGAACGAGTGCGGAATGCTGGAACGGAAATGGCGTGCAGTAATGACAACTCGGACGCAGTCAGCAATTGGGAAGACACGAAAAGCAATAAGGCTCAGCAAAATGGCTTTCAATCTGGTGGAAGAAAACGCCGGCGAAATTACCGATGCTCTGATGAAAAGCACAAGAGAAGGCAAGGTAATGAGCACGAAGCTGCTGGTTGAGCTTGCAGAAGGAGATGTGGATGTGGAGGAAGCCCTGACCAAGCGGCCATTCCGCAGCCTGGCGTTGCGGCTTGCAAATGAGCCGCAAGTGCAAAAGGAGCCGCTGAATGAGGGCTTCGACACGGAAACAAAAGTACAGAATCTTGTACCTGCTTGATGTTTGAATTGGCGGGGAGTGCGGCGAAGAGGCACGGGAATTGGCTCGTACCGCCTGGCCGCACTCCCAGGAAGAAAGTTGAGACGCGGATGAAGCTCATGATCAAAAATTGGTTCGGCGCAGGCAGATGGATGGGACTGAAACTTGAGCTGAGAGGCGGGCTGGGACTGTGCCTGTTATGGACGGCGCTGGGCGCGGTTGCCGGCGCGCAGGCGATCGGCACGACCACTGTTCAGGGGACGGTGTATCTGGCCAACGGGCAGCCCGGCTCAGGAACTCTGGTTTTAAGCTGGCCGGCGTTTACCACCGCGAGCGGCCAGTCGGTAGCCGCGGACAGCACCACCGTCGCCATCGCCAGCAATGGATCTGTCAGCGTGAACCTGGCGCCGAATCTTGGGGCGACACCGGCGGGACTTTATTACACCGCGGTCTACTACCTGAGCGACGGCACAACAAGCAGGCAATATTGACGGATCGACGCCGCCAAACTACTCGCAATTCTCAACGGCATTGTTCATCAACCTGCCGCTGGGGTCGTGAGCCGGAACTTGACCGGCAAGCAGATGGAGTTCAGCGAATGCGAATGATGAATGAATTCGAAGCGCAGGTGCTGAGCGACCTGAGTGTGCTCAAGACGCAGATGACAAATCTGGCCGGCGACGGCACCGGCGGACGGATTGCGGATCTCGAGCACCGCATGGAGCGGCACGAGCAGAACTGGCAGCGTGCCAAGGGCTTTCTGGCGGCGGTGAGTGTGGTGTTCGCGGTGCTCGAAGTGGCCTTCGAGGCGTGGCGCCGGCACTGATTCAGCCCGCACCGGGGCGTGCCGCGCAATCGTATAATCAACCTTATGATCGAACAGCCGCTGGTGGGCGTGGTGATGGGCAGCAAGAGCGACTACGAAGTTCTCGTGGCGGCCGTGGAGATTCTGCACGTGCTCCAGATTCCGCACGAAGCGCGCATTGTAAGCGCGCATCGCACTCCGGACTGGCTCTTTGAATACGCTGAAACCGCGCGTGAACGCGGGTTGCGCGTCATCATAGCGGGCGCCGGCGGGGCAGCGCATTTGCCGGGAATGCTCGCATCCAAAACTCTGGTCCCTGTGCTCGGCGTGCCGGTCCCGGCCACGCATCTCAACGGCCTCGACTCGCTGCTCTCCATCGTGCAAATGCCCAACGGTGTACCCGTGGGCACGCTGGCCATTGGAAGACCCGGCGCTGCCAACGCGGCGCTGCTGGCGGCTGAAATCCTGGCCGCGACCGACGAGGCGCTCTACCAACGGCTCACTGCCTGGCGCGCTGCGCGCACGCAGGATGTGCTGGAGCAGACCCTCGATCAGGAGCTGCCCGGTTGAGTGGCATCTCCAATTCTCCGCAAGATCGGAAAACCTCCATCGTGCGACCCGGCGGGCTGATCGCCATCTTGGGCGGCGGACAGTTGGGGCGCATGACGGCCATGGCTGCGCGCACCATGGGCTACCGCGTGCGCGTAATGGACCCTGAAGCCGCATGCCCGGCCAGCTTCGTTACGGATGAAACCATCGTTGGCCGCTGGGACGACGTGGACGCGGCGCGTCGGCTGGCAACAGGCGCGGATGCCGTCACACTGGAGATTGAGCAGATTGGCGTGGATGCTCTCTCTGAGGTTGCGCGCCTTGCTCCATTGCGTCCTGGCGTCGAGCCCATTCGCATCATTCAGGACAAGACGCTGCAAAAGGCCTGGCTCGCCGAAGCGGGCTTTCCGGTTGGGCCATTCCGCGTGGTGCGCAACGAAGCCGAGTTGCACGAAGCCGTTGCGGCACTGGGCGGACGCGTGTTTCTGAAGATCGGCCGGGGCGGCTACGACGGCCGCGGCCAGGCGCGCATCGGACTCGACGCACCTGCAACCGAAGAGGCAGTCACCGCTGCGTGGCAGTGCATTGGCGCGCGGCCGGCTGTCGCTGAGCAAGCTCTTGATCTGGACTACGAAATCAGCGTGATGGCCGCGCGCAATCCATCCGGTGAAGTGCGCAGTTATCCGGCAGCGCGGAATCATCACGAGAATCAGATCCTGGCGTGGAGTGTGCTGCCGGCCGGCATTCCTGCCGAGCTTGAGTTGCGCGCAAGAGCCTTGGCCGCGGCGATCATTGAGCGTTTTGGTTTGGAAGGCCTGCTCTGCGTGGAGTTGTTCGTTACCAGGCAAGGCGAGTTGCTGGTGAACGAACTCGCGCCGCGCCCCCACAACAGCTATCACCAGAGCGAGCGCGGCTGCGTGACCAGCCAGTTTGAGCAGCTTGTCCGCACCACGTGCAATCTTCCGCTGGGAGATACGTCGCTGATCACGCCGGCGGCCATCGTCAATCTGCTCGGTGAGGTTTGGCTGAGTGAAGCGGGCGAACCGGATTTCGTCGCCGCTCTGGCTGTCCCCGGAGTGCGCTTGCATCTCTACGAAAAGCACACTCCGCGCGTAGGCAGGAAGATGGGCCACTTATCCGCGATTGGGGAGTCGGCGCAGGAAGCGCTGGATCGAGTGCTCGAAGCCAAGCGGCGGCTCTAGCATCACGCTATGCCTCAGAATCGAGATTTTGGACACCCAGGAAATTAAAAGCGGCTTCTGACCTACATCAAGACAATTGGTCTGCCAATTTTCCATCGAAGTAAAGCCTTCCGGCGCGCACTGCCATGGAGACTGAAGCTTCGTCGGCGCGCTTCGTGAGAGCCCAGGCAGGATCGCCATCTGCCGTCATCATTGAGACCAAGTGCAAACCATTGGCGAGTCCAATGTCTATCTCTGGCAGCCTGCCGAGCAGTGCTGCTGTTGCTACGCGTTGATTCTGAAGGCGGGCGAATGCTCTAGGCCATCGTTCCCCGTCGCTCCAGCTTCCGCACCAAATCCGACGCTTGCCCTCGATTCGCCAGCTCCACTCAATCATCAGCGTCCATTCGCCACGAGGCGACCCGGGCTGTCCGCCGCGCATTCGGGTGGAATGAAGCCTGCCAAACTCTAGGAAAATGGCGGAACCGTAACCCTGCCAGATTCGACTCACAGGGAGTCCAATTAGAGGCGCGGCAAATGAGCTAAAGCTCGGAGAGCTGCTTGGAGGAATCACAATTCAGATTCTACTCAGGATTGGGTCGAATTGAGGGCCAAGTTGCGACACCAATGCCCAATAGCAGCATGGCAAGAGAATCGTTCAATCGAGACTACCCTATCGGCTGGTTCTTCTCCCATCGCTTCGGCCGGCGATTCGCTTGCAGAACTTTCTTGCGCAGCCGTAGCGATTTCGGCGTAACCTCGACCATCTCGTCTTCGGCGATGAACTCGATGGCCTGCTCAAGATTCAGAGCCTTCACGGGCACCAGGCGGATGGCCTCATCGGCGCTCGATGCGCGCATGTTGGTCATCTTCTTTTCGCGGACGACATTGACGTCGAGGTCGTTGTCGCGGGAGTGCTCGCCGACGATCATTCCTTCGTAGACTTCAACGCCGGCCCCGGTAAAGAGAATGCCGCGCTCCTGTAATCCATTCAACGAATACGTGGTCGTCAGTCCCTGGCGATCGGCAATCAATGCGCCAGTGGGCCGCTGCGGAATGTCTCCCTGGTACGGAATGTAGCCATCGAAGAGCGCATTCATCACGATGGTCCCGCGCGTCTCGGTGAGCATCTCGCTGCGCAAACCAATCAGCCCGCGGCTGGGCACGCGAAACTCCAAACGCACGCGGCCTGAGCCGTGATTGTGCATCTTGGTCATCTCGCCCTTGCGTGGACCCAGCTTTTCAATCACCGTGCCGGTGTAGGCCTCGGGGACATCGACGGTCAGGTGCTCGACCGGTTCCATGCGAGCGCCGTCCACCGTTTTGGTGACGATTTCCGGACGGCCGGCGGAAAGTTCGAAGCCCTCGCGGCGCATCATTTCAATGAGAATCGCAAGCTGCAGTTCGCCGCGGCCCAGCACCTTGAAGCTGTCCGGCGAGCCAGTGTCTTCGACGCGAATGCTCACGTTGGTGAGCAGTTCCTTTTCAAGACGCTCGCGCAGGTTGCGGCTGGTTACGTAGTTGCCTTCACGCCCGGCAAAGGGCGAGTTGTTCACGCTGAACTGAATCGCGATGGTGGGCTCGTCGATCACAATCAGCGGCAGCGGCGACGGATTCTCGACGCTGGTAATGGTCTCGCCAATGGTGATGCCCTCCACGCCGGCAACGGCGATGATGTCGCCCATGGTGGTCTCGATGGTTTCGGTTCGCTTGAGGCCATTAAACGTAAACAGCTTGGTAATGCGCGTCTTCATCAGCGAGCCGTCGCGTTTGGAAATGGTCACGTCGTCGCCCGCGTGCAGCGTGCCTTGAAAGACGCGGCAGATGGCGATGCGGCCAAAGTATTCCGAGTAGTCAAGATTCGTGACCAGGATTTGCAGAGTGCCGTCAGCGTTGCCAGTGGCCGCGGGAATGGTGGAGACGATGGTTTCAAACAGCGGCTGCAGATCTGTGCCCGGAGCGGCCAGATCGAGCGTAGCCGTGCCCGCCTTGGCAACCGTGTAGAGCACCGGAAAATCGAGTTGCGATTCTTCCGCGTCCAGATCGATAAACAAATCGTAGATTTCGTTCAGCACCTCCTGCGGGCGGGCGTCGGGACGGTCGATCTTGTTGATCACCACGATCGGCTTGAGCTTGGCCTCCAGCGCCTTGGCCAGCACATAACGCGTTTGAGGCAGCGGCCCTTCGGCCGCGTCCACCAGCAGCATGACGCCATCCACCATCTTCAGCGCGCGCTCCACCTCGCCGCCAAAATCGGCGTGGCCCGGCGTGTCAACGATATTGATTTTGCCGCCGGCAAAATTGATGGCCGTGTTCTTGGCCAGGATGGTGATGCCGCGCTCCCGTTCCAGCTCGTTCGAGTCCATCACCCGGTCGGCCACCTGCTCGTTGGCGCGAAAGGTTCCCGATTGCCGCAGCATGGCGTCCACGAGCGTCGTCTTTCCATGGTCAACATGGGCAATGATGGCGATATTGCGTATCGTCTGCGTCACAGGGAGTTTTTTCCTTTTTTGTTCAGGCCCCACTATTTTTGAACGAAAGGGGCTATGGAGGTTGGGGACGCCACGGCGGCGAATTGCCACACAATGCGGCAATTTCTATTCTACCAGCAGGCGTGCGCGAACCCGTGGGCTTTGCGCCCCAAAGCCTTCAATCGGCATCTTTGCAACCGGACCGGGACAGCTAACCGGGTGCGGGTTTTCGGCAAGACAATGCCATCGGCAGGACAGAAATTCCAAGCGGCGAAAAATTCTTGCGGAACATTGGGCCCGGTGCATCCGTATTGCTCGACAAATGCGGATTTCTGTTTAGGCGGCCGGCATGACCAACGATGTGAGAATCGCTTTTCGGCAGTTGAGGAAGTCACCGGGATTTGCAATCACGGCAATCCTGACACTTGCACTGGGAATTGGGGCAAACGCGGTTGTGTTCAGCGTGCTGAACGCGGTTGTGCTGCGGCCGGTAAAAGTGCCGCACGCGCAGAATCTTTATATTGTGCAGCGATTCCAATTTCCGTCGCAGTCCTACCTCGATTATGTGGATCTGCGCGACAAGAACCGGACGTTTGAGAGCCTGTTCACGTTCAACATCATTGGTCCGGTGGGGGTGGAGATGGGCGGAACCGCCTCGACCGCATGGCCGTACCTGGCGAGCGGCAACTATTTTGACGCGCTGGGCATTCAGCCCTTCCTGGGGCGGTTTTATCACGCCGCGGATGAACAAGGGAAGAACAGTGCTCCGTACGTGGTTCTGAGCTACGCGTATTGGCACGGCCATTTTCATGGCGATGCGGGGGTGGTGGGACGGACGGTGGGGATCAACAAACACCTGTTCACGATCATCGGCGTGGCCCCGCCGGAATTTCGAGGGACAGAGCTGTTCTTTGCGCCGGCAATGTGGATTCCAATGGTTGAGCAACCCACGGTTCTGGGGAACAACTCGTTGCAATATCGTGGCAACCATTCTGAGTATGTCGAAGGGCGGCTGAGGCCGGGGGTAACGGCGAAGCAGGCGACGGAAGACCTGAACGCGCTGGGTGCATGGTTGTCGAAGACTTATCCGGGAGATGACGATGGAGTAAAGTTCACGCTGGCGCGCCCAGGGCTGATTGGCGACATGCTGGGCGGTCCGGCGAAGGCGTTCATGGCTGGGCTCATGCTGCTGGCGGGTCTGATTCTGCTGGCGGCCTGCGCCAACCTGGGAAGCCTTTTTGCCGCGCGCACGGCAGATCGCGCCAAGGAAACGGCGCTGCGGCTGGCGCTTGGATCGCGGCGTGGGCTGATCCTGCGCCAGATGCTCACAGAGGCTCTTCTCGTTTCCGTCGTGGGAGGGTGCCTGGGGATGGCGGGAGGCATAGTCATTCTGCACGCCATCAGTGCGTGGCAGCCCATTCCGGATATCCCCATCAACGTGCCGGTCAATCCCGATGCAAGCACGTACTTGGTGGCGCTTGCGCTGGCCCTGGCGAGCGGGCTGCTGTTCGGAATCATGCCGGTGCGGCAGGTAATGCGCGCCGATCCGTGGCAAATGATTCGTACCGGTACAGCCGTTGCGGGCGGGATGCGGCGCTTCTCGGTTCGAGATGTGCTGCTGGCGGTACAGATTGCGATTTGTGCGGTTCTGGTGACGTCTTCGCTGGTGGCGGTGCGCGGCCTGGCGCGATCGATGCACAGCAGCTTCGGTTTTGAGCCGCAGAACGTGACGCTGGTAAGCACAGACCTGCAAATGGCGGGCTACACCGGCGAGCGGATGCCGCAGATGCAGCGGCGCATGTTGGATGCAGCAGCCGCCATTCCGGGCGTAACGGCGATGGGTTATGCGAGCAACCTGGCGCTGAGCCTGGGCGGCGGCGACTCGTCTGTCTACACCGACACCACGACGGATTTCCGGCCGACCAATGAGGCCGCGGACGCCATGAACTACAACATTTCGCCGGGCTACCTGGGTGCCGCCGGTACCCAACTGCTGGCTGGAAGAAACTTGGCGTTAACCGACGATGGCAAGGCACCGAAGGTGGCGCTGGTGAACCGGCAGTTTGCGATCAAGGTTTTCGGATCGGTGAACAAGGCTGTCGGTGGGCATTTCAAGTATTGGGGCGGAGAGCGAGCGGAGGTCGTGGGCGTTGTGGAAGACGGGAAATATCGGACGCTCACAGAGGATCAGCAGCCCGCCATGTTCTTTTCGTTTCTTCAGCATCAGGAGAGCGGCACCTGGCTGCTGGTTCGATCGGGGCGCGATCCGGAAGAGATTGCCAAGGCGCTGGACGAAAAGCTGCACGGTCTGGACGCCGGGCTACCTTTCACTTTGAGGACGTGGACCCAGGAGATGAGTTCTGCCCTCTTTGCCGCACGGGTGGCCTCGGTGGCGCTGGGCGTACTTGGGCTGCTCGGAGCGATGCTGGCGGTGACGGGAATCTTCGGCATGGCCTCGTATACCGTGAGCAAACGGCTACGCGAGCTGGGGATTCGCATGGCGCTCGGGGCGCGCCGGAAACAAGTCCTGCGGGCGGCACTGGGAAGAGCGTTCGTGCTGCTGACGGTGGGCTCGATAGCCGGCATGGTGCTGGGCGTTCTGGCGTCGAAGGTGTTGTCCTTCATCGTGTATCAGGCGGCGCCGAAAGATCCGCTCGTGCTGGGCGGGGTGGTTCTTACAATGCTGGTGCTGGGTCTGGCCGCTGCCTGGATCCCAGCGCAAAAGGCGCTGAGGGTGAATCCGATGATCCTGATGCGGGAAGAGTAACGGATCATGATTCAGGAGCCGCGCGTACGATTATTGGACCAGCCGGTTCCTTCCGCTCCCTCGAACCGCGTCAGTGCGCCGGCGGCACATACTCCGACGGCAGCGCCGAGCCGGCGCCGAAGAAGAACTCTTCCATCTACTCCACCAGGAACTGCTGCGCCTGCGGCGTCCAGGACTGCAGCCGGTATTCATTCAAGAGCATCTTCTGCCGGTCAACCCACTCGCCCCAGGCAGCTTTCGAAACGGCCTACAGAGGCTATGGGAGTTGCGGCCCCAGGAGGGCGAGTTGCCACGCAGTGCGGCAATCTCCATTTACCAGCAGGACGAGCGATGGGTCAGGTCTCCATTTGCGGTTCACCCGGCCAATTGGTTGTCGCGGGTCGATACGCGCCAACTTTAAGTGGCATAATCAACGCGAAAGGAGTTTTGACGATCATGTCCGCCGGGCCACTGTGCGTCGTCTTTGCCTTTGTTGTCTGTGTCGGTTCGAGCATGGCGCAAAGCAATTCCACCGCAGCGGCAATCGACGCATATATCCAGCCTTACGTCCAAAGCGGGAACTTTGCGGGCCAGGTTCTGGTTGAGAAGAGCGGCAAGGTTCTCGTCGAGAAGGCCTACGGTTTCGCCGACCGGGAACATGGTGTTCGAAACTCGGCTGAAACTCGATTCCATATTGCTTCCATGTCGATGCAGTTCACGGCTGCTGCGGCGTTGCGGCTCGTGGACGCGGGCTCGATCAGCCTGGATGAGCATGTTGGTGAATTCGCTCCTGGAATTGCGGGAGCGGACCAAATCACCATTCGCGATCTCCTCACCGAGCGCTCAGGTCTGCCGGATATCAACGCCCTGCCCAACTACGACGATTTGCTTCAGCAACACCAGACGCCCTCCAGTCTAATGGCCGGCATTACGGGTCAGCTCCTGCTCTTTGCGCCCGGCTCGAAGTTCCTCCATGAAGAGCATTCCGCATATAACCTTCTGGCTCTTATCATCGAGAAGAAGACCGGCCTCCCGTTTGCCGCTGCTCTGGAGCGCCTGGTCTTTCGGCCATTGAGGATGAATGCCTCTGGTGTTGACGCTGACTCCATCAAAGACGCAAAACGCATGGCCAATGGTTATGAGCCGGTGGCAACGTACGGATTAAAGCCGACTAGAGCGATCCATTGGTCTGCCAAGACAGGGAATGCTTCTGTGTATACCACAGCGGGCGACGAGGCTCGATGGGTGAACGCGCTGTTTGGCGGTCACGCACTGAGCGCGTCGTCCCGCGAAACAATGATTGACACCTCGATGAGGGTCGGCTACGGATGGTTCAAAGGTGAGAACAAGCGGTTCGGTCAATCCGCCTATTACATGAATGGCAGAGCTCCAGGCTTCGCGTCGTTTGTGTTTTATCTCCCGAAGGCTCAGACAATGGTCGTGGTTCTGAGCAATATCTATTCCTCGGCAACCACATCGATTGGTTACGACATCGCCGCTCTGGCACTTGCTCTGCCATACACGCCGTTTCATTTCAGAGATCCCGCTCCTGATCCAATGGAGTTGAAGGCGTGCACAGGCACATTTCAGTTTGGTCGAGATTTTTACCAGGCAAGCGCGAAAGTGTCCTTGGTAGCGGATGGCCAGGAACTCTCCATGCGCTGGCCATCGGGCGACGTCTCAGCGCTGATCCCCTTGGGCAAGGATCACTTCGTAGATAGATCCTACTGGGAAGAGGTCAAAATTGAACGCGATGCGACCGGGAAACCTTCAGTGCTGGTCTACGATCGATTTCAGGGAACGGAGACCACCCCAGAGTGACGGTCGCGCTCCCAATCAATACGTC
>Ga0182024_10012264_pt1 | contig 16990 bp, 16 predicted proteins | sample P32metaG_FD_120480 | JGI IMG/M metagenome (GOLD analysis project Ga0182024, IMG submission 120480) | Permafrost microbial communities from Stordalen Mire, Sweden - P3-2 metaG (Illumina Assembly) | ecosystem: Environmental > Terrestrial > Soil > Wetlands > Permafrost | place: Sweden: Stordalen...
AAAGGGAGTACGACCTGCTTCGGTAGCAGGTACGGCTCTCCACCGGTTCCTTAGTGAACCGGGTTCGGCTCTCAAAGCCCGACGGGTTCTGACAAGTACCATCCGATTCAGTCAAACGAGTTTACTGCAGACAAACGCAAGCCCCGTTCCGGTTTACCGGGACGGGGCTTTTTGTTTTTTCAGGCGGACTTCGTGTGTGCCGTGCGTGCGATCAGCCTCAGGCCGTGACGTTCAGGTTGTTGCCGTTCGCTTGCGACGAGGAAGATGTACTCGACCCGGCCGTCGAACCTGCGCTGCCGCCCGCGGTGAATTGCTGCAAATCCTGCTCGAGCGTAGCAAACGCCGTCTGCGCGCTCGAAAGATTTCCCGCTTGTAGCGCCGATGAAAGCGAACTGAGCACCTGCGAAACCTGATTGCCTTGCTGCCCGCCGCCTCCGCCGTGATGATGGTGACGATGAATTGGGCTGGACCCTTGCTGCTGCTGTTGAAAGTCCTGCTGGATCGCCGCGTAGTCCTTCTGCGCACCCGAAATGTTGCCGTTCTGCAGGTCCTGCGATAAAGCGGTGAACGCCTGAGCGATCGGGTTCGAATTGCTCGCCGTAGCCGCAGCGGTAGTCGTGGCTGCAGCCGTCGTCCCGGTTTGCGCGCTCGCGAAGTTTTGCGACAGCGTCGCGTAATCCTGCTGGGCCTTCGTCAAGTTCCCGGCTTGTAGATCCTGCCCGAGCTGCTGAAACTCACTCTGCACCTGCTGAAATTTTCCCTGCCCACTCTGCGCGCTCTGTGTCGCGCTCAACAAGGAACTCAGCGCTGTATTCGCGATGCCTGATATTGACATTCTTCACCCCAGATAACGATTTTGTGACGCGACCTGTATGTGCCGTATTGATACGGCTCCGCTGCCGCAGGAGGTGACGAGGATAGGTCCCAAGATAATTCGCCAGCGCAGCGCGCCCAACTCTCTCATCGGCAGCCCGCGTCTAGACTTGAATACGTCCTTCAGCGCTGGCTCCTCTTGGACACCCATGTGCAAAGCATCCGCCAGAGAAGGCTCTATCGGCGAATTGATTCTGCCGGTGACAATAGAAGAGTTAGAAGGAGGAGTTTTTTGCAGAACCCTGCCACAGACCGACAACTAGGAAGCGATTGCCACGGACCGCAAGCCCATGCGGCAAGTCTTTCCGGCCCGCCGCTCGTCACTTCTGATAAAAATCACTTCGACCAGACGCGCGAAGCGGCGAACCTGCACAAAGGCTCGCCGCTCCACTCTCTCTCGTCCACTGCATGACGTTAAAGACTTCAGCTTACTACTCGATTTGGCCTGCGCTGTTAAACAGGAACGGAAGCACGTGTATTTGTTCCTCCTTCACGGCTTCCAGTTCGTTGGGGTCGAAGCCAAGCGCTTTGATAATCGTCGGCGCGATCTGTTGGTTCAGCACCGCCGCCTTTATGGTTTTCGGCGTGGCTCCAGGAAATGAAACCAGCAGCGCAGCGTGGATATCATCCTCATTCAATCCGCCGTGCTCGGCGATCTTGCTGCCGCCCGTGAAGATCACGCCGGTGTTAACCTTCAGAATGATGTCCGGCGTGCGTGGATCGCTGCCAGGATCATTCCATTTGTCTTTCATAGACTGGCCCGCGAAAATCTCCTGAATCCCCAGCGTTTGCTGATTCTCTGGTTCACTTAACATCGCCACCACACTCGAAGTGAGCTCCTGGTCGGTCAACCAAATTAGCGACCCGTCGTCGGATATATCGAACGCATCCGCCGCGCCGAGCAAAGTGGTCGGCTGGCCATTGCCAATTCCCACGCGCTTGCTGATATCAATCGGTGACTGCCCGTGCTTCGCGCCGATAATGATGAGCGTGGAATCGTAGATCCCCTCCTTTTTCAGTTCCGCCACAATCCTTCCGAGCGTTTGATCCACGAAGTCCAGTTCAAACGCCATGCCCTCGTTCGGTGTGCCCAGAACGTCGAAGTAACCACCAAGCACGTTCGGACCACCGGCCACCACGGGACCCTGTTTCAACTTTTCGCCGACGCTCACCGCCTGGTAATTAAATCCAAAAAGTGTCGGGACGCCGACCTTCTTGGAACGGTCATGCGTGTAACCGTCTATTTGATTGATCACGGCCTGGACGTGCAGCATGTCGTAGCACTGTATGTCTCTGAAGTCGTTCGTCCATCCATCGTCGAATGTAGTGTCCGCGAACGGCACCGGGCTGCAACCTGGAAACTGCGGCAGAGCGACTGGAATCGAATTGATTTCAGGGCCGTAGAAATCATCCACGCCCTTGCCGCTGGGGCCGTTGGTCCATTCGTAGGAGGGATGCTTGTCAATCCATGCCGTCTTGCCCCCATTGGCCTTCACGACTTCGAAAATCGTATTCACGCGCAAGTACTCGTGCGGGAATACGGGTTTGCAACCATTATTTGGATCCCGCGGCAGGAAATGCGAATTGATTCCACCGCCGCCGTTGAGCCTGGTGAGATCAAAGTCAATCGATTCGTCGTACGCCATCGGCGTGCCGATGATGTCCGGGCACAGATTGGGTCCGCCCGTAATCGGCAGCGAGGTAGTCGTTGCCGGTGGCGAAAGCGCGCGATTGTAGGTCACGTCATACCAAAGGCCTGCTGTGATTGGAGATCCCCCGGTTACCAGCGCCGCGAGTCCGGGAAAAGAGTCCGACGGCGTGGACGTCGAAGCGTTGGTGTAAGTGATGCCGCTGCGGCTGAGTTTGGCGAGCGTGGAGTCTTGGTGTGCGTTCACATAATTAGCAAGATCGAGGGCATGCAGCCCGTCAACGCTGATTAGCAGCACGTGCTTTACAGGTTGGACGGAACTGCTCGTTCCATTTCCTGCGGCGCTTACTTGCAGTGGGGACATCAGCAGCGAAGCGGCCAGGACGAACGACATCACAGCCTTGATAATGCGCATTTCGGATTCCTCCTGAGGTGGAACTGAGCCACGAAGGTTAGCGGAAGGCTGTCGCGAGCAGATGAACGCCGTTTGACGCGACGGTAAAAAACCGGAGACTGAATATGGAAAGGGCGGGCACTGCGCGAAGTAGCAGAAAGTGGGGGATCGTCGCCTATTCGATGACCACCGAATATTTCGCCTTCTTAACCGGCTTGGCGTCCTTTTCAAATGGGCGCACGTACTCAAAATCCAGCTGCACCGTGCCTTTGCCTACCGATTCAAAGGTCCACACTTCTTCACCGGGCGCGCCCAGAGCGCCCGAATCGGCTGCGTGGTATTCGTTGCTGATTTGCTTCAGCGTCGCGGGATCAGGCGGCGTAGGCAGCCGCCAACTATAACCAGTGGTCCGGTTGGCGATAAGCATGATCGAAAATTGCTTTCCGGCCAGCACACGCATCTCCTCCACTCCGCCCGCCACATCGAAACCCGTCGAGCTCGACGGAATTGCGGCGGCCCGCGGAGCGGCAGCAGCTGCAGCTGCTGCTCCGACGCTCGCCACTCTGACGCCCTGGAAGTTTCCTTGCGTGTCGAAATTGAAGGCCAGCGTAGCAGTCCCAACTTCGGCGCAAGCGTGGCAGCCGTCGCGCAATGTGTACTGCACTAAAAATGTTTGGGTTCCCCAGCCGGTGGACGTTACCGTGGGCAACTTGCCATCGAACCGGTCGCCAGGCCATACGCTGATCTGCGGATATTGCTCAGCGAGCGCTGCGTAGGCCGCATTCTTCCTCATCTCCGCATCAATCGTAAAGCGATCATCATCCACGTCAATCGGCGAAGGATTCCCGTTCACCAGCAGCACACTTTCCACTTCATTAGCGCGAAACGCATACTCGATGTAAGCAACGTCCACCCGTTCCACGTGCCGAAACGCTCGCAGATAAACGACTCCCAGCGACGTCGCGAGGCTTTCCGCAAATGCCAGCGCCTCGGCAGACGCTCCGGCGGATTTCATTTCGTTCAGAAAACATCGTTCAATGTGGGTGGGATCCGCTTCTCCGCACTTCTGGCGGATGGCGGTAAGCACGTCGGCAGGTGGATTCCAAACCGCTGCGGTGCCCACGCGCGTCACCGGATGCGGCACTGGCTTCGCAGGTTCCTGCGCCACCGCCAAAGAAGACGCCGCGCACACGATCGCAAGGAGAAGCCCGGTCCGAGTCATGTTGCCCTCGCGCAGAAAGAAGCGCTGCTTGCGCTCACCTTACGCGAGAATCGTTCAAAAAGTGAAGAAGCATTTTCAGCCGCACCACACCGCGCCGATCCACGCCACATCCACTCGCTACTCGGCGTCGCTCAAAAAAATGGGGCGGGTTTGCAGCCCGCCCCATGCCATGTCTGCCTGCGAAAATCCCGGTGCGACGCCCTCTACAGAGCGGGCCCAGGCACCCATACCTGGTCCGCGCTGGAAATATCGATGTCGCGCAGCTCGGTTTTGATTCGGTACGTGCGCAGCTCGCCTTTGCCTTTGGTCGGCCGCCGGGTGTTCCAGCTCAGGAAATATTGGTTCTTGAGGATGGTGTCCAGCTGCTCCAGGAACGGCGCGAAAGCGATCGGCGTCTGTAGCCCCTGGAAGAACGAATATCCGCCGGTCTTGTCCGTAATCTGCGCCAGGTTGCTCTGTCCGTAATTCACCCGGAACATGTTGTGGCCCGCGCGGCCGACCCCGGAGGTGTACAGCGTGTGAATAATCACCCCGGCCTTTTCCGCCGCCACGTACGTGTTCTGAATGTCCGGGCTGAACGGGTCGCCGCGGAAGCGATCGATGCCGTCGGCGATCAGCAGTATTTCGCGGCGCACGCCCGGGGCTTCCGGCCAGCCCTTGATCAGACTCATGGTCGAAAGATAAATGCTGGAATAAGCGGCGAAATTTCCCAGTGGCAGACGCAAAGTCTTGGCCACGGCCTCGTGGTCGTTGCTGAACTGCGAAGCGGGCTGCACCCCGCCGTTGCTGGCATAAAAGACGCCGATGCCGGAGGTCTTCGGTTGGCCCATGATGAACGACTTGATGTCGTTCAGCTGATTGCCTAGCTCGGTCGAACTGGCCTCGTCAATCACAATCGCCAGTTGCAGCAATGCCTTTTCGCCTTGTGCGGGCGTCCAGCCCGTGACCTCTTTCTTTTCCTTCCCTTCATAAACGCCGATGTCGTCTTTGCTTATCGCTGGCGGCGCCGTGAATTTCGGTCCCAGCACGGTGACCACGGTTGTAACCGATGCGATTGCGGGAGCTTGCGCTCGCGGCGCTCCTGCGACTGCCAAGAATGCGGTGACCACCAGAACACTTGCGACAGCGTAAATTCTTTTGCGCATTGCAATCTCCTCAGCTGGAGGGATTCCGCCCTGCTTCGCACTTGCGTGGGATAAACAGGACGGCAGCGGTTCCGCCAGATGCCGCAACTCTAGTGAGCCTGCCGGAGTCTGTCAAGCCTGCGGCGTTCGACCCCGCGGGATGCGGGAATCTCAATATACGAGGCTAAGATGCTTGCGCCGCTCGAGCCACTCTTCATTGTTGAAGATTCGCGGTGTCAGCTCGATCAGCCGGGGCAACATATTGAAAACCGCCACCGGACCCCACTCCGCGCCCTTGCGCGTGCGAAATCCCTTGCGGTTCAGTTCCTCGGCCACTTTCACCAGCGAAATATCCTGAATAATCAATTCCATCATCGAAAGCAGAAATTGCATCTCGGCTGGATTCTGCTCCAAATGTTCGCAGTCCCCCGCGACGCGCAGGCCGAAAGGCGCGTCTTCCAAGTTCGGCGCCGGTTCAGCCGGCGGCGCAGGAACCTCGGGCGTCGCGGCGGCACGCTCCCACTCGACGGCCACCAACTTCCACCCGGCTTGCTCGCGCTGCTTCACATACGTCGCGTCCAGCGGTGCCTGCAATGATTCTCGAATGCGTTCGCTTTCAGCCATGGCGTCTCCTTAAGAACCCAATTCCGGCCCTCGGCGCGTAGGTCTGGTCGTGCCTTTGAGTCGCAAAAAGACACCTCCCCCGGGAAATGTGCTGAAGCATTCTGCAATTTTCGGGCCTCGGGCACGCGGAAGGAAACTGATGTGACGCAATAAGTTAGGCCGCAATGTAGTCCCAGCCAGAGCCGGCGAATGCCCGTTTCTGGGATGGCGTTGTCGCTCAAGCGGACAAGAGATACGCGGCACGTTGAAATCCAGCGCCTTTTCGGTGCTGGCCACCGCGAATAGCGCCAGTTCCGCCATCGTGGGCCAGCGGAGCGCACCCGCTGGATCGCGGCCCCGGTCGGGCGTCCGACTCCGTGGCCCTCCCAAGCCACGTCGTCGGGTTATCAGTTGCGAAGCATCATTTGTGGGCACGCGTTGGCCGTTGGCAGGGGGCTATGCTATAAGTACGAGTCTGCTTATTCTGAGGAAATTGTGCCGTTTATAAATTTTCCCGCTCGCGAAATTAACTGCAAGCTTGTTTACTACGGCCCTGGCCTTGGCGGGAAGACCGCCAACTTGCAGTGGATCTACGAGCACACCGGAGCGAATCAAAAGGGAAAGATGGTTTCGCTCGCCACCGAGACCGATCGCACTCTTTTCTTCGATTTTCTTCCGCTCGATTTGGGCACCGTGCGCGGCTTTCGCACCCGCTTTCATTTGTACACCGTTCCCGGACAGGTTTTCTACGAGGCCAGCCGCCGCTTGATCCTCAAAGGCGCCGATGGCGTGGTGTTCGTTGCGGATTCGCAGGAAGAGCGTCTCGACGCCAATCTCGAAACGCTCGACAACCTGCGCGAACACCTGAAAGATCACAACCTCGACTTCACCACCATCCCCTACGTACTGCAGCTCAACAAGCGCGACCTCCCAAATATTCTCCCCGTCGCCGAATTGCAAAAACATCTCCTCGTAAAAGGTGAGCCCACCCTGGAAGCCGTAGCCGTAACCGGCCAAGGCGTCTTCGACACCCTGAAAGAAGTAGCCAAGCTAGTTCTCGCCGAACTCAAAAAGAACGCCTAAGTACCGTAATCGGTGCTTGGCGATTCGCAATTCCGTCCATCAGGTTAAATGAAAGGTTACTTCGATGAGTTGCCGGACGGCTGTGGGACTTCCGTGAGGACCTTGCGCGGGCTTGAACTTCCACGATGCGACGGCTTCGACTGCCTTGCCAGTCAGACCATACGGCAGCGCCTTAAGCACCACAATATTGGTCGCGCGCCCATCCGCGCCTACAACAACGGAAAGCAACACCGTTCCCTCATAACGATGTTCGATGGCGCGCGGATCGTATGGAGCTTCAGGGCACTGCGCGCACTTCGGATAGGTGTACCCGGTCTGTCCCGCCGCGGGCACGCTCAAGTCGACCTTGGGATCCGGATATTCCACGACTTCGTTCATCAGGTTTCGCATCTCTTCGGAGATCGTCGAAGTCGTCTTAAGACCGCCAACCCGCTTTCCAGAATCTACTCGGTAGCATCCCACCGAAATTCCTAGAACATCTCCCACCACCGTAATTCTTCCCGTAATTACGGCCTGTATGTTCGACTCACCCGCAACCCACAAGGCGATACCAATCTCGTTGAAACTGGATTGCGGAACGTTGTTTTTTGCGAGGGTCTCGCCGATTTGCCCGCGCGCAGCAACCGAAAACTTGCCGCTCGATTTGCTCAGAGCCATGCTGAATTGGTCGGCGAGGGTCTGACCCAAACCAGTGTATTTTTCGTCGGGTCCGGAGAAATCCAGAACAATGACAGATTTCCGTTTGGATTTTACGATGGCCTCGGCCATGCGGGCGGTGAGTGGATCTAGTGCGGGGAGCTGAGCGCAAGCCGCGGGGATTGCGAGGACCGCCAGGAAAGCAACAGCAACCATATGCGAAAGTTTCATTCCCACTTGTTACGCGTGCGCCACGCCGCCGCGAAACGCCGCGATCGCTTTGCCTTCATCAGTAAACGTAGGAATCGATTGGATCAACCGCGTAAGCTCCAGAACTTCGCGCACATGCCCGGTAGGATTCAGCAATTTCAGGCCGCCGCCCTGACGCTCCAGCGTCACAAACGAACGAACCAGCGTGCTAATGCCCGAGCTGTCCATTTGCGACACCGCCACCAGATTCACCACAATCTCCGAAGGGCCGGCCTCGGCCAGTTTGCGCAATTCAGCGCTCAACGAATCATTGCTCGTGCCGATGATGATCCGCCCCACCAAATCCAGAATAGTTACGTTGCCGGATTTCCGCGTCGAAATTTGCAGGCCCATGTTCGCCTCCCAGGCCGCGCTCGCGACCCTGCTCTTTCGTGGCATTCACCGGGCGGAGGGTCCGCCCGATTTCTAGCGCCAGCGCCAAGCAGCCGCGCTGATTCTCAGGCTGCGGCTAAGTGGCCGCATTATAACCCTTTCCGCAGTTGCTAACGCAAGTTCTGCGCATCGTGCTGGGCACGAAAAAGGTCTGCGTCGCAACTCAGCAGGCTTTGTAGGTCGTAGCTTTACAGTCCGTGTGAGAACGACTGTGCCGCGTGAGGCCACGACTTCACATCTTGCGGAAAAATGAGCGCTCTCGGATTTTGACTTTGTAACGGCCACTTTAGGTGGGCGCCTTCGACTTGGACTTTGCTTTTGAATTTGTAGCGGCCGGTTCAGTTTCCTCGAACCGGGCAGCAGTTGCTTTTGGTTTGCCGTTGTAGCGGCGCACTTCAGTGCGCCACTTGAGGCGTGGCGACCGCGGTAATAATCCCGCCGAAAGCCGTATCCCCATGAATCCAAGCATGTTACCTAATCGCCCACAAAATAAAAACGGGAGGCAGATGCCAGGTGGCATCCACCTCCCGGGGTGGGTGGGGTTGTTGCTAGAGCGTCGCAGATCTGGCTTGCGTGTGGAGAGCCTGACGCCCTGGCAATCCAGCGTTTCCGCCGGAATCCACTGTTGTAAGAATCCTTATCACGCGGAGAGAAACGGTGTCAACTCCATTTGGCGGTCCCGCCGCCGCCCGACCGGTAGCGATTTTGGCGATCCATCGACCAGTCCACAGCACTTCCGCTAAGGACGTGTGTCCACTCAACCACGGCGCCTCACGCCCGGACCACCTGCGCTAACCGGGATGGACTTTCGCCGGCTGGCGATCCAAAGTTTCGCGGACCCGCCGCGCAAGCTCCCTCGGCACGTAGGGCTTCTGCAGGATAGTCAAACCTAGCTCCTGAGCGCCCTGAAGCAGTTCCATTTCGGGACTGTATCCGGTAGCAAAAATTACCGGAACGTCTCCTTTTTCGGCGCTTATCCGCGCATATGTTTCGGGGCCGTTGATCTTCGGCATCACCACGTCCAGCAACAGTAGGTCAATGCGTTCGCGGTTCGCCTGGAACACGCGCACAGCTTCTTCGCCGTCACAGGCCAGCAGGATGTCGTACCCCAGATTCGCCAACGTCTCCCGCGCCAGTTCACGCAGCCCTTCATGGTCTTCGGCGATCAGAATCGTTTCCGTTCCGCCGCGCGCGGGTCGGGAGTCCTCAACGATTACTGCAGCTTTTTCGGCAGCCGCTATCACTGGAAGATAGATCCGAAACGTCGTGCCTATGCCCACTTCGCTGTACACATGCAGAAAACCGCCGTGCTGCCTCACGATTCCATAGACGGTGGCCAGGCCCAGGCCCGTTCCCTTACCCGTTTCTTTGGTCGTGAAAAAAGGTTCAAAGATGTGGTCCAGCGTAGCAGCATCTATGCCCGTGCCGGTGTCCGTCACCGCCAGCATGGTGTAATGACCGGGGCGCGCGAATGTATGCACCGCGCAATATTTTTCATCGAACACGATCTCGCCCGTTTCGATCGTCAAGCATCCGCCCTCCGGCATGGCGTCACGCGCGTTGATGCACAGGTTCATCAGTACCTGGTCAAACTGCGTGGGATCGGCGCGCACCAACGTCAGGTTCGGAGCCAGCTTGGTTTTTATCTCGATATTGCTGCCGATCACGTTCTCCAGCAGGCTCAGCGTCTCGGTCACGTTCTGGTTCAGGTCGAGGTTGCGCGGCTCCAGAATCTGCCGGCGGGCGAACGCCAGCAATTGACGGGTCAGGGCCGCGGCGCGCACGGCCTGATGGCGGATTTTTTCGAAATGCCGATGTAAACGCCCATCCGGCTCCGTTTCGTCCAGGCCGATTTCCGCCCAGCCCAAAACCGCTCCGATCATATTATTAAAATCGTGCGCAATCCCTCCCGCGAGCTGGCCGATAGCTTCGAATTTCTGTGCCTGCCGCAGCTGCTTCTCCAGAGCGATGCGTTCGGTTACGTCTTCGACGATCAGCTCCACACAGTCGCGATGGCGGCGAGCGTCCCGCGAGCGCCGGCCGATCAACCGGACCGTGATGATCTTGCCGTCCTTTCGCTTCCATTCGACGGTAGCGTCGCCGCGGTCGTTCTCTTGATACCAGCTGGCGATCTCGTCGCGCTTCGACCGATCGCAATAAAGATTCACCGTGTTGCCCAGGCAGAGAAACGCCTCAACCGACTCGAAGCCCAGCATCTGAATCAATGCCGGATTGGCGTCCAAAAGGGTTCCCTCCAATGTCACCCAGTAAATGCCGTGCCGGGCATTGTTGACCAGGCCGCGATATCGCGCCTCGCTTTCCCGCAGCGCTTCCTCTGCGAGCTTTCGTTCCGTCACATTCATTACGCTGCCGCGAACCAACCTGCGCGTCGGCGACGGCAGGCGAACTACATGCACTTCGCACGGAATTTCGTCTCCCAGTGAATTCCGGTGCATCCACTCGAAGTGCGGTGTCGCCCCAGGCTTCGCTCGATCCATCCATTCGCGCGCGGCTTCCGCCGAATGGCGCCCGTCCGGCTGAAACGGCGGACTCAATTCGCCCGGCCCACAACGCAGCAGATCGCTACGCGTTAGTCGAAAGAGCCGCAGCGCATTCTCGTTGCAATCGCTAAACGTGCCGGTATCCAGATCGAGGACCACGATTGCGTCCGGCGCATTTTCCACCAGCAACCGAAAACGGGCTTCGCCTTCCCGCAGCGCTGCGGCTGCTTCCTTCTGCGCGTCACGGTGCAGTTTTCCTTCGTGCGCGCGCAGGATCGCCATCGGCAATCGTGCCAGTTGCTGCTTCAGGACGTAATCCGCTACCCCAATCTGGATGCATTCCACCGCTTTCAAGTCGCCGAGCGTCCCGGTAACCAGAATCATGGGAATGTCCCGGCCTGACTTCACGATTTCCGAAAACGCATCCATGCCCGTCCATCCCGGCATGCGGTAATCGGAGAGAACCATGTCCACCGGTTGGTTGCGGAGTTTCTCGGCGAATTCTTCACGACTGCTCACCGAGTCAATCTCCACATCCAGGCCGACCTTCTTCAGTTCACCAATCGTCAGTTCCAGATCTTCGCGGCTGTCTTCTGCGATCAGAATCTGCAGCGGCTTCGCCGATTCGGAAGAGTCTTGAGAGCGCATCTCGGACATGAATTCACAAGCTCCTAGGTACTCTGGAAGGCGGCGGGGGGCTTGGCATTCACCAGCAGCCAGTACATTCCAAGTTGTCGTACTACTTCCTGAAATCCCACAAAGTTGACTGGTTTCTGGATGTAGCTATTGACGCCCAGCTGATAACCAGTCGCCATGTCCGACCGTTCCTTCGACGAGGTCAACAAGATCACTGGAATCACTTTGGTCCGCGGGTCGCTCTTGATTTGTTCCAAGACTTGCAGCCCGTCCACCTTGGGCAGCTTCAAATCCAGCAAGACGAGCACGGGCGCGTTCTCTGTATCGCGGGCGGAATGCTCACCGCGGCGCAATAGGAAATCCAGGGCTTCCGCGCCGTCGCGCAAGTGCAGAATTCGGTTGGCCACTTTGCATTTCTTCAGCGCGTGCAGCCTCGGTTCCGCGTCGGCAGGGTTATCTTCCACCTGCACGATTTCGATTGGTTCCGACTCACGCATGTCTTGTCTCCGTAGTCCGGGAATCTCCGGACGATCGCGATAGCGGACCGAGCGTGAAAAAAAAAGTAGTTCCCGAATTTACCTGCGATTCCGCCCAGATTTCACCTCCATGGCGGTGAATGATCCGCTGCACGGTGGCCAGCCCGATCCCGGTTCCTTCGTAGTCTTCCTGGCGATGCAGGCGCTGGAACACCCCAAAGAGCTTATCGGCATATCGTTGGTCGAAGCCCACTCCGTTGTCCCGCACAAAAATTGTGGCTAAGCCGTCGGTGATTCGGGAACCGACTTCGATTACCGCAATTGGCTGTTTGCGCGTGAATTTAACGGCGTTCGATAGCAGATTAATAAAAACTAATTTCAGTAGATCGGCGTCACAATTCAATTCGGGCAGCGGCTCGATCCGCCATTCAATATTTCGTTCCTCTGTTTCGGCCGGCAGCTCCGCGATTGCTTGCTTCAGCACGCTGGCGATTTGTGCCCGGTCACGCTTCAATTCTCTCCGGCCTATCCGCGCCAGCTTCAGCAAGTCATCTATCAGTTGGCCCATGTGCGTTGCGGCCTCCAGGATGCGGTCTAGATAGAGAATCGCCTCCTGAGGTATTTTCGGGGAATATTCTTCTCTCAGGATGCGCGTAAAACCGTCGACATGCCGCAACGGGGCCCGCAGGTCGTGTGATACCGAGTAGCTGAAGGATTCCAGTTCGCGGTTCGCGGTGCCCAGCTCATTGACTCGCTGAGTGAGTTGCCGATTGAGTTTTCGGATTTGTTCCTCGGTATCTCGCCTCGCAGTTATGTCCTTGGCGATTTTCACGAATCCGATCAATTTCCCACCAGAATCACGCACCGCGGTGATGGCCACCTCCGCCCAAAATTGCGAGCCGTCCTTGCGTACGCGCCACCCCTGATCCTCCAGATGTCCGGCGGAGGTGGCCTGCCGCAACTCCCTGTCTGGCTTGCCGCTTGTGATGTCTGCTTGCGGATAAAACCGGGACATGGGCTGGCCCATGATTTCCTCGGCTGAAAAACCCTTGAGCCGCTCGGCGCCGGCGTTCCAACTGGTTACGAATCCTTTCACGTCCAAGCTTACGATCGCGTAGTCTTTCACCGCGTCAATCAACAGCCGGAAACGGATCTCGTTCAACCGATTTCGCTCTTCATCTCGCTGCCGCGATTCCTCAGCCTCTCTCTTGGCAGTGATGTCGCGATTGCTTTCCAGAATTCCGCTGGGATTTCCTTGCGGGTCCTTGCGCAGTACCCACCGGCTGGAGACCGTCACCACCGATCCGTCACGGCGATGGTGAATCAATTCACCTTCCCAAATCCCCTTCTCCAGCGTTTCCGCCGCGATTTCAGTCAGCCCCTTCGGAAAAACGGTTTGGAAAAGATCGTGCGGCACCTTGCCAAGAATCTCTTCTACGCGCCAGCCGTACAGCTGCTCCGCTCCATGATTCCAATACGTGATTTCATCCTTGGCATTTCGCACGATGACCGCGTCGAAGGTGAGGTCCAGCAGCTCCGCCTGTTCGCGGTAGCGATTCTCACTGCTGCGCAGCTCAATTTCCAAATCGTGGCGTTCCTGAACTTCTCTTTCCAGCGCTGCGTTTGCCTCGATCCACTGGCCAACGCTCGGATACTCCAGAGCCTGTGGTATCAGTCGCACCAGTAGAATGGCCGCCGCCACCGACGTCAGCGCGGTCACGGCCTTCAGCCCGCCCGCCAACCAGTATTGCGCGTGCCACAGATTCCACACTTCCATCACGTGCGTCGCTCCGCACGCCACGATGAACGTCCCAAACAACCCGAACATCCAGCTGAACGGCAAATCCCGTCGTTTGCGCACAAACCACAGCAGCGTAAACGGAATCGTGAAATAGGACGCCGCAATCAGCGTGTCGGAAATCACGTGCAGCCAAACCAACCCGAGATTCCACAGATAGTAATACCCGTGCGGCATGAATTCGCCCGGCCCGAACAGCTGTCGCAAAAAATCCATCGCAATCCTTTCGCAAGCCGCCGCACCGCCTCGCGAAGTCGTCTGTGCGCAATACTAGAAACGCGCGCTTTCCCCGGGAAGTGTGCCCACAACGGGCTGCGGAGTCCTGCTAGGAAGTTATCGGAAGAATCGCAAAAAACTTGACCGCCGCCCCAAAGTGAAATACTCCGCTCATCCTCTAGAAGCGATCTCGCAATTCGCTAATCCCGAAGGGCACGGCTCCGAGGTCAATGTGGGAACTATCGTCTTGCGTCAGGGCACGGCTTCGCGGTTCGCCGAAAGATTGAATTGCGTGTCATCCCGAACGGAGTCCCGCGCTTTTTCTTTCCCGCCGCAGTTTGGCGGGCGCGGGACGCAGCGAGGGATCTGCTTTGTGCGGACCAGTCGAGTCTCTTAGGGGCGGAGCCTTGGACTCTATCTCAAAACGCGTGAATATTTCTGGGTCGTGGCTTCAACCGCCGAAGTATCGATTTTGCAGCCGTGAGGCCTGCTGCTACGTCACTTTCCCGGCTGTGCCTGCTGCGGTGGGTGGCTAACAAAATACTGCGTGATCCCCGCAGAAAGCTGCTGCAATCCAGCAGTCACGTTCCGATCCATCGCCTCGACGATCGCCGGCACGTTCTTCCCTTGTACCGGTTCATCGTGTGTGTAGATCTGGCTCCAGACAGTGGTCCGCGCCGCCGGATCGTACAGCTCCAGCTGAATCGAGAAACGCGCCACCAACTCCGGCTGATCCACGCCGTACATCGAATACAGGTGCCCGCGCACCACGTACTCTCCGCGCACGTTGCTGGTCACTTTCGACACCGCGCGAAATTGTCCCGATGAGCGCAGCACCGTTACCAGCATGTCCTGCACCATGTCTGCCGCAGGTTCCGCCCAGCGGTCATATTCATACGTGCCCAGCTGTACCGGACCCGATCCGTACACTAGCCGGTCGTCGTGATACAGATGCGAGGCCACAAATCGCCCCACCAGCAGCGTGACGGGAACCTGCGCCGATGCGGAGCTGGCCGGCGCGGGGTTCACATCCAGGACGTAATACTTGACAGGGCGCGCCGCGCCGCATCCGGCCATCAGGATCGTCAGCATCAGGAATGCGCTAAACTGCGTGCGACGGCTCAACACTCTTCGCTCCTTCTCGCGTTGCTTCTTCGCGTCGTTGCCTGGTTGTTTCTGCAAACGAATTCTCCCGTCGCCTGCCCTCAATCTCAACTATTTCGGCGGCGCTGACCCCGGCTGATGTGGCTTGGTATCGGCCGAGCGCAGTATCGAATAGGGCCGCGTCTTGATGGACTCCGTGAACGAATTCAGATTTTCGGTGACGTGACGCAGGTTATCAATAATCTCGTCCAGATTTTCCTGATTGCTGGTCACCGTATCATTTAACGAGGCCACGATCGAATTCACATTCACCAGCGCCCTGCGCAGGTCAATGATCGCCTGCCGGATGTCCGCGCGATTTTCCGTCAGCATCCCGTCCAAGTGCTTCAGCGTCTCATCCGCCTGGTCCGAAGTCTTCTGGAAGCTCGCGATCACAGGCTTGAGGTTGGCCGTTGCGTCATTAATATGATTCAGCGTCGAGTGCACCAACGGGCGATCCTCTTCCAGCATTCCGCGCACGTGGCTCAGACTCGCGGAAAGGTTCGCGCGGTTCTGATCGTTCAGCAGGTCGTTCACCCGCTCCATCGTCACTTTCAACTCGACCACCCGTGAATTCAGATTCTTCAGCAGCTCATTTGCCACAGGCGTGAGTTCGTTGATTTTGTCGGCGATGTCCGAAAAACTGGTCGGCTCTTTCGATTTCAGCACGGCATCGCGCTGCGCTCGCGGCGCCCCCGGACTGCCGGCCTTGATCTCCAGGAAATTCTCGCCCAGCGGACTTGTGCTGGTGACTTCCACGGTGCTGTCGGTTTTCACTGGAATGTTCGGCTTCGCGGTGAAATCCACTTTCATCCGCGTGGGGTCTTGCGCATCAAACTGGACTTTGCTCACGCGTCCCACCGGAGGGCCATTTAGATAACGAACTTCCGCGCCCGGTCCCAATCCGCCGGCATTCTTGAAATACGCGTGGTAGGGAGTATCCGCTTTGTCGAGCGTGCCGGAGAGCGCAAACACCGTGGCAATCAGCAACGCCGCCACTACCAACACAAACAGTCCGACGTATGCCTGCTCGCGCTTCGATTCCATCCGTGTCCTCGACCATTTCTGCGCGGTGAGCCGCGCAGCTGCCCCTCGATTGCGGGGGAGTATATCACGAGCCCTTTACTTCGCCAGTCCCGGCAAGCCCGATCTGGCCCTGTACTATTGACGCTGCGGCGGTACGTCCCCAGTCAGCATTTGCAGGTAGTCAATTTCGCCCGTCAGCTCCGGTTCCGGCACCCGGTCCAGAAACTGCCGAACGCGCGGCTGCTGGCTCTTCTGCAATTCCGTCACCGTGTCGTTGGCCACGATCACGCCCTTATCCAGCAAAATCATCCGGTCGGCGATCAAGAAAGCGCTGGCCAGCTCGTGCGTCACCACCACAATCGTGATGCGAAACGCTTTCTTCAACTTCAATATCAGCTCGTCAATCCCCGCCGCAATGATGGGGTCCAGCCCCGCGGAAGGCTCGTCGAAAAATAATATTTCCGGATCCATCGACAGCGCCCGCGCGATCGCCGCCCGTTTTTTCATCCCGCCGCTCAATTGCGCGGGCATGTAATTCTCAAATCCGGAGAGCCCCACCTGGTCCAGCTTCAATCGGATCATGATTTCGATTGTGGATTCGTCCAGGTTGGTGTGTTCCTGCAGGGGCAGCGCCACATTTTCCCCCACGGTCATGGATCCAAACAGCGCCCCGCCCTGGAAGGACATCCCCATCTTCTTCAATAACTCGTCGCGCTCGTTATCCGATATGGACGCGAAATCCTTATTCTGAATCCAGATTTCGCCCGAGCTGGGCTGCTCCAGCCCCACCAGCGTGCGCAGCAGCGTGCTCTTGCCCGATCCCGAGCCGCCCAGAATCACCAGCGTCTCTCCGGCGGGCACTTCAAAACTAATGCCGTGCAGAATTTCGCGCTCGCCGTATTTCACGCGCAGGTTGCGCACCGATATCGCCGAAGGCGGCGCGCTGGGCTTGGGTGTGGGAGCAGGACT